>Ga0115012_10000160_pt1 | contig 39162 bp, 30 predicted proteins | sample TroAtlMetagenome_FD_88706 | JGI IMG/M metagenome (GOLD analysis project Ga0115012, IMG submission 88706) | Marine eukaryotic phytoplankton communities from Atlantic Ocean - Tropical Atlantic ANT10 Metagenome | ecosystem: Environmental > Aquatic > Marine > Oceanic | place: Tropical Atlantic... | reverse complement strand
GTGCTGGGAATAAAAGTAATGCCTTGTAGGGTATGCAGTTCTGGTAGCAGGCTATGGCGGAAACCCAACAGGTCAAGGGTGGAGAAGGTGTGTAGTGGGGTATGCTGTAGGAAGTCGGATTGTTGCTTTTCAATATGCTCAACACGCAGGTAGAGCTTGTCTTCCCCAGCTCTGAAGCGCCTGATTTGAGTAAGAAGATGTCCATCGTCAAGCAAGCCTGGCATGCGTGTTACCGCATCAATAAGTGCCTCAAACACTTTGATGCTTCTAGAGTCATTACTCGACGATAGCGTGCTCAACAAGGGCGACAAATCGCTGGCAAGCTCAACATCTGAGTATGCATTTCTTTTTAAGGTATCAAGCTCGATGGGTACATCTTGTAGCCTTGATTTTAAATAGGGCGAACAAGGAAGAAGACCAAAAAGGCCACTTGCTTGCTGTTGCAACAAGTACTCAAAACTATTTTCACTTAAAGCATTGGCAAGCTTGGACTTTAGATGAGGGTAAGTGTGGATATGCCTCAATAACGTCGGCAGCAAAGTGGTCATCACATGAGGTGTGTTGATGATATCACGCAAGTCTAGGTCTGCACCTAAAGCGCGAAATAAAAAGTGCGTGCCAAACAGATGTGTTAACTGAGTTAGGTTGGTATGTGACTGACTAATAACGAAAGGGTGATTTGCTTCTTCTGCAACACTTAATGCTTGTTCTAGATTCATGGTGCCATCAAGTGCGTAAGACTGAAGTCCAGCTTCTGGGAGGCAGGTGTGATGCATAGCCAGAGATAGATTGAAAGTAGTAGGGTCGGAGGCAAGCATTTGATGGAGATCTTTTATTGGGTTAGATGCTTGGTCAAAGCTTGTAAGGTAGTAGCGTACATAGTCCTGAATAATGCCTGTGCCTAAGGCGCCAACACTGTTTTGTTTAAGCCACTTGATTAAGCTAAAAAAAACAGTCGGGTTATCCACATAGGCACGACTTAACCCTGCAACGGCATGAGCATCTTCTTGTAGTTCCAGTAAGTGACTGATAAGAGCAAAGCATTGGGTTTTGTGTGAGGGGCTATCGAGCACTTCGAGTATGGCTGGTAATACGGTTGTGCTTGAGTGGCTTGATAATAGCCTCTTGCATGTATTTAAGAAATCATCATAAGCATGTTGCAGTAACCCTGCATGCTCGCCATATTCAAATTTAAATGAGCGAAAAGTCGCCACTTTTTTATCTAGCGCCTCTGCAAGATCATTTTGATTGAAAGCTGCTGTGGCAAGTTTTTGACAAGTTTCTTCATCAAGAGAAGCATCACTTTGGTAAAGCTTGAGTTTGGAAAATAGGCTTAGGAGCAGCATATGATTTCTCCGGTTATGGTGTTATCGGGAAAATCTGCGACAGCTTTACGCATTTTTAACAATTAGAGGAAAGCCAACAAAATTGCAAGGATTCTTACAATTAAGTGCTAAATATCTGGCTGGACTTTATGTGCCTCTATTATCATAATTCCCAGAGTTATTCAGCTTTGTACTTCTTATTCATATGATCAATCAAATATCAGCATGGTGGATTAGCTATTGTTCACCAAGGTATACAACTGAACCGCCACGACTACATGAAATGGTGTTTCTTTCACTGGGTATGACATCCATTTTGGTTGTTTATATGTCTATATTAGAGGCGCTATATCCACATGATAAAGAGGAGGCTGTTGATGTCGGCGATTTTCTTTTTGAAATGACGGCTTTGTTTTTCTGCCTTGCTCTCAGTCCGCGACTTGCTTCCCGTATCTATATTCCAATGGGAAATGCGACTGCACAAACGTGTAATGACCTCTCAACAAAGTTATTAGCCCATTATGGTCTCCCACCTAATCCTGCCCCAGAAGAGCCATTGCCATCTGATATGGAGATGGAGAATAGCTCAGCATCGAACGGCTGTTTGCTGGGTATCGTATTAGGTGGCTTTGGCGCTTACGGGTCTTCATTACTATGTTTTCGAATTTTAGGACTTGAGTTTACAAACCCAGGGAAAGAAGAGATTTTGGCGATGTGTGGACCAAATATGCTGATAGGTATTACTTCAGGGTGTGTTTTAGGTTTTACTAATGGCAGGCTGCTCTACCACTACCAAAAAATAGCGTTTGAATGGCAAGCACATCATGAGGCGTTGACGCTTCTCGCCTTGAATGACATGGGAGGTACACGTTACTTTCCACCAGATGTAAACGATACCATTTTCAGCTATCAAATTGGCGCGGATGAGCAAACTTGTAGGCGCTTGCTCAACAAGACAGAAGACGAGAGAAGTAATGGAACGGGCAGCGTCTGCCATAAATTTCGTTTTTTTCCATCATATTTGGCCCCATCACGGCAGATGATAGAAGATATAGAAGATAGGTTCTCATCCGCGCCGTTGCTGCCAAGTTAGTAGGCTTTGCTGTAGGCAAGCAGTCATTGCAAGGCGAAGCATGACGGTGTAAAATATACGCACTTTGTTTATAATTAGGTATTCATCATGACTGCAAGTGCACAAGAAATCTTTGAGCAAGCTGAAGCGCTCTACAAGAGCGAAAACTATAAAGAAGCGATTCCGTTATTTGAACAAGCCATCGATTTAAATCATGTAGAGGCCATGTTTTTGCGAGGAAAAATGCTTGTAGATGGTCTAGGTTGCCTAAAGAACTATCCACGGGCTGCAAAACTTCTTGAAAGAGCAATGAATATGGGCCATGCCGCTGCAATAAATAAGCTTGGAAATATGTACATAGATGGCCAAGGATTCAGAACAGACTACGCTAAAGCAATGGAGCTGTATGAGTTGGCAGGAAAAAAAGGGCATCTCGATGCATTCTTTAATCTAGCAAGTATGTATAAACATGGCCAAGGAACTGAAGTAGACTTAGTCAAAGTAGCAGAGTTCTATGATTTGCTTGTTGAAAATAATGATTTTGAAGTCATATATTATCGAGCATACATGCATTACCACGGCCAGGGTGGAGAAGTTAACTATACCAAAGCTGCTGAGCTTTTTGATAAAGTCATCGAAAACGGGGATGAGGATGAAATGTATAAGGATGCAATATACCGTCGAGCACGTATGCATTTCAATGGCGAGGGAGGAGAGGTTAACTACGCTAAAGCGATTGAACTTTATGAGAAAGCCATCGCACTAGGCAATTATAGGGCAATGTCTCGTCGAGCTGAGATGCACGTCTACGGCCAGGGAGGCCCTGTTAATCAAACCAAATCTGCTGAACTTTTTGATAGAGCTAGCGAGAAATGTATAAATGCGATGAACTTCAGAGGCTCGATGTATAAAGATGGCGAGGGAGGTGAATTGAATCTCACCAAAGCGGCTGAACTTTATCAGAAAGCTGCTAGTTCGGGACATATAGGTGCAACGTATAACCTAGCAGGTATTTATTACAACGGCGAGGGAGTAGCTGTTGACCATGCCAAAGCTGCTGAGCTTTATGATAGAGCCATCGATATGGGTGATATGGATGCAATGTTTATGCGAGCTCACATGTACAAGCTTGGCCAAGGCTGTGATAAGAACCTAGCTTGGGCGATAAAACTGTATGAGCAAGCTGGTAAGTTGGAACTAGATACTGTGCAATTTGCTTTTCAAAATATGTCTTTGCTAGGTGGTCAACTTCAAATCTTGGGACTTCTTGATCCGGGGGGGCCTGAATACTTAAAGTTCATATATAATCTCAAATACGATGAAAGAAAAAGCGTAGCCGATGAGCTTGTACTACTGGAGATGCCGTCCCTTATTTCAGGCAAGCCCTTTTCTGATTCATTTATAGCTTTCATAGGATGTTCTAAAGAAATTATATTACAACATTTAGAGGTTGAGCACCTTACAGATATCAAGCTATTGAATCATTTACTTTCAGATAACCATATTCTATGGAAGGTATTTGATAGTGACGAGCAGAAAGCACTCCAGACACGAGTCAGAGAGCGCAAGGCTAAAATACTAGATGAGCGGAGATTTTTCTTTAGTGCTGCTGAGCATGGTGCTGGCCCCGTGGAAAACTACCCAGACTATCATGATGTAGGTACAATAATAGGTGACCTTCCTGAAGACCTCGCTGTATGTACTTACGCCTTTTTGCACGCTGACAACCAGAAAGAACTAAACAAGGTACGAGACAGACTCACAAAGATTAATAAGGAGAACGACACGCAAAGCACAAATATGAGACGGGTCACATAGAGTAAATGCCCTAGTCACTTCTAGGATCAATCTCAGCAGCAACAGGGGTGCTCTGTCGCATGACACGAAAAGGATCTTCTTGAGGTGGGCCTTCTTTTTGTGTTCTGCTCCATATAAAAATTAGCATGGTGAGCACGAACAAAATAATGAAGTAAATAAACAAGTAAATGGGTTTAAAGTGCATAAAGAGTGGCGCAATAAAGGGCCCAAGTACTGCCCCTAAACTGTAGGCGAGCAATAAGCCCTGGATGCCAGCTACGATATCTTTGCTTGCGAGCGTGTCGCATGCATAGCTCACTGAAATGGGGTAGATGGTGGTTGCAAGGCCACCAAGCAGCATAATCAGAGCAAGTGATAAATAGAAGTAGTCTAAAAAGCCAAGTAAAAAGGCGGCAGTAATGCTTGATATAAAGCATATGACAATCACGACCAAACGCCGGTCGTAGGTATCAGAGAGCTTACCTACTGGGTATTGCACAATCATGCCACCAATAATTAAGCAAAACATGATGAGTGCGATTTTTGAGCTCTCGGTAAAGCGTACTGCAAAGAGTACAGGGAAGAGCCCGTAAGCTGCACTGAGTATCATGCCTGCAGAAAAAGATCCGAGAAAAGCAGAGGGGCTCTTTTTAAAGAGTGTTCTAAGCCTCATGGTCGATGGTTCAACCAGCTCAGGCATAGGCACACTGGTCATACAAAGAGGAATGATAGACAGTGAGCACAGCATGGCAGATATGGCATAAAGTAAGATATGGTTCGGGTCGTCAAGATTAATTAAGAACTGACCAAAGGCTTCCGAGGCATAAAAAATAACCATGTAAATCGATAAAATACGCCCTCGATTGGCATCGTTGCTGTTGAATAACAGCCAGCTTTCAATTACAACAAAAATACCAGCAGTCCCAAAGCCGGTTAAAAACCGAAGCACGAACCACAGGGGTATATTGTAGAAAAGGCCATGCATCAAGCTCATGACGGCAAGTGCTGAAGCGAAGGTTGAGAATGCACGGATATGCCCGACGCGCGCAATGAAGGGCTCCATGCGAAAAGCACCACAAACGATGCCAATATAAAACACACCACTCATCGCGCCAATCATTAAAGGTGTTTCGTGGTTATCATGCATCGCAAGAGAAATTAATGTGACAAAAAAGCCACTGCAAAGCGCAAAAATAAAGAGGCTTAGCAGGGGGGAAATGATTTTTTTCACTATGTCTTGCATGACGCGCTCTTTTATGTGTTTAATTTGACCACTAAAATAAATTAAGTTACAATCGGTCCTTTTAAGGTATAGGTTAGTCATGAGCGGGTCAGAAGTAAAGCTTGATAGAGTAAATATCTTATTACAAAAGGGTAAAGATATACTTCAGGAGCTGAGTCCAGAAGCTTTTGAGACAATGCCTAAATCTCAAAGCACCAAAGATGAGATAGAAGCCATCACTGAGGCTTTATTAAATACCACGCCAAAAACACAAGCGTATTTTCCAAAGTACTATCTAGGTATGGCAAGGTGTCGTCAAGCCCGAGCAATTTACGACTTAAATCAAGGTGATAAGCAAGAGGTTGGCTTCAACCTAGAGCGCGCCATAGGGGCTTACAATCAAGCCTTGAAAGGATTGAGTGGTTCGAGTCAAGAAGTTCAAAAAGAATGCAAGGATTGTATTACATTTCAAGTAGACTACCTAGCAAGCCAAAAGAAATACAATGAAACAGGATATTATAAAGACATGTTAAGAGAGATGGACGAATTAGAGCTTAGTCAATATTCTGAGCGTTTTCGTATTCTGTTTTTTACTCATGGTATAACGCCGGACATCGTAGGCTACAGTGTGCCGAGCCAGCTCATGACCACAAACTTTTCTGGTATTGAGGAAGAAGACTTACATGTTTGCCAAAAGGGCACTCGCAACCTTTGATTGGTTTTTACGACCCAGCAGCTTACACATCGCATCCCCAATAGGGACTATCTTATAGATATCTACCCCAGTTTCAATCTGCAAGCCGTGCAATAGATATAAAATATCTTCGGTTGCGACATTGCCACTCGCACCACGTGCATACGGGCAGCCGCCAAGGCCTGCAATAGAGCTATCAAAGCGGTGAATGCCTTGGGTGAGCGCCGCATACACATTGGCAATGGCTTGCCCATAAGTATCATGAAAATGCATGGCAATGTGCTCTGTTGGCATGAGGGGTGTTATAGCCTCGATAAGGGCCAGCGTTTGCCTTGGTGTACCAACACCAATGGTATCGCCAAAGCTGATTTCATCAACCCCAAGTGCTAATAGTGCTTCTGTGACTTTCGCAACTTGCTTGGGTGAGATGCTGCCTTCATAAGGGCAACCCAAAACACAAGAAATATAAGCTCGAATATAAAGCTTGTGTTGCTTGGCTTGTGCTACTACATCTTGGCAGCGCGCAATGCTTTCCTCAATCGAGCAATTGATATTACGTTGATTGAAAGCTTCACTGGCAGCGGTAAATATAGCAATTTCTTTGGCATCAACCTCTAAAGCTTGTTCGAGTCCCTTAATATTGGGTACCAAAGCTTGGTAATGAATATTACTCTGCTGCCTAATGCCTTTAAAAACCTCTTGGTTATCAGCAAGCTGGGGGATGGCTTTGGGGGAGACAAAGCTGGTGACTTCGATGTGCGTTAAGCCTGTGGTAGAAAGTTGATTGATGAACTCAATCTTTTTTTCGGTGGGCACAAATTCGGGCTCATTTTGTAGCCCATCCCGTGGCCCTACTTCAATTAAAGTGACGCGCTCTGGTAAGTTTGCCATGAAAGTAGCAGATTCCCTTATTTTTCACATCCATCAAGCTGCACCAGTTTAGCACCTTCATCGACCTGGGCGCCAACCTTATAAAAAATATCGGTAAGCTTGCCACTCTCAGGTGCCCGAATGGTATGCTCCATTTTCATGGCTTCAAGTACCATCAAGTCATCCCCTGCTTTAACCTCATCGCCTGCGGCTTTTAAAATGGCAACCACTGTTGCGGGCATAGGTGCATTGAGACTGGCTTGTAGATTGCTATCCGTGGTGCTCTTATTTGGGTTTTGCACCGCCATCACCCGCACGTTGCCAGATGCTGTGCAAACCATTTGTGTGGCTTCATCAAAGTAGCCTTGTAGTTTTGATGAGGCGGTACTGATGATGAGATGATCTTGTTGTTTCTCAACCGTGAGCGTATGGGTTTCACCCAGTGTGGCACATGCAAACGTATTATGCGTTATGGGGGTGATGTTGACTGCATAGCGGGTATCATCGATTTCATAGTAGCAAGGGTAAGTCATGCTGCCACCATTATGAAAGCCGAGTAAGTTTTGGAATAGAGGCACATTAGGCTGCATGTCGAGATAAGTAATGCCCGCGCGTAACATCAGTGCATGCAAAGTAGAAAGCTTAGTGCTTTGCACGGGGTTGACGGCAAGAAAGTTAGTCACAAGCTTCACTTTTTTAAAAGCATTGCATTGAAGCATGGCTTTTAAGTGATGAATGTTGGTTTTGAGCCCACCGACTTGATAGTGCATGAGGGCTGCATGCAGCTTCTGTATGGCTTCGTCTCGGGTTTCTCCATGGGCGATAAGCTTACCCAACATCGGATCATAATATTGGGTGATGGTATCGCTATCTACAAAACCTGTGTCTAGACGAATACCTGGCTGGGTAGGTGTTTCGAAAACACGCAAATTTCCAGTCGATGGCAGGCCACCCATATCGGTATCTTCGGCATAAATACGGCACTCAATAGCGTGCCCCGTCGCTTTGATTTCTTTTTGCGGTAAAGGCAGTGGTTCACCATAGGCAATGTAGAGTTGCCACTCGACCAAGTCCAAGCCTGTAATCATCTCGGTGACAGGGTGCTCGACTTGCAGCCTGGTATTCATTTCCATGAAGTAAAAGTTATGATGCTTATCGACTAAAAATTCAATGGTACCCGCACCTTGGTAGTTGATAGTTTGGGCAACTTCAACAGCAGCTTTTGCGAGTGACTCTCTCAAGCTTTTAGGTAAGTTTGGAGCTGGTGCTTCTTCGATGATTTTTTGATGGCGACGCTGAATAGAGCAATCGCGCTCAAACAAATGCACAACGTTGCCTTTGCTGTCGGCCATGATTTGCATCTCAACATGGCGCGGCTCTTCTATCAGCCTTTCAATCAACATGGTGTCGTCGCCAAAGCTTGCTTTTGCTTCACGCTTAGCACCAAGCAAGGCTTCTTTAAAGGCTTTTTCATCATTAACTTGACGCATGCCCTTACCGCCACCACCTGCAGCCGCTTTCAGTAACACTGGAAAGCCAATCTTTATAGCAGCTTTCAACAACTCGGCTTCTGTTTGTGATTTACCATGGTAGCCAGGCGTTAGAGGCACATCGGTTGTTTCCAAGCATGCTTTTGCGCGCTGCTTGGAAGCCATCAGCTCCATCGCTTTGATGGGGGGGCCAACAAACGTGATTTTATTGGCATTGCAGGCACGTGCAAATTTTGGGTTTTCTGATAAAAAGCCATAGCCTGGATGAATGGCATCAACGCCTGCTTGCTTAGCAATGCTGATGATTTTATCAATGTTTAAGTAGCTTTCGCTGGCCTCAGGCGCACCAAGGCAATAAGCCTCATCGGCTTGTTTCACATGCTGTGCGGCCTCATCTGCCGTGGAGTAGATGGCAACCGTTTCGATACCCAGCTTCTTTGCTGTTTTCATGATGCGACAAGCAATTTCACCTCGGTTTGCAATTAAAAGCTTTGAAAACATAGTGACTAGTCCCAAACAGGTGTTTCTTTTTTCAAAAAGGCGTGCATGCCTTTTTGTGCCTCGGAAGAGGCGCGTCTTTTAGCAATCCAGCGAGCTGTTAGTGTTTCGAGCTTGCCGTCTATGGCTTTACTTTCAACTTCACTGACAAGCTGTTTGGTTTCCATGACAGCTTCAGGCGCAAGCGAAGCTAAAACGCGTGCGTACTGATGGCCATGACAAGGTAGCTCTTCTTCAGGTACTGCATGATGAATGAGGCCTCGTTGCAGTGCGGTTTTGGCATCGATGCGTTCAGCACTCATAAACAGCCAGTTGGCAGCGCGTGCACCTACAGCGCGCACCACATAAGGGCTGATGACCGCAGGTATTAAACCAAGCTTAACTTCAGAAAAACAAAAGTGCGCAGTATCAGCGGCAATAGCAATATCGCAAGCCGCAACCAGCCCCGCACCACCACCATAGGCCGCACCTTGCACCAAGGCAAGCGTAGGCTTTTTCGCATGGTGTAGTGTTGAAAGCAACTTTGCCAGCTTCTTGGCATCAGCAATGTTTTCTTTTTCGCTGTAACTGGCCATTTTTTTCATCCAACCCAAATCGGCACCTGCAGAAAAGTGTCTGCCATTGGCGCGCAGCATGATGACACGTATATCAGTGTTGTTACATGCTTCGTCAACAGCGTCTTGTAAGCTTGCAATAAGATTTTCATCAAATGCATTATGCTTTTGGGTTTTATTCAAGGTGAGTACAGCAACATGCCCATCCTGCTCTACAAGTAAGTCTTTACTCATTGGTATTACTCCATGCCTACATTCTAAAGACACCAAACCGTGAGGTTTGGATGGGGGCGTTCAAAGCGGCGTGCAAGCTTAGCCCTAATACTTTGCGTGTTTCGTTGGGGGCGATGACGCCGTCATCCCACAGTCGTGCACTGGCATAATAGGGGTTGCCTTGCTTTTCGTATTGCTCTTTCATGGTATTCATGAAGGCGGTTTTTTGAAGCTCAGGCCATGACTTGCCTTGTTTCTCTAATTTTTCTTCATGTACTTGTGCCAGTACATTGGCGGCTTGCTCACCACCCATGACAGAAATACGCGCATTGGGCCAAGACCACATAAAGTTTGGATCGTAAGCACGGCCACACATGGCATAATTACCCGCACCAAAGCTGCCCCCAATGATAACGGTAAGCTTGGGCACTTTGGTATTTGCGACCGCCATCACCATTTTGGCGCCGTGTCTTGCTATGCCTTCAGCTTCGTATTTGCTGCCTACCATAAAGCCTGTGATGTTTTGTAAGAAAATCAGCGGTATTTTTCTTTGTGAACAGAGCTCAATAAAGTGGGTGCCTTTGAGTGCACTCTCAGAAAATAAAATGCCATTGTTGGCAATAATACCAACGGGCATGCCATACAGTGTCGCAAAGCCGCATACAAGCGTTGTGCCATACAGTGCTTTAAATTCATCAAATTCGGAGTCGTCCACAAGCCTTGCAATGACTTCACGGACATCAAAGGGCTTTCTGGCATCTTTTGGCACAATACCCATAAGCTCATCTTCACTGTAACGTGGTGGTTTAAAGTTTTGGGGTAAGGCGCGCTCTGTGCGATTCAGGTGTTTAACCACTTGCCTTGCTTTTATAAGTGCATCAATGTCATCGGATGCATAATGATCGGCTGTGCCGGATTGTCGGCAATGCACATCAGCACCACCGAGCTCCTCGGCACTGATGACTTCACCTGTGGCGGCTTTGACCAAAGGCGGACCACCTAAAAAGATGGTGGCTTGGTTTTTAACCATGATGGATTCATCGGCCATAGCAGGCACATAGGCACCACCAGCAGTGCACGAGCCCATCACCACTGCAATTTGCGGAATGTTTTGTTCTGAAAGCCGCGCTTGGTTAAAGAAGATTCGGCCAAAGTGATCTCTATCTGGGAACACTTCATCTTGCTTAGGTAAAAACGCACCACCTGAGTCTACCAAATAGATACAAGGTAGATGACAAGCTTCAGCAATGGCTTGTGCTCGCAAGTGTTTTTTTACTGTGAGTGGGTAGTAGGTCCCACCTTTTACTGTCGCATCATTGATAACAATCATGCACGTGGTATTTTCTATCTGGCCAATGCCTGTGATGAGCCCTGCTGCGGGCACATCATCTTCATAGACTTCAAAGCCTGCAAGGCTTGATAGCTCTAGAAAAGGGCTCCCTTTATCCAACAAGTGTGACAGCCTGTCTCTTGGTAGCAACTTGCCATGTTTAAGATGCCTTTCGCGGGCTTTCTTATGACCACCTTGCTTGATAAGCTCGATGGTTTTATTAAAGCTTGAAATAAGATCTGACATATAGGCAGTATTGGTTTGAAATCCTTCACTGCTTGGGGAGATTTCGCTTTGAATGACAGCCATATTGCCCTACCCAATCAAGTAGCTGCTCATGGCAAACGTGAGCCATAAGAGCCAAGTTAATTCAATGAAGTAAGGCATCTTGCTGCGCTTAACAATCCAGTAAATCAGCGCAGGTATACCCGCAAGCATTAAGGGTGTTAACAAGAGCGTGAACATATCCCGAAAGGCTTCACCCATATAGCCTTGGCCAAACAAAGGCATCAAAGCCGTATTGATGTACATGTAGAGTACGTTGGCATAGGCAAGCAAGGCTTTTGCATAGCCTGCAAATAAGATGACAACCAAACTGAGTAGGAAGTAGATGATACTTTGCTTAATCATGGGCGTCCTTTTTTTATTATAAACACTCAATGGCAACAGCTGTTGCCTCTCCTCCGCCAATACAAAGTGCTGCTACACCACGCTTTAAGCTTTTTTGGCGTAGGGCATGAATTAATGTTACCAAAATTCGAGCGCCAGATGCACCAATAGGATGACCAAGCGCACAAGCACCACCATGAATGTTAACTTTTGAGGCAGGTAACTCTAAGGCTTGCATGGCGGCAAGCGTCACGATGGCAAAGGCTTCGTTAATTTCAAACAAATCGACGTCATCGACCGCCCACTGTGCTTTGTTAAGTACTTTTTCAATGGCACCTACGGGCGCTGTAGTAAACCAAGCAGGCTCATGTGCATTAGATGCATGTGCTTTGATGCGTGCCAGAGGGGTCACACCATACTCCAATGCTGCAGCCCCAGACATCAGCACGAGAGAAGCAGCCCCGTCTGAGATGCTACTGGCATTGCCAGGGGTGACAGTGCCCTCAGGGCCAAATGCAGGCTTTAGGCGGGGGAGCTTTTCAAGTTTACGCTCATCTGGGCCTTCGTCTGTGGTGATGTCTTTAACCGGTGCAATCTCATCTTGGAAAGCGCCTGTTGATATCGCATCAAGTGCGCGCGTCATGGATGTTTTGGCAAAGTCATCTTGCACTTCACGACTAATGCCAAGCTTTTCTGCGGTATTATCAGCGTATACACCCATAAGTTTATGCTCATAGGCATCTTCTAAGCCATCGGTGAACATGCAGTCTAATACTTTGCCGTGACCAAGCCTTAATCCTGCACGGCCGTTGGGTAGTAAGTACGGCGCGAGGGACATATTTTCCATGCCACCTGCAAGCACACTTTTGGCAGAACCAGCACGAATGGCGTCAGTGGCAAGCATGACCGCTTTCATACCAGAGCCACACATTTTATTGATGGTGGTTGCAGGAATGGTATCTGACAAACCTGCTTTTAGTGCTGCTTGTCTTGCTGGTGCCTGACCAATACCTGCTTGTAGCACACAACCTGATATGACTTCTTCAATCCATTCAGGTTTGAGATTTGCTTCCTCTAATGCTGCTTTGGTCGCCACACTTTGTAACTCAGGTGCCGGAACATCAGCAAGCCCGCCTAAGAGGGCACCATGTGGTGTTCTTTTGGCCGCGACGATGACAATATCTTCTTTTTGTAATGCATCCATGGTTTATACTCCTACTGCACCTTCGGATTCAAAAAGCTCACGTCCAATGAGCATACGACGAATTTCAGAAGTGCCGGCACCAATTTCATAGAGCTTGGCATCTCTAAGCAGTCTACCAGCCGGGTACTCATTGATATAGCCATCACCACCAAGCACTTGAATGTTTTGCAGTGCCATCTGGGTGGCACGCTCGGCGGTGTATAAAATCACACTCGCAGAATCTTTTCTAGTGACAATACCCGCATCGCAGGCACGTGCTACGGCATACAAGTAACTTCGAGAGGCATTGAGATCGGTATACATATCGGCAATCTTGCCTTGCATCAGCTGGAAGTTACCAATCGCTTGATTGAATTGCTTTCTTTCATGAATATACGGCATCACCAAATCCAGGCAAGCTTGCATGATACCAACAGGGCCTGCTGCAAGTACTGTGCGCTCATAATCAAGCCCACTCATAAGTACTTTAACACCGCGGTTTAAGTCACCAAGGACGTTGGCCTCAGGTACGCGACAATCTTCAAACACAAGTTCACAAGTGTTGGAGCCACGCATACCGAGCTTATCGAGTTTTTGTGCGGTGCGAAAACCCTCAAAAGATTTCTCAACAATAAAAGCGGTAATGCCTTTGGAGCCAGAGCTTTTATCGGTTTTGGCATACACCACAATGGTATCAGCATCAGGGCCGTTGGTAATCCACATTTTGGTGCCATTTAAAATAAAATGACCTGCTTGATATTTTGCATCCAGCTGCATGCTGACCACATCTGAGCCTGCATTGGCTTCACTCATTGCAAGCGCACCAATGTGTTCACCTTGAATGAGTTTGGGGAGGTATTTGTTTTTTTGTTCTTCTGTGCCGTGTAAGTTGATTTGGTTAACGCATAGATTAGAGTGCGCGCCATAACTTAAACCTACGGATGCTGATGCGCGAGAGATTTCTTCCATCGCAATCACATGCGCAAGATAACCCAAATTGGCGCCACCATATGCTTCATCTGCAGTGATACCAAGAAGTCCAAGGCTGCCGAGCTTAGGCCACAGTGCATTGGGGAAGGTATTGTCATTATCTATACTTTCTGCGAGCGGTTTTATTTCGTTGCCCGCGAACCGATAGACACTTTCGCGAAGCGCATCATAAGTGTCACCGAGTCCCTGAGGTAATCCGTGATGCATTTTGACTTCCCATTTATTCATTAAACAGGCTAGACTATACTCCGCAACAGAAAGATTGTGAAGTAACCCTTAAGGGAGTGAAGCTATGCGTAAGCGCGTTTTGTGGGGCCATGATGTTGATGAATATCAGGAAATGTTCGATTTGGCCGATGCGATGCTCGAAGAAAAAATACTCGAATATGGTTGTGGGCCGAGCGCCTTCAATGCGTCACTCCATGCACAAAAACAATATGTCCAAAGTATCGACCCCTTATTTTCTAAAAGCAAAGTGGATTTAGAAGCCGAGGCCGAAACCCGCTTTGATGAGCGTGTGCAAGAAGTGCTTAAAGATCCCAAGCAATTCAATGTAGAGCCTTATGGTGGCATGGATGAGCTTTTTGCCAAGCGCCGTTATGGCATGAAGCAGTTTTTTGATGATTACGAACAGGGCTTACACGATAAGCGCTACTTACCACTTACTGATGAGCCGTTGCCCTTCACGGATTTTGAATTTGATTTGGCGCTAAGCTCACATTTTTTGTTTGCCGCATCACGTGATGATGACATTGAGTTTCATCTAAAAACACTGAAGTCATTGGCGCGTGTCGCCAAGGACGTACGAGTTTTCCCTCTTATTGAAAGAGAAGGGGAGCCCTCGCCATTACTAGGCCCAGTGTTACTTGGGCTGCAGCAAGCTAATTACGGCGTTGAAGTGCGTGAGGTTGAGTGTGGTCTATACCCTGAAGGCAACGCCATGCTCCGTGTTTGGGCGCAAGAGTGTGCGATGGGTGCATAATTGTTTTCAATGACTAAATTTGCTGAATAGTAGCAAGCCAAGCTACAATGCTACTTTATTTTTTTATACTTTGATTTATGGCCATTTCATATAAAAGTGCGCGTGCACTCTATTCACGACTTTTTACCTTTATTAAACCTTTTTGGTCAATCTTAGCATTGGGCTTGGTTGCCAATATTTTATACGCCGGCATTGACGCAGGTTTTACCTATATGATGCGTCCTTTTTTAGATAAAGGCTTGATTGAAATAGACCATGGTTTTGTGAAAACCATTCCAGTGATTATTCTGGTCGGGGTGACCATGCGCGGGCTTGTGAGTGCCTTTGCTGGTTATTGCATGACATGGGTGGCACGCTCGGTGGTGAATGTTTTACGTCAGCGAGTGTTTGCGCATATCGTGAATTTACCTGCGGATTACTATGACGAATCGCCTTCAGGTCAATTGTTATCCAAGATTTTATATGATGTAGAGCAAGTCTCGCACGTGAGTGCCAATGCACTGACCGATCTGGTACAGAATATCTTTTTGGTGATAGGGCTTTTAACAGTAATGATGATGATTTCTTGGCAGTTATCATTGATGTTTTTGCTGACGGTGCCTTTGATTGGTGCTGTCGTGAATTACACCAATAAGCGTGTGCGACGTATCAGCCACCGCGTGCAAGCAGCGATGGGTGATGTCACCAGTACCGCAAGTGAAGCGATTGAAGGCTACAAAGAAGTAAAACTTTTTGGTGGTATTGCTCACGAAACAGCAAAATTTAATCAAGCCACAGAGCATGCGCGCAAACAAGATATGAAAGTGGCGGTGAGCCGAGCCATCAATGTTTCTGGGGTGCAAATCATCATCGCGATGGGTATTGGCGGTATTATCTTTGCGGCCATCATGTTGTCATCGGTGATTACAGTCACAGCAGGGTCGTTTGTGGCCATCATTGCGGCGATGCTGCAGCTGATTCGCCCTATGAAAGTACTGACATCTCTGAACTCAGTACTGCAGCGAGGTCTTGCTGGTGCTGAAAGTATATTTAGACTCTTGGATGAGCCTTATGAAAAAGAAGGTGAAGCGATATTCCCTGCACGCATCCAAGGCAAGCTTGCATTTGATCACGTAAACTTTGCCTATCGAAATGGGCCGACGGTACTGACAGATGTAAGTTTTACCATTGCCCCAGGTGAGACGGTGGCACTTGTCGGGCACTCAGGCAGTGGTAAAACTTCCATTGCAAGTTTGATACCCCGATTTTACCGCGTGAATGACGGCGCCATCATGATTGATGATGTGCCTATCAACGATTTATCGCTAGAAAGCTTAAGGGCGCAAATTGCGTATGTGAGTCAACATGTCACACTGTTTGATGATACTTTATTGAATAACATTGCCTATGGCGCATTTGATGCACCTAGAGAGGCCGTGATTGAAGCGGCAAAACACGCATATGCCGATGACTTTATTCAAAAGTTGCCAGAAGGCTATGACACGCGCGTGGGTGAAAATGGCGTATTGCTCTCCGGTGGACAGCGCCAGCGTGTGGCGATTGCCAGAGCTATTCTAAAAGATGCGCCTATTTTGATTTTAGATGAAGCAACTTCAGCCCTTGATACAACTTCTGAGCGTTATATTCAGCAGGCACTTGAATCTATCATGAAAAACAGAACCACACTTGTGATAGCGCACAGGCTCTCGACCATACAAAATGCAGATAAGATTCTCGTGATGCACGAAGGTAAATTGGTTGAGTTTGGTACGCACACGGCGCTGCTTAAGCAAAAGGGACACTACAAACGATTGTACGAAGCGCAGTATATCAATCAAGAAGCGGGTGAGGTGGTTGAGGCGTGATAGAGCGAGCGCTCAACCAGCTTTGGTATGAAAAGCCACGTTGGTATGCATGGCCACTACTGCCCATTGCTTGGGTTTACCAAGCGATTAGCTGCATACGTCGTTATTGCTTAACTAAGCGCCAAGAAAGCGTATCCAATGTACCTATCATTGTGGTGGGTAATATAACAGTAGGTGGGGTTGGCAAAACGCCACTGGTTATCGCAATGACCGAGCATTTTAAACAAAAGGGTTATCAAGTCGGTATTGTTAGTCGCGGGTATGGTGCTAAGTGTGCCCAGTTTCCTCATGAAATCACATCCAAAGATGATGCAAAAGCTGTGGGTGATGAGCCTTATCTGCTCGCCCAAAAAACCGGTGTGCCTGTGGTGATAGCACCCAAAAGAGTGCAAGCTGTGGATAAGCTTTTACAGCATCACAAGATTGATCTAATCATCAGTGATGATGGACTACAGCACCACAAAATGGCGCGCGATATTGAAGTTGTGGTGGTGGATGGTACTCGAGGCTTTGGCAATGGATTTTGTTTACCAGCAGGCCCACTTCGAGAGTCTCAATCACGGTTAAATCAAGTAGATTTAGTAGTAATGAATGGCGCTGAAGCTGAAGATACTCACGTGATGCAGTTTGAGCCAGGTGGTGTTATGCCGTGTCCAATACCCGAAGCATGCACGGTTGCAGCATATGCTGGCATTGGACATCCTAAGCGTTTTTTTGATACGTTAAATAGTCTAAATATCAAACATACGCCGTATACTTTTGATGATCACCATGTGTTTAAATCTCAAGATTTTGAGGTAAAAGAAGATGTGGTTTTAATGACGGAAAAAGATTATGTGAAGTGTCAAAACTTCACGCGTAAACCCATATATGTTCTGCCTGTTGGTGCAAAACTAAGTGCGGCCTTTTGGGATAAATTAGAGTATCTTTTGGGTGAATATGTATCGACTTAAGTATTTAGTATTGGTTGGCTTGCTGGCTTTGGCTTTTGCATCAAGGGCAGACGAATTTACGGCTAAACATTTTTTACCCACAGCGTCTGAAGAAGCTCAATGGACTTTCTCTGGGATTATTGCTGATGAAGAAGAAAAGCAGTACGGTTATTATTTTCAGCTCGCGCGCATCAAAGATAGGCTGTCTGCTCGTGCAGCACTGTTTGACGTCGATACCAAAAAGGTACTGACGCAATATGAAGCTAATGCACTACTTACTGAAGATGCAATCAAAGCCCATCACTATCATGTGGGGCATGCCTTTTTACAGTTTAACCCTATTAATGACAGCTGGGTATTTGGCTACAAGCGCTCCAGCAAAGAAGGCTTTAATTTCAGGGTTGATATGTTAAAACCACAAGAGACCTTACCTAAGCCTGAAGGGCTGGGGGGCGGTATCAGTGTCATGGTGAGCCAAGCTCATGCCTTAAATGGACATATCAGTGTGCCTGAACATGCAGAAGAAACGTTTGTAACGGCGAACCATGCTTGGTTCAGAGAAATGGCAACCAACAGTCCATTACAGGCCACCCATGATGTGAAAGGTGTGTTATGTCGGTTTATTGATGAGTCTGGATTTTATTCAGTAAGCCTGCCAGAAGCCGATGCGCTAAAAGGTGCGATTGCAGGACGCTTTGATGCCAGCGGTAAGTCAAAGCCCATGTCGCAATTTATCGATGTGGAGTCACATGAAGGCGGTTCAACTGCAATTCGAGTGCTGTCGCCTCATCAAAACATTGTTCTATCTGAGTTCTTACAAGATAAAAATATTGTTGCAGGGGTTGCCGAAGTTGAAGCGCACAAAGGATTTTGTATATTAAGTGCAGATTCGGTTGGCCAAACACTCAATGTAGAGGGTAAAGAAGACGCCTAGTGGAGGCTTAATGAGCGTATTGGAAGTACGTGATTTAAACGTTGCTTTTCAAAACAAGCAGCAAACTCTAACTGCAGTGGATGGCATAGACTTTGACTTGTCACCGGGAGAGACAGTTGCCCTGGTGGGGGAGTCTGGTTGTGGCAAATCCTTGACGGCACAGGCATTGATGCGCTTGTTACCGCTGAATGCACGTTTTGGCAAAGACAGTCAGGTGCGTTGGGCCGATACAGATTTGTTAAGCCTCACGGAACGGCAAATGCGCAAGTTCAGAGGTAAGCGTTTGGGGATGATATTTCAAGATCCCATGACCTCACTTAACCCGGTGATGACCATTGGCCAACAGCTTGCAGAAGCCCTGGGTAGCAATAATACCAAAAAGCTCGCCAAGCTTTTGGTCGAAGTCGAAATTCCTGAGCCTATGCGTCGATTAAAACAGTACCCTCATCAACTTTCAGGTGGTCAAAAGCAACGCGTGGTGATTGCCATTGCACTTGCAGGTAAGCCCGATGTGCTTATTGCAGATGAGCCTACGACAGCGCTAGATGTGACTACACAGGCACAGCTGTTGTTATTACTGAAAAAAATCCAGGCCTCTAGAAAAATGATTCTGTTGCTGATTACGCATGATTTAAGCTTGGTTAAAAGTTTTGCGGATAGGGTGTATGTGATGTATGCGGGGCAAATGGTAGAGACTGCAAATGTAGATGCTTTTTTTAACCAGCCACTGCATCCTTATACACAACATCTGATTGCCGCCTTGCCAAGTTTCACCAAACGACATACTCAACTAAGTGCGATTAAAGGGCGTGTGCCAACACTTGATGATTTACCATCCGGCTGTCGCTTCCATCCTCGCTGTATGCATTGGTTTGATAAGTGCAAGAAAGAAGAACCTCAATTACTTGAGAAAAACCAAAGACAAGTGCGTTGTCATTTGTATCCCAAGCATACTAAACCGCCAGCATTAACCTTAACGCAAGAAACCAACCAACAGCATGCAATAGGGGAGGCTTTGTTTCAAGTGCAGCATCTAAGCGTTCACTTCCCCATTAAACAGGGTGGTGTGTTTCGCCCTCGGATCGTGCATAAAGCAGTTGATGATGTCAGCTTTGAGTTAAAGCAAGGTCAAACTTTAGCATTGGTAGGAGAGTCTGGCTCAGGCAAAAGCACAGTATGTCGTGTGTTATTAAAGCTGCAGGCCATGACACTCGGTGATGTACTTTACCAAGAGCAATCGCTTACCACACTCAAAGGCAAAGCTTTAAAATCTTTTAGAAAGCAAGTCCAAATTGTGTTTCAAGATCCCTATTCTTCTATGAATCCAAGGATGACGGTTGGAGAAATCCTAGCAGAGGGGATGGAAGCACAAAGTATGCCTCTGCAAGAGGTTCAGAAAAAGCAATTACAATTGCTTGACCAAGTTAATTTACCAAGCTCAAGCCTGAATCGTTATCCGCATCAATTTTCGGGGGGGCAGCGACAGCGCATATGCATTGCGCGTGCACTTGCAACATCTCCAGAAGTACTCATTTGTGATGAACCAACCAGTGCACTTGATGTGTCAGTGCAGGCACAAATTTTAAATTTGCTTAAAACCTTACAAAACGAGCTGCACTTATCATATTTGTTCGTTACCCATGATATGGGGGTGGTGTCTTACATCGCTGATGATGTTTTGGTGATGCGTGATGGCCGTATGGTTGAGTCTGGCCGGTGTGAAGATCTGATAAAAAAACCTAAAAACGCATACACCAAAGCATTGCTTGCAGGGTTTAGTTGAGCGATTGCATGCGTTTAATCACGGCATCCAGCGGGATGTCTTCGCTGTCAGCTTGGTTTCTTGCTTTAAACTCAACGGTACCTTGCTTTAAGCCTTTATCACCAATCACCACACGATGAGGTGTGCCAATCAAGTCATTATCGGCAAACAACACACCTGGTCGCTCATTTCTATCATCTAAGAGCACATCAATGCCAGCTGCAATACAAGCTTTATATAGTTCGGTCGCCGCTTGTTTTACTTCTTCATTGCGATGCATATTAATCGGGATGATGGCAAGCTCAAACGGTGCAAGAGCGGCAGGGAGACACATGCCTTTTTCATCATGATGTTGCTCAATGGCAGCAGCAACCATACGTGAGATACCCAAGCCGTAGCAACCCATGGTTAGGGTTTGCGCTTTACCTGCTTGATTTAAGACTTTGGCACCCATAATGTCTGCATATTTAGAGCCAAGCTGGAAAATGTGACCTACCTCAATACCACGGCAAATATGCAGCGTGCCTTTACCGTCAGGGCTTGTATCTCCTGCTTTGACTTCACGCAAATCATAGGCGTCAGTGGGCTCACACAGTGATGCGTGATGCGTGAGCGCCAGATGGTCAACAACCATAGGCATATCAAGCTCGGTTGGCTTGGGGCAGGGGGTAGGGCCTTGCTTTAAAGTTAACGGTGCTTTAACCAGAGGGTGCTTTTCAGCACGTACTTCGTTTAGTGTGTCGTCACCACATAGAACTAGAGCAACTTCGGGTACTTCTTCACCTTCGACAAACAGCACTTGCAAAGAGGTATCCGAGCTTTCTGCCGGGGTACTGGTTGCTTGTTCAATATTAGCCGCATAATCGCTACCATCTGAGTAGACAATTTTATCTTCGCCTGCATCAGCGAGTACCTGAAACTCATGAGAAACGGCACCACCAATGGCGCCTGAATCTGCTTCGACAGCACGGTACTTATAGCCGAGTCTGTCAAAAATGCGACAGTACGCTTGATACATGGTGTCGTAGGTGTTTTGTAGGCAGCTGTCATCCAAGTGAAAAGAGTAAGCATCTTTCATTAAGAATTCACGCGCCCGCATCACACCAAAGCGTGGTCTGATTTCATCACGAAACTTAGTCTGGATTTGATACACATTGACGGGCAACTGCTTATAAGATTGCAACGCTTTGCGCATCAAGTCAGTGATGACTTCTTCATGGGTCGGGCCAAAACAATAGGCACGGTCGTTATTATCTTTGAGTTTTAAAAGTTGTCCCCCAAAGGTGTCCCAACGCTCGGTCTCTTGCCAAAGTTCAGCGGGTTGAATGGCGGGCATAAGTAGTTCGAGTGCCCCCACTTGATTGAGCTCTTCTCGAATAACAGCTTCAATTTTTCTTAGTACCTTAAGTCCAAGTGGCATCCAAGTATATAAGCCTGAAGCAAGCGGTCGAATGAAACCTGCTCTTAACATCAGTTTATGCGATATAGTTTCTGCTTCAGCAGGGGATTCTTTTAAGGTTGAGATGAGCCAGGGTGACGCACGCATAGAGAGTCCTCTCTTTTTTCTGAATCTGTTCTATTATTTAAAGAAGAACCGAATCCTAACAGGTTTTGTATAATAGTCATAGGGGATGCAGCCTGATGCCAGATGAAGCGTTAGATTTTCAATCGCATTATCGAGAGACCATGGACATCTTGCGTCAAGAAAATGATGCAATGTTTGGGATATATTCCTATCGCCAAGGTAATGCCTGGGTTCGTGATGCGACTGCGGCCAAAGATCTTAAAGATTTCCCCAATATTAAAGATCCTAAAATCGAGCGAAATCAACTGTATATGAGAGCACTTTCGCGCTTAAGAGCTGTAGATTATGCCCTCGAGCATAGTGGTTTGACCTTTGCCGAATCATTGCGTGAAGCATTGAAAGCAAGTTTTGCGTCCATGCTAGAAAGTGAGCACCCGGATGAAAAAGCTTTTGATGATGGGCTTATTGAAATATTGCATAAAGCAGGGTTGACGGATGGTGTGGTGGATGCAAAGGGTGCCAAAAAGTTACTTGGACGTTACCGGCTGTTGTCGAGCTTAATTGATCCGGCGCTAACACTGATTACCGTTACCTATGATGAAAACCTGCGTATCTTACAAAGAGAAGTTCAGCGACCCATTACGCAAAAAAGCAGAGATCAAGCTGAGGAGATGGAAGCGCTTAACGAGCTTAATGCGCATCCAACCCCTGAAGAAAAAAATGCGCATAACAGTAGCAAGCTTGCGATGCAAAAAGCAGATAAGATTTTTGCTTCACTTTTAGCCAAAGACGATCGCATGCTTGGTGCACAATCCAGAAAAACGCATGCAGTAAGTGGCGCAAGAAATGCTTATGTTATGGAGCTAGAAACAGAAATTGACGTTGATGCGCCTTCTGCTGATATGGATTACACCCAGCCACTGCAAGATGATGAGCCATTGTCTTTGGTACGTATGGGTGTGCCCGTATATATTGGCAAGGGTGAGCAAGCAAAAAATAATGAGGTACATACGATACGAAACCTCAATCAGATTCGTTTGGCAGCCAATAAAAATCAAAAACTACATTTAACGGTTTTAAATACCAATATGCCGCATGGGTCGCAAGACAAAATGATAGCAGGGATGGCGCGCGCGGTAGAAGAAAGTATTGTGCCTGATGCTATGTCTGTGGTGCCTGTTAATGATATTGGTACAGCTTCTCTGCCTGAATTGAGTCCAGATGTGAAACATGACGCTTCTATCAATCAGAGAAAGCCAGGCAGAAAAATAGATAGATTAGATGATGCGGTCAGCGTCATTTTAAATGCAAGAGATAAAGGCTATACCAGCTGTGTAAACTGTGCCAGTGGCCAAGACCGGACAGGTACTGTCGTTGAGCGGGCCGCTCAAACTTGGACCATGAAAAAGTGGCGCGAAAAGTATGGTGATAAGACCGTGCTGACACAGGCAGCTTTAGAGAACCAAGTACAACAAATGCGAGCCAAAGGGTTTAATGCTGCAGAAATTGCTTCACATACTTTACCAGGATCGCCTGGTTTGAAGCCGGTTTCTCGAGCTTACAATCTTTTTGAGTCTAAAGCGGGCCTAGGGGCTGAAGCAGAAAAAGTATTATATCGTGATGGTGCTTTAACCAATACTTCAAATCCTGTTTCAGGTAAAAGTGTTCAGATTTTACAAAAACCATCACTGCTTGCTTTGAATGAGTTTCATGAGGAGATGCGAGCTCTACAAGCTGCTTGCTTGATTGAGCCTGGTGATGGCGCCATTTTAAAAGATGTTAAACAGGCAGGGGTCCGTGTTTGGTCTTATTTTATGCCTTCGGAAGAAGAAGATCATGATGCTGAAGAGTATTATGAACAAAATATAGGGCACGCGCTGTGGGAAGCCATGAATGGTGCAGAAAGGTGGGGTAAACGACAAGTACAACCGGTGATTGATGCCGTTATGGGCAAGTATGGTATTGAGAATAGCCATGATTTGTATGAAATGACACAAGCGGTGCGTTACACCCGTAATGCTGTTTTGGCTTTTACTGGAGAGGTTGATATCAATGCCGTCGATAGGGAAGTCAAGCATATCAATCTTGTGCGTAAATCCTTGCCTGGACACACTGATCTTACAAAAATGCTCTGGGCTATGGCCATCGTTGCAGTCGTGGGTATTCTTACCGCGGCAGTACTTTTATCTAACCCATTTAGTGCCGTGATTTTTGTAGGTGCAGGTATTCTTGGTGCAGCACTTATGATGACGGCTGCGGGTTTTTTAGGTTATGCGGCCAGAAACATCGTGCTTGGGGCCAAAGTGCTTTTATTTGCTGGGCAAGAGCAAGATCATGCAGCTGAAATGCGCAAGTTTAAAAAAGTTATCAAAGCCAAGGCTGCGGAACATAAGCAAATATCAGGGAAACCATCCTTTTATAAGCCTGTCGATAAGCCTGATGAAGAAGATACAGATGAAGAAGAGGCTTCACCTGATGGCGCGAAGCCTAAACCTACTTCGGAACCTTAAGTTTGCCAAGCTTATCTATAAACGCTGGTGTCGGCTTAGGTTTAAGCTCTTTGGCCTGCTTGGCAAAGTTTTTGAAGTTCACCTTACCTGTATTGACATCATAGATAGCTCCCACCATAGCAACGGTATTATCTTTAAGCTTAGGCTTAAGTACTTTTGAGCCCAGGTATATGTCTTTTAGTGTGTTCGCAACATTAAGCTCTGTCACACGATGCAGCTGCTTGTCTTTATTAGATTCTTCGGAACCTGCGGCTTTCTCTGCTTCGACTGCGGGTTGCAGCTTTTCTAGCAATGCAGGGATGTGGCTGTTGCCTTTGGGCGGCTCATCACAAGCAGCGGCAATGGCGCCACAACGCGTATGACCAAGTACAACAATCAGCTTAGCACCGACCACATGACAGGCGTACTCGATGCTTGCCAAAATATCATCATTGACGACGTTGCCTGCTATTCGTATACAGAATAAGTCACCAAAGCTCATATCAAAAATGGTTTCGACAGGTACTCTGGAGTCGATACAGCCAAGTACCACTGCCATAGGATACTGTGTTGCTGATGTGTGCTTAATATCAATGGTAAGGCTTCTGTGAATTCGAGTGTCGTCGACAAAGCGCTGATTACCTTCATGCAATATATTTAAAGCTTGCTGCGGCGTCAGCGCGGCTTGTACGTCGTAAGTGGTCACATTAATGAAGTTAATATGATCGTGAATTTCGTATTCTTTTTTGAAGCCAATCAAATTGAGAGAAATTTGTTTTCGTGGGGCTTGTTCATACTGGAAGTCTTGAATGAGCTCAAGAATTTCTTTATCAATATATTTCGAATAACGCGCGTCAATGATCAGCTGTGATTTGTTAGGAATGGCGTCTAACTCTTCAATAAGAGAGGCTTTATTTAAAAAGCTGGTTTGCTGAGGCAAGATCAAGCGTTGGGTTGCACCATTTGGATAGAACTCGTTGATGATATCGAGCCTTGCTTGACTGTTTTGCTTGAGGATAAAAAACAAGCTGACGAGCAAGCCAATAATAATACCTGAGAGTAAGTTTAAAATCACAATACCTAAGGTTGTAACAAGGAATGGAATGAATCTATCTAAACCCTGCTCATAGACGGTTTTAAATAACTTAGGTGAAGTCAGTTTGTAACCGGTAAAAATCAAAACTGCTGCCAGTGAACAAAGCGGAATACGGTTAAGCAAGCCGGGAATAAGAAGTATAGAAAAAAGTAAGAGGAAACCGTGAATGACAGCAGAAAGCTTGGTTTTAGACCCAGCTTGAATGTTCACTGAGGTACGTACCACAACAGATGTAATAGGGAGTGCGCCAATGAGACCCGCAATCGTATTACCTATGCCTTGAGCGACAAGCTCTCTATCTTTACAAGTACGACGGTGCTTGGTATCAAGTTTTTCTGCAGCCTTGATGTTTAAAAGGGTCTCAAGGGAGGCCACAATGGCGAGAATACCGCCATAAATATAAACATCGAGGTTATTCCAGGCAGACCACTTGGGTGAGGTGAGCTGTGATACCAAATCGGAAAACTCTTCACCACGGGGTATATTCACCAGTTGCGGGCTGCTCTGTGCAAGGTATGAGTGTGAGGCTAAGAAAATCTCATTAATGGTAATACCAAAGATCACAACCACAATGGTACCAGGAATGGCTTTAAGCCATTTGATTTTGGTTTTTTCAAAAAAGATAAGCATTATAAAAGAGATGATGGATATAATCATGGCGCCACTATTGATGTGGTATGAGACATCACTTAATGGTTTAAAGCTAAAGCGTTCAGCCGAATCGATAAGGTGCATTTTAAGTTCGGTCAGGCTTGAGGTGAGTGTAAACGCAAGGGGTAGCTGATTCAAAATAAGCAAAATACCGATACCGCTGAGTAAGCCTTGAATGACATTAGAGGGTACATATTCGGCAAAAAAACCTGCTTTGAGCGAGCCTGTAATAAGTTGAAGTAAGCCTGCAAATATCAAGGCAAGCAAGAAGACATCAAAACTACCCAGTTGAGCGATGGCAGTAAATACCACAGCTGCAAGTCCTGCAGCAGGACCACTTACGCTTACTTGTGAGTTACTTAGTAAGCCAACGACAATACCCCCAACCATACCACTTAATAAGCCAGAGATGAGAGGGGCATTGGAGGCAAGTGCAATACCAAGACAAAGTGGAATGGCAACAAAAAAGACGACCAAGGCTGAAATCAAGTCAAATTTTAAAGCACGTTTTCGATAAACACGAAAATGTCTTAAGGCATTAGACGATAGGCTATTCATGAACGATGCTCTCCGTTGATAAGTCGTTGAAATTCCACAACTTTTTATCCATAAGCTGGCTTGGTTTGATAGACTGTAAAGCATGCAGCATATTGCTAGGCACTTTAGGGTTTTCCTCGGACAAGGTTTTAATTAAACGAGCGACTCTTTGCCTTGCCAAGTTATCCTGGCTGCCACAAAGACTACAAGGAATTATCGGAAACTTTTGCTCGTTCATATAAGAGATGATATCACTTTCTTGGACATAACACAGAGGGCGAATTAAAATATGTTTTTTATTATCGCTCAAAAGCTTCGGAGGCATAGAGCGAATGTCACCGTTGTAGAAAATCGACATCAAGAGTGTTTGTATTAAGTCATCTCGATGGTGGCCTAAAGCAATTTTATTAAATCCGTGCTCTTCAGCATAGCGATAAATGATGCCACGCCTTAGCCTTGAGCATAACGAACAATACGTTTTACCCTCAGGGATTTTTTCTTTGACAATACTGTAAGTATCTTTTGTAACGATATCAAAAGGGATGTCTCTTGCATCAAGCCATGCTCTAAGGGCGCCATCATTCCAGCCTGGTTGTGCTTGATCTAAGGTAAAAGAAAATACTTCAAAGCGAATTTTAGCGCGCTTTTTGAGTAAGTTAAGTAAAGTTAATAGTGCAAAAGAATCTTTGCCGCCAGATAAACAGACCATGACACGGTCGCCGTGCTCAATCATTTGATAGTCTGAAATCGCTTTGCCAGTATAGTGCAAAAGCTTTTTTTCAATGGATGAATTGGACATACTAATGGGTTTCTTCACTTAGCCTTGGGGGCCGGCTGTTGATCCGTTCTGTGACCAGCCAACTGTTAATCTCTTCTAAATCATTTACGCTCAGCGTCCCTGCGAGGTATTTTAATTGAAGTATGGTTTTTATCAAGCCGTATTGGTCTTGCGCCAGCTGTTGTTGAGCCAAGAACAAGTTTTGTTGAGCATTCACGACATCAACCATGTTACGAGTACCTACAAAAAAGCCAGCCTCAGTACTTTTTACCGACTCTGTTTGCGTAAATAGGGTTTTGCGGTCAGCCTCTACTTTGCTGATGCCATTGTTGATGGTCACAAACTTAATACGTGTGTCTGTCACTGTGCCCCGATATATTTTTTCCATATCTTGGCTTGCAAATTGGTAATCAAACTGTGCTTGCTTGGTTTGTGCAAGTACGAGCCCACCCTGTATGGGTGCGTAAGTAAGATTAATTTTAGCACTGGTGATTTTTTGGGAGCGGGGTACGAAGAAGTTTGCGGAGTCTTCACCATGAGAGGCGTTTTTGGTTATGAAGTCTTCAACGCGAACATCAAAGACAGGCCAGTTACCTGCAGCTTGGGCTTTGATTTTTTCTCGGGTTGCCTCAAGGCGGTATTTTGCGGCCGCAAGTTTATAGTTTTGTCGCAGCGCCGTAGAAACCCACTCGTTGATATCATCTGGCTCTGGTCTTAGAAGAGGAATTTCATGATTTCTAAGAGGTGAAAGTTTCCCATAAGTATGATTTGTAATTTTGCGTAGCTCTTCGCTTTGATTAATCACGTCATTTTTAGCTTCAATGACATCAGCAATGGATTGGTCGTAAGCTGCCTGTGCATCATATACGGATGTGATGGCATCCAAGCCAACATTAAACCGCTGTGTCGCTTGGTCAAGCTGACGCTTATTGGCACGTTTTTTCGCTTCACTAAAACGCAGACTATCGTAGGCATAAAGTACGTCTAGGTAGGACATTGCCGTACGAATAATAAGGTCTTGTGCTCGGTCGTTAAAGCGAGCATTTGCAGCTTTAACTGAAGCTTTAGCTGTTTGTACCTCTGCCCAAGCCTTAAAATTGAAAATCATTTGTGAGGCAGATAAATTAATGAAGTTGGTGCGATATCCTTCTCGTATCACTAAAAATCTACCAGCGTTTACATTTTGCGAGCTATCGGCAGTAAAGGCATTAATTTTGAGCTGAGGCAAGAGCTGTGATCGTGCAATTGGAATATTCTGAGTTTCTGACATAAATATCGAGTATTCACCTTTAAACTCAGGGTCGTTTTCTAAGGCCTGCATGTAGATATCAAGCAAGTCGGCTGCATGCACGAGCGTAAGTACGCTCATATTGATAAAAAGTGCGATACAAACCTGCTTAAGATTCTTCATTCAAAATCCTAAAAGGCAAAATGCTCGGCATGCTTTGCATGGCTGATAAGTTTAGGCAGCACAGTTTCAAACAAGACTGTATGTTGCCAAGTTTTGTCATGGCTAAGCGTATGCAGCTCTCCACGCATGACAGGTGCTTCACCTACAACGGCAAATAACCTTCCGCCTGGCACAACCTGCAGCTTTTGCATTTCACTTAATTTTTCAATTGCACCTGTATAGACAACCACATCATAGGGGGCATTGTCCACCCAACCCAGTGATGCATCACCAGTTTTAAGGGTGATGTTATCTTTGGCAAAAGTTTTTAATTTGGGTTTTGCCGCTTCGTTAAAGTCAGCATAGTAGTCAACACTACAAACCTCTTGGCATAAATGGCTGATGAGTGCGGTAAAAAAACCAGTACCAGTACCAATAACAAGCACACGCTCATGACCCTGAAGTTTAAGCGCTTGTAAAATGCTTGCTTCTTCAAGTGGTGTCATCATGCGCTCATGGTGTGGCAACTCAAGCTGGGTATCGCAATAAGCAACATGTTCAAACTCAGCAGGTACAAAGGCGTCTCTTAGTACTTTATCAAACAAAGCTAATACAGTTTCATCTGTGATGTTATTGGTACGGAGCTGTTGCTTAATCATATTGATGCGCGGCATTTGATCTTTCATAAAATGAATAACTCGTGACAAAAATTTAAAAAGAATGATTTTTAAAATTTTACTAGAAATCGAAGTAATGCGATAGTGGGGATGTGAATACTAATCAAGACAAGGAGTCTAGAATGAAGTTTCGATATGGCATTGGTATTTGTATGCTTTTATCTATGACATCAGTTTTTGCTGGGAGTAATCCAGCTTCTAAGGCTTACGTTGACAATGCGATTCAGGATGCTGCTTTCTCCTATAAAATTGGTGATGTTGTGCAAGGGTCGGTTGTATTTTGGTTGGATGCGACCAAGCAACACGGGCTCGCAGTTGCTGCAGAGAATGCTAACGGGGGGTAGTGCAGCCATGATGTGTGATAGCACTGGCGGATTTGCACCTGGTACGCCCTATTCGGCAGTTTTAAAGTCCGAGTGGGGAGCTTCTCTCCACCTTTATAGAAAACCTTTGATGAAATAGCTTGCAGTTTGCTATCCTCTATACAATTTTATTTGGGGTATAGGAGTACAAAGTGCAAGTATCTTTCACGGACTTTCTTGAAGAAAACCTTCACACACTCGAGGACGAAGGCTTATTTAAGCCTGAGCGGGTCATCACAGGCCAGCAACAGGCTGTGGTTGCATTAGAGAATGGCGATGAGGTTATTAACTTTTGTGCAAACAATTATTTGGGGCTTGCTAATCATCCAGACTTGATTGCAACAGGCCAAGCGGCGCTGGCAAAATATGGTTATGGTATGGCCTCAGTTCGCTTTATTTGTGGTACGCAAACGCCGCATAAAGCGCTCGAGCAAAAAATAAGCCAGTTTTTGGGTATGGAAGATACCATCTTGTATTCTTCTTGCTTTGATGCCAACACAGGTTTATTTGAAACCTTACTTGGCCCTGAAGACGCCATCATCAGTGATGAGCTTAATCACGCCAGTATTATTGATGGCGTGCGGCTTTGCAAAGCCAAGCGTTTCCGCTATGCCAATAATAATATGGAAGATTTGGAAGCAAAGCTTAAAGAAGCAAGTGATGCGCGTTTTAAATTGATAGCCACCGATGGTGTGTTTTCTATGGATGGGATTTTGGCAAACTTACCTGCGATTTGTGATTTGGCTGATAAATATAATGCTATGGTGATGGTGGATGACTCTCACGCTGTGGGCTTTATTGGTGCAACCGGGCGCGGTACGCCCGAGCATTTTGGGGTGATGAATAGAATTGATATTTTAACAGGTACCTTAGGTAAAGCCCTGGGTGGTGCATCTGGTGGTTATACGACTGCAAAAAAATCGGTCGTGACTTGGTTAAGGCAACGTTCTCGCCCCTATCTTTTTTCTAATACGCTTGCACCCATGATTGCAGAAACCTCTATTAAAACGCTCGATTTAATCGAAAAACATCCAGAGCTACCTAATCAAGTCAAAGAGAATGCAACGTATTTCAGAAAGGGGCTGTCTGAGCTTGGCTTTACACTCGTGCCAGGTGAGCACGCTATTATTCCGGTGATGCTAGGCGATGCCGCACTGGCTGCTAATATGGCGCAACAACTTTTGAGTGAAGGCGTTTATGTGGTTGGCTTTTCTTTCCCTGTCGTACCTAAAGGCAAAGCAAGAATTCGTACGCAAATGTCTGCAGCACATACCAAAGAGCACCTAGATAAAGCTATCGCAGCGTTCGGCAAAGTAGGCCGTGCACTGGGTGTGATTTAACCTGAGACTGGAGAACCTATGAAAGCCTTAGTTAAAGCTAAAGCCGAACCCGGCATCTGGATGCAAGATGTGCCCAAACCTGAGTGCGGTCGCCATGATGCGCTCATCAAAGTCAAAAAGACCGGGATTTGTGGTACCGATATTCATATTTATCACTGGGACGCTTGGTCACAACAAAATGTACCGGTACCTATGACCATTGGTCATGAGTTTTATGGCGAAGTGGTCGAAGTAGGCGATGCCGTAGAAGGTATTAAGCCAGGTGACCGTGTTTCAGGTGAGGGGCACTTTGTTTGCGGTACATGCCGAAAGTGCCGTACGGGTAAGCAGCATTTATGTAAACACACACTTGGACTTGGTGTGCATCGTCCCGGTGCATTTGCTGAGTATGTTGTTTTGCCTGCAAGCAATGTATTTGTATTACCTGATGATATTGAGGGTGATTTAGGGGCTGTATTTGACCCCTTTGGCAATGCCGTGCATTCTGCTTTTTCTTTTGATTTGGTGGGTAAAGATGTACTCATCACAGGTGCAGGCCCAATAGGTATTATGTGTGTGGCTATTGCGCGTTTTGTTGGGGCGCGTCATGTGGTGATTACCGATGTTAATGCTTACCGACTTGACTTGGCCCGAAAGATGGGTGCAAGCTACGCGCTTGATGTGAGTAAGGGTAACCTTAAGGATGTCATGCAAAGCTTGTCTATGCAGGAAGGCTTTGATGTTGGCTTAGAGATGTCAGGCCACCCCGATGCCATGCAAGATATGCTGGCTTCGATGAATCATGGTGGTGTTATGGCTCTATTGGGCATTTTGCCTGAGGAGACCGCCATCAATTGGCATGATGTGATTTTTAAGGGCTTACAGCTCAAAGGTATTTATGGCCGAGAAATGTATGAAACCTGGTATCAGATGGTTTCATTGGTACAAGGTGGTCTTAATATTTCACCTGTGATTACGCATCACTTTGCAGCTGATGATTATGAAAAAGCGTTTCAAGTGATGGCTTCAGGTGATTCTGGTAAAGTTATTTTAGAGTGGGAGTAAAAGATGTCTCAGTATATTTACACGATGAATCGTGTAAGTAAGGTGGTTGATAACCAAAAGTTTATTTTAAAAGATATTTCGCTTAGCTTTTTTCCTGGTGCCAAAATTGGCGTCATCGGTTTAAATGGCTCAGGTAAGTCTACGCTGTTACGCATTATGGCAGGGGTCGAAACACAGTTTGACGGTGAAGCGCGGGCGCAACCAGGCATCAATATTGGTTACTTGCCGCAAGAGCCTGTGATGGATGAGTCCAAAACAGTCAAAGATATTGTCGAAGAAGCGGTCTCAGATATTAAAAACATGCTCAAAGCGTTTGATGACATCAGTATGAAGTTTGCTGAGCCCATGAGTGATGATGAGATGTCAGCTTTGTTGGAAAAACAAGGTGAGCTTCAGCAAAAGATTGAAGCTGTAGGCGGCTGGGATGTGGATAGACGCCTAGAGATTGCTGCTGATGCCTTAAGATTGCCAGACTTTGATGCCAAAATTGGGGTATTGTCAGGTGGTGAGCGACGCCGTGTGGCCTTATGTCGTTTATTATTGTCAAACCCTGATATGTTGCTGTTGGATGAGCCTACCAACCACTTAGATGCTGAAAGTGTAGCTTGGCTTGAGCGATATCTAGAAGAGTTCACAGGCACCGTGGTTGCGATTACTCACGATAGATATTTTCTTGATAATGCTGCTGAATGGATACTTGAGCTCGATAGGGGTGAAGGCATTCCTTATAAAGGCAACTATACGTCTTGGCTCGAGCAAAAAACCACTCGCCTTGCTCAAGAGAAAAAAGAAGAAGCTGCACATGCAAGATCATTAAAAACCGAGCTTGAGTGGGCACGTACTTCACCTAAAGGTCGTCATGCTAAAAACAAAGCACGATTGTCTCGGATTGAAGAAATGTCGACCAAGCAATTCCAAAAGCGTCAGGAAACCAATGAGTTATTTATTCCACCTGGCGAGCGTCTAGGAGACTTAGTACTTGAAGGTTCCGGGGTGCGTAAAGCCTTTGGCGAGAAGCTTTTGTTTGATGATCTAAACTTCAGGTTGCCCAAAGGCGGTATTCTTGGCATCGTCGGACCTAATGGTGCGGGTAAAACCACCTTTTTAAAAATGATCACAGACAACTTAAGGCCTGATGCCGGTGAAATCCGTGTCGGTGAGACAGTCAAACTTGCTTATGTAGATCAGATGCGTGATGACTTAGACGATAGCAAAACCGTATGGGAAGCGATTTCTGACGGTCATGATATTCTTGAGGTTGGTGGTTTTGAAATGTCTTCTCGTGCTTATGTCAGCCGTTTTAACTTTAAAGGCACCCAACAGCAAAAACGCTTGGGTCAGCTCTCAGGTGGTGAGCGTAACCGAGTACATTTGGCGAAACTTTTAAAGTCTGGCGCAAATGTCTTGCTGCTCGATGAGCCGAGTAATGACTTAGATGTAGAAACGCTTCGTGCGCTTGAGGATGCACTCTTGAACTTCCCTGGCTGTGCCATTGTGATATCACACGATAGATGGTTCTTAAATCGCATATGTACGCATTTGATGGCTTTCGAGGGTGAGTCTAAGGTCGAATTTATCGAAGGTAATTACGAAGACTATGAGCAAGATAGAAAGCGTCGCTTAGGCGATGGTACTAAACCTTCTCGTATTAAATATCGAAGGATTGATGCTTAAACTATGAAAAAAATTGGGCTTTGCTTACTGACAGTTGTGATGCTTACTTCTGTATTCGGCTGCGCAAGAGAAGATAATTATTCAGGTGTTGTGGTCGATAAATACGGTGTGCCACATTTTACACTCAAGTACTATGATGATAATCGTGGACGTAAGCATTTCCCTCAGGTTATTGAGCCCAGAGGAGAAAAGCTGCTTATTTTTGACCCCAAAGTTGAAGCGTGGGCGGCTTATGATGCGAAAGGTCACCGTGTGATGACTGGGCGTGGCTCAGGCGGCTCTAGGTACTGTAAAGGCACCGAAGAGGACTGTCGCACACCATCGGGCTTATTTCGAGTGTATCGAAAGCGTGGTGCTGATTGTCGTTCGGGCGAGTTTAAAGATCCTGATGGTAAAGGCGCGCGCATGCCTTACTGTATGTACTTCTATAATGGCAACACCATTCATGCCGGATACGGCTTAGGTGGTCATGGAAGTCATGGCTGTATTCGAGTGCTCGAAAGTGCTGCTAAATGGCTGAATGAATCTTTCATTGAAAAGGGCACACAAATTTATGTGATGTCTTACGATGAAGAAGAAATCCTAAAAAAGCGCAAACCCAAATAGACATATTGGCACGCTTCGAAGCAGCGAGCAAAAACCCTTATTTTCAATGACATTTTCATTCTACCCACAAAGTTATCCACAGTTTTTGTGGATAACCACATGATTTGTCTTTTTTAAAAAAAAACCTTATTTATCAATAGGCTTACAATAATTTTACACGACAAATCGTTGTCTTTTTGAACGTATGTTCGTAGATTATCCACACTTTTTCGGAGAGCCCAAAAAAAGAGCAGGGGCGCGCATTCTATGCTAGTTTTTTACAATTTAAAAGGGTTGACAGAGGGTATTTTGAATTTTTTTTTCATGGCATGATAGAAGGAGAATCAATACGTCAGGATGAGGCACAAAATGAATCGTTCCATTACCTTTACTTCTATTTTAATCAGTGTGTGTTTGATCGGATATTTACTCATGGCAGGGCGTGGTTTTATATTGCCTTGGGTGATGGCACTGTTTATTTGGAATCTACTCAATACACTTAGCAATGCCATCAAAACCTTACCTTATATTGGCAAGCGCTTACCTACAGCATTATCTATGCTGGCCTCTTTTTTGGTGGTGATTACTTTTATTTGGATACTGGTACAAATTGTTGCGAATGATGTGAATGAAGTCATCAGTGCTTCCGCCAGGTATCAAGACAATTTCCGAAGTTTTATGGGGCAATTCAATGAAGACTTGATATCTAAAGCACTGAAAGGCTTAAACCAAATACTCAAAGACTTAAACTTTCAGAGTATTCTGCTGAACTTATATGGTGGTTTCACTACAGTTGCTGGCTCTGCTGTGCTGATTGCGCTTTATGTGAGCTTCTTGTTTGTTGAGCAAAGCTTTTTTACTAAAAAACTCGAAATTCTCGTGCCTTCAGCAGCCAAGAGAAAAGTCATTAAGCAACTTATTGAAAAAACCATTGAAGATACGCAGTTGTATTTAGGCTTAAAGACCTTAATGGGGTTACTGACTGCTGTGGCAAGCTGGATCATTATGATGTGGATTGGTCTTGATTTTGCAGAGTTTTGGGCATTACTCATCTTTTTCTTAAATTATATTCCCAATATTGGGGCCATCATTGCGACACTATTCCCAGCGCTACTCGCTTTAATCCAATTCCAAAGCTTAGGCTTATGTATGGTGATGACCTCAGGCCTTGTTATTGTGCAATTTATCATTGGCAATATCCTAGAGCCTAAGTATATGGGGAAATCACTCAACCTAAGCCCTCTGGTTATATTATTTGCTTTAGGCCTATGGGGCGTGATTTGGGGCGTTTTAGGCATGTTTTTAGCAGTACCCATCACGGTGATGATGATTATTTTATTTGCTCACTTCAAGGCGACACGGCCTATTGCTGTGCTTTTATCCAAAAATGGCCAAATAGATATGGAATGACAAACAACTACGCTCCCTTTAAAGATGGGTTGTCTTCATCGCTATGATCTGATTTTTTGTTAAGATCTGCAGCTTCATCATTAAATGTTTGTAGTTTTTGTTTGATTGTTTCTGCTTTTTTCATGCCCTCTAAGTGTGTAACGGCATGGAAAGTACTTGTAAAGCCATAAATTGTCCTATCATCAAGCTTCTTGATATCTTGTATACTGACTCGACGCTCATCTACGGCTCTTGCGATTCTGCCATCAAATAATAAATCAAGCTGTGCTTTTTTGAGTTCTTTAATATCTTGCAAGTTGAGCCGATTTTTACGAATGGCATGTCGATATTCCGAGTAATCACATAATAAGGTACATATAGTACCTGTAAGTTCCTTAACATCTTCCGAGTTCATTTGTGGAAGATTTCGTTTCAATGTGCTTAGTTGCGCATCTGAGGGTTTATCTCTTCCAAAAAGTTGATGATGCTTCATCAGCAAGCAGCTAAGCATTGCAGATGAGACGCCAAGGATAGCGCAATAGGCTTGTTTCCACGCTTGGTCAGTTGAGATTGATATGTCTATATGCCCATAGTTTGCTTTTGCGTGACCTAGAAACTCTTTAAGTTGATTTTTAGAAAAGTCCAAGATTTCTTGGACACTGCTATCACCGCCTGCTAATGCTTGTTGGACCGTTAAGCTACTTAATAAGTCAAACCCCTCGTCTGAAAGGCACTTAAGTTCTTCTATTTTTAGCCGTCCTTCAAATAAAGCCTGTTGGGTTCCTTCCAGACCTAACAAATAATATAAATCATGCCGAATATTCTTGAGCTCTTCTGTGCTTAGATCTTCCAAGGTAAGTCTACCTTCTAATAAGGCTTGTTGGCTTCCTCGCATACTTAATACATTGAGTTGTTCGGGCGTAAGACTTTTGTATTCTTCTAGGTTTATACGGTTTTCAAGTAGTGCTTTTTGATATCCTTTCAGGTTTAGTCCAAGGAGGTGCAGGCTATCTAAGTCTTTAAAGCTTTCTAAATTATAACGGCCTTCTAATAACAAAGCAGAAAAACCTTCACTATGAGCTGTATCCATTGAGAGCCTAATGGTCTCAGTATGATCACCTATTATATCACTGGCGCTAAGCACGTTTTGTACTCGAGAAATATAGGCAGATATGTCTTGATTAATGTCATCCCAATATTCTAGGTAAGGCTTGATGGCTGTTTGTAGCTCTTGTGGCAAGTCCTTTACTTGTAATCTATAAGTTGCTAGAAGTTGAGGGAGCAATACGATCAGTTCTGAATGAAGCTCTGATTCTGGATAATGCTCCTGCATAGTAAACCATCCACGAATAAAACGTTTTTCATTGTTTGATAGTAAATGGCGATTATTCTCTTTCAAGGCTTTCAAATTATTATTTGTGAGCTCAAAAACGTTTTCGAATTTTTTTTGTGAATCAATGGGGTAGGGTTTGGCTTTATTTTCATAGAGTCTTTCCATGGCAATGTGTGTGGCCTCGTGTGCAAAGAGACCTCTGACGTCAAGTATTGAGGTCTCTTTGGTAAGGACTGTGATGACATTCGCTTCAGCATTAACACCCTCTGCAGGCTTAAGCAAACGAGGTATCGCATATGCAGCACATCCAAGTAGTCTGGTGGTAAGTGTATGTACAGCAGTAAATTTTACACCCTCATAAGGTATAGCAAGCTGATTCAAAGCAAAAATCTGGGATATTTTATTTAAGTCTGGATTTGATGCTAAATCATTTAAAATTGATAGGGCGCTTTGTTTATCTTCAAAGGGTTTATAATCATATGCAAGTGATTCTGCTCTTTGTAACTTTTCAAGGGATTTAAATATAGGACTTCCGGGCTCAAATCTAGCATATTCTGGTGGTACTTTTTTGTTTGAGGAGAAGGTCTGATAGTCGCTGGCTGTAATGTCGTAAATCTCACTCCCAATATCAAACTGTGTGTTCTCAGCAATAGTTGCCATGACAAATTCGGGATCTTCAATCAAATCGCCAAGATTTTGTGGTGATTGACTCAACTCTCGGCCCCAAGATGATTCGGGTGAAAGCCCCGAGATAAGGCTTGGCGCTACCGCCAAGTAGGCAACAACAGCTTTTGCAATACGAGTAAGCATAAAATTTACTATTTAGATTATTATATGACTAACTATAGGCTAAACTAAGTTTATTGTCGGGTCATACTGGAAATTTCCCACATCTGTTCTAAAATTAAACATATAGGGGTGGTTTCCTCTATTCAGTTGTAACTTAGTTGTATAGTTGTACAGTTGTATCTAAGGAGTACATCATGAATAAGATATTTAGCTTGTCAGGCGTGATGATGGGGCTTGCCTCATTGACGCTTTCAACAAGTGTATGGGCAACAACCATGGACGATATGGATGACTGGTTTACTTACAATATGCCAGAGCCCGATTATATGTTGACGGATATGGCCGATGGCACAGTCGATTTCATGGATGGTCTAGGTAAAGGTATGGAAGTTTCTGATGAAGGTGCAATGCATCGAAACTATGATTGTTACATGGGTGATAAACTCACAGATTTAAGAACCGATAGATCAGGTATTATCAAAGGCGTACACAAAGAGGGTACGATGGATGTGATGACGCCAAGCGGTAAAACCGTACGTTATCAATATGTGATCTTTTCAGTTAAACCTGTGAAGTAATTTAGCAAAGGGGTCGTAGTTGTTTTTCATTTTTCAAGCCCAAATTTTGGGCTTGAAAAATGAAAAACAACTACGACCCCTTTGGGTTATTATGATTGAGGTCATCGGAGTCAGGTGTTTCACCTTTAAGATCTTGAAGCGCTTGCTTCATATCTTGTGGTTGTTTTGATGAGCCAAAAGCTAAATGAGAAATAGTGCTCAATACAAAGGATGTAATATCGTAAGATTTCTTTGCAGCATATCCTATTATCATCAGGGGCAATATCTTTTCGAATGTCCCTCTTTCTTCTGTGTTTTGCGGGTTATTTGGTGGTTGGGTGCGAAACTTCTTATTGATGTCCTCTATATCGCTTATGGAAATAGTGTCATCTGATAATACTGTTGTTACCTCATCATCTAAAGTTTTACGCTTAGGCGTATTAAGTGCTTTGATGTCTAAAATAGAGATGCTCCCATCCTGGAGAGATTGTTTGATGTCTGATCTGCTTAAGAGAGATATATCATCATCAGAAAGGCTTTTTACATCTTGCAAGCTAAGTGGGTTTTCTTGTAACGCTTTCTGTCTATCGTTCCTTTTCAAGAAATATAGTTCATCTTCAGAAAGGTTTTTTACATCCTGTAAGT
>Ga0115012_10000159_pt1 | contig 39466 bp, 38 predicted proteins | sample TroAtlMetagenome_FD_88706 | JGI IMG/M metagenome (GOLD analysis project Ga0115012, IMG submission 88706) | Marine eukaryotic phytoplankton communities from Atlantic Ocean - Tropical Atlantic ANT10 Metagenome | ecosystem: Environmental > Aquatic > Marine > Oceanic | place: Tropical Atlantic... | reverse complement strand
GCTTCGTTATAGGCTGGCCAGTTCCTGGTCCTGTAGGTTGGGGGTGTAGGTCTGCTCATGCATCACAGCTACCATGCTGGATTCACGAGATGAATCCCTTACGCGATTTGTGCAACAGAGCCGCATCCCCGGCGAGGTAAGGGGGCGCTTGAGCGCCCTCATCTCGAACTCAAATTTTCAAGTGGGGGGGTGATGGTAGCGGAGGAGGGACTTGAACCCCCGACACGCGGATTATGATTCCGCTGCTCTAACCAACTGAGCTACTCCGCCAAACCGTGGAGCGGTGGGTATGACAGGGGGGCTGACTCGTCAAGCGGAAAAGACAGGTTTTTTCACCGTTTCGGAAAATGTTTGCCGCGGCGCGGCGGCGGCTCCCTCGAAGGGCGGTGCAAGATGAAAAACGCCGCCCCAGGGGCGGCGCTGATCACGGCTGGAGCTGCTGCGGACAGTCGGGGCCGCGCTCACTTCACGATGGTCTCGTCCCGGACGAACATGTTGGACCAGGCGCGGTCCACCAGTTCCTTGGTCATGCGATAGGGCCAGCCTTCGAAGTCGCAGACCGCGAGCATCTGGTCGATCAGAAACACCGGCTGGTAGTTGGCATAGACGTTGTCGATCGTCGGGTACTTGGTCTTCAGAAGGTAAACCAGCGCGGCCTCATCGAGCTCGAGCTTCTTCTTTCGGGCCACCAGCGCAAAGATCTTCAGGAAGTCCTGCTGGTTGGGGCCGTCGATCTTGATCTTGAAGAAGATCCGGCGCAGGGCCGCCTGGTCGAAGATCTCGTTGGGATGGAAATTGGTCGAGAAGATCACCAGCGTGTCGAAGGGGACCTCGAACTTCTCACCCGATTGCAGCGCGAGGATGTCCTTGGATTCCTCGAGCGGCACGATCCAGCGGTTGACCAGCGCCTGAGGCGGCTCGGCCTGACGTCCGAGGTCGTCGACGATGAAGATGCCGCCCGTGGACTTGAGCTGCAGCGGCGCCTGGTAGGTGCGGGCGGTGGGATTGTAGACGAGGTCGAGCATGTTCAGCGACAGCTCGCCGCCGGTGATCACCGTGGGGCGCTCGCAGAGCACGTAGCGGCTGTCGAAGCGGTTGGTGCGGCGTAGCTGGGTGGGGGCGTCCTCGGCCGTCTCGGCAGCGCTGTGCACGATCGGGTCATAGACCGAGATGACCTGCCCGGAATACTCGATGGCGCGGGGCACGTAGATCTTGTCGCCCATGGCGTCGCGGATGCCGTTCGAGATCGACGATTTGCCGTTGCCCGGCGGGCCGTACATCAGGATCGAACGGCCCGAACTGACCGCCGGTCCGAGATGCGAGATCAGCTGCTCGGGAAGCACGAGGTGGCCCATGGCACCCAACAGCTGGTCGCGGGTGATCTGGACGTTGCGGATCGACTGGCGCTTGACCTGCTCGCGGTAGATCTCGAGCGGCACCGGCATGGCGCCGAAATATTCCGACTGCGAGAGCGCATCGAGCGCGCGTGCCTTGCCGGAATCGGTCAGCTGGTAGCCCATCTCGTTGCCGGTGGTGCTGGCGCTCAGGGTGCCCATCGCCTCGATCAGGCTCTGAGAGCGGCCGAGGTCGATCAGCTCCTGCGTGATGCCGATCGGCAGGCACAGCGCCTTGGCAAGGGCGGAGACGGTATTGGTGTTCTTGCGGAACAGGGTCTTCAGCGCGATGTCGCGCATGAAGATCTGAGACAGGCTCATCTCGTCCAGCCGCTTGGGCGCGGGCGGTGCCAGAACGGCGCTCGATTCCATGTTCATTTGCGGGTGCCCCGTAGGAAGTGTTGCCGAGGAGGAAACGGTAGCTTTGTGGCAACAGCTTGGCCGGGCTTGGGAAATGCAGCGGCGGGTCGTGAAAGGGCGCGCGACTGGCGCGCTGCAGGCTCAGGGGCGCGGCACGGCCACGGTCTCGGCGCCGATCACCGAAGCGATCCGTTCGGCGATGGCGCGGCTGCCCTTGGGGGAGGGGTGAATGAGGTCTGGGCCGTGGTACGAGCGATCGCCCTCCGGCACGAGGTCGGAAAGCGAGACATGGGTCACGCCGGGGTCGTGATCGGCGAGCCGGGCGAGGCGGCGCTCGAAGCGGTCGCCGATGTCGCGGCAGCCGTCGATCAGCGACCAGCGGCCGGGGCTGCGCAGGTAGCCGGGATAGACGACGCTGGCGCCGCTGGCCCTCAGCGCGGCCACCAGCTCGGGGATCACGCCGGTGCGGCCATCCTCCGAGATCATCCGCTCGAGGCGGGTCTCGCAGAGCGCGCAGGCACACCCGAAGAGCAGGTCGTTGCCGCCTCCGTTCAGCACCACCCAGTCCCACGGGTGGACGCGGTACTGCGCTGCGATGCGCATCCCTGCGCTGCCGCTGAGGGGAAAGACATAGATCATCCGCGCGCCGGGCACCGAGCGGTCGATGACCTCCTCGCCGAGAAGGTCCTCGAGCCCGTCGCCCACCGACTGGCCGGTGCCGCGATGGGTGGCGAGCATCGAGTCGCCCATCATCAGGATGCGGGCGTCGCTGTCGGGCGAGACGCGCTCGCCGCAGGCGGCCAGAAAGGCAAGGCTGATGAGGCAGAGGAGGCGCAGGCGCATGGCGTCGGATCTCGCTGGGAGCGCCGGCCGGTCCGGCGCCCGTTACTTGCCGTAGAGTATGCCGAGCACGAGGTAGATCGCCAACGTTCCGCCAAGCGCAACGCCCATCGGGAAGCGCTTGCCGCTCGACCAGCTCTTCCAGTCGGGGGCGAGGCGGCGCAGCGGGGTCATCTTGGCGATGCGGTGGGCGAGGAAGGCGGCCAGCGTCACCGCGGCCCCCAGCGCCATCAGGAAGCGCAGGTCGCCGACGTGGATGAAGGGTGCCGCTGCGGCGATGAACTTGGCGTCACCGGCACCCATGACGCCGCCGGCGTTGAGCGCGATGCCCGCAACCAGCGCCACGCCGAAATGCGCGTAGCGCCAGAGATAGGCGTCGAGCGGCAGCACGAAGACCCCCACCACCGCATAGACCAGCAGCAGCGCCAGGTTGGCCTGGTTGGTGATCCGCATCTCACGCATGTCGGTGAAGCAGACATAGAGACAGATGGGCAGCACGAACGGCGCGAACCAGGTCGCGGCGGCGGCGGAAATCGACAGCATCGGCTCAGTTCGTGACCGTCGGTTCCAGCGCCGCAAGCGCCGTGGCGGCGGCGTCGAAATGCTGCGGGTGGGTCTCGATCGCGTCTTCGAGAAGGCCCTTGCCGATGCGCACGTCGCCGCGCTTGACCGCCGAGAGCCCCATGGTGTGCAGCAGCTCGGCGCGCTCGACCTGGGTCATCTGGAGGACTGGCAGGGTGTAGTTGCCCTGCGCGCCGCGGGCGAGCACGAGGTTGTTCTTGGCGGTGAACATCGCCGGATCGTGGCGCAGAGTCTCGTAGAACAGCTTTTCGGCACCGGAATAGTCGCCGCGCGACAGCTTGGAATAGCCCCAGTTGTTCAGCACGGAGGCCGGCTTGGTGGTCAGGCCCACCGCGGTCTCGTAGAAGCTGTCGGCCTTGTCCCAGTTCTGGTTGGCATCGGCGATCATCGCCTCGAGCCGGTAGCGCTTGTAGCTCTCATGGGTCGGCGGGATCGAGTTCAGCGTCTGCTCGGCGCGCTCCCAGTCGTTGTTGCGGATCAGCGCGTCGGCCAGCGCCACGCGGTCGTCGTTGGTGCTGTCGGCATGGTCGACGACCTTGGCCCAGGCGATGCTGGCCTCCTGGTTGCGCTTGGCGCGGACCAGCGAGGCGGCGAGACCGCGCATCAGGTCGATGCGGCCCGGGTCGATGCCGTCGGCGCGCTGGAAATAGGTCACCGCCTCGGATGGGTCCGCGGCCTTGAGCATGACATCGTTGAGGCCGGTCCCGTCGATGGCGTTCACACCGGTGAACTCGCGGTCGACGGCGTCCTTGTCGATGGTCTTGTCACATGCGGAGAGTCCGAACACCCCTGCCGCGCAGAGGGTCGCAAGGATGGGGTGGCGCATTGTTGCGTCCTTTTTGCTGCTCTTGCCTCGTCAGTCGATCGACCGGATGAGGTAGCTGCCGCTGCCCCGGCGGACCAACTTGTAGTCTTCTTGCCTGGGCTCACCATAGCTCGCAGTTTCCATTTTTGCGAGCGCCAAGCGCAGATTGTCGCGGATTGCGTCACTTTCGCCATTGTCGAGCGCGTAGGCCCGGCGGAACACCTCGGAGGCCTCGGCGGTCTCTCCGCGCTCCATCAACACGACGCCAAGGTTGTTCCAGGCCTCGGCCCAGTCCGGCTCCTCCCCGACGGCCTGCCGCAGCAGGGTTTCCGACTGGTTGAGGCGGCCGAGTCCGAGATTGGCGGTGCCGAGCGAGGTCAGCACCTCTCCGGTCAGGCCATGGGTGGCGGCGGCGCGGGTGAAGGCCTCGAGCGCGAGCTCGTACTGCCCCGCCTCCATCAGCCGGTGACCGACGATCAGCCCATCCACCGCCTCGCCCCCCGGATCAAGGGCGGGGGCGTAGATCTGGTCCTCGGGAATGACACGGCCGCCCGAAGAACAGGCGGCCAGCATCAGAAATGTCAGGCAGGCGATCAGGCCTTGGCGCATGGCGACCCCGTTGCGCGGTCTTAGAAGCCGAGGCTCCCGAGCTTGGTGATGTTCACGACCGACGGCCCGACCAGAATGATCAGAAGCGGCGGCACGGTGAGCATCATAGTCGTCAGCGTCATCTTTGTCGGCAGCTTGTTCGCCTTTTCCTCGGCACGCATGACTCTTTTGTCACGCATCTCGCTGGCATAGATGCGCAGCGCGTCGGCGATCGAGGTGCCGAAGGTCGAGGCCTGGTTCAGCACGGTGACGAACGACGACACATCGGCCACGCCGCAGCGCTCGCCCATGTCGTTGAGCACCGAGGCCTTGTCCTTGCCGGCCTTCATCTCGTGACTGATGATCTCGAACTCGTCGGCCAGCGCCGCGTAGGAGGCCCGGATCTCCTTGGAGACACGCACGATCGACTGATCAAGCGACTGGCCGGCCTCGACGCAGACCAGCATCATGTCGAGCGCATCGGGGAAGCCCTCCTCGATCTGCTTCTTGCGCTCCTCGACACGCTTGGTGATCCAGTATTTCGGGGCGAGATAGCCGAGCGCGCCGGGCAGGATGATGTACATCAGCTTCTGCTGCATCGTGCTTTCGGGGCCGTCGATGAACATCAGGTAATAGGTCAGGCCCGCCACCAGCAGGCCGAGCCCCAGCACCATCTGCGCAAGGTAGTAGAGCCGCACCGCGTCGCGGGTGCGGTAGCCCGCCTGCAGCAGCTTCATGCGCACCTCGCCAAGCTCCTCGGCGCTCTTGGGCTCGAGATACTGGGCGTATTTGTTCAGCTTGGCGTTCTTGCGCTTGTCGCGCAGGATCGCCTTGGTCTCGGCATCGACCCGGTCGCGACCGGACTTGGCGAGCTTGTCCATCGGGTCGGGCTTGCCGGCCAGCATCAGCGGGATGGCCGCGACGATCAGCAGGAAGGCGAGGCCGGCGACCACCATAAGCGGGCCCGCCGGACCAAGCATGTCGGTGATCATGGTGTTGAGCGTTTCGATCATTTTGACAGCCCTCTCAGACCTTGATGTTCACGAGCATGCGCATGACCATCAGGTTCAGCGCCAGGAACACCGCGACGATGAAGCAGGCCGGGACGAACCACGGGTGGTCGAGAACCTCATCGTAGTAATGCGGATCGGTAAGCTGGATCACCAGCAGCACGCCCACCGGGAAGCCCGACAGGAACTTGCCCGACCATTGCGCCTCGGCGGTGATCGCCTTGACCCGGCGGAACAGCCGGAAGCGGGCGCGGATGACCTTGGCGAGGCCCTCTAGGATCTCGGCGAGGTTGCCGCCCGATTGCTGCTGGATCGACACCGCCACGGCGAGGAAGCGCAGATCCTGCATGTCGAGGCGCTCGGCCATGTGCTTGAGGCTCTCGCCGATGTCGCGGCCATAGGTGCTCTCATCGGCAATCACGCCGAACTCGGTGGCGAGCGGGTCCTTGATCTCCTTCGAGACCACCGCGATGGCCGAGCTGAACGGGTGGCCGACGCGCAGCGAGCGCACCATCAGCTCCACCGCGTCGGGAAGCTGCTCCTCGATCAGCGCGAGGCGTTTCTTGGCCTTGCCGTTGACCCACATGAACACGCCGCCCACGCCCATGCCGATGGCGATCATCACCCGCACGCCAAGCCCGGCCTCGGTGCCGGCCGTCAGACCGAAGAAGGCAAAGGCGCTGACGCCAGCCATCATCAGGATGAGCTGGTTCGGGGTGAAGGCCAGCGCGGCCTTCTGGGCGCGATCCGCAAGCAGCGAATAGAGCGGCAGGCCGCGGCTCTTCATGTGCTGGTCCATCTCCTTGCGGAGCTTGGCGAGCACCTCCTCGCGGTTGCTGTGCTTGTCGAGCATCTCGAGCCGGCGGTTGACCTTGCTGTTGAGGCTGATCGACTTGCCGAAGGCCACGAGGTAGACGCCTTCGACCAGCACGAGCACGCCGACGAAGATCAGGCCATAAATGATCAGTTCTGCCGAAAACATGACTGGTTACTCCGGACGGAAAGGTTCGTAGATCGACGGCGGGACATCGTAGCCCCACATCTTGAAGCGCTCCGAGAAGTGGCTGCGCACGCCGGTCGCGGTAAAGTGGCCGATGATCTTGTTGTCGGGGGTCAGGCCCACGCGCTGGTAGCGGAAAATCTCCTGCATCGAGATCACGTCGCCCTCCATGCCGGTGATCTCGGTGATCGAGGTCATCCGGCGCGAGCCGTCCTGCAGGCGCGAGGCCTGCACGATGAGGTTCACCGCCGAGGAGATCTGGCTGCGCATCGCCTTGAGCGGCATCTCCACACCGGACATCGCGATCATGTTCTCCATCCGCGAGATGCCGTCGCGCGGGTTGTTGGCGTGGATCGTGGTCATCGAGCCGTCATGGCCGGTGTTCATGGCCTGCAGCATGTCGATGACTTCCTCGCCGCGGGTCTCGCCGACGATGATGCGGTCGGGGCGCATCCGCAGCGCGTTCTTGAGACAGTCGCGCGGGGTTACCGCGCCCTTGCCCTCGACGTTGGGCGGGCGGCTTTCCATGCGGCCCACGTGGCTCTGCTGAAGCTGGAGTTCCGCGGTGTCCTCGATGGTCAGAATGCGCTCGCTGTCGTCGATGAAGGAGGACAACGCGTTGAGCGTGGTGGTCTTGCCCGAGCCGGTTCCGCCCGAGACGATGACGTTGAGGCGGGTGGCGACGGCGGCCTGCAGGTAGACCGCCATCTCCTCGGTGAAGGCGCCGAACTGGATCAGGTCGTCGATCGACAGCTTGTCCTTCTTGAACTTCCGGATCGAGACCAGTGAGCCATCCACCGCGATCGGCGGCACCATGGCGTTGAAACGCGAGCCGTCGGCAAGGCGGGCGTCGACATAGGGGTTCGACTCGTCGACCCGGCGACCGACCGCCGAGACGATCTTGTCGATGATCCGCATCAGGTGACGTTCGTCCTTGAAGACGACGTCCGACACCTGCAGCTTGCCGTTACGCTCGACGAAGATCTGGTGCGGGCCGTTCACGAGGATGTCCGAAACGGTCTCGTCCTGCAGCAGCGACTCGAGCGGGCCGAGGCCCTTGACCTCGTCGTAGAGCTCCTGGTTGAGGGTCTGCCGGTCCTCGCGATTGAGCACGATGCCCTTGTCCTGCAGGGTCTCGGCGACGATGGCGCTGATTTCCTCGCGAAGCTCCTTTTCGCTGGCCTGGTCGATGGCCGCGAGGTTCAAATTGTCGAGCAGCACCCGGTGCATCTCGAGCTTGATGTCGCCCATGCGCTCCTTGCGCTTCTTCTCGCGGTCCTGCGGAGTGACCTCGGCGGGCTTGGCACGCGGCTTGCGTGGCGGCGTGGCAGGGGGCGCAGGCGCTTTGGCCCGGGGTTGCTGCGGGGCAGGGGCCTTGGCTGCGGCGGCGGGCGCCTCGGCCACGGCGACGGCGGGCGCCGCGCTTTTCGCCGACGGTTTCTTATAGCGTGAGAACATCCTTCAGACCCCTTCTCAGGCTGCTTCGGCGTCGGATTGACCGATGCTGTGCAGCTCGACCGCCAGCTTCGCGATTTCCTTGCGCAATGGGTTCTTCTGGGCGTGCTGCGCCAGCGGCAGCCCGTGATCGTTGGCCTGGCCGACAAGGCGGCCGCCATCGGAAAGCTGCACGTCGATGCGGATGCCGAGGCTCTCGGCCATGCGCCGCACCCGGCTCTTGCCCTGCAGGTCGGTGAATTTCGGTGCCCGGTTGAGCGTGAAGCGCAGCTTGTCGAAGGGCAGCTCCTCGGCCTGCATGGCGCGCTTCAGGCGCAGCGTGTTCTGGGCCGAGCGCATGTCGAGCTCGAGCAGGGCGAAATAGACCTGCGCCTCGGTCAGCACGGTGTCGGTCCACTGCACCAGCGTGGTCGGCATGTCGACCACGACGTAATCGAAATGCTCGCGCGCCACGTCGAGAACCTGCTTCACATCTTCGGGGCCGATCAGGTCGAGCGGGACGAGGTCGGCGGGCGAGGTCAGGACCTGGAGCTTGTCCTCGAAGCTCACCAGCGCCTGAGCGAAGCTCTCGCCATCCATCGATTCCACGTCGCCCAGCATCTCGAGCACCGCCTCGCGGCGGGGCAGGTCGAGATAGGTGGCGACGGAGCCGAACTGCAGGCTGAAATCGAGCAGGCAGACGCGTGGGGCGCGCCCCTTGCTGATATTGGCAAGCTCCCAGGCGAGATTGACCGCGAAATTGGTGGCACCGCAGCCGCCGCACATGCCTTGCACGGCGATCAGCACGCCGTCGCCGTCGCCCGACAGCTTGACCGCCGGTTCGGCGGCGTCGGCCACCACCGAGGCGCGGCGCATCCGGTCGACCGCGGCGGCCAGCTCGCCCTCAGGCAGCGGGTAGGGGACGAACTCGTCCGCGCCCCGGCGCAGCAGCTGGTGCAGCGCCGCCGGGGTGACGTCTTCGGCGATCAGAACCACCTTGATGTCACGCGCCTTCGCGGCGCCGATGACCTCCGAGATCAGGCCGAGATCCTCCTCGTCCTCCTCGTCGATCGCCATGGCGACGAATTCGAGATCCTGCGAGTCCGGCTGTCCGAGAAAGGCCAGCGCCTCGCCGAAGCCGAGATCGCCCCAGCCTTCGCCGAGCAGCGCTTCCATATCCTCGATGAGCAGATCGAAATTTTGCACGTTCCGGCTGATCGTGCAGGCGACGATCGGGCTCGGGTCACTTTGTACAGCGGTCATACTCGTCATTTGCCTGTCATCCTTTGCCTTCTTGGAGACACCCGGCGAGGCAGGGAAGACAGCGCACACACCTGTTCCCGTCGCCGGGATGCGGCTCCGACTCGGTCGGCGCAGCTGTCCCGTTGACGGTAAATTCACTCAGAATGTGGGCGACATTTGGGCCGAAAAACCGAAATTGTACGGTAATGCTGGACGATCAGTCGTCGACCGGGGCGATTAGCTGTCGGTCGAGAGCTCGGCGCCGGTGATGCCGGTGAGGCCGCTGGCCGGCTCGGCACTGCGGATGTACTCGCGGTAGATGACCTCGGCATACTTGCCGTCGAGCACCGTCGGATGCGAGCCGACGAAGCCCGAAACCTCGGTCACCGTGCGCCGGTTCCGGCGCTCGCGTTCGCTGGTGACGATCAGCGGCTGGGTCTCGCCGTAGGAGACCACCGCCTCGAGACGCTCGCGAGAGATGCCCTGCGCGGCAAGGTAGGAGACCACCGCCTGCGCGCGGGCCATGCCGAGGCGCTTGTTGTAGGCGGGCGAGCCGACGAGATCGGTATGGCCGTAGACGCGGAAGCGCACTTCGGGGAACTGGCGGATCCAGTTGGCCTGCTCGCGCAGGGTGGCGCGGGCGCCATTGTCGAGCTGGGCGCTGTTGAAGGCGAAAGTGACCATGGTCGGCACCTCCTCGGCGAAGCGCTCGCCAAGGTCGATCACGTAGCGGCGATCGCCGTTCTGGATCTGGGTGTTGTTCATCGTGGCGTTGCCGAAGCTGCCATTGTCGACCACGCGGCCGGCTTCCTGGCCCCACTGGCTCGAGGCGCCGCAGGCGGCGAGGAGGGAGAGTCCGAGGCCCGCGAGGCCGATCCTGATCATCTTGCTGCGCCCGGTCATCTCACCAGTCCTCATCTCAGTCCATCACATAGCCGTAGGAGCCGGTGAAATCCTGCTTCGCGACTTCTGCCGCGCCGCCGGATTGCGGCCGCCGGGTGTCGGAGGCGGTCCGGCCGTAGAGGAACAGGTCCTTCTCGGTGGGCGGGCGCACGCGGTCGGTCGGCAGGGCCAGCACCTCGCCCCGGGTCGGGGTCACGAGATGCGGGGTCACGATGATCACCAGCTCGGACTGCTCGCGCTCGTATTCGGCGCTACGGAACAGGGCCCCGAGAACCGGGATGTCGCCGAGCCACGGCACCTGGCCGTTGAGGTCCCGGAAATCGTCCTGCAGCAGGCCGGCGATGGCAAAGCTCTCGCCGTCGCGCATCTCGACCGTGGTCGAGGTCTCGCGGCGCCGGAAGGCATCGATGGTGATCTCGCCGGTGGTGATGCCGTTCGACGAGTCGATGGACGAGACCGCCGCCTCGAGCTCGAGGTTGATCAGGTCGCCATCGACGACGCGCGGCACGAAGTTCAGCTCGACGCCGAAGGGCTTGTAGCTGACGATCGTGGTGCCATCGTCCTGCGACACCGGAACCGGGTATTCGCCGCCGGCGAGGAAGCGTGCTTCCTGTCCCGACAGGGCGGTCAGGTTCGGCTCGGCGAGGGTGCGCGAGATGCCCTTCGATTCAAGCGCCTCCAGAAGGATGCCCACCTGGAGCGCGCCACTGTTGAAGCCCAGGAGAAAGGCCCCTTCGGTGTCGTCATTCACGTTGATGCTTGTGTTGTCCGACTGGCCGAGCAAGGTGCCGGTCTCGCTTGCGAGCGTGGTTTCATCGTTGCCGAACAAGGTGCCGGTCACCGACAGCGACGAGCGCAGGTTCTTGGCGACCGAGCGCTGCATCTCGGCGAAGCGCACCTTCAGCATCACCTGCTGCACGCCGCCCACGGTCATCAGGTTCGAGACCCGCTCGGGGGCATAGCGCTCGGCAAGATCGAGCGCGCGCTGCAGCTTCTGGGCGCTCGAGATCGTACCCGATAGCACGATGCCGTCATTGGCGGTGCGCACCTCGATGGGCTCGTTGGGAAGGATCTGGCGCAGGCGTTCCTTGAACTCGGTGACGTCCGCGGCGACGCGCACGTCGACATTGGTGATCAGCCGGCCGTTGGCGTCGAGAATGGTCAGCGTGGTGGTGCCGGGGGTCTTGCCCAGCACATAGATCGTGCGGTCGGACAGCGAGGAAATGTCGGCGATGGCGGGGTTCGCGATGGAGAGTTCGGCGAAGGGCCGGTCGCTTTCGACCACCACGGCGCGATTCATCGGAACGCTGAGCACGCTTTCGGTGCCGGTCCGCACAACGCGCAGACTGTCGGCCCAGCTTGAGTGGGCGACCGGACTCGCGGCCAGGGTCAGCCCGAGCAGGGCCGCCTTGAGGGTCTTCTCGAATGTCATGTGACCTGCCTTTCGATCACGCCTCGGGTGCGGGTCTTTTCTGCCCACTTTGCGGGCGACTGTGCGACAGTTTGGGTTTCTTTGCAAGAATCAATGGTTTCAGGCGCGTCGCTGATGTGGGGTGCGGGCAACAGCGCCTCGTCTTTGGGCGTGAAACGCAAGCGGGGGCGCCCTCTGGCGCCCCCGGTTCAAGCGGTTGAAAAGGCTCAGTTCGTGCAGGGGATCGGGATCTCGACAACTTCCGATCCGCGGCGCACCCGGGTGGTGCAGACCTTAATGGATTTCTTCTCGACCTGCTGCTCGCGCTTCGTGAGCCCGAGAAGGGCGCGCTGGTCGACCTCGATCGCGTCGGCGACGGTCTCGTCGTTCGCGGCCATCAGCGACAGCGACAGCCGACCGGTGCTTTGCGCCTGTGCAAGGCCGGCAACCTGTTGCGGCGTGATGGCGACGGTGACGGTGCGTGCGATGGTCGTCGGGTTCGCGGTTTCCGATTCCGCGGTCTGGTCGACGGCGATCAGACGGATCCCGGTCTCGATCAGCTTGGTCACATCGCCCTGCGGCAGGTTGGGGTCGTTGCCCGGCACGCGGCCGGTCCAGTAGACGTCGACCCGATCGCCCGGGCGCAGGAAGCCGGAGACGCCGGTCGCCACGTCGACCTTGATGGCAAAGGCGCGCTCGCCGCGCTCAAGCCGCGAGGTCAGGCCGGCATCGCCGCCAGGTTCGCTGACGCGCCCGTCGAGGACGGCGTCGAACTTGTCCATCGCGTTGACCACGACGCGCGGGGCGTCGCCCTCCACGAAGAGCGGCCGCTTCTCGGTGAAGATGCCATCGGGCATGATCTCCATCGGCCAGGGGGCCAGCTTGACCGCGTCGGGGGTCAGGATCTCGCCGCGGGCGATGGGCCGGGTCATGACATAGATGCGTCCGGTCGGAACCGCTTCGACAGCCTTCTGGCGCTCTTCCTGAAGCGCGTTCTGATACGCGCCGAACTGCTTCTGGGCGAGGTGCACGGCAAAGCCTGCAAGGGCAAGGCCTGCCAGCAGTACAAGTCCGAATACCAGTCGCATACGTGTTACCTCTCGGGTTGTCGCCTGTGCTCGGTCCGCTTGTGGACCGGGGCGATCTCTGATCCTGCTCCCGACCGATACCGGGGGAATGTGGCCAATTCTTGCCGTCCTCGCAGCGCTTTGCGGGCGTTGACGGGGAGGTGGGCAAGGAAGGGCGCAAAAAAGACGAAAGCCGCTTCGGGGCGAAGCGGCTGGGATGCTGGGGCTGTCCGCGCGGGATCAGTCCGGAAAGAGCCGCGTCTGTTCCTGGGCGACGGCGTTGCCCGCCGCGGCTTCGAGGTTCGCGCTGTTGTCGCGGATCTGGTAGAACGAGATCGCCGCCATCGCCACGACGGACGCGGTGATCACGACCCAGTCGACGGTGATTGCGCCGGTTTCGTCGCTCAGAAAACCCTTGAGCTGTTGGATCATCTGGACCCTCCGCAGGGAAAAACTCGTCAAAGCAGGAAATCGGGGTGGATCCGCCCACCGGCCGTCAGACCGACCGGTGGGCGAGAAATCCGGATCTTCCGACGTGATTAGAACAGGTTGCCCTGCTCGGACGCGATCGCGTTGCCCGCGGCGCTGATCATGTTGTCGGAGTTGTCCTTGATGGTGGTGTAGGCGCCGATCGCCATTGCAACCACGGCCGCGGTCAGAACGACCCAGTCAACCGTCACGGCACCGTCTTCGTCTGCGCGGAAGTTTTTGATGAAGTTCAGCATGTCTCTCTCCAAAGTATAATGTACTGGTCTCAGGTTACTTACTCACCGCGCCGGTGCCTCGGGGTTTCTCTCACGGCCCCGTCCGTTGCGGTATGAGGGTATATAGCCCCCGGAATCGGGCACGAATTTGGCGCAATTGGTTTGTTTTCAGGAGGGAGATGGAAACAATCTGGCAAGTTCATCTTAATGAAATCAAAAGGAAATACGTGGTCGGCGATTTCCCGTTTTGCGGGAGCCGCGGGGCAGGCCGGCGAAAAAGGCACGGCCCGGCGCCGAATCCCGGCGCCCGTCTTGGTCGGTGGCCCGCGGCATGAGACACTGCCACAAAAGCGCAGAGACCAGAGGCAGGTCCGACAATGTTTCGCATGATGACAGCCACCGTTCTCGTGGCCCTGATGAGCGCAGCTGCGGTTCCGGCAGAGCAGCCGGCGCCGTTTCCGGAATTCTCCGCCAAGCGGGTCACGCCGCCGAAGGCCGGCGCCAAGCGTCGCATTACCGTTCAGATCGCGCCCGCCCCGATGAAGCCCAAGCCGCTGCCGGCCCCGGAGGCGGCCGTGGCGGCGCCGTCGGGGCGCGCAAGCGGGTCGGGCTCCTATGGCTGGTTCTGGGACGCGGTCTCGCCGGCACTGGCCGATAGTGGCCCGGGGCGGCTCGAACCCACGCTGGTCAAGCTGTCGACCCCGCCGCAGGGATACGGCGTGGCCGCGCCGCGCCTTCAGGATCTGCAGAGCATGGCGTCGTCCTGGGGTGTCGAGCTGCTCAAGGCGACGGTGGGCACCCGTGTGTCGCCGGCACTGGCGCTGGCAGTGATGGCGGTGGAATCCTCCGGTCGGGCGGATGCGGTGAGCGGGGCCGGCGCGCAGGGGCTGATGCAGCTCATGCCGGCGACCGCGGCGCGCTTCGGGGTCGCGGATTCCCTCAACCCGGCGCAGAACATACAGGGCGGCGTGGCCTTCCTCGATTTCCTGATGGAAACCTTCGACGGCGACCCGATCATGGTGCTGGCGGGCTACAATGCCGGAGAGAACTCGATCCCGAGGCACGAGGGGGTGCCCCCCTATGCCGAGACCCGTGACTACGTGCCCAAGGTGCTGGCAGCGTTCAGCGTGGCGCGCGGCCTGTGCCTGACGCCCCCCGAACTGCTCTCGGATGGCTGCGTCTTCCGGGTCTCCGCCAACTGACGCGGCACAAGATTTTTCGTACGAAAAATCTTTGGCGGCCCCCAGCTTTCCAAAGCGGTCTTCAGCCCCGCAGCACGGCGCCGGGGTTCATGATGCCGTTGGGGTCGAGCGCCGCCTTGATCGCCCGCATCGCGGCGAGTTTCGCGGGATCGCCGTAGCGCTCCAGATCGTCGACCTTGAGCCTCCCGATTCCGTGCTCGGCGCTGACCGAGCCGCCCATCTCATGCACCAGATCATGCACCGTCCGCTTGATCTCCTCGCGCTGATGGACGTGCTGCTCCTTGCTGCGCCCGGGCAGGGGGAAGACGTTGTAATGCAGGTTGCCGTCGCCGAGATGTCCGAAGCAGTTGATCCGGAAGGCGCCCACCTCGGCCAGCCGCGGCGCGCTGCGCTCGATGAACTCCGGAACCAGCCCGAGCGGCAGCGAGATGTCATGCGACGAGATTGCGCCGATCGCCTTGTTGCCCTCGGGGATGCGCTCCCGGATGGCCCAGAACTCGGCGCGCTGCTGCTCGGACTGGGCCACCAGCCCGTCGCTGACCAGCCCGGCCTCCAGCGCGGTGCCGAAGAGCGTCTCGAGCGCGGCCTCGGGGTCGAGCCCGCGCGACAGGCCAAGCTCCACCAGCACGCACCAGTCCGGCGGCTGGGGCCAGGGCTGGCGCACGTCGGGCAGTTTCTCGGTCAGGAAGTCCAGCCCCTGCCGCGAGATCAGTTCGAAGGCGCTGATGCCCTCGCCAAGCTGGTCGCGGGCGATGGCCAGCAGGTCGAGCGCCGCGGCGGGGCTCTCGACGGTGAAGAGCGCGGTGCCGGTGGCGACGGGCACCGGCGAGAGCTTGAGGGCCGCAGCGGTGATCAGTCCCAAGGTGCCCTCGGCGCCCATCAGCAGGTGACGCAGGTCGTAGCCGGTGTTGTCCTTGCGCAGCCGCTTGAGCCCGTGCCAGATCGTGCCGTCGGGCAGCACTGCCTCGAGCCCCAGCACCTGCTCGCGGGCATTGCCGTAGCGCAGCACGTTCACCCCGCCGGCGTTGGTCGAGAGCAGGCCCCCGATGCGCGCGGTGCCCTCCGAGGCCAGCGACAGGGCGAAAAGCCGGTTCTCCGCCAGCGCCGCCGCCTGAACGTCGGCCAGCACCGCGCCGGCCTCGGCGATCAGCACGTTCTCCCGGGGGTAGAGCGCCCGCACGGCAGCCATGCGCTCCATCGAGACGAGCAGCGGCGCCGGACCGTCCTGCGCCACCTGGCCACCCACCAGCCCGGTGCCGCCGCCATAGGGCACTACGCCCACGCGCGCTGCGTTGCACGTGCGCACGATGGTGGCCGCCTCCTCGGTGCTGCGCGGCAGGGCGACCCAGCGCGAGCTGCCTTGCCAGCGGCCGCGCGGCTCCTCGAGATAGCGCGGCTCAGCGCGGCGCAGGGTGTTTTCGGGCAGGCGGGCTGCGAGGGTCTCGGCGAAGGTATCGTTGGCGGGCATAAGCGGCATGGAAGGTCCTTTCGGCGCCGACTGTGCCGATTTTCCACGCGAAGCCAAGGGGCGGACCGGTCGGGCGCCGGGCAAATCTTTCGCAGAAAGATTTGGGCCCCATGGTCAGGGGGCGCGCCGCTACTCCCGCAATGGCATCGGTTGCAGCACGACGACGGTCGGGCGTGAGGGCAGGTCGCGCAGGCTCACGACCATCTCCGGGCCCGCGCGGCGGTCAATCAGGAAGCGGTCCGAGACCCCCTCGATGAAGGCATTGAGCGAATAGCCCGAGAACCAGTGCATCGGGATGATGATCGAGCTCTTCACCCGGTCGACCACGTCGATCATCGTGTCAAGCGCCATGGTGTAGCCGCCATCCACCGGCACCATCAGCACGTCGAGCCGCCCGAGGGCCGCATATTGCGCATCGTTGGGCTCGTGATGCAGGTGGCCGAGATGACCGATGCAGAGGCCCTCGACCTCGAAGACGAAGATCGAGTTGCCGCGCTCCTCGGTGCCGCCCATGGCCGAGCGGATGTCGGTCGAGACGTTGCGCACCAGCATCTCGCCAAGGTCGAGGTGATGCTCGATGCCCTCGCCGAACGGGCCCCAGCCGGGCAGCACATGCGGGATCGCGGGGTCGGGGGTCGACGTCCAGTGCGAAGAATGCGCGTGGTTCATCGTGACGATGTCGGGCACCAGATCGGTGTTGCCGATGAAGCCAGTGTAATCGGTGACCGCCTCGAGCCCGCCGCGGGTCTGGATCAGGAAGCTGGCATGTGACAGGTAGCGGATGCGCACCGAGTATTCCGGTACAGGGTCGGTCCAGGCCGCCTTGTGAAGGTATTGCAGCCCCGGCGCGGCGTCGGCAATGGCGATGCAATGCGAGGGCTGGCGGGCCTGCTGGGCCTGCAGGGCCGGGGCGGTGGCGAAAAGGGCAAGTCCGAGGGCGAGCGCATGGCGCAGCATGGGCGGGTCTCCTTGATGCGTGAGACCAGCCTAGCAGGGAACGCCGCCCTGCCATCTGACATTTCCGTTGGGTCAGCCTGCACCCGCAGTCTGACGCAGGACCGCCCAAAGCGCGGGCAGGACGGGCGCGGTCAGCCCACCTGCGTCTTGCCGCGCCGGTCGCCGCGCAGCGCGGCGTAGAGCACATGGGTGCGCCAGCGCCCGTTGATCTGAAGGTAGCTCTGCGCCACGCCCTCGTACTTGAAGCCCGAGCGCTCCAGAAGCCCGCGCGAGGCGACGTTCTCGGGCAGGCAGGCCGCCTCGATGCGGCTCAGGTCGAGCCGCTCGAACGCGTGGTGCACCAGCGCCGCGATGGTCTCGCGCATGTAGCCATGGCGGGCGAAGGGCTGACCGGTCCAGTAGCCCAACACCCCCGATTGCGCCGGCCCGCGGCGGATGTTGTCGAGGGTGATGGCGCCCAGCAGCTGCTCGTCCTCGCGGCGAAACAGGAACAATGGCACCGCGGTGCCCGCGGCGATCGAGCGGTTGGCCCAGTAGACCCGGTTGGTGAAGGCGCGACGGGTGAGGTGATCCTGCGCCCAGGACGGCTCCCAGGGCGTCAGGTAGGCCTGGCTCTCGACGCGCAGCGAGACCCAGGCGTTGAAGTCGCCGTGCTGCGGCGGCCGCAGCACCAGACGCTCGGTGTCGAGCCGGAACCTGCGCCGCCGTCCGAGCATCAGGCGGCTCGACGTGCCTGCAGCGCGGCAAGGTCGGGCGCCTTGCCGACCGGGCCGTAGAGCGCCAGCGCCGCCGGCGCAGAGGCTGCCATCTGCTCGGCGAAGAGCCGCACGTCGCCCGTGGTGACGTTGTCGATCTTGGCGACCGTGTCCTCGATCGGCGGCACCTTGCCCCAGATCTGCACCATGCGCGCCATGCGCTCGGCCCGCGACGACGAGCTTTCCAGCCCCATGAGAAGCCCGGCCTTCATCTGGGCGCGGGCGCGGGCGATCTCTTCCGGCGACATGTCGTCGGCGGCGCGCTTCATCTCGTCGATGGTGAGATGGGCGAGATCGGCAAGCTCGTCGCCGCTGGTGCCGGCGTAGACCGTCATCAGCCCGGTATCCTCGTAGGCGCCGCTCTGAGCGAAGATCGTGTAGCACAGGCCGCGCTTCTCGCGGATCTCCTGGAACAGCCGCGAAGACATGCCGCCGCCAAGCGCGATGGAATAGATCTGCGAGGTGTAGAAACCGGGATCACGATAGCCGGGACCCTCGAAGGCGAGCGCGAAATGCGCCTGCTCGAGCTGCTTCTCGCGGCGGATCTCGCCACCTGTGAAGCGCGCGGTCTCGGGGCCTGCGGCCTTGCGCGAGCCCATGTCGCCGAACAGCGCCTCGGCCTGGCTGACCAGCGCCGCGTGATCGACCGAGCCCGCGGCCGAGATGATCAGCTGCTCGGGGCCGTAATGCTCGTCGACGAAGGTCTCGAGATCGCCCTTGCCGAAGCCGCGCACGTTGGCCTCTTCGCCGAGGATGGTGCGGCCCAGCGGCTGCTTCTGGTAGGCGCGCTCCTGCAGCCAGTCGAAGATCACGTCGTCGGGCGTGTCGAGCGCCTGGCCGATCTCCTGCAGGATGACATGGCGCTCGGTCTCGATCTCGCGCTCGTCGAAGACCGGGTTGCGCAGGATGTCGGCGATCACGTCGAGCGCCAGCTTGGTGTCGTTCTCGAGCACGCGGGCATAGTAGGCCGTGACCTCGCGCGAGGTGTAGGCGTTGATATAGCCGCCCACATCCTCGATCGCCTCGGCGATCTGCAGCGCCGAGCGGGTCTTGGTGCCCTTGAAGGCCATGTGCTCGAGGAAATGCGCCACGCCGTTCTGCTCGATGCGCTCGTTGCGGCCACCGGCGGTGACCCAGACGCCGATCGAGGCGGATTGCAGCCCGTCCATGCGTTCGCTGACGATGCGCAGGCTGTTCTTCAGGGTGGTCAGTTCGACAGTCACTTGTTGATACGCTCCCGGATCAGGGTTTCGAGGGCGGAAAGATCGTTTTCCACGCGGGTGACGCGCTCGGGCCGGTCGAAGAGATCGGCCATCCGCTCGGGCAGGGGCGGACGAAGGCCGCTGGCCTGCTCGACGGCGTCGGGGAATTTCGCCGGGTGGGCGGTGGCCAGCGTGACCATCGGCGTCGCCGGGTCGCGGTGCTCGTCGGCCACCTTCACGCCGATGGCGGAGTGCGGGCAAAGCAGCTCGCCCATGCTGTCATGCGCCTTCCGGATCGTCGCCAGCGTCTCGTCCTCGGAGGCGCGGCCGCTTTCGAAATGCTCGCGCAGGCCCTGCAGCGCGCCCTGGCTGACATGGAAGCCGCCGCCGGATTTCAGCTCGTCCATCAGCTGCGCCACGGCGCTGCCGTCGCGGCCATAGGCATCGAACAGAGCGCGCTCGAAGTTCGAGCTGACCTGGATGTCCATCGAGGGCGAGATCGACGGAAAGACCTCGGAGGTCTTGTAGTCGCCCGAGGACAGGCAGCGGTGCAGGATGTCGTTCTGGTTGGTGGCGACCACCAGCCGGTCGATCGGCAGGCCCATGCGCTTGGCGATGTAGCCGGCGAAAATATCGCCGAAATTGCCGGTGGGGACGGTGAAGCTCACCTTGCGGTCGGGCGCGCCGAGCGAGACGGCGGCAGAGAAGTAGTAGACCACCTGCGCCAGCACCCGCGCCCAGTTGATCGAGTTCACGCCCGCCAGCCGCACCTCGTCGCGGAAGGCGAAGTCGTTGAACATGTCCTTGAGCTTGGCCTGGCAGTCGTCGAAATGCCCGTCGAGCGCGAGGGCGTGCACATTGGCCTCGGTCGGTGTGGTCATCTGGCGGCGCTGCACCTCCGAGACGCGGCCATGCGGGAACAGGATGAACACGTCGACCGCGTCGAGCCCCTTGAACGCCTCGATGGCGGCCGAGCCGGTATCGCCCGAGGTGGCGCCCACGATGGTGACGCGCTCGCCGCGGCGGGTCAGCGCCTCCTCGAAGAGCTGCCCGATGAGCTGCATCGCGAAGTCCTTGAAGGCCAGCGTCGGCCCGTGGAACAGCTCGAGCAGGAAATGCCCCGGCGCCAACTGCACCATCGGCGCACGGGCGTTGTGGCCGAAGCCCGCGTAGGCCTTGGAGATCAGGTCGCCGAAGGTCTCGTCGGTGAAGCCGTCGCCGACGAAGGGCCGCATGACGCGGAAGGCGGTCTCCTCGTAGCTCAGACCATGCAACGCGCGGATGTCATCCGGAGACATGGTCGGGATGGTCTCGGGCACGTAGAGCCCGCCATCGCGGGCGAGGCCCGACAGCATGGCTTCTTCGAAACTCAGGGCGGGCGCCTGTCCGCGGGTCGAGATGTAGCGCATCAGGTCTCTCCGGTCTTTCTCAGCCGCACGATGTAATAGGCGGTCATGAACAGCCACACCACGGCGAGCGAGAACCATGTCAGGGCATATTGCAGGTGATCGTTGGGAATGCCGCTGGTGTCCACCGGCAGCGGCTCGATTTGCGGGTCGCCGGGCGAAATCTCCCGGGCGATGACGAGAAGCGGCTCGGTCTGCAACGCTTCGGCCATCTGACCGATGTCGCGGGCGAACCAGATATTGCCGGCGACATCGTTCTCGGGGGTCGAGGAATTGCGGTCGTCGGGCCAGTGCAGGTTGCCCCGCACCTCGGCCGGGCCCGTGGTGCGCGTGGCATCCTTGTTGTCGGCGGTGGTGAAGCCGCGGTCGAGCAGGATCAGCCGGCCCTCGTCGGTGCGGTAGGGCGAGACGATGCGATAGCCGGCGCCGATCATCTTGCGGCTGACCAGCACGCGGGCCTCTCCCGGCAGGATCTCGCCGCTCAGCGACACCGGCTGGTAGCGCTGCTCGGTGGGCGAGACCATCACTGGCAGCGGGTCGGGATCGGCGGCGATGCGGGCCTCGATATCGGCCAGAACACCCAGTTTCCAGTCCAGCCGCTGCAACTGCCACAGGCCGAGACCGACAAGAATGCCGGCGCCGATCAGGCCGAAGAGCAGGGGGGCGAGGTAGCGGGTCACGCGGGCTCCGAAGCGGATTGCAGTGTCGCCTGCTTTATCGTGCCGGGGCAGGGGGGTGCAAGCCGGGATGCCGGGGGCGCTTGACGCGGCGATCGGCCTGTGCCGCCGCGGTCTCTCGGGAGTGTGAGATCGTTGCCCGAGTTTCGCCTGAATCGCCCGCTAGGTCGGCGCGATGAGACAGATATTTTTCAGCTTTATCATAGTTCTGGCCGGGGCTTCGGCGATGGCCGAACCTTCGGGCCGGGTGCATGTGGTCGACGGCGATACGCTCGACGTGGGCGGCACGCGGGTGCGGCTGCACGGCATCGACGCGCCCGAGGTCAAGCAGATGTGTGGCGGTGAGGGCGCGCCGATGTGGTCCTGCGGGGCCTGGGTGTCGCAGGAGGTGAGGACGCGCTACGAGGGCCGGCAGGCCCGCTGCGAGACCCTCGACACCGACCGCTACGGCCGTGCGGTGGCGCGCTGCGAGATCGGCGGTCGCGACATCGGGCGCGAGATGGTGCGTGACGGGCTGGCCTTCGCCTACCGCCGCTATTCGATGGCCTACGATCTTGACGAGAAGCGTGCTGCCGTGCGCGAGATGGGGCTGCACAACACCGGCGTGCAGGCGCCGGCGGCGTTCCGGGCCGATGCCCGCAAGGGCCGAGAGGTGGCCAACAGCGCCGGCGCGCCGCAGGGCTGCGCGATCAAGGGCAACATCTCGCGCAAGGGCGAACGGATCTACCACGTTCCGGGACAGGAGCATTACGGCGCCACGCGGATCAGCACCGGAAAGGGCGAGCGCTGGTTCTGCTCCGAGGCCGAGGCCCGCGCCGCCGGCTGGCGCCGCGCCAAGCGCTAGGGCGACGGACGCGGGAAAATCCGGGCGGTTTGATCCGCGTCAAGGCCGGCGCGTCCGCCGCCATGTCAGCCTGTCCTCCCGCGCCGGTCCCACCACGGTCCCGGGCGGGCCGACGACCCGAAGAAGGAGGAGACAGAGCATGTCCCACGTCCCGCACGACCTCGCCCGCGACTTTCCCGACTATGCCGAGCGGATCTCGGAGCTGAAAGCCTCCGACAAGCGCTTTGCGCATCTGGCGGAGCGCTACCACGACATCAATCGCGAGGTGCACCGGGTCGAGACCTCTCTGCAGCCGATGGACAGCCTGGCCGAGACCGACCTGCGCAAGCAGCGCGCCCTGCTCAAGGACGAGCTCTATGCGCTGCTGACCCGAGAGACCACCTGAGCGGTCACTCGAGCAGCGTTTCCACCTGCGAGGTGATCGCCGCCGACATGGGGCGCGTGGTCGCGCCCCAGCCCTCGACGAAACTGCCGTCGGGGGCAATCAGCGCCTTGTTGAAATTCCAGGACGGTGAAAACCCCTGATCCGCCAACCAGCGGTAGAACGGATGCGCCTGCGAGCCTGTCACGTGAGTGATGGTGGTCATCGGCAGGTCGAGATCGAAATTCAGCTCGCAGAAATCCTTGACCTCGGCCTCGCTGCCGAGTTCCTGCCGAAAGTCGTTCGACGGCACCGCGAGCACGACGAGACCGCGGTCGCGGTAAGTGTCGTAGAGCTCTTGCAGGCCATCGTATTGCGGGGTGAAGCCGCAGCGCGATGCGGTGTTGACCACCAGCACCGGCTGTCCGCGATAGCTCTCGAGGTTGAGATCGCCGCCATCTATGCTGCCAAAGCTGAAGGCCTGCGCGGCCAGCGCGGGCAGGGCGAGGATCAGGGCGGTGAGGGTGGCGAGAACGCGGACCATGCGGGCACTCCTTTGAGCAGGCAAGATAGAGCGGTGCCGACAAAGTCAACGGGTCTGGTCAGAGGCCCCGGACGGGCCTATCTTTTTTGTCGAAAGAGGAGAGTGCCATGGCCGGAGGCTGGAGCCGCGACGGGGCGGTGAGCGAACAGATCGAGGCGTCGATCTCGGAAGAGCTGGAGCGCATGCGGGCGCGGCGCGCGCCGGTGGGCGAGAGCCTGAGCGAATGTGCCGAGTGCGGCGAGGAGATTCCCGAGAAGCGCCGGCTGGCGCTGCCGGGGGTGAAGCTCTGCATCGATTGCCAGCAGGAGCGCGACGGCGCTCAGCGGGCGCGCGGCGGCATCAACCGGCGCGGCTCGAAGGATTCCCAGCTCAAGTGATCTCGCGGGGGGCGTGACCTGAAGGAGCGGGCGCTGGGCGCCCGCGCAGGTCGCCTCGCCCCCGGCCCTCTGGGCCGCGGCCTCGGATTGGCACGGGTGGCTGTGTTTCGGTGACCATGTCGGTGTGGCGCGCATGGGGCTGCCCGGTTGTCTGCCGAGAGGCGTCTGAGGGGCAGGTTTGCCCTCAGAGCGCCATCGCGATCATGAGGCGAGTCGCCGTCGCCTCAAGGACGCCTGTGGCGCCGCGCAGGCGCGGTGGCCTGCGGCCATCCTTGACCCGCCGGAGACTCACTGGGGGTCATGATCGGAGTCGGTTTGGGGCGGCGGATCTGTATCCGTTGGCTGACGTTGATCGGTGTCGGTGGGCGTGTCCAGCCCGGCGCGGCGCAGACCGGCGCGGTAGAGCGGCACCAGGTCGAGCATCGCCACCGCGAAGCCCAGCGGGATCATCCAGAAACCCAGGATCGGCAGGAAGCCGAGGATGCCGCCGATGATCAGCAGCAGCCCCAACACCAGCCGTAGTCCGGGTGGCACGCGGCGCCGGACATGCACCTGGAAGCGGCGTGTCCGGCCCTTGAGCGAGCGTCTCTGGCGTCGGGGCTGCGGTGTTTGCATCGGCGGCCGTGCGGGCGTTCAGCCCTCCATCGCCTCCAGCTCGTCGATGAACCCCTCGATCATCGACAGGCCCTTGTCCCAGAACCTGGGATCGGACGCGTCGAGGCCGAAGGGCGCCAGCAGCGCCTTGTGGTGCTTCGAGCCGCCCGCCTTGAGCATGTCGAAATACTTGTCTTCGAAGCCCGCGGGATCCTCCTGGTAGACCGCGTAGAGCGCGTTCACCAGCCCGTCGCCGAAGGCATAGGCGTAGACGTAGAAGGGCGAATGCACGAAGTGGGGGATATAGGCCCAGAAGCTCTCGTAGCCTTCCATGAACTCGAAGCACGGCCCGAGGCTCTCGGCCTGCACCGACATCCACAGCGCGTTGATGTCGTCCGGTGTCAGCTCGCCGCCGCGGCGTGCTTCGTGCAGCTTGCACTCGAAATCGTAGAACGCGATCTGCCGCACCACGGTGTTGATCATGTCCTCGACCTTGCCGGCAAGCAGCACCTTGCGCTCTTTCGGGTCGGTGGCCTTGTCGAGCATGGCGCGGAAGGTCAGCATCTCGCCGAAGACCGAGGCGGTCTCGGCCAGCGTGAGCGGCGTCGAGGCCAGCATCTCGCCCTGGCCCGCGGCCAGCACCTGGTGCACGCCGTGGCCGAGCTCATGCGCCAGCGTCATCACGTCGCGCGGTTTGCCGAGGTAATTCAGCATCACGTAGGGGTGCACATCCGTCACCGTGGGGTGGGCGAAGGCGCCCGGCGCCTTGCCGGGTTTCACGCCAGCATCGATCCAGCCCTTGTCGAAGAACGGCTCGGCGATCTCGGCCATGCGCGGGTCGAACCCTGCATAGGCCTGCATGACGGTGTCGCGCGCCTCATCCCAGCCGACGATGCGGGTGCTCTCCATCGGCAGCGGCGCATTGCGGTCCCAGACCTGCATGGTCTCGAGCCCAAGCCACTTGCGCTTGAGCTCGTAGTAGCGGTGCGACAGGCGCGGATAGGCGGCGACCACCGCGTCGCGCAGCGCCTCGACCACCTCGGGCTCGACATCGTTGCTCAGGTGGCGGCCCATCTGCGCCGAAGGCATGCCGCGCCAGCGGTCCATGACCTCCTTCTCCTTGGCCTGCGTATTGTGCACGCGGGCGAAGGTGCGGATGTTCTCGCCGAAGACGCGGGCCAGCTCGCGGGCGGCGGCCTCGCGCTTGGAGCGGTCCTGCTCGGTGAGGAAGTTGAGCGCCGCCTCGATCGACATCTCTTCGCCGTCGATGGTGAAGGTCAGCCCGGCGATGGTCTCGTCGAAGAGCTTCATCCACGCGTCGCCCACCACGCCCATGTCGTGCAGGAAGCGCTCGAGCTCGTCGGAGAGCTGATAGGGCTTCATGGCGCGGATGCGGTCGAAGGCGGGCTTGTAGCGCGCAAGCTCGTCATCGGCCTCGAAGAGCGCGGTATAGGCGTCATCCTCGACGGTGTTGAGCTCGAGCGAGAAGAACACCAGCGGCGTGGTGTAGATCGTCACCTTCTCCTGCAGGTCGGAGAGGAACTTGGCGCGCTCGCTGTCCATGGTGTTCTGGTAGTAGCGCAGCCCGGCGAAGGACATCAGCCGGCCGCCAACGGCCTCGATCTTCTCGTGGCGCTGGACCATCTCGAGGAAACCCGCGGCATCGAGCCCGGCGATCTTGCCTTCGAAGTCCTGCGCGAAGCGGGCGCAGGCATCTTCCAGCCAGTCGAGATCGCGCTTCAGCTCGGGCGCGTCCTGCCCTTCGTAGAGATCGCTCAGGTCCCATTCCGGCAGCTTGCCGAGGTCGCGGCCCCCGGAAGCGTTGGCGTCGAAGACGGGGCGGGGATGGGAAATGGCGTTCGTCATGGAGTCCTCATCAGAAGTTTCCCTCTGACATAGGGGCGCGGGTGGGGCGATGGCAATGGTCGCCGGCGGGAAAGCGTGCCGGGGGGATCAGATCCGGCCGCGGCGACCGGAGTGGAGCGCGAGCCCGTCGGTCACACGGCCAACGAGGCTGCCGGTGATCCGAGGCGCCCCCGGTGTGGACGGTGCCCCTGCGGACATTCTGAAGCGGCTGAGGTCGGAGGCGGGATCGGCGCAGCGGACCCTGGCGTAGCGTGCTGCCTGGCTGGGTGTCTCGCCTCGGGCGGCACAGCGGACGGTTCGAGGCCCGCCGTTCGCAATTCTTGAAGACATTGCGACTTATGTATCGCCACCGGCGGTCGGAAATCCGTAGATTGCGGCCTGTATTGGTCTAAGGTCGAAGACGGGTGCGCCTTGGAGGGGGCGAACCTGCATTTCAGAGCATGGGAGGGAATTTACGTATGTCACAGAAACCAATCATTTACGGCGCGGTGGGGATCGTGCTCGGCTTTCTCGGCGGCGTCGCCGCTGGCAGCGCCATCAACGGCAGCAAGATCACCGATGCTGTGGGCCGTGCAATGGGGCCGGCACAGGAGGCCGCGAGCCAGGCAGCCTCGAGCCAGCAGGCAGCCCTCGACGGGCTGTCCGAGCGCATCGCGGCGCTCGAGGCGGCGATGTCCGAGGACGATGGCGGTGAGGATATCACCGCAGCGCTGGGTGAGCGGCTCGATGCGATGAAATCCGAGATGCAGACCCGGCTCGAGGACCTGTCGGCGCGCACAAGAACTCAGGCCGAGGCAGTGCAGGGCGCGCTCTCGGAGCTGTCGGGCGGCATGCAGGAGGCGGCGCAGATGGCGGCGGCGGCGGTCGCCGCAAGGGCTGCCGGAGGCGGTGAGGGTGCCAGCGCCGAGGGCATGACCGTGACCGATCCTCTCGGTGTGGGCGAGACGGCGCAGTTCGCCGACGGACAGGTGCGGGCCTTCGTTTCGCGGGTGGACCCGGCGGGCGGCTCGGTGCGGCTGATGGTCAATGGCGAGGCGACGGCGCTGGGGTCCGGCGGGACCACGCGGGTCGCTCTGGGCGACAGTTCCTGCACCGTGGCGGTGATGGGGCTGGACGACGGCAAGGCGACGCTGGGCTCGGACTGCGGCGCGGCGGCATCGGGCGGCTCTGAAGAGGGCGGTGAAAGCGAGGCCGCGGCTGCACCGGCCGAGGCCCCCGAGGATGGCCATCGCGCCGGCGAGGTAGCGTCGCTTGCCGACGGCAAGCTGCGGGTCTTCGTCTCAGGCCTCGCGGATGACGGCTCGGCAGCGCGCATCGCGGTCAACGGTGTGCAGACCCAATTGGTCAACGCAGGAGAGAGCGTCGAGGTCGAGACCGGCGAAGGCGCCTGCACGGTCACCGTGACCGGCGTCGGCAACGGCATGGTCGGGCTGGAGGCCTCCTGCGGCTGAGGGCGCAGGCCCTCAAACCGGTGCAACGGGGGATGGCCGTGGGAGGTTCGCGGCCATTCCGCACGGCCTGGGGCGGTTCTGGCTCGGCTTACCCGTAGGCCGCCAGAAGCGCCTGCAGGTCGGCCAGCGTGTTGGCCTCCTGCACCGGTTTGTCGTGGCGCCAGCGCGCCATGCGTGGAAACCGCAGGGCAAGGCCCGACTTGTGGCGCGGGCTCGGCTGGATGCCCTCGAAGGCGATCTCGAAGACCAGCTCGGGCTTGACCTGCCGCACCGGGCCAAAGCGCTGCAGCGTGTTGCGGCGCACCCAGGCGGTGATCTTGTTGAACTCCGCATCCGTCAGGCCGGAATAGGCCTTGGTGAAGGGCACCAGGTCGTTGCCGTTCCATGCCGCGAAGGTGAAGTCGGTGAACAGGTTGGCGCGGCGCCCGTGGCCCTGCTGGGCATAGATCATCACCGCGTCGACGCTGAGCGGGTCGAGCTTCCACTTCCACCAGTCGCCCTTCTTGCGCCCCGCAAGGTAGGGCGCGCCGAGCCGCTTCAGCATCAGCCCCTCGGCGCGGCGCTCGCGGGCAGTGGCGCGGGTCTTGGCCAGCCCTTCCCATGTGTCGAAGCCAAGGCGCGGCGAGGGGCGGATCGGCGCATCTGGCGGCAGGTCCGAGAGCAGCGCATCGAGCGTGGCGCGGCGCTGGGCCAAGGGCGTTTCGCGCAGATCCTGCCCGTCCGCTTCGAGCAGGTCGTAGGCCAGCAGGATGACCGGCGCCTCCTTGAGCAGCTTCTTTGGCACCGTCTTCCGCCCGATGCGCTGTTGCAACGTGTTGAAGGGCAGGGGCTGGGTGCCGTCCCACGCCACGATCTCGCCGTCGAACACGTGGCCCGGTGCGATGAAATCCGCCGCCCGGGCAAGCTCGGGGAAGCGGTCGGTCATCAGCTCCTCGCCGCGCGACCAGACATGGTGCGATCCGCCGCGCAGGATGAGCTGCCCGCGGATGCCGTCCCATTTCCATTCCGCTAGCCAGTCCTCCGGCGGCCCGAGGCCCTCTGGCCCATCGTCGAGCTGGTAGGCGAGGTAGAACGGGTAGGGGCGGCTCTCGTTTTCCTCCGGGTCGGGGGATTCGACCAGCGCGTGCCAGCTGGTGCTCTGCGGCGTCCAGTCGCCCATCAGCCGCAGCGCCAGCGCCGCCTCGTCCTGACCGGTGGCCTGGGCCAGCGCGCGGGTCATCAGCTTGCGGCTCACCCCGATGCGGAAGCCGCCGGTGATCAGCTTGTTGAACAGGAAGCGCCCAGTCTCGTCGAGCTGGTCCCAAGCGTCGAGGATGAAGGCCTTGCGCGCCTCGAGGTCGCGCTTGGGCATGTCCGCCAGCGCCTCGAGCCAGCTTGCCAGGCTGTGATCCGCCTCCCGCGTGGCGGGCGGCAAAAGCAGGGCGATGGTTTCGGCGAGGTCGCCGACGATGGGATAGCTTTCTTCCAGCAGCCAGAGCGGCAGGCCGGCGCGCTCGGCGGCCCATTCGCGCAGCTGCGTGGTGGTGACGGCGCGCTTCGGCCGACGCCCCGAGAACAGCGCGATGGTCCAAAGCCGGTCGTTATCCGGCGCGGTGCCGAAATACTCCGCCAGCGCGGCGGTCTTGACCGTGGTCTTGGTGCTCTGGTCGACGGCGGTGAACAGCGCGGCAAAGGCCTTCATGCGGCATCCTCCGTGCCCTCGGCCGTGTCTTCCTCGCCGCCGAACTCGGTCGGCACCACCTCGGCCTGATAGCCCTGGGTGTTGAGCCAGCGAGCAAAGATCTCGGTGTAGCCATGGGTGGCGAAGATGCGCTCGGCGCCGGTCTGCCGGATGGCCTCGTGCAGCTCGGGCCAGTCGGCGTGGTCGGACAGCACGAAGCCCCGGTCGGCGCCGCGCCGCCGCCGCACCCCGCGCATCCGCATCCAGCCAGAGGCCATGCCCGTCGAGGCACGCCCGAAGCGCCGCGCCCATGTGGTGCCGAGCGCCGAGGGCGGTGCGATGACCAGCGCGCCGGGATGCGCCTTCACGTCCAGATCGGGCGTCACGTGGTGGGTGTCGGGCAGCGCGTAGCCCTGCGCGCGCAGCACCGCGTTGGTGTTTTCCACCGCGCCATGGGTGAGGATCGGGCCGATCTCGGGGTCGAGCAGCGCCAGCAGGCGCTGAGCCTTCCCAAGCGAGTACGCGCCAAGGAGGCAGTGCCGCCCCTCGGCGGCGGTCCGGGCCCACCAGTCGTTGATCTCGGCGGCAATCTCCTGCTGCGGGCGCCACGTGAAGACCGGCAGGCCGAAGGTGCATTCGGTGATGAAGGCGTGGCAGCGCACCGGCTCGAACGTCTCGCAGAGCCCGTCCGCGGCGAGCTTGTAGTCGCCCGACACCACCCAGACCTCGCCCCCCACCTCGACGCGGATCTGCGCCGAGCCGGGAATGTGGCCGGCGGGATGGAAGCTGACCGTGGCGCGGCCGATCTGGCGGCGCTCGCCGAAGCGGATGGTGTCGAGGGTGATCTCGCCCAGCCGATGCCGGATCACCGGGGCGGCGGCCTCGGTCGAGAGGTAGGCGCCGTGACCGGGGCGGGCGTGATCGGAATGACCATGCGTGATCAAGGCGCGCGAAACCGGGCGCCACGGGTCGATGTGGAAATCGCCCGCCGGGCAATAGATGCCCCGTTCGGTGAAGGTGAGGACCGGCTCTGTCATGCGCCAGAGGGTAGCGCGGCGCAGGCCGCGGGCCAGATCAGGCCGAGCGGCTGGCCGAACTGCCGTGCTCGCCCGCGCTGGCGAAGACATCGACCATGCGGGTGAGGATCCGGCCACGGGTGACGGGGTCCTCCATCAGCACCTCGTGGCGGCCGCCGGCGATGGTCTCGAGCTGGCCGCCGGGCCATGCCGCCATGCGCGCGGCGATGCGCGGCACATCGACGATGCGCTCGTCGCTGCCGACAAAGGCGATGGCGGGCATCTTCGGCGCGGGTAGGCGGGCCAGGGTCAGGCATTCGTTGAGCGCCTGGTGCAGCCAGCGCAGCGACGGACCGCCGAGCTGCAGTTCGGGCATGTCATGCACCTGGCGCCGCATGTAATTCCAGCCGTCGCGGTCGCGTGTCAGCAGGTTGTTCTCGAACGCCACCGTGGCGACGTAGCTCTCGGGCCCGGTGGAGGGCGCATAGACATGGCCGATACCCATCTGGCTGCTGCCCCATCCCAGCGCCCAGGCGGCGGGGCGCAGGGCGGCCGCCATGCGGATGCCCCACATCGGCCCGGTGAAGGCGGCGGCGGTGACCGGCAGCCCCTCGATCAGGGCGCGCAGACCGATGCAGCCGCCCATGGAATGCCCCAAGAGGTAGAAGGGCCGGGGCAGGCCCAGCTCTTCTGCGGCCTCGAGCATGGCGGTGACGTCGAACTGGTAATCCTGGAACAGGTTGACGTGACCGGCGCGGGGGTCGCGGTGCATGCGGTCGGCAAGCCCCTGTCCGCGCCAGTCGATGGTCAGCGTGTGGTAGCCCAGATCGGCGAACTCGCTGGCGACGCGCCCGTATTTCTCGACATATTCCGTGCGGCCGGGGAACAGCAGCACGGTGCCCCGCGCCGCCTCGGGGCCCGGGTAATGGGCCAGCCGGATGCGCAGGACGTCTTCGGTCTTCTGCCAATAGGCGCGGGCCCCTGCGGGACCCTCGGCCAGTTCGGCATGAAAGGGCGCGTCGAGCATCATGTCAGGACAGAACTCCTCCGAGGCGCATCGCAGCGCCCATGTCCCCGTCGATTGCGAGCTTGCCCGACATGAAGGCCGTGGTCGGGTTGAGGTCGCCCTCGAGAATTTGCTGGAAGGTCTCGGTATCGGCGGAGAGCGTCACATCGGCGTCGTCGTCCCCGGCCCGGGCTCCGGCCTCGTCGATGATGATGCTGCCTTCGTCCTCGATGACGAACTTGGCGGTGCCGTCGAATCCCTCGCCGTCCAGCTTCTTGTTCAGCGCGTCGACCGCTGCGGTGATGACTTCGCTCATTCTGATCCCTTCCTTCACGAAAACCTGTGCTGGCAATCCAGCATCTTCGGGTTACACTCGGAATCTATGAGCATGGGCCTACGCAAGAGCAAACGTATCGTGGCGGCACTTTCCGTCACAGTCATGTTTTCCCTACCCGTCGCGGCACTCGCGCAGGCGGCATCGGGAGATCTGCTGGAAGAGCTTGGCGCGGCGGAAAACGCCGCCGAGGCCGACCGCATCGAGAAGGCGATCTATCTCGAGTGGTCGAAATCCGGCTCGGCGGCGATGGACCTGCTCCTGAAGCGCGGGCGCGACGCGCTCGAGGTCAACGAGACCGCATCCGCCATCGAGCACCTGACCGCGCTCACCGATCATGCCCCGCAATTCGCCGAAGGCTGGCACGCGCTTGCGCTGGCCTACTACCAGGCCGAGATGTTCGGCCCTGCGATGGATGCGCTCGAGCATGTCCTTGCGGAAAACCCTCAGCATTTCGGTGCTTTGCGCGGCGTTGCCGCGATCCACGAGCAGCTTGGAAACGAGTCGCTTGCATATGACGCCTACACGCGGGTACTGGAACTCAGACCGTTTGACGACGAGGTCACCGACGCGCTGGAGCGGCTTGCGGGCCAGGTCCAGGGCATCGAGATCTGAACCTCTGAGGGAAGGAACAGGGCGTCACCATGCCCCAGCGCGCACGGATCGCGGCCGTTCTCGGCCCGACCAACACTGGCAAAACCCATTACGCAATCGAACGCATGCTCGGTCACCGCACCGGGATGATCGGCCTGCCACTGCGGCTTCTGGCCCGCGAGGTCTACGACAAGGTCGTGGCGGCGCGCGGCCCGGGCACGGTGGCGCTGGTCACCGGCGAGGAGCGCATCGTGCCGCCGCGGGCGCAGTACTGGATCTGCACCGTCGAGGCGATGCCCGAAGGCATGGGCTGCGACTTCGTCGCGATCGACGAGATCCAGCTCTGCGCCGATCCTGAGCGCGGACATGTCTTCACCGACCGGCTGCTGCGCATGCGGGGCCTGCACGAGACGCTGTTTCTCGGCTCCGACACCATGCGCGGGCCGATCAACGCGCTGGTGAAGGGCTGCGAGTTCATCCGCCGCGAGCGGATGAGCCAATTGGGCTACCTTGGTTCGAAAAAGATAAGCCGGATGCCGGCGCGCTCGGCGATTGTCGGGTTTTCGGTCGATAATGTCTATGCCATCGCCGAGCTGATCCGCCGCACCAAGGGCGGTGCCGCGGTGGTCATGGGGGCGCTGAGCCCGCGCACTCGCAACGCGCAGGTCGATCTCTACCAGAATGGCGAGGTCGACTACCTCGTCGCCACCGATGCCATCGGCATGGGCCTCAACCTCGATATCGACCACGTCGCCTTCTCGAGCCTGACCAAGTTCGACGGCCGCCGGATGCGGCCGCTGCAACCCAACGAGCTGGCGCAGATCGCCGGCCGGGCCGGGCGCGGCATGAAGCCCGGCACATTCGGCACCACCGGGGACGCCGGCCGGATCCCCGACGACTGGGTCGAGGCGATCACCAGCCACAGCTTCACCCCGCTGCGCAAGCTCAACTGGCGCAACCCGAAGCTCAATTTCGGCTCGATCCAGGGGCTGGTGCATTCGCTCGAGCTCAGCCCCAACGACGAGTGGCTCGCCAAGGCGCGCGAGGCCGACGACCTGATGGCGCTCAAGACGCTGGGGCAGGAGGCCGAGGTGCAGGCGCGCGCGACGAACCCGCGCTCGGTGCAGCTTTTGTGGGATGTCTGCCGGATCCCGGATTTCCGGGGAATCAGTCATGCGGAACATGCTGGCCTGTTGCAGGTTATCTTCCAGCATCTGCACGAACGAGGCGAGATCCCGAGGGACTTCCTCGCGCGTCAGATCAAGCGGATCGACCGCACCGATGGCGATATCGACACATTGTCGAAGCGATTGGCGTTTATCCGCACATGGACCTACGTGGCGCAGCGCCGCGGCTGGGTCGATGACGAAAGCCATTGGCGCGAGGCGACCCGCGCTGTAGAAGACGCACTGTCCGACGCCCTGCACGAGCGTCTGACTCAGAGATTTGTTGACCGGCGGACAAGCGTATTGCTTCGCCGGTTGAAGCAGAAGGAGGCCCTTTTGGCCGAGGTGAATGACAAGGGTGAGGTGACCGTCGAAGGAGAATTCGTCGGTCGTCTTGAAGGGTTCCGGTTCCGTCAGGACCAGGGGGCGACGGGCCAGGAGGCCAAGACGCTGAAGCAGGCGTCGCTTCAGGCGCTCGCGCCGCATTTCCACCTTCGGGCGGATCGGTTCTACAACGCGCCGGATACCGAGATCGATTTCACCGAGCAGGGCGGCCTCATGTGGGGCGACCAGGCGGTGGGCAAGCTCGCCAAGGGCGACGACCCGCTCAAGCCGCGCGTGGTGGCCTTCGTCGACGACACCGCCGGACCGGACGTGGTCCAGAAGGTCGAGCGCCGTCTGCAGCACTTCATCGACCGCAAGATCGCGGCGTTGTTCGAGCCGCTGCTCAACATGCAGCGCGACGAGACCCTGACCGGCCTTGCCCGTGGCTTCGCCTTCCGCATGGTCGAGGCGATGGGCATCCTGCCGCGCCAGCTGGTGGCCGACGAGGTCAAGCAGCTTGACCAGGACGCCCGTGGCGCCCTGCGCAAGCACGGCATGCGCTTCGGCCAGTACACCATCTTCATGCCGCTGCTGCTCAAGCCCGCGCCGACGCGCCTGCGGCTGGTGCTGTGGTCGCTCTTCAACGATCTCGACACCTTCCCCGAGGCACCGCCCCCGGGTCTCGTGACCGTGCCCAATATCCGCGACGTGCCGATGCAGCACTATTCGCTGGCAGGCTACCGTCCGGCCGGGGAGCGCGCGATCCGCATCGACATGCTCGAGCGCCTCGCCGACCTGCTGCGCGCGCAGGACAGCCGCGGCGGTTTCGAGGCCAACGCGGACATGCTGTCGATCACCGGCATGACGCTGGAGCAGTTCGCCGACCTGATGCAGGGCCTCGGCTATCGCGGCGAGAAGGGTGAGCGCAACAAGGTGCGCCGCGCCGATGAGGTGGTCGCCGAGACCTCCGAGCCGTCGGGCGAGCCCGGCGAGAACGAGCCGGTCTTCGACGCGGCCCGCGAGGAAGAGGCGACACCCGCGGCGATGGCCGATCCCGCGGCGACCCCGCCGGCTGCCGACGTGGTGACGGGCTCCGAGGCCATCGATGACGAGGGCTTCGCGCCGGTCAACGAAGATCCCGCGCCGGTCGAGGTCGACGATCACATCGCCGAGACCCCCGAGGAAGAGATCCTCCCCGGCACCGCGCCCGACGAGGCGCTGGCAGGCCCCGAGACCGAGGTCTTCTACACCTTCACCTGGGCCGGCAATCGCAACAATCGCGGCCCGCGCCGCGAGGGCGGTGGCAACCGTGAGCGTGACGGCGGCGGCCGTGACGGCCAAAAGGGCGCCCGCGGCAAGGGCGGTGCGCCGCGTGGCAAGGGCGGGCCCGGCGGCAAGAAGGGCAAGGGCGGCAAGCCCCAAGGCGACAAGGGCGCCAAGACCTACGAGTCGCGCCCCCGCAAGGAGCAGAAGATCGACCCCGACAACCCCTTCGCCGCGGCGCTCATGGGGTTCAAGGGCAAGTCGTAAGTGTCTGAGCCGGCGACCAAGCTGCGCATCGACAAGTGGCTGTGGCAGGCCCGCTTCTTCAAGACGCGGAGCCTTGCCGCGAAGGTCGTGTCGGGCGGGCTGCGCGTCAACGGACAGCCCATCGCCAAGCCTGCCTTCTCGGTGGGGCTTGGCGACGTTCTGACCTTCTCGCAGGGCCGCGACGTGCGGGTGATCAAGGTGGTCGCCCTCGGCACGCGGCGCGGACCGGCACCGGAGGCTCAGGCGCTTTACGAAGATCTGGATCCGCCGGCGCCGCGCGCGCCGGCGCCACAGACCCCGCGCTTCGAGGGCGGGGGTCGTCCCACCAAACGGGATCGCCGCCAGCTCGACCGGCATCGGGATATGCTTGAATGATCCCGCATCGTGGTCTAGCTAGACGAAAATCGTGACACTCTGACGGATGATTTTGCCATGACTTACGTGGTCACTGAAAACTGCATCGCCTGCAAATACACCGACTGCGTCGAAGTCTGTCCGGTGGATTGCTTCTACGAGGGCGAGAACACGCTGGTGATTCATCCCGATGAATGCATCGATTGCGGCGTTTGCGAACCGGAATGCCCCGCCGACGCCATCCGGCCCGACACCGAGCCGGACATGGAGAAGTGGGTCGAGTTCAACCGCAAGTACTCCGAGATGTGGCCGGTCATCATTTCCAAGAAGGATCCGATGCCCGAGGCCGAGGAGCGCGATGGCGAGCCAGGCAAGATGGAGAAGTACTTCTCCGAGGCGCCGGGCGAGGGCGGCTGAGCGGCGATTCGCCGTTGTGCAGCCAAAGCGGTTGCAAACGCGTAACTGAATCCGCGCAAATCCCTGATTTCGCGTGAAATCTCTGTTTCCGCCAAGAATCTGGGAAAGAGCGGGCTTCTGTGCTATTCTAGGTGGCACACATGACGAAGCCACGCAGACATGATCAGGTCGGGAACCGACCGGGGGAATAATCGAAGACGTGACGTTTTCAGGCGAACGGGATGCTTTGCATATCCGTCCGCCTTTTTGTCGCCGCGTCATTCTTGTCGTGATGAGCCGTGGCTTGGCTGCTAAGGACCCTGTTGTATGACCAAGAGCAAGAAGAACGAATTCCGGCCGAACGATTACGTGGTCTATCCCGCCCATGGCGTGGGTCAGATCATGTCGATCGAGGAGCAGGAAGTCGCCGGCATGACGCTGGAACTGTTTGTGATTTCTTTCGAAAAAGACAAGATGACCCTTCGGGTGCCGACCCACAAGGCAACCGAGATCGGCATGCGCTCGCTTTCCTCGCCCGACGTGGTGAGCCAGGCGATGAAGACACTGAAGGGCAAGGCCAAGGTCAAGCGCGCGATGTGGTCGCGCCGCGCTCAGGAATATGAGCAGAAGATCAACTCGGGCGACCTGATCGCCATCGCGGAAGTGGTGCGCGACCTGCACCGCGCCGACGACCAGCGCGAGCAGAGCTACTCCGAGCGTCAGCTTTACGAGGCCGCGCTCGAGCGTCTGACCCGCGAAGTGGCTGCCGTCTCCGGTGGGGACGAGGTCGCCGCCGCGCGCCAGGTCGACGAGGTCCTTGGGCTGCGCGCCGCCTGATCCTCATCTGACACGAACATTCGGGAAAAGCGGGCCTTCGGGTCCGCTTTTTTCGTTGTCTGGGGACGGCACGTACCTCTTGCCACGCGGAACAGCGCCGCCGGCCGCCGCGCCATTCCGCGGGCCGGCAATGGAGCGGCGGCGTCCACTCGAAACGCCCAGGAGGGACTGAGGTTACGACACGCCCGATCCCTCACGCCGCGTCCTCGCGCCCTTCCATCAATGCCGTGTAAAGCGCCGTCTCGAGCTCCTTCTCGAGCTCGCGGGCGCGCTTGATATAAGCCTCGTTCTCGGCCGAGGGCACGTCGGGATCCCAGAGCTGGGCCAACTCCTGCACCGTTTGCCGGTCGTGGTGATAGAAGGTCTCCTGCGCGATCGCCGCTTCGTACTCGCTCATGCCGATCTCCTCGAGCACGTAGCGCCCGGCCCGCAGCGAGCTGTCGAACATCTCGCGCACGATCTTGTCGGCGCCGGCCTGGTAGAGCTCGTAGACATGCGTCCGGTCATGGGCGCGGGCGATGATGAAGACATCCTCTCGGATGCGGCGGGCGAAGCGCACCAGCTTGGTGGTGGCCTTGGGATCGTCGAGCCCGGCCACAAGCACCTTGGCGTCCTTGATGCCCGCGGCATGCAGCAGCTCGGGCCGGGTCGGATCGCCGAAGAAGCCGCGATGGCCGAAACGGCGCATCAGCTCGATGGTCTTCATGTCGTGATCGATCACCACCGTGCGGTAGCCCGAGCTGCCCACCAGCCGGTTCACGATCTGGCCGAAGCGCCCGATGCCGGCGATGATGATCGGCCCATCCGCCTCGATGCTGTCCTCCTGCTGCGCCTCGCGGGCCTCCTCGAGCCGGGTCGAGAGCCAGTCGTAGAGGATGAAGAGCAGGGGGGTGATCAGCATCGACAGCGCCACCACCAGCAGCAGCCGCTGTCCCAGTCCGGTGTCGAAGATGTTGAGCTGCAGTGCGAAGGAGATCAGGACGAAGCCGAACTCCCCGGCCTGCGCCAGCGACAGGGTGAAGAGCCAGCGCGCCCGTGTGTGCAGCTTGAAGACCCGTGCCAGCAGCATCAGGATCGCGCCCTTCAGCAGCATCAGTCCGAGCGCCAGACCCAGGATCACGAAGGGCTCGCGCAGGAAGGCGAGGATGTCGATGCCCGCGCCCACGGTGATGAAGAACAGCCCCAGCAGCAGCCCCTTGAAGGGCTCGATATCCGACTCGAGCTGGTGGCGGAATTCAGAGTTCGCCAGCACCACACCGGCGAGGAAGGTGCCGAGCGCCGGCGACAGGCCCACCAGCTCCATCAGGAAGGCGATGCCGACCACGATCAGCAGCGCCACGGCGGTGAACATTTCGGGCAGGCGCGAGGAATGGATATGCCGGAACAGCGGGCGCGCACCGTAGATGCCGGCCACGATGATCAGCGCGATGGCGGCCAGCGTCACCAGCGCCACGCCCCAGCCTGGCAGGCCCTCGACCAGAGACAACCCGTGGTGCCCGTCCTCGCTGCCGTGCCCGAGCTCGATGGACCCATCGGGAGAGAGATACGCCACGCCCGGCAGCGCCAGCAGCGGCAGCATCACCAGCATCGGAATCACCGCGATGTCCTGCGTGAGCAGCACCGAGAAGGCCGAGCGCCCGCCGGTCGACTGCATCAGCCCCTTCTCGTTCAGCGTCTGCAGCACGATGGCGGTTGAGGAGAGGGCAAAGACCATGCCACAGGCCAGAGCCGGCGCCCAGCTCACCCCGAGCGCCATGGCGCAGCCCATCACAGCCAGCATGGTGATGGCGATCTGCGAGCCTCCCAGCCCCACAAGCCGGTGGCGCATGTCCCAAAGCGCGCGCGGTTCCAGCTCCAGCCCGATGATGAAGAGCATCATCACCACGCCGAACTCTGCGAAATGGCGCAGATCCTCGGTGGCGGCGACGAGGTCCAGCACCGGCCCGATGACGATGCCGGCCAGGAGGTATCCCAGCACCGAGCCGAGCCCCAGCCGCGCCGCGATCGGCACCGCGATCACCGCCGCCAGAAGGTAGATCGAAGCCTGAAAGAGAAATCCGTCCATAGTCGTCCCGCTGCCTCTGCCCACGACATGATGGGGCAGGGTGGGCGGAAATGACAACCGCCCTCGGCGCCAGCCTGCGCGGATCGCCGCACAAATCGAGCGCATTCGATGTAAAGACCGGCGGGCGGGCGCGGCCTGTCACAAGCGGAAAGCTTGACGCAACGGCGCGAGAGGCGTAATGCGCGGCCCGTGGCGCTTTGTTACCGGATTGCGGGCCACGTTAAACATGCCGCTAAAGAGGTCAGACGAAAGCCCCTTTCGCTTGACCGCGACGGGGCTTTTTTCAATTGCGGCGAGGGGTGCCGCGAAAGGATACGACATGACCAGCAAGGGATCTCGCACGAACGCGGTTCACGGCGGCACCAAGCGCAGCCAGTGGGGCGAGCTCAGCGAAGCGATTTTTCTCACCCAGGGCTTCGCCTATGACAGTGCCGAGCAGGCCGAGGCGCGCTTTCTGAAGTCCGGCCCGGACGAGTTCATCTATGCCCGCTACGGCAACCCGACCGTGGCCATGTTCGAGGAGCGCATCGCGCTTCTCGAGGGCGCCGAGGATGCCTTTGCCACCGCCTCCGGCATGGCTGCCGTCAACGGCGCGCTGACGTCCTGCCTCAAGGCCGGCGACCGTGTGGTGGCCGCGAAGGCGTTGTTCGGCTCCTGCCTCTACATCCTCGAGAGCATCCTGCCGCGCTACGGCGTCGAGGTGGAGTTCGTTGACGGGGCGGACCTTGCAGCCTGGGAAGAGGCGCTGAAGCCCGGCGCCACGGCGGTGTTCTTCGAGAGCATGTCCAACCCGACGCTCGAGATCGTCGATATCGAGGGCGTGGCCAAGCTGGCCCACGAGGTCGGCGCGATCGTCATCGTCGACAATGTCTTCTCCACGCCGGTCTACTCCAACGCCATCGCGCAAGGTGCTGATGTGGTCGTCTATTCCGCGACGAAGCACATCGACGGCCAGGGCCGCGCGCTCGGCGGTGTTGTCCTCGGCAGCCGCGAGTTCATTCGCGGCACGGTCGAGCCCTACATGAAGCACACCGGCGGCTCGATGAGCCCGTTCACCGCGTGGATCATGCTCAAGGGCCTTGAGACCATCGACCTGCGGGTGCGGGCGCAGACCGCGTCGGCCAAGGCGATCGCCGAGGC
>Ga0115012_10000156_pt1 | contig 39617 bp, 38 predicted proteins | sample TroAtlMetagenome_FD_88706 | JGI IMG/M metagenome (GOLD analysis project Ga0115012, IMG submission 88706) | Marine eukaryotic phytoplankton communities from Atlantic Ocean - Tropical Atlantic ANT10 Metagenome | ecosystem: Environmental > Aquatic > Marine > Oceanic | place: Tropical Atlantic... | reverse complement strand
TTTTGAGCCCATGGTGGTACTCATGACATTGGCAAGATCGTTTGCGCCAACGCCCCAAGTCATCATGAAACAAAGAAATAAAGCTAGAGAAAAATAGAGTATTGAGGTGTCCATAAAAATCACTTACCGTGCAATCAAAATTTGTAGCCGACCACCCACAGTCTGCGCGTAATCAGCCAACTCCCCAATCCATTGCACCAATTTATACAGAAACATCGCATCCAGTGCCGGTAGTTTCGACTCAAGTTCAAAAATGCGATGCCGCATATCCGCAAGTTTTTCGTCACTATCATGCTCTAATTCGTCTAAAGTCACAATCATTTCTTCAACGATGGTGACTTCGTTGCCTCTAAAGCCTGTTTCGAGTAATTGATCGAGCTCATTGATGGCTTTACAAGCTTGCTTTGCTGCATCTAAAGAACAACTTAAAAAAGGCATAAACGTTTCTTTTAAAGACTTCGGAATACTCATACGCCGACTCATGATAAGCCCCGAAATATCTTGGGCTTTGTTGGCGATACGGTCTTGTATACTGACAAGCTCGAGAATATCGGTTCGTCCTACGGGTAAGAATAAGCCTGTAGGCAGATGAAGCCTGAGATCTCGCTTAATGAGATCGGCTTCTTTTTCAAGGGCTGAAATTTGATTATGAATCTCTAGGGCTTGGTCCCAATTTTCGGTATAAACAGCATCAAAAAAACCCATCAGCTGCTTTGCGCACTGATAAGCCTTATACATATGCTGCTCGATAGGCCTGATTGGTGATGGCCCAAACATGTTAAATAAGTTTCCCATCATGCGCTTTTTATCCACCCGATATGATTATACAGTATACCTAAGACGGTACGAAATTTGAATAATAACAGAAGTCGTGTTACAACACCCAATCAAACAAGGAAGCTCTATGCAAAACGAGCACTGTTGGAGCATAAACATGATTGAGTATATTTATAAGGGATTTAAACTCTCCTACACCGTCTCAGAGATCAACGCCGGACTCTCCCCTGAGGACTCTCCCCTCTTTGAAGCACATGGCAACGCCATTTACCTGTTGAATACACCCAAGTTTACCCAAACCCACTTACACACCCAGAAAGACTCTCTTGATGGTGCAGAGCACGAAATCAAAAGGCAGTTGGAAAGTTACGTGGATTTTGAGCTGAAAAATTATTACGCCTCAGAGGCACCACTTTCGGAATAAAGCATTTGGTGCCGAGAAGAGGATTCGAACCTCCACAGGGTTTCCCCCACTAGCGCCTGAAGCTAGCGTGTCTACCAATTCCACCACCTCGGCAAGGTGTGCACAAAGTAACGTGGTTACCTTGTGCTGTCAACAACAGAATACAACTACTGCGGCTTGGTCATTTTTTCTGGTTGCACATACTGCTTAAACTCTTCAGACGTTAAAAAGCCAAGCTTAACCGCCGCTTCTTCGAGTGATGAGTTATTCTCATGTGCGGTTTTGGCAATTTTAGCAGCTTTATCATAGCCAATGTGCTGATTCAAAGCCGTCACCAGCATCAACGAGCGTTCCAAATAATGTGAAATCACTGCCTGGTTAGGCTCGAGCCCTTCAACGCAAAACGTTTGGAAGTTAATACAAGTATCAGACAAAATGCTTAGCGAATGCAAAAAGTTGAATATAATCACAGGCTTATAAACATTCAGCTCAAAATTACCTTGGCTTGCTGCAACACTGATGGTAGTTTCATTTCCCATCACTTGTGTGCATACCATGGTCATCGCTTCGGCCTGCGTTGGATTCACTTTACCTGGCATAATCGAAGAGCCTGGCTCATTTTCAGGTAATATAAGCTCACCAATACCACAACGCGGACCTGAACCTAACCAGCGAATATCATTGGCGATTTTCATGAGTGCTGAGGCAAGTGTATTCAACACGCTATGCGCCATCAGGAGTGGCTCATGTGAAGCCAAAGCTTCAAATTTATTGTCTGCCGATACAAAAGGCAGCTTGGTGAGCTTTGCAATATGCTTGGCTGCAAGCTTGGCAAATTTAGGATGGGTATTAAGCCCAGTGCCTACTGCTGTACCACCGAGCGCCAAAGCATAAAGCTCAGGCAAAACATGCTTAATACGGACCAGCACTGCATCCAATTGCGCCACATAGCCAGAAAATTCTTGGCCTAAAGTGAGAGGCACCGCATCCTGCAGATGGGTGCGTCCAATTTTAACGATAGACTGATAAGCTTCTGCTTTAGCTTCAAGCCCTGCTTTGAGCTTTTCAATAGCAGGCACGAGCCTGTCATGGATAGCACGCGCAGCAGCAATATGCATTGCGGTCGGGAATGTATCGTTAGAAGATTGCGACTGATTCACGTCATCATTGGGGTGAATCGGAGACTTACTGCCAAGCACGCCACCTGCAAGTTCAATGGCACGGTTCGCAATCACCTCATTGGCATTCATGTTGGATTGCGTACCACTACCTGTTTGCCATACATGCAAAGGGAAATGCGCATCTAAATCGCCAGCAATCACTTCATCTGCAGCTTTAATAATCAAGTCTTTTTTATCTTTAGGCAGCTTTTTTAACTCATAATTGGTGAGGGCCGCTGCTTTTTTTAAAATACCAAACGCATGGACCACTTCGATTGGCATCACATCATGGCCAATATTAAAGTGATGCAAAGAGCGTGCGGTTTGTGCGCCCCAATATTTATCATTAGGCACTTCAATCTTGCCCATGCTGTCGGTTTCTGTGCGTGTGTTTGCCATATCTATATCGTCTTTCGTTAAGTTTCACTAAAATTGTGCGTCATAGCATAACGAATTTGTACAATTTGGTATACACTGTCCTAAAAAACACAGTAGATTTATTGCATGCGAATCACCCGAGTCTATCAACCAGGTACTTACGGCTTACATGACCAAGTTAAACTTTCCGATGAAGCAAGCCACCATGTGGCCCGTGTGCTGCGAATGCACCCCGGTGATGAGGTCACCTTGTTTCGTGGTGACAATCGTGAATATTCTGGCGCCATTTCTGCAATCAAAAAACATAAAGTCACCGTTCGCATTACTGATGTACAAACGGTAGATAGAGAGTCTCCGCGCGCCATCCATTTGGCGCAGGGTATTGCTAAAAAAGATCACATGCACTTTATCATTCAAAAAGCCGTTGAACTTGGTGTCAGCACCATCACACCTTTACTCACCCAACATGGCGCCGTCAAAAAACAAACCAAACAGCTGCAGAAAAAGCATGCCCACTGGCAAGCCATTGCCATCAGTGCCTGTGAGCAATCTGGGCGTAATACCGTACCCACCATCCTTGAGCCCACACCTTTTCATACGTATTTGGAAAGCTGTAGCGCCGAACATAAGCTGCTTCTTGACCCCAAGGCCCTCACCAGATGGCAAGATTTAGCCAAAAAAGAAGCCGGCGACATTGCACTTTTAATTGGCCCTGAGGGTGGGCTTAGCAGTGATGAAATTATGGCTGCGCATAAGGTTTCTTTTCATGGATTAACGCTTGGTCCACGTGTTTTACGTACCGAAACGGCAACCCTTGCTGCACTCAGTGTTTTGCAAGCGTTGGAAGGTGATCTATAATACGTTGCTACGCGTAGAGAAGGCTCGGCTTTTTTTGCCCGTATTAACACAGTTAACCAACCAGAGGTTCTTTCATGAGTGACCAAATCATTACATTAACGGATGCTAATTTTGAAGCGGAAGTAACGCAAGCAACCAAGCCTGTGCTCGTCGACTTTTGGGCGCCTTGGTGCGGCCCTTGTCGTAGTTTTGCCCCTATTTTTGAAGAAGCAGCAGGCGAACACCAAGACAAAGTCACCTTTGCAAAGCTCGATATTGACGCGAATCCTCAAACACCTTCTAAGCATGGCGTTATGAGCATTCCTACACTTATTTTATTTAAAAATGGTGAAGTTAAAGCAGTCCAAGTTGGCTCTTTGAAGAAGTCTCAATTGACCGCTTTTATTGACAGTAATTTATAAGAGATATGCCTCGTGCCTAGCACGGGGCTTGAACGGTTTGTTGCCATGCCTTTGAAATACTTACCCAATGCATTTACTCTAACCAGGCTCTTACTCATCGTGCCCTTTTTGCTGAACTTGCAGCAGCGGCACTATGCAAATGCTTTGTATCTGTTTTTATTTGCAGGTATAACTGATGCCATCGATGGCTGGCTTGCCCGTGCCTTTCATTGGCAAAGCCGGTTTGGCTCTTTTATAGACCCACTCGCCGATAAGCTCTTGATTGCCTCAAGCTTTGTCTCATTGGCCTATATTGGCCAGCTGCCCTGGTGGCTTGTGAGTTTGGTGTTCTTTCGTGACTTGACCATTTCATGCGGTGTCATGGTTTGGCAACGCTTTGTGCCCCAGCGATTGGACTTTAAGCCAACACTGCTGAGCAAGCTTAATACGGTACTCCAGCTTACCTTGGTCATTTTTTGCTTGGTGGAGCTTACGTTTGAGCAAACCATGCCGCTGATGACGTATGTCCTCATTGGTATGACGTCGTTTACCACCATGACAAGCTATATTGATTACGTTTGGACTTGGGGTAAAAAAGCCCTACAAAGTGCGCCTGTGCCCCAATGAATCACCAGCTTGCCTTAGAGATAAAACAAAACCAAGAAGCAACCTTTGAAGACTTCTGCTGGGGAGAAAATACCCTAGTCAAAGAAGCATTGCAAAAAGCTTTAGCCGGTGTGGGTGAGCCTTTTATTTATCTTTGGGGCAAACAAGGTTCTGGCAAGTCACACTTGCTGCAAGCGTGTTGCCATGCCTTTGGCACCGAAAAGCCCAGCCTGTACCTGCCACTTGAAACTCTTAAAACTTGGGACCCTCTGGTGCTGCGTGAGGTTGAGATGCAAGATTTATTTTGCATTGATGAAGTCGACGCCATCGCCGGACTCAAAGACTTTGAAGAAGCCTTGTTTCACCTGTATAACCGCATTCGTGATAATGGCAAAAGCTTATTGGTCATGGCAGGCCATGTGCCACCGCAACACAATCAAATTCAATTGCCTGACTTACGCTCACGCTTAAGTTCAGGGCTAGTCATGCCGGTCCAAGAGCTTAGTGATAGTAATAAAATCAAAACCTTACAAGTGCTGGCCCAAAGGCGTAGCTTTGAATTAAGCGAACAAGCCGCGCAATACCTTGTGAATCGCAGTGCCCGCAACATGCATGACTTACAATACATCCTCGATCAATTAGACGATGCTTCGCTCGCTTTTCAAAGAAAAATCACCATTCCTTTCATTAAAAGCGTGCTTAATTGGTAAATCGCTTGAAAAAATACAAGCCTGTAAACTATAGTTTCAGATAAGTAGAAGAAAAAATGGCGTAATATGGCGAAAACAGCGCTTTTTTTAGCTGGCGGTGGGGCACGAGGTGCATATCAAGCAGGTGTACTCAAAGCCGTAAACGAAATATTTCAACCTAAGACTTGCCCTTTTAGCATGATTAGTGGTGTGAGTATTGGCAGTATCAATGCCTCTATCATTGCTGAACATGCCGATGACTTTAACCTTGGCGTGGAAAAACTCGAAACCTTGTGGCGCAATATTCACTGCCAACAGGTGTATAATGCAAGCAATCTCGCACTCAGCAAGTCACTGGGTCGTAATTTAAGCCGCTTCATACGCAAACCTAAAAATTCAGGTTATTTGCTAGATACCACGCCTTTACACGATTTTTTTAGAGACCATTTAAATTTCGATAAAATTCGTACCAATATTGAGTCGGGCTTGCTTGAAACCATGGAAGTGGTCAGCCACTGCTACGAAACTCAGCAAACCATTTCGTTTTATCAACACCACTCCCCACATTTTGATGATTGGTCTTACCCCAGGCATACAAGCCAAAGGACCACCATCCGTCCTGAGCATATTTTATCGTCGAGTGCCTTGCCATTATTTTTTCCGCCGATTCCTATCCGTGGCAAACATTATGGCGATGGCAGCATGGGCTTGGTGTCTCCCTTAAGAGGCCCGATTCGCTTTCATGTTGAGAAAATTTTGATTATTGGCACACGCCCAACGCCAGGCACACTGCTACCAGAAAAGCTACAAACCGCAGACATCGGCTTTGCGCATGTACTCGGGAATATGCTCAATGGTTTATTCTTGGATAACCTGGACCGTGACATCGAAAACGTGAATCGCATGAATGATATAGCGCATTTACTATCGATATGGAAAAAACGCCACTCCCCTTGGCGCCCCATCGATATGTGCTGCCTAAGACCCACTGCAGATATTGCTAAAATCGCCCAAGATAAATACACCACCATGCCCGGCCTGTTGCGCCTTTGCCTTAACTTTTTAGGTGCCCAGCGCCACTCCGGTGATTTACTAAGCTTTTTGCTTTTCGAGAAAGAGTTTACGCAAGAGCTCATCAAGCTTGGCTACCAAGATACTTTAAAGCAAGAAGCCAATTTGCAGAGTTTGTTTCGTTGACTTTACATTCTTTTTTTTCTTAAGTTATGCTATTGGCTCCATATTTAAGCTTGCGAACTTATCATGAGACGGATTCTCTTTCTTGCTTTACTCTTTTCTTTTAGTGCCTATTCAGGACAAGCTCCACTTGAAATCAGAGCGATTTCCGGTAATAGCCAGCAAAATATTCCCTTAAATTCTGTTAGATTTGCACATTTTTCGGTTACCAATACCACACCCTTCAGTACTCTGCTCTTCATTTTATCTAGCCCAGCTATTGAGAACATCATAATAGACGAGCATAGCTGTAGGAACACCCTAGATTCACTCCAAACCTGTATTTTAAGCTTCAAAATTCATCCGCGCTTGTTTGCTACCGATACCGTTGTAGGTGGTCCTGTTGTTGGAATCAACCCTATACCCAGCGCCATATCAACTGATGAAGAAAGCCTCACATTATCTACGATCTCTTTTTGGCAATATCAGCCTCCAACTGGTGAGCAGTTCTCTTTAAGCAGGTCTGGTTCTGATGCACCGGTAACCATCACCAGCAGTGTGCCTGGCATGGCCCTAAAAGTAAGTGGTAATACAAGAAACATCACGATTACCAATAACTCTTCCGAAGATGCCACGGGCTTAACTTATACATTTTCACCAGCCTTACCTGATGGTACCAGTGTCACGACTTGTGACACCATTGCGGCAGGCGGTACATGCAACTTGGCGATTACCCCTGGTACAACAGCATCAGGCTCAATAGATGACAGTACGGTCACCATGACCATCACATCGACAGATGGCAGCACCAACAGCTTAGATATCGCTCTCAACGTTCTAGATTATGGCTCGGTGTATCAGTCTGGTTATGTTTTCTCTATTGATGACACCACCAGCACAAATGAAAGTGTTTTGGGTAAGGTAGTGGCCCTAAAAAACACTGAGCCACCATGGCCATTTGGTATCATTTGGGCTGCAATATATCCACAACCCTCGGGTGGTTGTGAGTTAAACTCAGCTTCAGACAATCCTTATGAAAATTGTACTTACTATGGTGTTGTGGGTGTGAATGAAGATTCTACCACACCCTGTGAGGGCAAAGCAGATGGTGCTTGCAATACAGGATATATCATCGATGCTGTAAACAAACAGGGAGTGCCTTATGACGAGCAAGTGAATTTCGAACAGTACTATGCAGCAGGTCAATGTAATACATCCGAACTTGGCGGCTTTAATGACTGGTACTTAGGCGCAATTTGTGAAATGGGATACTACCGTGCAGCTCCAGAAACACCAACGATTAACAGCGGCTGTGGCAGTCAAGACAACCCCTACATGGATAATATATTATCTAACCTCATAGAAAATGAAACACTTGCAAAGGCGACAAACCAGTATCATTTGCTGTTCGGTTTTTTTTGGTCTTCTACTGAGTTCTCTGGCTCCGATGGCACGACCGACAACGCATGGGATCAGTATTACATCAGCCCCCAGGATGATGCCCCAGGGGCAAAAATCCAAAACTTCCAAACCCATGATGGTAAAGAAGATCCAAGTGGTGTTAGGTGTATACGTGCTATGACTCAACCAACATCGTAAATAGGAGTAACTCATATGTCTTATACCAAATGGCTTCTATTCACGGCTTGCTCTATTTCCAGCACCCTGCATGCATCAATATCTTTGCCAGCTTACGCACCGGATACCATAGCCATCACGGGTGGCCCTACCTGGACCAAGAACACCCAAAATCAACCTATTGAGCTGGTGCCAGGCGGGTATAACACATACATTGCCTATAGCCCGGGGGATACGTTATTTCAGGGCGAGCTGTTTGTGGGCTGGCAGCGTGCTTTAAGCCAAGTGAAAGCTTATCTGCAGTATGGCTTTACTTACTTTATTACCAGCAGTGCGGAAATCGATGGGGTGATTCAGCAATTTGGCTTACCGCAATTTACCAATGAATCCTATCAATACAAGATTAGCCACTCTCATGTAGGCATCAAGGGCAAGCTGATTGAAGCCAAAAAAGAGAAAATGCCCCAATTCTATGTGGGTGGAAGTATTGGCGTTGGCTTCAATGATGCCCATGGCTATACCAATACACCTTTGATTTCAACGGTACTGCCATCACCTAACTTCACACCACACACTGAAACCAGCTTTACCTATACCGTCCTTGCCGGCATGCAAAAAGTCTTTCGCAAAGATTGGGCGTTTGGCATTGAGTACTTATTTGCTGACTGGGGCAACAGCTACTTAGGTCGTGCACCGGGCCAAACCACGAATCAAGGACCTAAGCTAAGCCAGCTGTATACCAATGGCTTACAGTTTAGTGTAACGTACCATCAAGACTGCCAAACACAAAACGCCTCATAGGCCTGCTCAACCAGCATGCCAAAACCATCAAAGGCAAGATAGCCCAGCTTTCTGGCAAAAGCAGTAAATGGGGTTTGTCCGGAGCGGTGATAGCTTAAGTCATAACATATGGGTGTGCCATCAAACTTTGGCAATACCAAATTTTCGGCAGAAGTTGCATGTATAATCACATCAAATACGGTTGGCATCGCTTCATAGGTTGAGCCATGGGTACTAAGCAGTTGTGCTTTAGCAAGTGTGCGATTAGCAACATGAATTAAGGCGGGCTTTGCCGCTTGCAGTGCAGGTAAAATACCTTGGGCTGCACCACCCGCACCTAATACTAATATGCGCTGGTTTTTTATAGGGATATTTTTTTTGGTTAAATCTCTTATCAACCCCACGCCATCGGTATTGTCAGCACACAGCTCCCCTGCAGCATTAAGATAAAGCGTATTGGCAGCTTTGGCCTCCCTTGCACGCGCAGTATGATGCTTGGCAAGCTTGTACGCACGCACTTTGCCGGGAGATGTGATATTTAAGCCTTTGCCACCTGTAACAAAAAAATCTTGAATTTGTGCCTCAAACCGAGCTTCATCCAAAAGGATGCGGGTGTATTCAAGTGTTAGGCCTTTGGCTTTAGCAAAGGCCTGGTGCAAGCTTGGCGAAAAGCTATGCGCAATGGGCGCACCAATCACAGCAAACCTATCCATCAATCGATGCTTTTGCCGACGATTTCAGCCACATCTTTGGATAAGTCCGCACTCGCCAAACGCTTAAGCTCTTTTTGCATCAAAGCTTGGCGTGGTGCATCCAAACGTTGCCAGCGCGTAAAAGGCGTGGTGAGACGTGCCGCTATCTGTGGATTGATGGCATCAAGTTTGAGAATGCAGTCAGCAAGAAAAGCATACCCACGACCATCAACAGCATGAAAATGCCGTGCATTTTGGCAAAACGCACCGACCAGTGCACGCACCTTATTGGGGTTTTTCATATCAAACTTTTCATGGCTCATAAGCGCCTCTACACGACCAAGTGCGCCCATAGGCTCGGACGTTGCCTGCGTTGAAAACCACTTATCAAGTACTAAATCATCTTGGTGCCAAGTTTCATAAAACGACTCTGTGGCGCGCCTTGCTCGCACTTGATCTGGGTGGCTAGCTAAAAGCTGGAAGCTTGCAAGCTTATCGGTCATCGTCTCTGCTTCTTCGAACTGCTTATCGCAGATTGCGAGCGTTTGTTCAGGCTTGGCACGCATCATCAAAGCAAGACAAGCATTTCTAAGGCTGCGCTTACCAAAGTCTTGGCCCGTCATATCATGCGTTTCGGTTGACCAAAGCTTCTGGTAGGTTTCCAGGCAAATATCATACAATACGAGCCCCATTTGCGAGCGATAAGCATCTCTAATGGCCTCAACACGTGCCACATCGATGTCTTTAAGCCCTATCACTACTTCTTCAAAGCTTGGTGGCGTAATAAGCAAGGCTTTTAAGGCATGATCGATAGTGTAATCTCTCATGACAGTATCAAAGGCATCGATGACACTGCCATACAACTTAAAGTCACTTTTGGCGTGATACGCCCCTAGAAGATGCTTACGCACCAAGCGGCTTGCAGCCTCCCACTTGGCAAAGCCATCGGTATCGACTTTAAGAATACCGACCAGCTCTTCATCACTGGCATCATCTTCAAAAATCACGGGTGCTGAAAAGCCTCTGAAACAAGAGATGTATTGTGGCTCATGGCTCACTGCTATCTCAAAGCTTTTGGAAGCCTCATCCAGCAGCAACACGTCTTCATGCAGGATGGCATCATCACTGAGCACAGCTATGCGGATAGGAATAGGTACCGGGGTTTCTACGCCACTTTGTGTAAAGCCGAGCATGAGCCTGCCGTTCTCATAGTGTTTATGAGTAAGCTTCACTGTTGGTGTTCCGGCTTGGGTGTACCAGTGAAAAAAAGCATCCAAGTGCGTGTTGTTGGCATCTGCCATGGCTGTGACAAAATCTTCAATAGTGACAGCCTCGCCATCATGCCTTTTGAAATATAAATCCATGCCTAAGCGAAAGCCATCAACTCCAAGCAGGGTTTCTAGCATACGAATGACTTCAGCCCCTTTGTTATAAACGGTTGCGGTATAGAAGTTATTAATTTCTTGGTACGAGGCAGGCCTTACCGGATGACGCATGCGGCCGCTGTCTTCTGGAAATTGCGCTTGCCTTAACACTTTGACGTCTTGAATACGACACACATCTTTTGAGTTCATGTCTCGAGAGAACTCTTGGTCCCGAAATACAGTTAAGCCTTCTTTTAAGCTTAATTGGAACCAATCACGACACGTGACACGGTTGCCGGTCCAATTGTGGAAATACTCATGTCCAATCACACCTTCCACCATGGCATAATCCATGTCTGTTGCGGTATCTGGGCGCGCCAGTACATATTGGCTATTAAAAATATTTAAGCCTTTGTTTTCCATAGCCCCCATGTTGAAGTCACTCACCGCGACCACCATATAGAGATCTAAATCATATTCTAAGCTAAACCGTACTTCATCCCATCTCATAGCAGCTTTCAAAGACTGCATCGCATGATGTGCTTTAGAGGCCTCACCATGCTCGACAAACACTTTCAGAGTAACCTCACGCTCTTCCAAGGTGGTATAAGTATCTTCAACCACCTCCAAATCACCTGCCACCAAAGCAAATAAATAACAAGGCTTCTTGAAGGGATCGTGCCAACTCACCCAGTGGCGACCGTCTTGCGACTCACCCCGGTCCACCTCGTTACCATTGGATAAAAGAAGAGGGTATTTGTCTTTGGCTGCGGTGATGGTGGTGGTGAATACCGAGAGCACGTCTGGCCTATCTAAGTAATAGGTCATGCGGCGGAAGCCTTCTGCCTCACATTGTGTGCAAAAAAAGCTGTTCGAGCGGTATAAGCCTGACAACGCGGTATTTTTTTGTGGGTATATACGCGTTTTGATCAAAAGCTTAAAACTGTTTGGGCAGTGTTCTATAGTAAGCTTTTCTTCATCCAGCGTGTAATGCTCATCGGTTAAGGTTTTTTTGTTGAGTACCACATGCTTAAGTGTAAGCTCATGCCCATCCAGAACCAGCGGCCCTTCTGATAATCGCTCCAGCTGCATTTCATTGGTCACCTCTGCATGCGACTCGAACAGATCAAAGGTTAAGTGGATGGAAGTCACTGAAAATGCCGGTGGGGTATAATCTTTTAAGTAAATGGTTGGATTTGACACGGTTATCTTACCTCATCTTGATAAAGTGTATTAATAGCATGAATATCACCCGCACTTAAGTGCTTGCGCTGACCGATATCGGCATTACTATGCAAAGGCTCTATAGTGGGCTTACCATTTTTACTAAACGCATAGGCTGAGTAGTGCATGATAGAATCATAATCGTATGGCCCTGCATTTTGTCCTTCTAGGTTACGTATACCAAAGTTTTTTTGATGCCCTTCACGGATGTTTTCCCATAGCACGCGGACGTATTTGTCTCTATCCGGCCGCCCTTGCTCATGCCAAAGCCCTAAAAGATGGCCAAGTTCATGGGCAATTGTCATATGCTTACATCTTTGAGCAAGCCACACTTCTTGTGGACCCCCTTGGCGACCTACAGATGAAGCACACTTATTGCCAGGCGCCTTTACAAAGCTCACGTAGTCAGGATAACTTTCTGCATTGCTAGGCGTGCGCGGCTCAAATCGTATGATGGTTTGGTTCTGCCAGGTGTTCATGGCTTTTTTAATAGCTCGCACTTTACCTTGGGGCATGGCTTCATCAATTTCATAGGGTACAATCCCGTGCTGCCACAATAAGCCTTCATTAGCAATCACTGCACCTTCAAAGCTCTCGGCAAAGCACAGCCCGGTGACACAGCATAATAGTAAGCCCAGACAAATCCTCATTGTTTTGCCTGTAATGCTTGTTGATACAATTCATTTTTGGATTTACCGGTAAGCTTTGCGGTAATAGCTGCCGCTTTTTTTACGGACAGCTCTTGGGTTAACAAGGCAAGACACGTCTCGGCATCAATACTCGTACTTGCTTCAACCTCTCTTGGTGCGAGCATCAGCACAAATTCACCTTTAAGCCTTGCATTGTCTGCATCGAGCCAATCGAGAATATCGCCCACATGACCTTTTTGGAATGTCTCATAGGTTTTGGTGAGCTCTTTGGCGAGCACCATGTCTGTCTCTTCGCCTATCACTTCGGCAATATCCAAAAGGCAAGCTCGAAGCCGATGCGTAGACTCATAAAAAATAAGCGTATGAGGTGTTGCTTGATGTGTTTGCAGCGCGCGGCGGCGCTCTGATTGCTTGGCTGGCAGAAAACCGGCAAAGGTAAAGGTGTCCGCAGGCAGACCTGAAGCACTTAATGCTGCAATTAAGGCACAGGCACCTGGAATAGGTGACACGGTAATACCTGCATCACGGGCTTGCTTAACCAAGGGGTAACCTGGGTCTCGAATTAAAGGTGTACCGGCATCACTAACAAGAGCAATACGCGCACCTTGCTTCAGTTTTTCCAGTAAACTTGCACTTACTTTAGCCTCATTGTGGGCATGAAAAGCAAGCATACGGTTGGTGATGCCCATGGCATTTAAAAAAGGGCGTGTATGTCTTGTATCTTCTGCTGCAATGCAGTCTACTGTTTTAAGAATATCTCGGGCTCTGTCAGAGATATCGGCCTGGTTGCCAATAGGGGTTGCCACTATGTACAGTATGCCTTGAGGGCTTGCGGTATTGTGCGCCATGGTTTATCCTGCTACGTCTTAATCGGAGGTTACACGCTTATGCTGTTCAGCTTTCGTTGTTCTGTCAAATACATCCTGCTTCTTGTTTTGGGTGCGCTTCTTATGCAGTGTACCAATGTCGATAGAAACTATAAGCCGCGACCATTGCAAAGCCCTTACACCATGAATGCCGATGCCTACCAGGCTATGGCAGAAAACCATGTAGGTGAAGAACGCAATGCACTGTTACTCTTGGCTGCAGGCCGCCTTATCGATGAAGGGGACTGGCAACAAGGTCAAGAAATCTTATCACAAATCGAAGCCATTCACCCCACCAATAAAGATAAAAAACGCTTATTGCTCGCAAAAATTGACCTCATACAAAAAAAACCTAAGCTTGCCATCAAGCGCTTGGCCAAAGTACGTGAGCTTGACGACTTATCAACCTACGATAAAGCTGAATATTATCAAATGCTTGCCAAAGCTTATAAGCAAACCGGCAGGCATATTGAATCCATCCAAGAACGCGTCAAGCTTGAAGCCATTCTGCCCGACAGCATGACACGAGATAATAACCGCCGTGCACTTTGGCTCGCATTAATTTCACTGCCTGAACCAGAGCTGAATACGCTTGCCATCGAGGCACGTGAAGGCTCTGCCATCAAAGGTTGGGCAAGCCTTGCCTTGATTGCCAAATCACACACAGCAGATAATGCTGGGCAAATGTTAAAAGAGCTCAAACAGTGGGACTGGGCCTTTCCTAAGCATGCCGCGCGCAGCCTCTTACCTGGCTCTTTGGAGAATATGGAAGGTTATTTGCTCAAAAAACCACGCCAGATAGCTCTGCTGCTGCCTTTGTCTGGCCCACTTTCAGGCCCAGGACAGGCCGTGCAGGATGGCTTTATGTCTGCCTTTCGTGCCCAGGGTGATGTTAGTGAAACCAATTTACGCCTGTATGACACCCACAAGGTGAGTGCCAGCAAAGCTTATCATCAAGCCATTCAAGATGGTGCAGACTATGTCATAGGCCCGCTTTCCAAGAAAAACGTCGCCAAAGTTGCAGGGCTCACGCATCCGGTACCGACCATACTGCTTAACTATGTCGATACACGTACCGATGATAATGCCTATCAATTTGGCCTCTCACCCCCGAATGAAGCACGACAAGTCGCGGTAAGAGCAAGGCAAGCCGGTCTTTCTCGCGCACTATTAATTGCGCCACAAGGCGCATGGGGTGATGAAGTTTTAGGCGCCTTTGGTGGCGAGTTTGAGCGCCATCGAGGTCATGTGGTCGATGTGCTGCGTTTTGACCCTGATGCACCACAAAATCTTAACGCGGATATTCGCGGCTTATTGCAAGCAGTACCCGATGAAGAGCGCAAGAAACAACTCAAAGCCTTAGCCAAAGATCCTGATTTAGACGTCGGCCCACTGCGCCGCGAAGACTTTGATATGGTGTTTTTACTCTCTTATCCCTCCAATGCCCGACAAATCATGCCCCTGTTAAGATATTACTACGCGGGTAAAGTGCCAGTATATGCAACATCTAGTGTCTATAGTGGTAGCCAAAACACCATGGCTGACCGCGACCTTGATGGTATCACCTTTTGTGATATGCCTTGGGTCTTCAAAAACCCAGGCGCCAAATCACACGCTTGGCCTGAAGGCTTCAACAGCTACACGAGGCTCTATGCCCTTGGCATCGACAGCTACAACTTAAGTCATGACTTAAACGCGCTTTTGCTTTTCCCCGCCCTTGGCACCGAAAATCAAACCGGCGCACTGTACTTAAGCTCTGAGCATATCATCTCGCGCATTCTACCCTTTGGTGTATTCCAATCAGGTATGGCAAAGCCCGTTTAGATAGTGCCTCATTTTGGGGCACATTGAAAAATTCATGATTAGGGTCTATAGATATAAGATATATATTTATCCTAATGAGAGAATTGTTATGCCTAACCAAGAAGTCGTTAAAACACGCTGGGAATTTCAAGCAGAGTTCGAACAACAAATACATTTGCGTGATGATGTTGAGCAAAAGCTTGAAGCTGCCATGCAAGCACTTCAAACTTTTATCAAAAATCACCCACGTGAAGACTTGAAAACACCTGCAAGCATGACTGAAACCAAAGCACGCATTGACACCATTCAAGCTGAGTTACAAACGCTTGAAGCTGCCATCGAAAGACGTAAAAACCCTCAAAAGCTTAAAGAGTACGTTTCACAACTTAAAGACTGGTTTCGTGGCCTCTTTGGCAAAGAAACCAAGCTTGGCAAACAACAAGCAGAGGCAAAGTTTCATAGTCAATTGCTAAATCACTTTGAGGAGGTTCTGCCATTACTCAGAGAATCAAGCGCAAATGGTTACCGACTGGAAGCCATGCAAAACCTAGCAGCTGAGGATAAGGGTAAAATTACGAGCCTTGCCGCGCTTCTCCATGACAAGAGACCAAAAAAAGAACGTGCACTAGGCTTTTTCGCTGAAAAGTTAAACCTGAAAAGGCAAGAGTCCCCATTGATGGAACTGGCAAACACACTGGAACATTTCTTAAAAAGTCCACTAGAAGTCAACCGGTACTTGATTAAAAGTGCTCTTATTCGCCATGAAGAGGCACTTAATGATAGCCAAGAACCCTATGCTGAAGTCGTGCGACAGGTGCTCGATGAAGCAGAGCAGATATTCGGTGGCATCAAAGAAAATGTCATTACAGCTCATCCTGAGGCCGACTGGGGCAATCTATTACAAGACGAGACGCTTCCTGAGGGTCGCTATGACGACATGAAGATAACGTTAGAGCCAGAAGACCCTAGCAAGTCCCGCTCCCTTTCCTAGACATCTAGACTTCGGCCACCATCTACACGTAACGTTTGCCCGGTGATATAAGGGCTCTCCATTAAACATAATGCCGCGTGCGCCACATCTTCTGGCGCACCAAAGCGTGCTAATGGGATTTTGGCACAGATTTTTTCTTCCGTTGCTTTATCTAAGGCATTGTCTCCTTCAGGAGGCATCACCGCACCTGGGGCGACCGCATTAACGCGAATATTTGGCGCGTACGCTTTGGCATGTGCCTCGGTTTGTAGTTTTAAAGCCGCTTTGGTTTGCACATAAAGGCTGTAGCCTTTAAGCGGCCGTTCGGCATGGGTATCGGTGATATTGATGATGCTACTGAGCGTGGCCGTGAGTGCTTCAGAAAGCCAGTTTGGCGCATACACATTGGTGGTAAACATGTTTTGTAGCATGGTTTCATCCGCGCAGCGTGCATCTGAATAAAATACAGAAGCATTATTGACCAAGCCATCCACGCGTCCTTGCCAGGCCCGCGCTGCTTCAGCAAGCTTGCTTACCTCGGACTTAAGCAATAAATCAGCTTTAAATATAGCTGCACTGTCGGAGCGAATCTGATTGAGTTTGGTGGCCAGTGCTTGGGCCTCACGCTCTGACTGATGATAGTGTATGGCGACATCATAGCCATGCTGATGCAGTACTTCGGCAATGGCGGCACCAACACGTCTTGCGGCACCTGTGATAAGAACGACCTTTTTTGCTTGTGTCTTTGCTGGAATCACGGTATTGTTCCCTTTTTAAACATAAACAGCCTCATCATGTCGCTTATTAGCTTTGCTGAATTTATGCACTTTGCTCTTTATGATGTTAAAAAGGGCTATTATACGCAAAAAAACACTCCTTTTGGTAAACAAGGTGATTTTGTCACTGCACCTCTGCTCTCTCACCTCTTTGGCCACACCCTGGCACTGCAAATGATAGACGTCTTTAAGCACCTGTCAGAGCCTGAGATTTTTGAGTTTGGCGCAGGCACCGGCAAGCTTTGTATTGATGTTTTGACTAAGCTTGAAGCCGAAGAGAAGCTGCCCCGAGCTTATCATATTTTAGAAGTAAGTGGTCACCTGCAAACCCTACAACAAGAAGCCATTCATGAGGCCATACCACACTTGGCGCACCTTGTGATTTGGCATCAGACCTTACCCGAAAAGCCGATTGAAGGCGTGGTGATTGCTAATGAAGTACTCGATGCCATGCCAGTGCATCGCTTTGTCAGCACGGACGAGGGCTTGTATGAGGGCATGGTTGAACAGCAAGAGGGTAACTATCAAGAAACACTTAAACCCTGTGATAATCAAGCCTTAGCTACTTACGTCTCTACTTACGTTGAGCATAGCAAGCGACCTTATAGCTCTGAGGCAAACCTCATGGTCGAGCCTTGGCTTAAGTCATGTCACGATATTCTGGCCAAGGGTATTGTGCTCTTGATTGATTATGGCTTTCCGGCGCATGAGTATTATCACCCAGACCGCAACATGGGTACGCTCATGTGCCATCATCAACACAAAGCCCACCCCAATCCATTCATTCATGTAGGCGAGCAAGATATTACTGCACACGTGAACTTTACCCACGTTGCCGACAGTGCGTTAAAAGCTGGCTTTCAAGTATCAGGCTACACCTCGCAGGCTGCTTTCTTACTCGCTTTGGGTTTGCTAAACTTGGTGGATAAATCAAGCTTAGAAGACAAGCAAGCGGCAAAGGTTTTGCTACAGCCACATGAAATGGGCGAGTTATTTAAAGTGATTGCGCTTGGCAAGGCTTTTGATGAGCCCCTTTTGGGCTTTATGTTACAAGACAAACGAGCACATTTATGACGAGCTACCTGACAACCTTAGAATTACAAAAGCCGAGCATGAACTTTTCTGCCGGCCACACCACTATTTTTTCGGCAACCGATCGCGAGCCATTGCATGGCCACCGTTATGATGTCAGTCTTTCGCTCACCACTACCGTCAGTAACAATGGCCTGACCTTTGATTATCGCTACTACAAAGAAAAAGTGGTCGAGCTTTGTAATCAATTACATCAAACGTTTCTTATGCCTAAATACTCGCCGTATTTATCTTACGATGAAGATGAAACCTACCTTTACTTCACGTTCAATCAGAAAAAAATCCCTTTTCTAAGAGAAGATGTGACGGTATTGCCTGTGACCAACATCACCATCGAAGAGCTTTCACGCTGGTTTGTGAAATCACTTACTGAAGATAAAGCAGCGCTCAAGCAACACTTTATTCGTAAGCTTAAGGTCAAAGTCTTTTCTGCCCCCGGGCAGTCTGCCTCACACGAATGGGTTGCCGTTTAATTGGTGGTGAGCCTACGCGTTGCCATCCCTGGCACCAAGCACGATTATTTTGACTATACGCTGCCTGAGGGCATGGCCAAGCCTGTGCCTGGCACGCGGGTTTTGGTGCCTTTTCGCAATAAAACCCGTGTTGGCATTGTGCTTGAGCAAGCAGCCCCACTTGCGGGCATTGTACTTAAACCCATCGAAGCTATTATTGAAGTCGAGCCTATTTTTTCAGAGGCGATATTAAGCTTTTATCAGTGGCTTGCACGCTATTATCATGCGCCACTTTCTGATGTGCTCACCTTGGCGCTGCCAAAGCGCTATCGCGAAGGTAAACCTCTCATTGAGCCAAGCGAAGCTTTGCCTAAAACCAAAGCAAGCATGCCACTGCCTTTAAACCAAGAACAACATCAGGCTTATGAGCATATCTTACAAGCACTGGAACGGTATGATGCCTTTGTGTTAGATGGCGTCACCGGCAGCGGTAAAACCGAAGTGTACTTACAAGTTGCGGCAAAGGTTATTGAGCAACAACGCCAAGTCTTGGTGCTGGTCCCTGAAATTGGCTTAACGCCGCAATTGATTGCCCGCTTTGAAGCGCGCTTTCAAGTACCGATTGCAGTCATCCACTCACACCTCACCGATAAAAAACGTGCCGAGGCCTTTACCCAAGCCAAGCTTGGTAAGGCAAGCCTGGTCATAGGTACGCGCGCCGCTTTATTTACCCCTATACCCAAGCTTGGGCTTATCATTATTGATGAAGAGCACGACACCTCGTTTAAGCAGCAAGAAGGCATACGTTATTCCGCACGAGATGCGGCCCTCATGCGCGCTTATCTCGCCAAAGTACCGATTGTGCTTGGCTCAGCTACACCAAGCCTTGAGAGCTTGTACAACTGTGACATCAAAAAGCATAAGCATTTGATTTTAAATCAAAAAGCAGAAAATCAAACCCCGCTGCACTTTAAGCTTGTTGATATGCGTGCGCAAAAATTACAGTTTGGTCTTGCCAAACCAACGATTGATGCCATTGAGGCACACTTAAAGCAAAAGCGACAAGTGCTGATTTTTATTAATCGCCGCGGCTATGCACCAGTGATGCTTTGCCACGGCTGTGGCACCATGGCGGACTGTAAGCATTGCGACAGCCACCTCACCCTACACCAGCATAAAGCCAAATTGATATGCCATCACTGTGGTATTGCTAAGCCCATCCCCAAAGTGTGCCCCGAGTGCAAAGCAGGTGAATTGGTTGCGGTTGGTGCCGGTACTGAGCGTATTGAAGAAGAGTTGATGACACGCTTCCCACAGGCCACCACCTTGCGCATGGATAGAGATAAAATCAAGCAAAGCAAAGCCTGGACCGAAGCACTCGAGCGCATTCACTCCGGTGAAGCAGAACTTCTGGTGGGCACACAAATGCTTGCCAAAGGTCACCATTTTCCTAACTTAAGTTTGGTGGTGATACTCAATGTCGATACCGGCTTTTTTAGCCAGGACTTTAGAGCACTTGAACGCCTGGGCCAGCTGATTACCCAAGTTTCAGGACGTGCTGGACGCGCCGATGCCCCAGGGGAGGTCATCTTACAAACACACTTCCCTGACCATCCTCTATTGAATACGCTCATTCAAGAAGGGTATCAGAGCTTCACAGAAGCCCTATTACCCCTGCGTAAAGAAGCCTTATGGCCACCTTACCACCATATGGCACTGTTGCGGGCACAAGCCAAAAATGAAGGAGCACTTCAAAGCTTTTTACTTACGGTTAAAAGAAGACTACAAGCGCTGCAGCTTGATATTGAAGTCTTGGGGCCTGCCTTTGCCCCACTTGCACGCAAAGCTACTCAATATCATATGCAACTGCTTATCAAAGCCAAGCAGCGCCAAGCCTTGCACCAGGCACTGTCATATGTTCAAATGCAATTTCCGCCGTATGAACGCAAAAAAGGGGTGCGATGGGTTATGGACGTCGACCCTGTGGATCTGGCGTAATATCACTGTCAGGCTCCCCGTTGTCATCCGATGCATCATCAGGTTGATTTAAAAATCCATAGCGGTTGCCGGAGGCAGGTTGTGTTGCCTCAGATGCAGTGCGTGTGGTAGCGACTGGTTCATCACTGGATTTAACTTGCTCTGGTTTGGCTTCTTGTTTATCTCTAACTAGTAAATCCAGCATTTCATCACTGGCTGCGTGAATATCCTGACTACCACCGGCAGTTCTAGAGGCTTTGGCATAAGCAACACGTATGCGATGAAATGGTGCCATATCCCAAAGCTTGAAGCGATGCAGGCGTGTTAAGCTACTTGCCCAACCATCGATAGATTTAAACCAATCCTTACGCGATAAAATATTGTCTTCAGCAATCAGCCCAACAGCACCCAGTAAACGATGTGCTAGATAAAATGGTGTGGTCAGGGCCAAAAGACCGACCATGACAAAGGGGCGTAATAAATAACCAAGTGAGCGCATCATCACTTGACCTGTGCGCGCCATGATGGCAAATACTTGCATCAAAAGCACAAAGTCTTTATTGAAGCTTTTAACCACTTGGTGGGCAACCGAAGGTTTGTTCTGCCATTTTGCCGCTGCATACTTAAGGCCTCGATATAAAGCGACGGCAAGATAAACCCCAGGAAAATAATAAGGTGGAAAAGGAATAGGTACTGGGAAGAACATCAAAGAGCGTAGTAAATTATTACTGCCGCGATAACAATATTTATTATAAAAAACATCAAGATAAGGGCGCTTGTCTATATATAAATCGGGACGATTGGCGCGCTTTGCCTCAAGATTATAAGCTTCAAATAAACCATCTAAATGGTCATAGTACTTATTGGCTTCTTTAAAGGGATCTTTATCAAAGACCAACGGATTGTTTTTGTCTTGCGTAAGCGCAATGGCTTCTTCTAAGGCGGCTTTTGCCTGGTACAATGCAGGCTCTGGTTTGGATTGGTCTGTAAGGTTTAGCAGCGTATGAAACTTTTGCTCTGGTGACTCACCCTCGAGCTGCTTATTTTGTTGTGCCGCACGGTATTCTGGGTCGTTTAGACGCTTGTACTCGGCGATCGCATCAAACGACACCACTTGCTTTAAAATAGATTTGAACGCTTTTTTATCTTCCGGGAGCAGCTTATCTGAAGCAGACACTCTTCTGGCAATGGCTACATCTAAAATTTTCATAAAAACAGCATTGCGAATGTTTTCTGAAGGCTCATCGAACAGCTTTTTGTCGGCACATTCGTGCATGACTTCTTTGATAAAGCCAGAATCCGTACAGCGCTCTGCCAGCTGCTTTAAGGCGGTATGTTTTTCACTGGATTGGGCACCGGAGAGCATAGAGTGCATCAGCATGGCAAATTTAATGCCTAAAAACCCGTATTCAATGCTGGTAAAACCAATCGTGCCATCCGCACAGCTCTTGGCTTCTTCAATAAAGACATTGAGCACTTCAGCATAATAATTATAGATAGGCGGAAACTTAGGGAAACCCGGTGCGTGAGGAATTTCGATTCTGGTGGGTAATAAAGGCAAATAACGCAAAGCCATCCCCATACCGACCAGGCCAATAAAACCAAGTGTCACTTGCTCGGGCTCTTTGACCACTTCGTGAAGAAAATCAAAATTACCGCGCTGTAGCTCCATAAGTAATTCTGTGGTGAAAAAGCCAATTTTCCACTCTAAAAAGCAGGCAACCATTTGCTCCATCATGCCATGCGTCGCTGACTTCCCGGTAAAGTGAATACTTAAAGCCTCGGTTGGCATCTGCAACCAAGCGGGTACCGACTTCATCCAGGCGAGCATCGATTGCGGTGCAAGGTAGGTCCCAAAAGTCGTCATGGAAATCATAAAGTAAAAAGTTGCAGCCCCTGGAGACTTACGAAACATCGGGTCGACGACGGTATCATCAAGTGTGAGCATGATATCGCGGAAGACTTCAAAAGGGGTGGCGATTTCATTCACATTGCAGTAGGTCACAGGCTCGTATTGATCATCTTCGGCCCTGGCCAAGGCTTCTTTTTTGATTCTTGCCTCAAACTGCTTGATGAGCGCTGCTCGCAGTTTGATTAAGTTATACACTTCTTCGGGGGACGCTTTATAAGCAGGGCTTGAAAATAAATACATTGGGTTTCGATATAAGTTTTTCATGGCCTCGAACCAGGAGCCAACAAAGTCTTTCACATATTGAGTAATACGAGCGGGATTGAAATAAATAAATAACGTTTGATAAAACGCCTCTTCATTCATGCAAGCTTCAATCAGGGCTTGATGCTCATCTTGTATGGGATCACCCAGCTCATCGGTTCTTTGATAGCGCTGGTTTGCCAAGCGCTTAGCAGCACGTACAGGAGAGAGGTAGGCATGCAAGCTTGAAAGCTTGTGATCGAGCCATTGCGTCCATCTGCTGGCAAAGGCTGGGCTGATGATGGAGATGAGCAAGTCCAAACTTGCAAGAGCCATCGTTGCCACAAAACGAGTCGGTACAATAAGCACAAGTTCTACCAGACTTGCAACAAAAGTCATAAACCCGTAACTAAACTGCGTGAGGGCTTCAAGTGTCGCTTTGCCATACTGTCCAAGCTGAACATAGCGTCTTACTGATACATGCCAGCCGGTATTTTCATCCGTCGCCATGCAAATTAAACGGTCTAAATCGATGGGGTTTAAATGAGATAAGTAAGGGGTCAGTGAAAGCCACTTAGATGCTTGTTGCGTACTGCTGGCCTCAGGCTCTCTTTGCAGTGTACCCAGCATCGCATCCGGTATCGGTGCATGGGTGTCGTTGTACTCAGCGCCATCCAAGGAAAAAGCCTTCAGCTGCATCATGGCCTTGGCATCAGACATGGCACTGATGGCCTCTGGCATATGAAATAAATCTAAAACGCGATTGTCGCTAAGCTCATAGGCAACTTCAATACCACAATCGAGCATGGTCACCATCTGATTGGCCATAAAGTTACCCAGAGAGGTGATGTACTCATCTCGCGTGTGAATGCTGAGTAAAGCACTGATGGTCTCAAAGGTAGGGTGATTTAAACTCAGAGTATCTAAGGTGTCACAAAACCATTTGGCATGGTGTTTAAGCTTTTGTTTTTGCGCATCGATAAGCTTCAGAATCTGCTTATTGATCGTTTGTTTTTTATAGCCATCAAGCAAAGCCAAGACGTTGGGTAAATAGTTTGTTTTAATATCAAGATGAAGTTCGTGCAAGGTATCCATAGGAGACATGGCAGATGGGCGCTGAATTCGATGTTCAAAATCGATAAATTGGCTAGACAGCCCTCGCATACACGCCATCCAATCATCAAGGCCTTCTGTTGGCTTATGGCTGGGTCTATCTTGTTGTAACTTTCGCTGAACTTCATACCTAGCAAGTGCATTTTGAAAAAGATAAGCAAAACAAGCGTTCTTGGGTGACGCGTGTTCATCGTGTAAGCGCCTTAAGAGGTGCTGTTTCTCTTTAGGTGTTGCCTTGATGGCAATATCTTTAACTTGTTTGGCATCGGCAAGATTGAGGCGGGTCAAGCGCTCCAGTTGCTGCACGGCATCAAGCCCTAGAGCGCAGACATTATTGATAGCACCTGGCGATTTTTGTGTGATTTCAGAGAAAAGCTGCAATTGAGCCTCTGTAAGTGCAAGATCAATAAATTGTTTGGTGCGTTGATTGACGTAAAAAACTCGCTCTTGGTTATCTGAGATTGCTTTGATAAAGGCAACGGGTGAGGTTAGAGGAAGTGTTTGCAAAGTACGTCTTGTAGGCAATGAGCTTGTTTTTATATAGTCACAACCGGTGTACTGGACTTTGAAGGATTGACCCGCAACTTCATACAACGCGGAAGCGCTCATACATTTACCCTGCCTACCGATTAAAATGAAACTCTAGGATGTACTTAAATTATACCACCTTTTTATAGAAGATGCAGAAGATGTGGATAACTTATGAGGCAGATGATTTTAAACCTGAAAGATTAGGATAAGGCAATGATTTTATTAGGTTTTTATTGTGGTTAGCAAAGTGTGCTTAAATTGAGACTGTGGATAAGTTTGTGTGTAAAGACACGCTCAATATGTTAATTGAGCGTGCTTATGTATTAAATTAAAGCTTACTTGAGCTTCTTTCGAGCCTTTTGTATGGCTCTGATCTGAGCAACAGCTTGGGCAAGTTCCATAGATGCTACAGAGTAATCAATCTCGGCATTTTTATCCGAGATCGCTTCTTCTGCTTTGGCTTTGGCTGCCAGTGCAACGGCTTCATCTAAGCTATCTGCACGCTCAACAGCATCTGCAAGAATACTTACATCATGAGGCTGCACTTCAAGAATGCCGCCTGAGACATAGTAGATTTCTTCTTCACCACCTGGGTGCGTAATACGTACTTCACCAGGCTTAAGGACGGTTAACAAAGGCGCATGACCACCTACGATACCGAGCTCACCAAAGTCACCCGTGGCCACAACCATCTCGATTGGACCAGAAAAAATGGCTTTTTCAGCACTAACAATATCTAAATGCATCACGCTTGCCTTCATTATCTAACCTTATTAGAGGGTTTTCGCTTTAGCTACCGCTTCTTCGATAGAGCCAACCATGTAAAACGCTTGCTCTGGTAAATCATCGTATTCACCAGCCAAAATACCTTGGAAACCTTTGATGGTTTCAGCAAGTGGTACGTATTTTCCTGGAGAACCCGTAAATACCTCAGCTACGAAGAAGGGTTGTGACAAGAAGCGTTGAATCTTACGAGCACGAGATACCGTACGCTTATCTTCTTCAGAAAGCTCGTCCATACCCAAAATAGCAATAATATCTTTAAGCTCTTTATAACGCTGCAAGGTTTGTTGTACACCACGTGCAGTATCATAATGGGCTTGACCAACAATCAGTGGGTCGAGCTGACGAGAGGTTGAATCCAGAGGGTCAACTGCCGGATAAATACCAAGCTCTGCAATTTGACGTGAAAGTACTACGGTTGCATCCAAGTGAGCAAACGTGGTTGCAGGCGATGGATCGGTTAAGTCATCCGCAGGGACATAAACTGCTTGGATAGACGTAATCGAGCCGGTCTTGGTTGAGGTAATACGCTCTTGTAACATACCCATTTCTTCAGCAAGCGTAGGCTGATAACCTACTGCTGATGGCATACGCCCAAGCAATGCTGATACTTCAACACCCGCGAGTGTATAACGATAAATATTATCCACAAACAACAGAACATCACGACCTTCATCACGGAACTGCTCCGCCATAGTAAGGCCTGTTAATGCCACACGTAAACGGTTACCTGGAGGCTCATTCATCTGACCATAAACAAGTGATACTTTATCGAGTACGTTTGACTCTTTCATCTCGTGATAGAAATCATTACCTTCACGAGTACGCTCACCCACACCGGCAAATACAGAGTAACCACTGTGCTCAATCGCAATATTACGAATCAGCTCCATCATGTTTACGGTTTTACCTACACCTGCACCACCGAAGAGACCAACTTTACCGCCTTTAGCAAATGGGCATAGTAAGTCGATTACTTTAATACCGGTTTCGAGTAGTTCTTGGCTACCAGCTTGGTCTTCGTACGAAGGGGGCATACGGTGAATAGGCGCAAACTCTTCAGCATCGACTGGACCTGCATTATCAACAGGGCGGCCCAATACGTTCATAATACGACCGAGTGTCTTCTTGCCTACAGGCACTTGAATAGGGTTGCCAGTATTGCTTACGTCAACACCACGCTTTAAACCATCGGTTGAACCCATAGCAATGGTTCGCACGACGCCATCACCCAACTGTTGTTGGACTTCAAAAACCAAGTCATCTTCTTTTAAAGTCAATGCATCATTAATTTTAGGTACATTCTGACGAGGAAACTCCACATCAACAACTGCACCAATGACTTGAACTACTTTACCTTCGCTCATTATCTGCCCTCTTATAACGCGTCTGCACCACCGACAATTTCCGCCAACTCTTGTGTAATGGCGGCTTGTCGAGCTTTGTTATATGCCAACTGGAATGTTTTAATTAATTCACCTGCATTGTCTGTCGCGCTCTTCATGGCGATCATTTTTGCTGCTTGTTCGCAGGCGATGTTTTCGACTACTGCTTGGTATACAAGTAACTCAATATAACGTGTAAACAAATCATCCAGCAGTGTTTTTGCTTCAGGCTCATAGATATAATCCCAATGATGCCCAAGCGTTTCAGCCTCTTCCTCAGCCAAAGGCAGAGGAAGTAACTGTTTCATGACAGGTTTCTGTGTCATGGTATTTACAAATTCATTCGAAACAATATGAAGTGCGTCGATTTCACCGGAATCAAAAGCATCCAGCATAACCTTCACTGCACCAATCATATCAGCAACAGATGGAGTATCGCCTAAGCTGTCGACAGACGCTAGGATTTTGCCACCGGTTCTGTTGAAGAAGGCTTTCGCCTTACGACCAATCAAGCAAAGACGAATTTCTTTTTCGTCTTTATGCCAGTCTTGCATGGTATGAATGGTTTCACGCAGCAAATTGGCATTGAGGCCGCCACACAACCCTCTATCAGAAGTTACAACGATAAGGCCAACTCGCTTCACATCACGCGTTTGCATAAAGCTATGATGATACTCAGCTCTGGCACGTGCCACATGCTTAATAACATCATAGATTTTGGTTGCATAAGGCTTAGATGCCTGCATACGCTCTTGGGTTTTACGCATCTTACTCGCAGCAACCATTTCCATAGCGGAAGTGATTTTCTGCGTATTTTTGATGCTCGAAATTTTAGAGCGTATCTCTTTTGCGCCTGACATTACCAGCTACCTGTGCGTTTGAATTCTTCTAAAGCTTGCGTTAATGCTTGTTGGATATCTTCATCGTAACCGCCCGCTTTATTAATTTGCTGTAATAAGGCCGCATGATTTGCCTGCATATGGCCACGAAGTGCGGCTTCAAAAGCACAAACTTCAGGCGCAGGGATATCATCAATAAAGCCTTTTTCCACAGCAAATAAAATCACGGCCATATCCGCAACAGACAAAGGCAAATACTGAGGTTGCTTCATCACTTCAGTAATACGTTGTCCACGCTCAAGCTGTTTTCTGGTTGCATCATCTAAATCAGATGCAAACTGAGAGAAAGCTTCAAGCTCTCTAAACTGCGCCAATGCCAATCGAGTACCACCACCAAGCTTTTTCATGACTTTAGTTTGTGCAGCACCACCTACACGAGATACCGATAGACCTGAGTTAATCGCAGGACGTACACCTGAGTTGAATAAATCAACATCGAGGAAGATTTGTCCATCAGTAATCGAAATCACGTTGGTAGGTACGAATGCAGATACGTCACCCGCTTGTGTCTCAATGATAGGAAGGGCTGTAAGTGAGCCTGTTTTACCTTTAACACGACCTTCAGTTAATCTTTCAACTTCTTCGGCGTTGACACGCGCAGCACGTTCAAGCAAACGTGAATGCAAATAGAAAATATCACCAGGATATGCTTCACGACCTGGAGGGCGACGAAGTAGAAGTGAAATTTGACGATACGCCCAGGCTTGCTTGGTTAAGTCGTCATATACAATCAATGCATCTTCACCCTCTTCCATGAAGTACTCACCCATGGCGCAACCAGCGTACGGTGCAATAAATTGCAGTGCAGCAGGATCTGAAGCACTTGCAGCAACAACGATTGTGTGTTTCAGCGCATCGTGCTCTTCAAGCTTACGTACGATAGAAGCAATCGATGATGCTTTTTGGCCAATCGCAACATAAATACAAATCACACCGGTGTCTTTTTGGTTAATGATGGCGTCAAGTGCAATCGCTGTTTTACCTGTTTGTCGGTCACCAATAATAAGCTCACGCTGGCCACGACCGATAGGAATCATCGCATCAACTGCTTTAATACCTGTTTGTACTGGCTGGTCTACCGATTGACGCTCAATAACGCCTGGCGCTACTTTTTCGATGGGCGATGATTTTTCAGCATTGATAGGACCTTTACCATCAATAGGGTTACCCAGTGCGTCAACCACTCGGCCTAAGAGCTCGCGCCCCACAGGCACTTCTAAAATACGGCCAGTACACTTACCTTTTTGGCCTTCTGATAAGCCACTTGCGTCACCAAGAAGTACGACACCGACTGAATCACGCTCAAGGTTTAAAGCGAGACCATATGTACCGCCTTCAAATTCAATCATTTCACCTTGCATGACATCTTCAAGACCTTGCATGCGAACGATGCCGTCTTTAAGGCTGACGATGGTACCTTCGTTTCGTGCATCAGACTGAACTTTAAAGTTATCAATTTTTTGTTTTATGAGTTCACTTATTTCTGATGGGCTTAATGTGGTTTGTTGCTGTGACATGAACCTATCCTCTACTATAACGCCAGAAGCTCGGCGCCTAATTTTTCTAACTGACCGCGCGCAGACCCATCATAAACCCAATCTGTTTCAGGAATGCTGATAACAGCACCACCGAGGATTTCAGGACTGACAACGACATCAAGTTCTACGGTTTTTTGAAGACGCTTGGTAAGGCGTTCTTGTAATTTATCAAGCTGTTGTTTTGAGAGCTTAGCAAAGCTTTTTACCTCAACACGCGTACGCGCTTCTAATTGGGCACGTAAGGCTTCATATTGGGCACGGATATCTGTAACCAACGGGAGGCGCTTATTTGTGGCAAGGAGCTCTGCAAATGCAGATAAGGCTTTGGGCAATTCAGATTGATACTCTGGGAACGCACTCAATACCGAAATCACAGCTTCTGTATGCAGCTTTGATGTGGTTTCAGGGTTATCAATGAATGCTGTCATGGTATCTGCACTGACAACTGCGTCAAGTGCGAGCAACCATGACGACCACTCTGAAACCAACTTATTTTCTGTTGCATGGGCAAAAACTGCCTTAGCGTACGGTCTTGCAATGCTTGTCCAATCAGCCATAACTTATAGCTCTTCTATCATGTGCTCAAGTATGACGCTGTTTTTCTTCTCGTCTACTTCAGCCATTAATATTTTCTCTGCAGCAGCAACGGCAAGCAAACCCACTTCTTTACGAAGTTGCTCTTTTGCACGATTTACTTCTTGTGCCAACTGCGCCTCATGAGCTTGGGTCATACGTTCAGCTTCTGCTCGAGCTTGCTCTTTGGCTTCATCCACCAAGAGTGTCGCACGCTTCGATGCTTTTTCGATGATGTCATGCGCATCTTGCTTGACCTTTTTCAGCTCTTCTTTAACGCGCTCTTGAGTTAACTCAAGCTCGCGCTGGCCACGCTCAGCTGCTGCAAGGCCTTCGGCAATTTTGTCGCGTCTTGCTTCAAGTGCTTGCGTCAGCGGAGGCCATACAAACTTCATGGTAAACCATACAAAGACCCCAAAAACGAGGACTTGAATGATTAGAGTTGCATTGATTTCCATGGTTTAACCACCAAGTGCGCTTAAGAATGGGTTTGCAAAGGTAAAGAACAACGCAATACCGACACCAATCATGGTTACCGCATCAAGCAAACCTGCAACGATGAACATTTTAACCTGTAACATAGGTACCATTTCTGGTTGGCGTGCTGCACCTTCTAAGAACTTACCACCCAAAAGACCGAAGCCAATTGCTGTTCCGAGTGCGCCTAAACCGATTAATAGCGCAACGGCTACTACGGTCATACCTTGTACTTGAGCTACTAAACTTGCCACTTCCATACTGATTCCCCTTTTATTAAGAAAGATTAAAAAAAACTAGTGCGACTCATGTGCAAGACTTAAGTACACAATCGTCAACACCATAAAAATGAACGCTTGCAGCGTAATTACCAAAATGTGGAAAATAGACCAACCTAGTGATAAAACAAACTGAGCCACACCTTGAGCTACGCCAGACACAAGCGAGCCCGTGTGTGCGTTTAAAGTCATCAGTGCTATCAGAATAAAAATAAGCTCACCCGCATATAAGTTACCGAAGAGTCGGAGTGCGAGCGAGATGGGCTTTGCAATTAAACCCACAAGTTCGAGCAACAAGTTAAATGGAATCAGTGCTGGGTGGTTAAAAGGCTGTAAGGTCAGCTCTTTAATAAAACCAACCGGACCTTTGATCTTGATGCTATAGAAAATAATCAAGAAAAATACTGAAATAGCCATGGCAAAAGTCATGTTAAGGTCGTTGGTTGGTACAACCTTAAGATGATGCATACCCATCGCCTGGCCGATTAATGGCAATACATCAACAGGGACGATATCCATGAAGTTCATGACAAACACCCATATAAATATGGTGAGTGCCAATGGCCCAATGAGGGCGTTACGGCCGTGGAAACAATCTTTGACTTGAGTGTCTGCAAACTCGAGCATCATTTCAGCAAAGTTTTGTAGCTTGCCGGGTACGCCTGTAGACACTTTTCTTGCGCCAAGCATCAGTAAGCCAAGTGCGACAACCCCTGCCAACACAGAAAAGAAGAGGGTGTCGACGTTGATGGTCCAAAAGCCACCTTCAGAACCAAACTGCATGGTCTTCAAGTTGAAGTTCATGTAGGTTAAGTGGTGTTTAATATAATCTGTACCAGATATCATGTTCTTTTAGCCTGTTTAAAAAACCACGGTGCAAACCAGTTGGTGCTGTACACCATCAAGTACCCTATAAAAAATGGCAAGGGCTCAACCTTTATAAATCGAAAGACCACGGCAAACAATAGGGCGCTTAAAGCAAGCTTGCTTGCTTCTGCGCGATAGGCGCGCTGCAAACTTAGTTTTGCAAAGCGGGCACGTGCATCTTTAAAAAGTTGTTGCGCGAACATCACTTGAGGTAGAAGCCAGGTTATACCTCCTAAAAATAGGGAGGTTGCATCTGTACGGCTACGAGTTATATATACCCATACTGACAGCATTAAAACCAAGCCCAACTGAGCAAAAAAAAGACGCTTAGCGCCTTGCATACCTCGATGATTTTTCACGTTCCACCTTTCCAACTCGCGCAGAGTATAATTCAAACACAGAGCTACTGCAAGCGTAAAAACAACTTCAACATACTTAATCATATTTGACTAAACAAGAGCACCTTGAGGCAATTAACAACCCAACGCATGGATATAAAACATATATAAAAAAATATTACTCAAAACGGTTGGCTAAAACACCTTTTGACTGATATGGTATTATTATCCAAGTTGGGTTTGCCACTTCCTAACTGGAAAGATATCAAAAAGCCTGAGCAACTATCTCAGGCTTTTTTTATACTTAGTTTTAGGCTTTGTCAACTTGTAGTAATGCATCAAGTTCACCACACGACGGACACCATCCGTTTTCTGCGTAATTATTATTACTCGCTCTGCTTGATGTGGCTCCACATTACCCATGAGGTAAACGATATTGTCTGAAGTTACTATCTTAAATGCTTTTGGGTTGATTTCTGCATCTTGCATCATTTGGCTTCTAACTTTGGCTGTAATCCAGCTGTCTTGAATCGTATTATCTGGCTTACGTGCCACAGCAATTTGATTGTAGAGTTTAATGATGCCCGGGATATTTTTAACACGGGCATCGGCTTCGTCACGAAGCTTAAGGCTTGGCACATGCCCTGTGAGCAATACCTGTCTATTGAATACGGCAACATCAATGCCACAACCTTCAGTGCGTAAAACATCATCCGCAAACAATGCGCGGTTCACTTTGGCACCTAAATTATAATCATCTACTTTTTTATAAACATGATGGCGGTCATAAACAAGCATGGCACCAGTCCAAACACTACCAACACCAAGACAACCTTGCAGTGCAAGGGTCGTGACGACCAGCAGCAACCACCTAGTGCACATACTGAAATACTTTGACGACCTTACGAACACCCTTAACATGTCGCGCCACATCAACGGCAAGCGCTGCCTGTTCGCGGGTAGCTACCCCCATCAGATAAACCACCGAATCTTCAGTAACCACGCGGATAGAGCCCGATTCCAAATCTTTCTTTTTCACAAGCCTTGCTCGCACTTCACCCGTAATCCAAGTATCTTTGCTTCGAGCAGCCATGGGTATAGGCTCTGCAACCGTCAGCTCATTGTAGACGCGCCTTACTTTTGGGGTGGCTTGTGCTATCTTTTCGGCAACAGCACGCTGTGACGCTCTAGGTGTCTGACCTACAAGAAGCACAGCCTGATTGAAGCTTGTGACTTCTACGTGCGCATCGGCCAACCGTGGGTCGCGCACCACCTTGGTATGAATCAAATGAAAGATACGTGCATCACGCTCCATCATGGTTAAGGTGCGACCATCATAAACAACGAGTCCCGCGGCTGCAGCAACCACACCCAATGCACAGGCAGATAGGCCAGACAAAACAAAAGTGCTGACAATGCCAAGTTTAAGTTTGCTGTTCAATCTCATGTTTTACCCCATCATTTGGCCAAATAAGGATTGTTCGATTAAATCACATAAACAATGTAATACAAATAGATGCATTTCGCGAACTCTGGGTACACTTTCACCAGGGACCATTAAGGCAATATCACTGGGCCCTAAGTGTGTGACCAAAACGCCATCTTGCGCACCAGACAGAAGCACCACATCCATGCCCTTTTCATGTGCAGCGTCTACGGCATGTACTAAATTCATGGTTTGGCAGGAGGTGCTGATAACCATCAACACATCATTATGAGCGCCAAGCGTTTGAATGGGCCTCGAAAAAATATGATTGGCATCACCATCTTGAATAAGTGCTGTTGCCATAGTCATATCGTTGATAAGTGAAATGACCGGGAGAGGCGGGCGTTCAGACTCATAGCGGTTCATCAGTGCTGTTGAAAAATGGAGTGCATTGGCAGCAGATCCCCCATTGCCACACACAAAAAGTTTGCCATTGTTAAGCAGGCAAGAGGTTAAGCGCGCACCCACGGCTAAAATTGATTCTGGCAACACATCAGCCGCTGAAATTTTTGATTCGATGGCACCGGCAAATAAATGCTGAATGCGTTCCAATAAATGCGTCTCTTGTGTCATAACTTATGCCTCAAATGCCTGCTTTATCCAGTGTACCTTGGGTATAACCCCTTCAAATGCAACCACATCAAAACGCACACCATCTAAACCGTGATGAGGGTGCGTCATCAAATAATACGATGCCGTCTTGATGATTTTTTTCTGCTTTTGCAACGTAATGCTTGCCAGCGCCCCACCAAAAGCCTGGGACTTACGGGCGCGTACTTCCACAAAGACAAGCACACCTTGTGCGGTTTGCATGATAAGATCAATTTCACCCAAACGACACAAAAAATTCTTTTCAACAAAAGTAAGTCCACGCCGCTCTAAATACATTCTTGCGGCCGTTTCTGCAATGCGTCCCTTTTGCCTTGTGCTGTCCTTGCTCATGCGTCCATTTATATCAAAGCTTCAAGCTCTTCCTCTTCACCAGACAGGGCTGCCATTAAGTGCTTAAATTCGGTTGCACTTTTAAAGTCTACCCAAATGCGTCCCTTACCTGATGCACTCGACTTAATTTGTACTTTGGAACCAAGCTTTGCGGACAGTGACGTCAGGGTTTGGTCTAAATCACCACCCATCACCTGATTCAAGATGAGTGCAGTATCGTCTGCACCCGGTACTGGCACTTTCAATGCATTTTTCAAGTTTTTAGCCAAAGCCTCGGCCCTTCTCACGGACAAACCCTCATCGATAATACGACGAGCCAACAGCACTTGCTCTGCTTCATCCAAATTTAATAAAGCGCGCGCATGCCCCATTTCGAGCAATCCCTCTTCAACCATTTTTTTTACACCAGACGAGAGCTTAAGCAAGCGAAGACTGTTGCTTACACTTGTTCGTGACTTAGAAAGTAAGTCCGCAATTTCTTGATGGGTTAAGTTGAACTCAAAAGTAAGGCGCTCAATGGCATGCGCTTCATCAATGGCATTGAGTGCTTCTCGCTGCAAGTTTTCAATCAGCGCAACAGCCATAGCCGTTTCGTCATTGATATCACGAATGATAGCAGGAATTTTATCTAAGCCTGCAAGCTTTGAGGCTTGGTAGCGTCGCTCACCAGCAATAATTTCAAACTGACTATCGCACTTTCTCACGACGATAGGCTGCAACAAGCCTTGATTTTTGATGGAGTCCGCGAGCGCTTCTAGTGCCTCTTGATCCATGACGGTTCTAGGTTGGTATTGCCCCGGCTTAAGCTCACTTAAAGGCAGCATAGAAGTAAACGGGGCTTCGTTTGTGTTGGTTTCTTCTTCTGAGACTTGCAATAAAGCGGAAAGGCTTTTGCCAAGCCCTGGTCTTTTTGCTGTCATATCGCCTCTGCCTCCATGGGTTGGGAATGTGTTTGATACCCAATAAGCTCCTTGGCCAAAACTTCATAAGCAAGTGCCCCAGTTGAAGATTTGTCATACTGATATGCTGACAAACCATAACTTGGTGCTTCAGCCAGTCTTACATTTCTAGGTATCACCGTACGATACACTTTATCACCAAAATGCGATTTGAGCTCTTCTGATACTTCTTGAGATAGACGGTTACGACTATCAAAGAGCGTTCGAATCACACCTTCAATCTGCAGCTTTGGATTCACAACTTTTTGTACCTGATTGATGGTCGATAGCAAATCCGCAAGTCCTTCTAAGGCATAATACTCACATTGCATAGGAATAATAAGGCTATCAGCAGCAACCAATGCATTTAATGTTAAAGTATTGAGCGCAGGCGGACAATCCAAAATAAGGTAATCATACTTATCTTTGATGGGCTCCAAAGCTTCGGCAAGTACACGCTCTCGGCCAATCTTAGCCATCAAATTCACTTCTGAAACAGTTAAGTCGCTGTTGCTTGGCAAGACATCATAGCCCACTTCGGTTTTGATTGCGGCTTCATCAGCCCGACACTCGCCTAGGAGCACATCGTTCATGGAAAATTGGATCTGGTGCTTATCCACCCCCGAGCCCATGGTGGCATTACCTTGAGGATCTAAGTCAACCAGCAAAACCTTCTGCCGCATACGTGTCAGAGCAGAGGCTAAATTAACAGCAGTGGTTGTTTTACCAACGCCCCCTTTTTGATTGGCAATGGCAATACACTTACCCATGCAAACTCCTTTAATCGCTTTGTTTTATTTTAATGCAGCAGCGCGCACCCTCAATCTCTTTTACCGTATACGGTAAAACGTCGAAGCCAAGTCCTGGCCTTTGGGAGAGTGCATCAAGCTCATTGTCCGGCACCTTGCCCTTCATCGCAAGCCATACTCCCTTTGTATTTAATAAGTGCGCTGTTTTTTCGACCATGGCATCTACATGGCTAAATGCCCTTGTTACTATAGTATCAAATCCTGTGGCAGGGGTGTAATCTTCGACGCGTGCATGCACAACCTCTACATGATGCAGCTCTAAAACACGCACAACTTCTCTTAAAAACCGTACTTTTTTGCCATTTGAATCTAAGAGCGTTACGGATTGTCCAGGCCTTGCAATGGCAATGGGAATACCAGGCAACCCTGGGCCTGTGCCCACATCCAAAATACGCGCGCCTTCAAGAAAAGGTAGGATAGCAAGGCTATCTAAGAGGTGCAGGCGCACCATATCTTGAGGCTCTCGAATTGCGGTCAGGTTATAAGCTTTATTCCAAGTATGCAGGAGCGACAAATATTGCAGCAAAGGCTCGCCATCAAGCGCATCCAAGCCTTGTGCCACCATACCTTGCTTCAGTGTATGCCTTAAGGCTTCTAGATTATTCATGCAAGCATTCGACGCTTTTTAAGATGAACCAAAAGCAAAGACAAAGCAGCGGGGGTAACACCTGAGATGCGTCCTGCTTGTGCCAGGGTATGTGGCCTGACTTCTTTTAGCTTTTGTACCACCTCATTCGACAGACCTGATATGGCACTATAATCAAAATCTTGTGGCAGCTTGGTCGACTCATGCTTTTTTAAACGCTCAATATCCAGCGTTTGGCGTTCAATATAACCCTGGTATTTACTTTGGATCTCAAGCTGCTCTTCAACATCAGCAGACACTTCAGGTAAAGGCTTGTCTGCTTCTTGCAAGATTTGCCGATAATTCACCTCAGGGCGCTTCAAATATTCACTGGCACGTACAGGTGGGTCAATATGCCGGACAAAGGCTTTATCCAATAGCTGCTTGGCATGTATGATTGCTTCTTGTTTTTCAGAAAAAGCCTGCCATCTTACATCTGAAACCAGGCCTAGCTTGCGCCCAACCTCTGTAAGCCTCAAGTCGGCATTATCTTCTCTTAACAACAAGCGATACTCAGCGCGCGATGTAAACATACGATAGGGCTCAAGCGTACCCTGAGTGATTAAATCATCCACCAACACACCTAAATATGCCTCATCGCGTCTTGGTGACCAAAGTGTATCACCACGCGATAAGCGACCAGCATTAAGCCCTGCCAGTAAGCCCTGAGCTGCAGCTTCTTCATAGCCTGTTGTACCATTGATTTGACCTGCCAAAAATAAATTATCCATGCCTTTGGTTTGCAAATAAGGCGTGAGGTTTCTGGGATCAAAATAATCATACTCAATGGCATAACCTGGGCGCGTGATATGCGCTTGCTCAAAACCAACAATGGTTCTGACAAATTTAAGCTGTGTATCAAAAGATAAACTGGTCGAGATACCGTTCGGATATATCTCAGACGTGGTCAGTCCTTCAGGCTCAACGAAAATTTGATGTGAGCTTTTGTCAGCAAAACGCTCTACTTTATCTTCAATAGAGGGGCAATATCTCGGGCCCACACCTTCAATATTGCCCGAAAACATCGCTGAGGTATGGATGTTATCACGGATGATATCGTGGGTTTGTGTCGTGGTTTTCGTAATATGACACAAGCGCTGCTCGGGATGCTTAGAAGAGCAACCCAGGAAAGAAAAAACGGGGCGTGGATCGTCACCAGGCTGCTCGAGCATTTTACTGTAATCAAGCGTGCGGCCATCAATTCTTGGTGGAGTACCTGTTTTTAAGCGACCCGTAGGAAAGTCCATACCACGCAGTCTTTCAGCAAGCGCAATCGAGGCGGGATCACCCGCACGGCCGCCGGTTGCCTCGGTCGTACCTACACAAATTCTGCCACCTAAAAAAGTACCTACCGTCAGCACAATACAGGTTGCAGTGAAATATAGCCCCATTTGAGTAACCACACCCGTCACACGGTCACCATCAAGCGTAATATCATCAACCGCTTGTTGAAATAAAGTGAGGTTATTTTGCTGCTCAAGACGGGTGCGGATGGCATTGCGATATAAAACTCTATCGGCTTGAGCGCGTGTTGCGCGCACAGCCGGGCCTTTAGAAGCATTTAGCATGCGAAACTGTATGCCCGCTTCATCGGCAGCCTCAGCCATCGCTCCACCAAGCGCATCAATTTCTTTAACCAGATGCCCTTTACCAATGCCACCAATTGCGGGATTACAGGACATTTGTCCAAGCGCATCTAAATTATGGGTGAGCAGTAGTGTGCTTTGCCCCATACGCGCTGATGCAAGGGCAGCCTCGGTTCCGGCGTGGCCACCACCGACCACAATAACGTCATAATGTTCGACTGCATTCATAGCTGACTCAATGAAGGTTTCCTATCAATGGGAGCATATTATACACAATTAAGCTGGTGCAGGGGAGACAGCAGTTACAACCTGTTCCTCAAAATCTTCGGTATCTATCGCCTTGTCTAGCTTGAAAAAGCATAAAATCTGGTGTGGCTTAACGGTTTTATTGTCGCTCAGTGCCTCACTGAAGCTCTCATAAGCTTCTTCAGGAAAAGCGTCGGGCATGACGTCTGCGTCTTCAGTTACTCTGCCTGCCTTCCACTTGCCAAACAATACAGCAGCCACACCCAAAGCAAAAGCGGGGATACCTATGACCTCGGGCATCAGCACGAGTGTTACCACAAACAAGACCGGAATAAACACGTCTGCCAAGCCATTGGTCCACATTTGGGTGGTGTCTTGCTGCCTTTGAATTTGCAGTTCTTGCAGTGTCAAAACTACTTGATATATTTTAAGAAACAGAGCTTTCCTCTGGTTATCATCTTGCTTTTCAACCGCAAGAAACAAGCCTAAGAGTCTAGACAAATCTTGCCGCGAGGCTTTTTGCTCTTCGGCATTGTATTCCAGTTTAAACGCGCTGCCCCAAGCTTCATAAACCACACCTAAGAAAAAGCAGGCCGCACTACCTAAAAGTGCCATAGTCAACAAACCTGATACGGAAAAGGCCGCTGGCGCATAAAAAGCGCATAAGACTGCAAACGCAATGACAACCGCAAACGCGTAGGCAACTTCAAGCCGGTTAGCTTTAAGCTCATACTGCCAATTTCTGATTAAGCCACTGCGAGCTCTTTGTAGCTTTTCAATGCCTTGCAACATCTCTGCACGCTTTTGCTCATCGTCACCTGTAAGCTTTATGACGGCTCGAAGCGCTGCAATAGCATCATCAAATCGAGCAAGCTTGGCATCAAAATCTGCTTGTGCTTCCATCAAAATCTTGGAGGTATGCCATAAATCAAATATAAATAAAGCCGCATTTAAAACATCACCCCAATACCCATAGGGCCCAGATGCATAGAGTATGAAAAAACACACAAAATTAACGATACCCCAAGCAGCATCATTAAGAATAATGCCGCTTCTTGCTTTCCACTGGCTGCGCCACCTGGCTTCGAAAGGTACATTAAGTGCGCTTAACTCTTCAGGAATTTGTAAGCAATCAGGCCAAACCCATGCAAGGGAAGTCTCTCTCATATCGACCGTGTTTTGAATCAGTAACCCAGTTTCAACGCCACCCCGCATGAAGTAGAGTATCCAGCCCATGGCGCCCGTCAGTTCATTGACCACATCAATAAGAAAGTCCGCCAAGACCGTCCGTATATTATCTAATGCCTGCTTTAAGAGCGTACAAATATGCGTCAGCATCTCAGCAAGCCAAACCAAGTAAAGCCTGCCATCATTAAAGCTTGCTGGATGGGCCACCCAATCTT
>Ga0115012_10000154_pt1 | contig 39908 bp, 52 predicted proteins | sample TroAtlMetagenome_FD_88706 | JGI IMG/M metagenome (GOLD analysis project Ga0115012, IMG submission 88706) | Marine eukaryotic phytoplankton communities from Atlantic Ocean - Tropical Atlantic ANT10 Metagenome | ecosystem: Environmental > Aquatic > Marine > Oceanic | place: Tropical Atlantic... | reverse complement strand
GATATGCGGGCTAAGCTCCCTATTGTGTTTGTAGTTGATGTAAGTCAAAATATCTGTTATTGCGTTCATGATTATATAATACTACAGACGGACAACAATACAAGAAAAACTTTATCTTTTTTTTCAATTAATCTTCATCACCTGAGCCATAGATATCTATCGGCTCATCATCATGTGGGTTACTCTTATCTATTCTCATATTAGTCTAACCAGTTAAATTTATCTGCGATCTTCGCAAGTACACCAGCTACTACGCAGGCTACGGATACAATTAATACAGTAAGTGCTATAAACATGCTATTGATCTCCTCCAATTTGGTTTCATTTCAAGAGTCAGCCCATCTTTGTCATTCCACTCAAAGGATCTTACAATCCCTCTCTCTCCTAGGTCTAGGATGTACTCCATATGTATTACCTTGGTAAGCTCTGGATTGTGAGCCTCCAATATCTTTGTAGTTTCTGGACGGGTTGCTAAGAACTCCTCTTCCAATTCTTCTAAGTCTATTGTCTCGTTCATATTCGCACAGTATCATAGATGGACAACAATAGCAAATAATAAAATGATTAAAAGTGAAAATAGTAAGATCTGAAAAGCGAACATTTTTCACGTAAATTGTTAAAAAAACACAAAAGCTTTAATAGACTGGGCACCAACTCGTTACAAGGTGGATTTTGCTATGTTATTGGCACCAAATGCCATGTATTAGAAATGCTATGTCGCAGGCCGTAAAATGTAGATAAAGCTGAGGAGAACCAGGGAATTGGCTGCTCTTAGGTTAGGCGGGACGCCGCTTAGTCAGCATACGTTGTAGGTAATAATTTGGCGGCTAAAAAATCTATCGCCCTTGGCCGTCTCTTGTGAACTCTTGCCCGCTAATATTGAGTTGCGAACTTTTTGGAACTTACTGGGAACATCGGAGTCCCAGCGGTAAAATTCCAAACTACCCCTTTTTTGCTATGTCGAAGGCGAGGTGGTACCTACTCCAACATTACCATTTCCCTATTTTTATAGCGTTTTGCATTCCAGCGGCACAGGCCCCCAGCATACATGTAAGTTTACTAGTAAGTAATGTAGGCAAAAAAAAGGAGAGGCGTTAGCCCCTCCCTTCGTGATATCTCTTATCCTAATCCATCTGCGCCATGTAATACTCATGCTCCTCTGCCCTAAGTCTATGCTCCTCATGCTCATCGATGAAATCCTCGTGCTCGGCAATCCCTTCATAGATTAGCCCCATATCTCTGCGCTTCTTATCCCTCTCAATCTCCTCCTCATTTGCTTTCGTATACGGAGCCTCATATACCTCTCCTGTTTTATAGGCCTCCACCGCCTTGGAGATCTGCCTGTTGTAAGTTTGGCTTGGTCTTCCTCCCTTAAAGTGGTACTCAACTGCAGCTTCTACAAGCCAAGCTTTGTGAAGGTCTTCAGGGAGATTCTCCTTAGACCACGCTCTTAGCCTGTCTAAGAATTTTGCTCCTGTTATGTAAGGAGCGACAAGATTCTCGTTACGCAACACTTCCTGCTGCTCTTCATATTCTCCCGCAAGGGCCTCATAAGTAGATTTATTTAATTCGTTCATATATACATTATACATTATTATGGATGGTTGACAAGAGAAAAAGATAAAAAAATGAAAATAAAAAAAGGGAGGTATAGCGCACAATAAATATGATGAACGTCAGCGCAGATCAAAATAACTGCACCCGCATAACTAGCCTTTCAGTGTATGCCTTGGCGGGCTAGCCTGCACATATTTATCGCTTCAGTAAAATCAAAAACTGATGCTACACCTCCCAAATACGGTAGGTACTCCCCCTGTAGGGAAACAGCTTATCGCTATGGGGCCTTATCTTGTAATTCCCTGCACGTATCGTCTGTCCCTAGAGGGGGTAACTCTAATTAGCTTTGGCCCTGTGCGCCAGACCCGAGGTTCTTCTCATCCTCCTCCGATCCCTATTGCTAGGGAAGTTTTGCGGCCCAAAGTGGGTAAAGCGGGACTCCTCCCTCTCTACCTCGGCTAATTAAAGCTAAATTTTACAGTGTCCAAGTGGCGAGAAACTCACATTTCTTTTCTAGGTTAATTCCTACCCTCCTGTTGAGTCGCTTGGCCTGAGGCACTGTTGCGGTCTCCATCGAGGGCGTGTCTCCAGTGTTACTCGCCTACTGGCATGTTTTTCTGGTCACTGCTTAAAATTGGTTATTTCAAAGAACTGATTCTATTATACTACACTTATATATTAGTGTCAATACTTTAATTGAATTAAATTGCATTTAAATATCCATGTGGGAAATACAATGCATGCTTATCCAATAGATACCTCGCCATCATAATCTTAGGTGCGGGCTTTTCTATCGTCCACCTACTGTTATCCCAGACATCTAGTAAATCTACGTTATTGTAAACCCATTCGTATATCTCTTCGTGATCGTCTCGGCACACTAAATTCTCCACCCCTGAGGCTTCGCTCGTTATATGTATAGTGTCCTCTAAAATTTCTTGGTTTGTAACTCCCATGCAACCGAACTCGGAACTCCACTCTGTGGTGGTTTCTATCACACCTTCATAATAGCCTGTGTACTCCACGCCCCCGAATGTGGTTTTGAAAGTTCCCTCGCTGGTTTCTGTCTCTGATTTATAAGTGATTAATTCGTTCATCGTATAGTCTTTCTTTATATTATCTTCCGTTCCAAAGTCCCCAAGGGCCGTTGATAGGGTTTTCATTATCCTCTTCCCAAGGAGTAATGAAGCAAGCCCTGAAGGCGGCCCGCTCGAAGCGTTCGAGGCCTTTGGCTCCTTTGCCTTGCTTGCAGATGTGAATCGCTCTATTGACGATCTTACCGCACCACTCAAGCTCCTGCTCGGACTTAAGCTCAAGCTCCCTGATGATTTGGGAGATTAGCAAGTCAGCATCCTCAATGTAGCGAGGGGCTGATTTTGCTGCTGACTTAGCGATTGTGTAAATAATAGGATTTTTGTTCATATGACTATAATAACATAGATGGACAACTAGACAAGTATTATTTATGTATTACTGTTATTTTTTTTGTAGAGCGAATTACCGTAGTTTGCGTAGATTCGGGCAACTGTAGGTAATAATTAGGAGGCGAGGGTGCCGTCCGTAAACCGAAACGGTGACGCCTAACCCCCACAGCAGACGTCACCGCGACCAAGTGGTCTAAGGGTTACTCCAAAAACCCCTCGTTACTTTCTTCCACTCTTTCGCGAAGTGCAAAGAAAACTCTTCGTGGCTTATCTTCTGATATATAAATATACAATATGCCTATTTTACATAAGTAATGGAGCGTGTCGTGCAGATCTTGATCCCCTAACCCTGCCCGTTTCTCTATAAGAGAATAGCTTGTCCATAGGTATTTCTCCCGTGAACAAGCTAGCATTATTACTTGGTGATCTCTGTCGAACTCCGATTGCCTTTTCAGCCACTGGAGCCCATGTGCTAAATCTTTCATGTTAACCTTGGCTTTTATCATCTAAGCTAAATCCCTCGTAAGCGTCAAGCCCTTCGTAAATCTCGCCTAGATCTGGGCTGAAGTCCAACTCCATGGGCAGGTAATCTTCACAATATGGGGCATCAATTTCTGCGGGAGTGGGGGCTTCCGCCCCTATCGCTTTCCCGCTGTTGCGTCTTCTAGATCGTCAATCCAGCTTCTGCCATTCGCTCTATTGTTGGCGTGTGGATCAGTGAAGCCACTTCCAACTATCTCGCTTGAATGAACCTTGGGTTTGGCTTTGGACTTCTTACCACCCCAGTAAGTCCCGTACCCTTGGGTACTAAAGTTTGTATACTTTGGGGCGCGTCTTGGAGCTTCATAGCTATGGTTTGAATACCATACGCCTTTGTCCCAGTGGCCTTTCTTCTCGTTGAAGATAACAGCCTCACCGTCTCCGCTCATTACTACCACCTTGCTTTCGCCAATCGCTAAATTGATGACTTTCTTGCCATGAATTGTGTGGATGAAGCTTGGGTGAGAATTAACTATCGGCCCAAGTATCCGATCAACAAAGTTTGAAGTGTCACTTCCATCATCGTCAACTCGCACTCGGTCGATAACTCCATTATGAATCATCGCCGTATGTCCGTTGATCTTGAATGGGTGGCAGTTCTCCGTGGTGTGTTCACCATGGGTAGCCCACCTGAAGTGAATCAGCATCGCTCTGCTAGTCCTGATCTTTTTGTAAGCTTTCCAGAACTTGGCAAAGCTAAAGAAGCCTTTCTTGATTACTACTTTACCATCCTTGGCATAAGCGATACCTGCTCCATGCGGGTTGCGTCTGAAGGCTTCCTGAAGTCGTGACTTACTTACCTCCTTGTTTTTGGGTTTATAAATTGCTAGGCACATTTTTTTCCTTTCGTTTTGTTTTGATTTTGTTCCCCTTTATAGGGGAGTTATTTAATACTTATTATTATATCATAGATGGACAATAAGACAAGCGATTTATTTAATTTATTTTACGCTCTATTATCATACTTTTCAGCCATCCTTAAGGCAGTCTCCTGCATCGATTCCCACTTATCGGCGAAGATCGTGGACTCGTACTTAAGATACTTACCCTGCTTGGCAGAGTTCATCTTACGGAGCAGAACCTTTAGGGTTCTTACTCCTGCCTTAGAGGCATTCTTCTGGTACCCCTTATTAAGATTCCAAGAAACCGAATCCGATTTCGTATGGCGAGTTTTCCAAGCCAATCGGCAGAGGAAAACGATGGTCGCTAAGTGCATGGCGATCTTATCGGTATTCAAAGTTCCCGCAGGAAAGCGAAACTCCAAGGTCGCTCTACTATCTCCCATTCCTCTATTCAGATTGCGAAGATTAAGGCAACGGTATCTCTCAGCATAATCCCATATACGAGTATAATCACTTTGATCCTTAGAGCCCTTGGACTTATCACCAACTGTCTTGGCTACAGCCATTAGGTTTTCGTTCTCATTATGGCGTCTGCAATAGTGATTGCGATCTCTCCTAGTTCCCGTCTGGGCATATAACCCATCTTGGAAATTCAGAACCAACTTATTAAGCTGAGCGAGAAAAGCGACAACGTCATCCACTTTGGCATTACCAACTATGCCCTTAAGGCCTACGTGAAGATGAAGCCCACAAGTGGTATTCACTCGGCAACCTTCTTCTCTAAGCTTATCGGCTATATCGCAGATATACTTAACACCTAAAGCGCCCGTCACCGCAGGGGTAACAAACTCAACTCCAGTGAAACCACTTCGGCTAGTGCTTACACTCGCATCACGCTCACAATGAGTTGAGCTATGGGTAAGTCTTCCGTTCCGTGATCCTACATACCTAGGTAACCAATCGGTTGGACTTGGGTTTCTGGCATGATAGCCATTAATATACGTATTACGTACATCGGCATTATCGCTAGTGGACTCAAGCCTTGGCAAGAGAACTTCAAATTCAGCACCAAAAGTGAAGCCACTTAGTGGTCTGATATAGGTAGGGCACTTCCCACCATAGTTTGCAAACTCACTCGGTAGGTGTGAGAGCAGATTATTAGAATTATTAGGCATAATGATTTTCGTTTCGTTTAGTTCTGGCAGAATCTTTTTTAATTCTACCTGATTAGATTATATCACACCTAATTATTTATGTCAATACATTAAAACAATAAAAGTTAAATTATTTTATGGCTATATAGTAGCGATTTACTTGCCGTCCGAATAGGCATTTAGCCAATCAGTCAGCCCTCTCATCACCACTGGTAAATCATCGTCACTTTTAATATCCAAGGTCAGCGTCCAGCCACCTCCTGTCTTCGGGGTTGCTTTAATCCCAGTTACCTTTTCGGTTTCCCTTCGTTTTTTGCTCTGTTCTCTCAGCCACTCGTGATATGGCTCGTTCGATATATGATTGCTTGGCATTGCCGTTGTCCTTTCTTGTTGTTGTTTAGCAGGTAATAACTTGGCATCTTTTAAAACGCCGTCTTAATTTAAATTTTCATTCTTGTTTGCCCGTCAGAGTTTAGCTCCTGTTGCATTATATATAGCCGAAGTACACCGCCGTCCCAGCTCGTTCGTCCTAGCGGCCCCATAGGTCGCAACTTCGCCGCCGCCGCAGGTAATAACCTACACATTTTTGTATCGCCGCCCAGCTTTTCAGGCTGGTTATGCCTTCCGCCGCTAGCTTTAGCTGCGAATAGTTTACGTTTCCTGATATTTTTGAGACGTCTGCCCCCTTTTTGTCGGTTCTCTGTTCTGCTCGCGAGCCTTATTTTGCTTTGCTTTGTTTTCGGTTGTTTTGTAAATGCCCCGTTTAGCTTAAATGCGATGGGTTGTCGTTGGAGTGCTGTAAGTTGCATTGGATCTTGGACGTTGGGTTGTTGGTTGACTGCTGTAATTCCGTTTTATTTACCTTGGGGTGGCTCTCACCTCTAACCTAGAGAGCCGTTATGATGTGTTATGTGTACTATAGGTGGAGGGGGTGCTTTGTCTTTCTTATGGGGGTACCTGTGCTTTCTATTGCCCTTAGTGTGTTTGTGTGTCTTTCCTGTGGGATTTACTACTTCCGATTTTGAAATTCGAGTTGGAGGCTTCGCAGAATGCTTTACGCATTCTTATAAACTGATGGTTGTTGGGACTATTGCTGTAATCTGTATTTCACCTATGCTGATATGGGGAACACTGCCGCATTACCGATCATTGCTTCCGCCTCCTTAATTCCTTCTATACATTGCCTTGCCCACTCACTGGGTGCATTGATTCCCATATCTTCATTATAGGGATTCTCTCCCACCATATATGGCTTCTCTATTAAAGTTGCTCCATAGGCGACTGCCACCGCCCCTGAATGTATTGACTTATCATTTCCGCTATACCCGACTCCGATTCTGGGTGACTGCATTTCTATCCGCATTCTCTCTATTGCTTTCATTCCACACCCGTCCGCTCTTATAGGTCTATCTATACCTGCATGGAAAATTACCCCCGTCCGTTTTTGGGGGAGTACTCTATCAGATTTCGGAACCGTACCCGTATTAAATCCACTAGGAGGACTGCAAAGTAATCGATGCAGTATTTTAATTGAGTTCCACCCCATCATCTCTGTAGATATTCTCACCTCATTGAAATTCCATATGCAATATTTTAGAAGTTCTAGGTAATACCCCTTCCCTTTCGGCATCCGCACCCACCTTGGTCTAAACTCAGCTATCATCTCCGCACATTCTTCATTACCAACTGATGCAGACCACTCTATGCCTATGGACTGGCAATGATCATCAATTAACTTAAAGTCCTCAAAACTTAGCTCACCCTCCCCATTTATTTTCTCTTTTTGTAACTGGACTGCTGTAAATCCAACCTCTTTTGCAGAATCTATTAAATCTATGGCAAGTACAACACTACCGCCATGACATAAGCCTAAATCAGCAATTACTTCAGTTTTCACATCAATTCTCTATTACCCTTTTCTATACTTATTATATCAACAGAGCAATCCTCTGGAGCATTTATACAGAACCCCATGTATTGATCAAGTCGATCTTGAGCTATTAATTCATTTAAATTAAGGAATAATTGGTGCTGATTTCGAGAATCTAATCTGGAAATCTCATCTAATACTGCTAGACGGAAATTACTTCTACTTGCTAAAGCTACACCTAACCCCATTTGAGTGACAGCTTTCTCCGCCCCACTAAAAGTATCTATCGGTACCCATGTGATACCATTTATCTTGCGACCCATCTTTTTGCCATCCCACTCTATATTTTCCTCAATAATGCCAAAAGTTACTGCATTTACAATGCTTAGAGCATCATTTACAGCAGAAGAAACTATGTCTTTACGCATATCTCTCACTGTAGCAAGTACAGATTTAATGACATTACACTTTCTCTCTGCTACCCCCAATTTTGTTTCCGCCTCCTTCATTAGGTCACTTTTAGCCCTCATATTCTGGATCTTAAACATTTCCCCTTCAAGTTCTTTAAGTCTTACAGAAAAACCTTCCTTTTCTGAATTGAGTTCCTCGATCTTAGCTTCATAATCGACCTTTAAATACTTTTCTAGCAACTCTACATCTTTATCAGAGAGGGGTTGCGTAGCCTTCTTTCTCTCTTCTAACTTCTTAATATCCGATTCGAGCTTATTTTGCGTTACTTGCAACTCAGATAACGCTTCCTTGTTTTCTCTCACATTATTCCCTGCCTCATCAAATAAGCCATCCTCAGACCAAGAAACGGTACTATTAACTAACGCAAAGGAACTCCCTGTAAATACAGCATTCCCCTTTACTTTATACATGCATCCATTGAGAGGTGAAGCATCTGCAAGCTTTGTGTACTCTGGAGACTTTAATTCCACCAACTTTTCTATCTTCTTTTTAACTGAAGATAACGCCTCTTTTGCTATTCCTAACTTCTCTTCATCAGGCATGCGACAAAAACTTGGGTCTGCATCGAACTCTCCATTTTCATGATCCTCAGTGAAATCATCTATCTCCTGCTTATTCTCGGCTTCCAAGATTGAAATGTGCAGATCAAGAAGCTTTTCCTTCTTAGCCATATCCATTTCTGCTTTAAGTATCTTTTTACCGATCTTTTCTGACTTAGATAACAACTCATGTATTTGATCATGAATTGCAGAAGTCTCTTCTTCGGTTGCTTCCAATAAAGGAATATCATCCAAGAGATCATTAGCCATTACCTTTAAATTCTTTTTGATCTTATTTCTTGCCCCTCTTTCTTCTGCTAACCGCTCATCTAAATTTGCTAGCGAAGATATATCCCCATCAATAATGATTTCATTTGCGAGACTAGCCAACCCTTTAATATCATCGAGGTCATTATCTTCCCCCTCTGTTGTCATTCCGCTGACCCTAACTCTCCCAATGCAATTAGATACGAAATCTTTTGTGACTAACGAGCTATCACCACACATCTGAAGTAAAGTCTCCATTCTTGCTGTATCTCCCTTACCCCAGAACTCTTCTGGGCATAGATTCAATCTAAGCGATGGATCAACATCGAATCCTGCTACATGATTTGTCTTTGCGCTATTTCCCATAGGCATAATGGTAAATTCACAGGTATCACCATCTTCAAAGTGTACCTTTGCCTCAGTCTTTTTGTTATATGTGCCTAACTGCAATAGGTTTTTACCTTGTTTTCCTAACTCATCATGCTCTCCCAGAAAGGCTAGCTTGATCGCATCTAGTATTGAAGACTTTCCACTCCCATTACCACCGCAGAATACCATTTTCTTACTGAAATCTATATCTCTAGACGTTCCTTTTAGATTATCTATTATTAGCTTATTTATTTGCTTTTGACTCATATGATTTTTTTTAGAGAAACTTAGGTGTTCAAATGAAGCGAAAATGCATCGAGGATACTATGAAGAAAAACCCCGAATAAAACGCTTTTGTCCGAGGCTCTCCCTCGACTCTATTCCTAAGTTTCAAATTCGTTAACTAAGCTGCTTCAATGGGAGTTGCAGGCATTCTTTCTACTATTCCATTTCTATCTGCCTTGATGAAGAAACTTGAAGCGATTGCTTGAACTTGAGCTTCTGTCATCTCAAACCCATTCTTAGCTTTCTGCTTCTCACTAACCCAAAGAGCAGCGTCATAGCACATACTCATGGTATTACCCATCTTTACAAAGCTCTTCTTGGCATCCTCATAGGAACCTCCAGAGCTTGCCTGAGACTGAGTTGAAGGCTGACTTACAGCACTTTTTGGTGTAGGTGAGTCTGGAGTGCCGTTATCTACGAATCCTTGGTTAACAGATAGTTCCGCTCCTGAAAAAACCCAAATTTCTGGAGGGGTTTGCCCTTGGTACTCCCTGCCTTTCTTGCGCTTTAGACCATAAAGACCCTTGTCATTCTTTCTGCTCTTAGCAATAATCTGCTGACCAACAAGATCTTGCGGAACATCATCTCTGCTTGAAAAGACTATTCTAATGCTTGATCCATCCTGCGTCAGTGTCGCATTTTGGAATTTATATTTCTTATCTCCTTCACCTCCCGATACTGGGTTAGCTTGAAGATTGGTAAGCACTCCAGTTATTGCTTCTGGAACTGCTCCTTCTGACATCTGAAGTAAATCTGATGGTTTAGATATTATCATTTTTTCGTTTTGTTTTTAGTTAATAAAATTAATATGCGCTGACTGGCATTTGTCTAGCTTCTGAATATGATGACCAATACTTGTGATCTTTATTATCCCACCACATATCCTTGCTATTTAGGAAATAAACCCAAGCTGTAGTTATTGACCCATTCTCTAACTCAACCTCTCTGACTCTTCTCTCATAGAATGAAGGGTGACTCTCTAAACAATCTAATGGGCCTATATCAGTGATTTCATAGAGTTCTCCATGAACTCTTTCACCCTCACCTTTCTTATCTATTAAATACGGCAACCCTTCTACAATTAGGGGGTAGCAATCTGCTGTAACAGCCTTACCTAAAAGAACTCCTCCTGCATTTTCCATCCATCTATGATTTCCGAAATCTTTCTGAAGTGTTCCATATACAAATACTTTATTCATAAGGGGATTATACCCCTACTTATATTAATGTCAATACTTTAATTCATAAACCTAATCTATTTATTTCATTTGAGATCAGATTTTCTATAATTCTTGACGCAGGCTTCCCCTCTAAAGATTTCAATTTATTCAGCCCTTCTAAAACCTTTGGGTGTAACCTAGTAGAATACATTCTTCTTTTACTACCAGCTGGTAACCGCTTTCTACCCACTTTGGGTTTATTTGTTTTCTCTTCGTTTTCTCTCTCCATATACCCTATTCGTCTATATTTTTGCTTTCGTCAATACAGAAACATAGTGTTTCTATTTGGCAAATAGATTTTTATTTGCTAACCTAATGGATGAAAAAGATTATTATCCTTCTTGGAGCAGTTTCAATTCTAGCTTGCGGGGTTTCCTGCAACTCACTTGATACAGGAGCAAGTCTCCCTATTCCATTCACTGACCCTGCTTCTAGAGTCAGCTTGGACATTAAAGCCACCCCTATCCCACCTAAGTTCTGCATCGGTCTTGATATAAGCGGAGCTGAATAAAAACAACTGAATCATATAGTCTGTAGCACCATCACTTTCTAGTGATATGGTGTTCAGCCTATTGGTTCTTATTTCTTAAAGAATGGAACCAGAGAAATCAATTTTAAAAGAGTTTCTTAATGGAGGCTGGCTTGTGCCTCTTATTGGAGCAGCTGCAATGTTTGCTAGATTATTATCAGGGCAAAATGAACTAACCGTTAAGCAGCAATTCAAAAGGATCGTGACCGCTATATTAGCTTCTGGTATAGCTTGGTTTATACTAGAACAAACTGATGTGTCATCATTCACTAAGGCAATTACTTACGGCATAATAGGGGTCGTAAGTCCAGAGGTTATAGGGGGGCTAGTAAGACTAGGGCAAAGGTTTGAGAAAAACCCAGAAAACTTTTTAAAGAAATGAAACCACGAGTAATAGTTTATTTTTTAGCTGCGATAGTTTTCGCATTCGGCATCAAGGGATTCCTTTTACATAAAGACATTCATAAAACCTTGAAGGACAACGCAAGGCAACAAGAGGCCGCTACAATGGAGATTGGTATGTGTTTTGATTGGTATGGGGTGATTATAGTTGATTCAGTCGTAAAGGTAGCCACTGGATTAATTACTCCTGAGATGATGATTGAAACCTTACAAGAAGAAAAGGCGAACAAGGATGAATACTTAAGGCTATACAAGCCGACAATAACAGATGCAGAGAAAGAAGATGCTCAGTTTGTATTTAGGCAAGATAAAAAGATAGACTACTTAGTCGATACACTTATCCAACTTGCAAAGAATAATAACCTAGAAGGTATTTCTGAACTCATACCTCCAATGTATGATCTAACTGACCCCACTATTGAGGCTATTAATAATCTTATCGATGCCAAGATGTACTATAATGAAGCTCAGAGCGAGATTCTTAATAAGAAGCTAGAATCCTTTTCGGAATTTTTAACACTACTGCTGATCCTATCAGGAGTTTTATGTTTTTGCGTGACTTTCTCTAGAGCTTGCAAATAATATTAATCCCCGAAATCTCTATGGATTGTCACATCCTGTTGAGCAATTGTTTTAATACGAGAGGATTCCTCTATAAACAAAACAAACTTGGCGGTAAAGCTGTCTGCTGTACCTAGTGCAGTGTTTATTGCGGCTGCTTGAGCAGTTGTGTCGAAAACCGCTTCATAATAACAAACTGCATCCGCTCCATGCTGTTGGACTGATATCCCAATATTACTAGTATCATTGCTTGTTGCGACATGCTCAACTTTACCAGCACTGGTAGAATTTATTAGAGCATAACTACTTGTGCTTGTTTGAGTGAATCCCTGTTTTTCCGCAATGGCTAAAGCCGCTTTTCTAGCTGGGTAATCCGCTATAGCGCTCGGTGCTGTCGTTGTATCGATATCGATACGAGTAGCATTATAAGCTATAGTTGGCGCGGTAGTTGTTTTAGTGCCCCCTGTGTCATTAAACCAAAACGCATCAACAACCTCATCATCTCTATTATAACTCTTATATAACTGATACTCATTGTCCCCCGTCATAGTTGCGTCTAAAGCGGTTCCACCAGCCGTTGCCGCCACTTTAAAAGTTAGAGGCGTCCTATCTCTTACATAATAGAACTCTTGCTGAGTTGAAAAAGGAGCTTCATTAGTATTTCCAGCCGCACTATAGACAAACTTTATCGCATCCCCATCAGCTACTGGTGGAGTAGTTTGCGTAAACACGCTAGGATTTGAACTCGCATTTGTTGAAGCAGTTTGCGTTGAAAGACTGCTATCTATCTCAAGACTAGCATCACCAATTCTTCTGCTTATTGTAAAATACTTTCCTGCTAGATTATTAATATCTTTGGAAAACGATATGAAATAGCTTTGTTTTTTTTCTGCGCTTTCTTCGACTTTACTGAAAGTCTGATTGGCAACTAATTGTGTGGCATCGTCTGATTTTCTTATCCCACCTTTTAGATTACCACCTGCACCAAGACTCACTCCATGCGTGAGTACTCCAGTGTTATAATTGTACTCAGTTAAGTAAACCCTAAATTGTATCTTATCACCTTGCACTATAGGTATAGTAGATTGTGCAGTAGTTCCCTCAGAATTACTTATAGATCCAGTTGGATTATCAGAATTTATCTGTGCATAAAGAACATCTGTAGTACTGGTTTTTACCGTTGCTGAATATGACATTATTTACCCTCTAGTTTTCTTATTCTGAGTTCATGGTCATCCAATATATCATCTTGGCGATCATTGACTCTGTTTGTTTCTACCATCACCGCAAGCACCTTCTCGATATCGCTGACTTTGATCTTTAGATCGCTAACTTCTGATTTAGTTGCAAATTGGCTTCCCATCCATGCTACAAGCAATAACCCTAAAGGAGTGCCTATCTTAAACATTATGTCAAAGAAGGCATGTACTTTAGTTATGGGTCTTAACCCATCTGGTTTATCTTCACTCATATCCTTCGTCTTCTAGGCTACCTGCATACCATCCTGCTGGTAATTTTACTTTATCCTCAGTGCGAACCCAGCCTTTTTCTTTATAAATATAAACGTGACCTGTCACGTCATCTGCTAGTCTTACCATGCCGTTGCTTTGAGGAATGAAAATTACTTCACTTTTTTTTGGTGGTGTTGCGCACCCTTTGCTTAAAACGCTCACGCAAATCACGAGGAATAGGTTCAGCATCCTTTGCAACTTGTTCGTCTCGTTTAACATCATTTGCGAATATAGTCAGTATTTTTACTAAAGCTTCCAATATCAGCTTAAATATCTTCACTATTTTTTGTTCTTAGCTTTCCCGAAATTTGCTCCAATTAAATTAATAATCTTAGAAAGCGCATCTACAATTTTATTATCTGTGTCATTTGGTGTCATTGTTGCTACCAATGCAGCTACTCCAATTACTTGTAATGCTATTGCTCCTACTGTATCCCAGTTTTCAATTAAGTATGTCATAATATTTAAAGTGTTTTTTAAAGTTCTGCAGTTTTTTCATACTACTGCCTTGTTAAAGGTCGTTCCTATTGACACTTCAGTCAATACTTTGTTGTGATCGCTTAGTCGCATTTCGCAACATTATAATCGTGAGAATCATCTGACTGACTCCTACCTCTTCCAACTTTATCCATTTGAATATGTAATCCTTTTATATTCGCATAAGCATCATCCCCTCCAAAGGCATCAGGAAAGTCTATAAGTTGAGTGCTTGCAGTGCCATCGTCAGGGAAACTTCTAGGGTGAGGATCTTGTCCAGCATGCGTTACCGTCACTTGACCGCCCTCTGCCACGGTCACCGCTGCTCCAAGGTACTGAACACAACTATCAGCTTTGAAACGGAGAATATGCGCTCCTCCATGAAAAGTAGATCCACCATTGGTGTCTGCGTCTTCCATTGTGAAGACTACACATACAACATATCTGCACCCTATATGAAGATTATCGCATCTTAATGCATAACTACTCCCATTACTGTTATCTGGATCGGCAGGTGAACCTAGACTCCAGAAACCGCTTGCTCCGCTTTGTCCAAACATTGAATCTGTTGCGGCATTACTTCCATTGTGATCTGGGTGGCTATCTGGACTGCCGTTTGCTTTAAAATTAGACTGTCCATTCGCCTCATGGTAAACCCTCATCAAATTATTGCCTTGATACCACTCCCATAAAAAGACCTGAGGGCAGCCGCATGGGTGTATATACTCATATTTATCTTCGCAAGCTGCATACGTGGGGAATGTTGGTATTGTATTTGAAGCTTCAAGCCCTCCTGTTATAGCTATATATGGAAGCTTTTCACAACAATGGATCATGCTTTCAAAATCCCGACTATTCTCAGGATCAGGGTCAGAGAAATCTTTGAAAAGATTATCAGCATAACCAACTTCATTTACAATATTATCGGGTATATCCTCTGAGCTTTTTTCTGGATTCACACCAGTGCCTTGCACTGTTGCATTAACCTTTTTAATGTTACTAGTTGCCATTTACACTCCCCAGAAGAAATGAGAAACCCCACATGATTTATGCTTTAAGCTATGTGTGACTGATTGATGTATTTTACTTATAACTGCAGTCTGATTTACCTCCACCACTGTGACTCTTCCAATCTCTACATGACCTAATACATTAGTGTCCTCTGGCACTTGATCCTCTCCAGTGCCTCGACTGTTGTCTCCTGCTGTTGTTTTTGGTTTCGTTGTTATTTTAATCTCAGGAGCAGTTGCAACTACTTCGTTTTCCGTAGTACATGGATCATTTGGAGTAAAGGCTAAATATATCACATACTCTCCCACATCTTCTCCTGCTTCTACGAACGGAAGACCAATGCTTGTGTCAGAATCATCATGTATTGCTATCTTATTGTCAGTAGAAACTTCAATTTTAGGCACATTGCCATCTATTGTTCCATAATAAACCCTTATCTTTAGCTTATCTTGCGGCCCTCCAAATGGATACAACTTGAATGGATAAAACCTAGCAGGCGGGGAGGCATTAGCACCCATTCTGATAGTTGTTGTGGATTCATCATCATCTATTAATAATCCCTTGCCAACCTTTATTGGTTTTGCGCCCTGAATTTTTTCAACAGCCTCCGCTATTTCATTTATAGCCCTTTCGAGGTTTGGAGAAGCATTAAAAATTATTCTAGGTAAATTTCTATACTTTTGTTTATTTTCTTGAGGCATATCTTTTTAATCTATATCTGCATACCCATATATCAATTCATCCCATCCTCTTCTTCCCGACAATCTCCACACCTTGGTTACCTTTCCTCCTTTTCCTATAGCTTCATATCCAGCAGAAATTAATAGCCAATTTCTAGGTTTACCATTATCCATCAAAGGGGTAGGTGGAGTTGGTATTCCGCTTCCTTTAAAGAAATTGCTATCTATCTTACCTAGATACTTGCAATGCTCTTGTAGTTTTTCTATGCTAGAAATAGCAAACACTTTACTTTGCTCAAAGGTAACACTTGGTTCTAAATATGAGTCAACTCCAGCTTTTGGATTAACAGCATCTTGTAAATCTCCAAAATCATTATTTGGTATTGGAACCTTATGTTTAGGTGGAAAAGCTTTAAAACTGCCATCCTCATTAAATTGAGGATCAAATGCTGCAGCCCAACCTTCATCGATACCATTTCCAAAATTCGGATGAGTGTCTATAGGTTCAGTTGATGTAGCAGCTCTTATATTACTGGTTACTTGTCCATCTAGATTTGGATCAACTCCACGGAACTGGATACTTATTTCAGCTAATCCTCCTTCTTTTGCTGTAATCTTTCCTCCACTTCTAAGCATCCAAGGGTAATCAGGGTGAGATTGAATTGATAGCGCTTTAGCTACCGCACTTTCTTGACCTATTGACGCAGTAAGACTGCCTTCAGCTATCCCATTTTCATCCCAAGATACTCCTTTTGTTATCTCTGTATATTCTTGGTTATTAAGTATTGCCATTAGTTACTTGCTCTCTATCTAATTAATTTCATTACCCTTTAATTGCATATCTCCAAGCTCTCTTAGACCTACGAAATCTACATCTGCATTCAAAGGCTCATCTGGCCCTCCCTCTGGGGCTGATACCCCATAAATATCTTCGTCCCATCCTCGTCTTCCTGACATAGTCCATTCCATATTAATGTCTCCTGTAACCTTGCGATTTGGATCATTTTTAGCAGGACTTATAAAACTAGCAGAAAATCCCGTGTACAACCAATTCCTACCTTCAAGGACTGGGCAATTTCCATCTGGAGTGCTTATTTTCCCTAGGCCTTCAAGTGTGGGATTACGGGTTGATTTAAAACTTTTCGACCATACTCCAGAAGCTTCAAGGTAAGATGAAACTCCAGCATACCAATTCTGTTCTCCTTCTGCTGCTGCTTCTCCTTTTGCATTGCGAACAGGTTGAGTAAAAGTCTCACCGTCATCCATTGATAAAGTGCCCACTTCTTCTGCAGCTAATTTATGTGAAAACTTTCTAAATACTCCATTAGGCTCAAACTGCGCACCATGAAGGGGTTGATCTCCATGCCCTGCAAATTTTTGGAAATCTGGATGTGTATCTATAGGCTCAGATGAAGTGTTCATCTTCATTTTATAAACAACATCATCACTTGTTTTTTTATAACTTACGCTACCTGAGGCAGTATTAGCATCACTTGTTGATCGAGCTCCCACAAAATCTCCATATACAGTTCCAGATGTAAAATAATTTTTACCTACAAGTTCACTTGATGTGTCATTAAAATTAACAGTAGCCCCAACAGGTTGAAGGGTTTTGTAATCTCCTATTTCAACCGAACTTCCTACAGTCTCAAATATTCCTCTATTTCCTACTATTGTTGTTGGCATAATATTTAATTTTTATTTACTCCGATATAGCTAATGCCATCTTCTTTTATGGGGCTGATGAGATTATTCTTTGCTATGCTGCTTTGTATTCCTTTTAATAATCCCGTGTGTATTTTTCTTTCTTCCTCCGCTCTCTGCATAATTTCGTTTGTTAACCTTGCCGCATTTAATAGAGAATCACCACCTGCGCCAACACCTCCTCCCCCTCCAATTTTCGCTAGACTTGAAACTCCAAAACTACCTCCCTCTTTTGCTTTTTTTGCTACTTCTTGAGCAATGATACTGGCAGCAACTTCTCTTTCAGCTTTTGTGGCTGCTTCAATATCATCATCGGTCATGACATCAACGTCCTCTCCTTTCGCTTTACGCAATCTTTGGTTATCTTGCTTCTTACGAAGTGTATCTTGGAATCCGATCATGTGTCCTATTAAGGCTTCACTTCCCTCTAATTCAGCTAACTCTTTGCCACCAGCCTTTGCTCCAAGTAATTTTAATTTCCTTTTTTGCATTTCGACTGACTCATTTTCATCATTAATGAGTTTGCGCACTTCATTGCGCTGCTTCCTCATAGCTAGAACATTTTTATTATGCAGATCTGACTGATCGCCATATTTCCCAAAAAGATCGGCATTATTTTTTCGAATAGCATTTCCTAATTCTTGTTCGCCCTGAGCTGCGCCAGCCGCACTTTTTTGCAGCACTTCTATAGGGTTACTATTAGGATCTTTTTCTATTACATTTGCCGCTTTTTCTAATGCTTCCTTTAATAGATTTTGATTTTCAGTTAAACCCTTTGCGAACTCTTTGAGATACGTTATGGCATTACTCCTTGCAGAAGCCCTAATTTTAGGGTTTTCTGCCGTCAGCATCGCAGAGTTCAAAACATCCATCATTTCTTGTCTAGAAGCTGCTTCTTTCCTGCTATCTTTTGGATCTATATTTTTTTCATAACTTATAGATCCATCCTTTCCTGTAACTTTATTAAAATATTTATCCCTTATAGCTTCCATGTCAGCCTGTCGGGAAAGAATTAACCCCTGCATAGAAGGCCCTAATTGCGTCATAGCTTTAGAATCTACACCTGACCCAAATGCATTTACTGCATCAAGAAACATATCATTGAATTTAGCATCAGTGCCTACTCTTCCTTGACTCGTGCTTTCTTTTATTTTTTCTCGCATCTCATCAATCTTATCCAATGACTTGAAAGCGTTTATTAGTTCTGAAGCATCCTTTCCACCAACTGCAACCTGTTCTTTATCTCTATACAATTCACTTCTTTTGCTCTCTAAATTAGCAATCTCTTGAGCGAGCTCCAGTTCTTCTTCTAACCCCTTATTACCAGCCCTTTGAAATAATAATCTTTTTTCTTCAAAATCTAATCGCTTCTGCTGAAGGCCTATTGTTTTTGTAATAGAGTTTGCTTGTTTTTGTTCCTCCTCAGTTAAATCTACCCCTTTAGTTAATTCTTCTAATTCATTCGCTGATTTTTCTAATCTTAATTTAGCTAATTCTACGCTGCCAGATTGGCTCAACTCTCCACCTGACGCTCTCCTTGCCTCTTCACCTATTGTCTTTATAAACCCTATTCTTCTTTGAAATTCTTTGTTGGCTTTATGGGCTTCAATTTGGATCTTAACTTGATTAAAAATTTCTTCTTTGGCTAAATTTTCTATATAAAACTTCGATTTTATTTGTTGGTCATTAGCTTTGAGTTGAGCCCTCTGGATATTTTCCCAAGAAGCCTCCCCCTCTATACCCATATCATGTAACATCCTTGTTATATCCATTAATTCTTTTTCGTAATAACCAGTCCCTACCGCTCTATTAAAATCCTCCTCCTTCATTTGCGTTGAGCCGTCTTCTGCCTTCGAGGCATATACTCTTAGCCGACCTGTTGCTAATTCTTTTTTAATTTTATCCATCCCCACCTGTGATCTTTCTTGGATCTCTTTTGCTTTATTTATATTGCCCTGTAATTCACCATATGTTTTTATATCTCTAGGCGCCTTTAACTCTCCAGTGTCCAGATAAGCAGGCATAGTTCCTTCATCTTCCTCCACTTTAAAATTCTCTTGATCCTTCATCCACTTAGCTCTGGCGGAAGTTAGCTGATTCAAGCTTTGCGTGGCTGCATCTGCGCTAGTTGACGTTGACATAAACATCGAAGCTAATACCCCAAGTCCAACTATAAGTGCACCTACTCCTGTTGATACTAATGCAACTGAAAAAAGCCTAGTTACCGCAGTTGCAGTTCTAATGGCTGGTATTACGCCTATCAAAAATGCTCTAGCTATGCCCCATATATTTTTAATCATAACTACAAATCCTGTAACTATGTTATATATTTTAGTAACGGCCCAAACTTTGAAGAATATTACTGCAACACTGATAACTTTATCTAAAACAGCTTTCATCTTCATTGCTGATTTATGAAATTTTGAAAGAGGATCTCCAGTGCCAGCTAAAATTCTAACAAATTCAGTTAACATACTAACTGTATCCTTTAGCCCACCTGCAAATCCTTTGTCGCCAAACCCTAATATGGCCTCCTGAACCGCAGACTTTAATAACTTAAATGCTCCCATTAGGTTATTCTGCATCGTTTTAGCAGTCTTATTGGCAATACCTTCATTCTCAGACATGATGTCTTTTAACTCATGGTATTTACCTAGCCCCTTCGCTAAGTTCAATGCTGCAACAGCACCTCTAGCGCCAAATATTCTAATAGCTTCACCACCAGTCATTCCCGCTTCCTTTAATCGAGTGATAGCAGCCGTTAATCCAACCATTTGTGGGTTAACTTGATCTAATGTTAACCCCATTGAGCTTAAAGCATCTTCTGATGCACCTGTAACATTAGTAAGCCTAATAAAGACCTGCCTTAAGCCTGTTCCTGCCATCGCTCCCTGCATACCTGCATTAGATAAAACACCAATAGCAGCCGCTGTTGTTGGGATGTCTACATTACTAGCAGAGGCAGCAGCGCCCACATATTTCATAGCATCTCCTAACTGCTGAACATTTGTGTTCGCATTGTTAACAACACTTACCATGTCATCCACAACAACATTTGTTTTAGATGCCTCAATTCTATAAGAGGCCATAATGTTAGATGCTATATCAGCAGCTCTTCCAAGATCTATTGTGCCAGCTTGTGCCAAATCTAGTGTTGCAGGCAACGCTTGCATTGACTCTTTTGCACTGAAACCAGCCATAGATAAAAACTTCAACGCAGATCCAGCTTCTGTTGCTGTATACATGGTTGTCGCACCCATCTCCCTCGCAAGAGAAGTCATTTCCCTTAGAGTATTTCCCGTTGCTCCACTTATCGCTTCAACCTTAGACATCTCAAAGCCAAAATTAGCTATTGTCTTTACCGTGCCACTAATTGCACGAATAGCAGCAGCTACCCCCAAAAACCCCGCAGATAGCGCAGACGCTTTACCCATAATTCCAGTGAACGAATTACCAAGACCTGTCATCTTGGTTCTTGCTCCACCAGCCTTACTACCCATCTTTGTAAGATTAGTATTAACTTGATTAAGCTTTTTGGTAATGTCTGCAGTATTACCAGTAATATTGATTGCTATATTTGTCCCAGCCATAGATAGAATCTAGTAGAATAGTAAGAATATTCAAGAAGCGAACAGCGCAGCTGCCTCTTCATCCGCAGAAAGCGTTCCTTGCCACTTGCACTTTACTCCATTTTTGGCAAACCATACATGCTCAAACGCATAAACGCATACTAATGGCAAGCGTCTATATATATACAGCGCATCAAGCCCTGACTCTTCTCTGACCACTGATAATAACCTAGCGGTAGGAGGTGGTATTACTCCTTCGCTTTCGTTTTTTTTTCTCCCTTTGCATCTTCATCAGGGAGAGGCTCAACCTTTGTTCCAGTCGCCTCACTTAGAATCTCTACAACCTGATCAACTAATTCGGGTATTTGCTTAGGGGTGATTTCGTGACCCATTGTTAATGCTCTCATTTTAAGAGCTTTTTTATGGTCTTCTGAGTTTGAAATGATTTCTGAAATTGTTTCAGGGTTTTCAGTATGAATGTAAACAAACAACAGAATTTCTAACATTATGTTGCTCATCTGGTCGATTTCTTTACCTGATATAAGCTCACACCCTGCTTCTTGCATCATTGCTAACGAAGCGAGGGTAACAGGCTTTAATTTTACCCCTAATAAATCGTTTACGAACTCATCTCCTCCTAGAAACTTATTGATCGCCTCATCCGCATCGATAGTTTTCTGGATATCATCATCAATTATATTTTTGTTTTCTTCTTCTTTGTTCGTTGTCATAATTTTTTCGCTCTAGATGAAGCTTTTAGCTTTTCTTCCTTATCAGAATCTTCCGTAACCCATATAGTTTGCTTACCGAGCTTGTATCCTACCAGAGCGGAAGACTTCTTAATCCCCTCATTCATAGTGCGTAGGTTTTTTACCGCAGAAATAGCTGATGCTATTCGGCACATTGGATTTTCCTTACAATACTTTTCGTAATTTTTCCATGCCTTATAAACATCTCTTGAAGAAAGCTCACCCCTTATATCTTCTAAACAAAAGAACCAAGTTACTCTCTTTACTCCCCCCTCTTTACGCAAATCGCAGGCTACTTCTTCATCCCAGAAATTGAAATCTAGCGCCAAGAGCACGGCAGCAAGCTCAGTTACTTGTGTTTGGAACCAACTATCCCCTTTTTGGATTTGTCTAGGCATTCGTGTTGTTCTGCCAATATGGCAGGATTATAAGGCAAGAATTTTACGCCACTTGCCTTGGCGATAAATAATCTATTAGCCTGCTGGATAATATCCAGACGCTTTAATGCTTGTGGTTCTATGTCCTTCGTTAGAAATTTCAGTAGTCACTTCATCAACGTGTGTTTCATGATTATTGATTGCCTCTTGACCATGGTAAGCAGCATTCAATACACCACCGACATGGTGGGCATTACTTGGGGCGCCAACGAACTCTACCGTGATGTCGTCTTTCTTCTTATGGAATGCTACAGCACAAACATCTCCATTTTTATTTCTAATTTCCTTAGCTTCCTGATTAGTTGTTAAGGTATAGCTTGTTGTCGTTACTGCTGAACCAGTGTCAGCTGCCGACAAAACGCCAAATCCTAATGCTTCTTCTGTTGCGCTATCACCTGCTTTTATAACTGCCATTGTTTTTTTCTAATTTAAATTAATCTTACTCAATTATATCCCAGAATTGTCCACTGTAGGAATATTTAACAAAATCTTCATTACTTTCCTCCCTAGTAATCTCTGTGATATAAACCCCAGCTCCTGAAGAAGCGCCTCCAGTGACTCCCGATGCACCTGTAAATCCTGGAGCCATCCTTGTAGTATCATCTGAACCATCCTTACCTACATCAGCAGCAGCAAGTGCCAACCCGATTCCTGTATTGCCTCCTACGGCATTGCTGTAACCTGTTGCAGACCAATCTCCACCTTGATTGTAATAACTACAGGCAAAATAATTTCCGTCAGACCCAACCACTTCAGCCTTATCAGCTCTGTTGGTTATACTTATTGACTCAGTTGCCGTAAACTGGGCGGCATCATAGGTTATTCCGAATGGTATTGCGTCTTTTATTGCCATAACTTTATTTGTGTTTCTATAATTTCGCTTAGTAATAACTCAGCGTCAACAAAAAGAATATATTTATCATTAAGCCGATGTCCCTATATCTCTTAACTGAACTGTATCAGTCCGAGTTCCTCTAACGATCAAATGAGGCTTATAAGCAACCTCTATTGCAAATGTGTGATGGGCGGCACCTCCATCTAACTTAGATTCAGTGGCTATAAATTCTAATCCTGTTCTGCAGGTATCTTCAAGTTTGCGATCTATTGATCCATCATAATCCGTTTCTATCACATCCTTTATCCTGCTTATGTAATATAAAGCTGAATTTCTAGATGAAGAATCATTATAATCTACAAGTAAATTTCTTTGATGAATATGAAATCCAAAGGTAATTCTTCCATTGACCTCTATCAAATTACCTGTTCCTCCCTCAAAAGCATCTTCCGTTTCTTCCCATTCTAATATATTGATACAAGGTAAATCCTTCTTTTGGTATTCAGACTTTTCATCTGTTGCAGGATTTATCTTTACACCTTCCAATCTCCTACCGCTTGCAGTAGCCCAATCAAGCCTGTTTAGCATTAATACCTTCTGTGCTTCTCCTTGTGGAATATTACGCATTATATTTTCCCTGCTCTTCTGATTACTGAATTATGATTATTTAATAACATAGCTCTAGTTATAGGCAATTGCTTGCTAACGATTCTATGCGGCTTAATTCCCCTAACCCTGTCTTTTAAGACATAATCCTTGCCCCACTTTAAACCTTTTTTGTAGCCCCTTCTTCCTGCTGCTGACCTTGGGACATACAATCTAGATGCTTTTACAGGCCCATGAGCCCTAGTTCCATCTTCTAACCATATCATGGTGGGTTCATCGTTATTGATTTTATATCCTGATGAATATCTGCCTCCAACTCCTCTAGCTCTTTCCATTTTCCAAGCAGCTCTAGTTTTCCCAGAAAGAGAAGGGGTTGAAAACTTTAAACTACCAACTGTGGCTAATGCTACAGCTCTTTGGCCTTCCCTTAAATTTCTTTCAATAAAAGCTGCTTTTTTATTTAATTTAGCTTTTGCTTTTTTTATATCAACCCTAACCCTTATCGAGGCCATTAGATCGCAGCCCTCCTGTACTCCTTTAAGAGCTTATATGCCTCCTCTGGGATGTCTTTGATGGGAATTGGTGCTCCTTGTCCATAAATTGGCGCCTCTTCATTTTCGTCCGTAAATGCGGAAGCTATTATTATTGCAGCTCTTCTTACTGAGGCAGGAAAATCTGCGTCTGTAGGAGGAGCGGTAACCCCACTAATGGTATATCCAAATGTTCCCTTGATTGTGATGTCTAGCTCAGAATTGAATAGGTATTTATTGCGTCTTATGGACTGCCAATAGGATGAACTATTTTTACGCAATCGTATTCTGCCATCACTCATTCCAGTGTAAGCATCAGTTTCTAAGACACTATCCTCTTGCTTTACTTCTGTAAGCGTTATGATTGGCCAAGGAAGGAAGATCATCTCAGGGGTAATATCCCTATAATCTATAGTGAAAGCACTAGATGTATGATCTTGATACCAAAAGCTCCTACGGCAGTGTTGCTCTACAAACCTGCTTGCATAATTAATTGCATCCTCGCAGGTAGAGGTAGATATACTACTATCCCCTGTATAACTTTGCACGTCTGCAACCGTGCAGTACGGTTTCGAGAGTGCCATAATATACCCTTACTTCTTTGTAGATTTTTTAGCAGGTGCCTTAGGTGATTCCTTTGGTGCTTCTGCTTTTGGTTTATCCTCTTCTAGTGATATGAAGGCAACCTTATAAGACACTATGGAACTATCTGTGCCACCTAATTGCTGAACAACAAGTGTCTCAGTATCTTTTTCATTAGCCTTTTCACTTAGGAACTTTTTAACTTCTTCTATATTTGCACTCATTTTACTGCTAGCTTTTTAGCTTTTTTGTTCATGTAATGCTTACTGCCACACTTTTGACGTAAGCCGTTTAGAAATTCATTTAACTCCTCTGAGTTCATGCCTTTGGTTTTTTCTTCAGCATGCTTTTTCTCTTCATCAGAGATTGGCATCTGTTGAATCCACCTTTTGGCTGTAGCTATATTTATAATCACTAATCTTTTTTATTGGTAGTTTTTTTCTTAGCGGTAGCTTTTCTGGAAGTGGGTTTTACTTCTTTCCAATCATCTTGGTTTTTACTTTCCCAAGTTTTAGTAGGAATTACATATGTATTTCCCTTAACTGGAACCGATCCCCCTAACATTCCATTAGGTCTTGGGTCATTTCCATTATAACTAACCTTTATCGTTTTTGGTTTGTCTGCATCTGCCATAATAATCAAACATAAAGCATTGAAGCGTTGCGTCAAGGCACAAAAAAGAGGAGGAGCATTTCTGCTCCCCCTCCCGTGAAAAATGTGAATCCTTTTTAGGATTACGTTACGTTCTGACCCCAAGCGATTGGAGTAACAGATGCGCTTACAGTCTCAAGAGGCTGGAAGTCTCTGCGGAAGCTAGCGACTACCTTGTTACTCTGAGTCTGGATGTCACGATCAGTCTCAACTGTGAAGTCCCTGCGTACACCAACTGTGAAGGCTGGCTTGTACACCATTAGGAACTGACCTTTGATGTTGTTACCTCCTGTAGAGCTAACAAGACCGTCAGTATGCACTGTGTCGAGTAGAGCTGCGGAAGGAATAACATCCATTCCGAAGATCTGAGGAACTACACCACTCAAGATTGAAGCGTTTCCGCCAATCTTCTCAAGTGTATTTACCTGCTCAAGCGCAACGATGTCGTTGTATGCCTTATAACTAGTGATAAGAACAGTATCAGATGGGCGTGTACCCCACTTACCCATAACTTTTCTTGCACCAACAAGATCAGCAATTTCAACAGCACCATTTACATTGTACTGAAGTCCTGCGACCTGCTCTGCCATATAACGAAGTCCATCACAGATGTAATCAGCTGCGGTGTAACCATTATCAATTGCTCCACTAACTTGACCATTAATGAGGTTGTCCTCAAATGCCTCAGCGGCAGCACCAGCAAGCTGGTTAGTGATCATTGGAAGAACTGCAATAATAGAATCTTCGTCCAACTCATATGAGTACTGAACATAAGATACCATTTTCTCAGCATCCAAAGTTACGTTAGCAGTAGCCTGTGTTGTATCAGCAGAAGCAGTTACAATGTCAGTTGTGTGACGTGTAAATGCTGGTCTTGCTGTAGCGACTGGCAACTTAAACGGGTTACTTGGCATGTTTATTTCCTGAGAAGCAAACGCTGCTGCAACTGCTGACTCAACATACAATCTTTCTTGTAAAACACTAGAAAGGTCGGTTGGTGTCAGGTGAGTTCCTGGCTCAGATCCATCCGTTGTTAAGTCTTTACGACCTGAACGGATTGCATCGATTCTACGATCACCAATAGACTTAGCATCATGAAGTAAACTTTCAGGAATTTCATCATCCTGAGCTTTACCTGTCATAATATTAAGCAATTGCTTCTGATGGACTGGGAGGTTGCCCTTCCTGTCCCCTAACGGAATTGATACTTTAGCGGTATCAGCGGCATCATGTTTCATTTTAATTTCTCCCTTTATATCCGAGATCTGGTTATTTATTAGTTGTTTGACGGTTTCCTCGTCAACTTCTTTTGATTTATCTTCAAGAGCCTTGGTTACAATGGCCTCGACCTTTTCGAGAGTTAAAGCTTTAGCATTCTCTTCTGAGATTTTTTCAGAAACACTGTCAGCTATTTGATCAACTGTAAGTGCTTTTTCAGCAACCTCAGTGATAGCTTCTTTTATTTCCACATTAGCCTCTTTGACTGATTCAGTCACAAGTGCTTTAGCTTCTTCTTCCGAAAGGGCTTCTTCTTCTTGAGCTTTTTCCTCGTTTTCTTCAACCGCAGGAGCTTCTTCTTCAGGCTCTCCACCTTTAGTATCAGTCTCTAACGCTTGTAACTCAGAAAGCTCTGTAGATTCTACATCAGTAAGTTCTGACTTACCGAGCAGCTCCTCTAAACGCTTTTTTTGTTCTTCGTTCATAACGAAATATAATTCTAAGTTTATTGTTTGATATTGTTAAATCGAACTACTACCAATGGTTTTGTCCTTCTCTAAAGGTAAATACGTCTAAACGCATTAAATTGTAAAGAGGTTTTTAGTAAAAACCGTCCATTAATTACGCCATTGGTCTAAACCTAGCATCTGGATTCATTGGAATGGCAACTAAAGACACTTCCATTAGATCAACTTGGCTTATGCCTTTACCATCATCATCATAGTAAAACATGCCACCTATACTTAATGTTTGGAGATGCCCTTCTGCGATTAACATTCTTACTGTAGCTAATTCTGGGGCATCTGAAATTTTACCTTCTAGGTAAAGACCGTTATCATCTTCTAGAACTTTTGTATAACTTCCAGCTATATTGTTAACTGAATTTTCATGATCTATCAGCATTACTGGGTTCTTTTTAAACTCCTTTATCGTTTTCTTGAAAGCACCCTTTCTTAAATAATCGCCAATTCTATCACCTTTTGTAATTGTTTCATTTGTAGAACCATAACCTTTAAACATTACATTTTTATAGTCCACAATCCTATCCTCTTTATAAATAGGCTCAAATGTTCCACTTTCTATAGGTAACGCAGCTTTGAATCTTTTAGTGTGCTCACACTCATCATCATCAGCGATTGAGCAATTTTTGATAAATGACCTCTTATAAGATTTTGATTTATCTTCTTCATCTTCATGATGGTAAGGCCTCTCTTCCACTTCTGATTTACCAAACTCTATGATAACAGAATCCTCAGTTTCTCTAATTCCTCTTATGTGCTTTATATCTGATCTTGATAAAGTAACGCTTTTTTCTTCCGTTATAGCAGAATCAACTGTGTTTGTTTCTGAGTTTTCAATCTCTATTACTTGCGCAGATACCTTTTTTGAGTCCTCATTTTTAGGAACACTGGAAACCTTGTTTGCAGTTTGTTTTTTTACTTTCAGTAATTTCTTTTTCCCCATCATACTAAACAATGCTTGCAGTATTTATATTTGTCAATCACACAGCGAACCTTGATGGAAACCAAGCTCCCGTATGGTTTACATGAAACTGAACACCATCAACGCCACTTATTGGTACATTTTCGATATTACAAGTTGGTGTTCCTTGGTATGTAGGGATGTTTGGCTCTACCGCTCTACATCCCACCACACTCATGTGGGTTATTGAACCTGATATTTTTACCGCTTCTTTTAATCCTTCATCTACAGCAATAAATGATTCAGTTCTGCCAAACGTGTTTAATCTTGAAGGTGATATTATCCTTTCTGCGATAGACGCAGTTGCTATACTTACCGCATCCCCCCAAGAGTTGTTCACAAACAAATTAGATTTTATAGCCTTATCGATCCTAAAATCTGCCATGTTCTTAGTCGATACTTGGACATCTCTTAGATTTTTAAGTATTTTTTCATTTCTATTTGCTAGCATTGGGTTCACTAAACCATCAGCCTCTCCAAGCAGATAGCGTGATCTAGAATACGCCCTATCAATTAGACTTTGATAAACTGGTCTAGCCATGCGACTTAACGCTACCTCACTACCAAACGCTGAACGGCTAGCTGAACTTAACAACAATGTTCCTAAAGCGATCTCTTCCGCTGTCCAATCACTTGATTTGAATGCCTTTCTATTCAACCCAGTTCTTACCCCTAAACCGAGTGCGGTTCGTTTGAATACATCTATCTGATCCTGCAAAATCTTTTTAAAAGCATTTGGAAGTACCCCCATAGCTTCCGCCTTTAAAGAGGCTTGCAATCGCACGACATCTCTTTGTAGAGCAACTTTATCTGCTTTATTTGTTCTCTTTGTCCAACGGGAAGGCGGAACTCGCCTTGTGATCAACTTTAAAAAATCCTGCTTAGATGCTCTCCTAATTGGTGTTATTAAGCCTGATTGTTCCATTGTCTTTGACCATTAGGTTTTCTAAGACTGAGCAACCTTTCTTCTAATTCTCCTGCCGCTTCCTCTGCGGCTTCTTCTGCAACCTCTTCCGCAAGCCTATTTGGATCACCGCCAGCACTCTCAACTTGGTTTTCTAGGATCTCGTTTGGAGTATCACCGAAGGAATTAGCAAAACCTACCATTTCTAATGGTATTATTTGGGTGTTGATATAATAACCATCCAATAAAGGGTTATCCACTTTAGGCAATCCAGCTAAATCTCTAATCTGATTAGGGGTTATAATTCCCCTATCTAAGAAAGGTAAATATTCTCTAACGACTGCCTCACCATCAACTAGTCCATTGACTACGAAATCAATTTTATAATTATCATCAAAACCCTTAACTAACTCCCTGTTAAACTTTCTGAAGAAATTTAATGCCAATGGGTAGCAAGTGAATCTCTTGAAATTAATATAATCCTGTCTGGCTGTAGCATAATTAGCTGCTTTTTCCATACCAGCTATACTTAACGGCACTCCATGGTTTAGGAAAATCTGACTTACATTTTGCTTATCCTTCTCTATTGCCTGCATTTGCTCCGCAGTCATTCCTAATTTTATGAAATTCCATTTACCTGTAAGCCACGCAATCTTACCGAGATTCTTTTTTCCTGTATACTGACTACCCCATATAGATTTAACTCTTTCCCACTCGGCTTCATCTCCTTCAAACTCTTCATTAACAAGAACACCAGAGGGTAATCCTCCATTCTTCATGAAATTATTATTTAATAGATCTCTATTGATGAAATCATTATACAAACCAGTGCCTGCTTGAATATCACCTATTCCCCAATAAGGATTATTAGCATGAGGGCGCTTAAAATGTATTACTTCATCTACAGATAGAGGTATTTCATCTGTTCCTACTCTATAGGTATAACCAGCAACTTTTTCTCTTCCAGAATCAGAAGGAATTATTGTAATTCTACTAGGAACTAATGGCCACAATGAGGCGGGCAGTTTTGTTATCGGGTTAATCTCATCTTTTAACAAAAAGAAATTTCCTGTAAGTTTTATATGGTGAGCATATAAATATAACAAATCTTCAAGTGTATCTACCGAATTGGGCATTTCCATTAAATCAGCAAGACCTGTTCTGTCATTTTCTACCAATTCCCCATCAGACTTCCTAATTAGGTTGTAACCTGTTTGCATTACGGCATTCCCCACAATGTCACACGCCCTAAAAGTAGACCAAACGCTCCCAGTTCCTGCATCCAGAAAAGAATTATAATCACGGAATTTATCTTCTATTACAGGCGCCCAACCGCCTCCTACATGCATAAACCCATGTTTTGCGTTTGGCTTTCCGCCGAATACACGTTTGATGCTATTTAATATTTTGCCCATTATGCTATCAATAAAGGTTTATTTTTATATGTCATTTCCCATGCTAAACTTACTGCGTCCACTTGGTCGTCATGCTTACCATCGGGGAATAGACTCAATTCGTCAATAAAGTCTGCATTCCATAATCCTTTTGCTAAAAATACCTTCTCTGTATCTATGCGAGATATCCACCCATTAGCTCGGATCATTTTGTTTTCCCTTGGAACTGAATACTTAACTTGCGTCTTTCCTAACAGGGCTTGTTTTATTTCCTCATAGGCCGTCTTGAAGCCACTTACAGCCTCTACTCCTATTCGATTCCCTTCTTGCTCGGCAAGCTGAACTATTGTGTTCTTAACTCCAAACCAATTTGCTTTCTTTTTTAGAATATGCGCTATGTAGAAATTACCTGTTTTTTTATCATATCCAGCAAGGCATCCTGCTGTGTAGTCTGATTTTTCTTTTGTTGTGATAGCCAAATCCCAAGCTCTCACTAACTCTACTGATTTAGGAATGTCATTTATGTCTATCAATTTTAACCCATCCACATTTGCTATATTACCACCTCTTATTCTTGGAGTGCATCTATACAATGAAGTGTAATCATAAGTTCCGATATTAGCTTCTATACCTTTAATTGCATCTACATCCCATCGCTCTGGCCATAGCGCATCTCCCACCTTCCTGTTTATTTCATCTCCATCTTTTTCTGCAATAGCAGGTAACTCTACAAGATCCCACTTTTCACCATCTTGCCCCATTTCGCTTAGTTGATTGTTGTAGTCTTTAGATAATAATCTTCCTACAAGGTCATCGACATGCCACCTAGTCATAATTAGAACAACAGCACCATCTCTAGAAAGTCTAGTAAACGCTGTTGATGTAAACCAATCCCAAATTCTATCCCTTACTAATTTACTTTCAGCTTCTTGCCTGTTTTTATGTGGGTCGTCTATAATCAATAGATCGGCACCTAATCCAGTAATTCCTCCACCAACAGTGGTAGCTGAATAAGTACCTCCCTGCTTAAATCCCCATGAATTTTTACTTTGTAGTTTTGGGTTTGGAACTGAATCAGGGAAAGTTCGAGCGAATGGAACATCCCTGCACCGATCTCTTGCTTCCCTACTGTGCTTTAATGACAAACTATCGCCATAAGATGACATAATAACGCTCTTAGTGGGATTTTTACCCAAATACCAAGCTGGAAACTCTATGCCCGCCATTCGGCTTTTCCCGTGTCTGGGTGGCATTGTGATTATTAATCTCTTACATTTACCAGATTCAACATCCTCTAGCTTAGAAGCCAAATGCCTATGAACCGCAGAAGGATCATACTTGGAATCAGTATAACAGAGAAAAGCTAGAAAATTCCTACTCGCTAACTGGGGGAGAGCTGCTCTCTTTGTCCCCATTTCCATTTCCGCTATTTTCATTTCCTGTTATTTTATTGAGCATTGCGTCTACATCCTCCTCTGTTAACCTCTTTTCTTCTTCATCAACTACAGCAATTTCCTGCTGATCCTTTTGTCCTAAAATTTGTTTTCCTAACCATATTAACATGGCAGCAGAACCCTTTTGAGCTGAATTAAACTGCATCGTTCTTAATAGTTTCTTACCTTCAGATCTTCCAGCATCTAACTCCTCTTTTGCCTCTCTATAGATAGTAGCTCTTCCACACCCTACTATATCAGCAATTTCATCTACCGTGCAGTGGAGTGCTGCAAGTTTTTTCACTAGTGCTTTGTCTATGTTAACTTTTGGTCTTCCTGCTGCCATTTTCGTTTATACATTAAGCTCACACTTGCTCGGAAGCAAGCTGATCAATTAAAAGCTTCACTACAGAGATGTCTTGTCCTTCTATACCATCTGAAGCCGCAGAAACAATCGCTCTTTTTCTTTCTATAATCTTATAAATATCACCATCTATGGTATCTTTACCTATCATATAATATGCTGTAACTGCATTCTTTTGCCCAATTCTATGGGTTCTATCTTCCGCTTGGTCATGTATTGCAGGAGTCCACCCTTGCTCTATAAACAAGACATTGCTGGATGCGGTCATTGTGAATCCGACTCCTCCAGCTCCAAGAGAGCAGACAATGGCAATTATTTTTTTATCGTTTTGGAATCTATCTACACTTCTTTGCCTTGTTTCTGCATCCATATGAGCCATAATCGCCGTGCTCCTTTTCCCTAACTTCTCATAAAGAAATTCTTGTGCCTCCACATGCTCACAAAATATTACCAGCTTTTCTCCAGAATCTAAGAAATGGTCTATCCACTCTACAGCAGCCTTTAGCTTGCCTTGCATTGATCTTATCTTTAATTTATTCAACAGCAGAATCCCTTCACTGTTTTCTACAAATGACTCACGCCTCAATAAACGAGCATGGAGCAATCTTTTAAGTTTAGCAGAGCTACTTGCTTTTGGGACTGAATCATCTGCGAATAGCTCTAACCACTTTTCTTTTAATTGCTCTAAATCAAAGCCACTTACTTCATTTAGAATACTTTGGGTAAAGTCTTTGCTTTTTAGTTTCAGCTTAACTAACTCATCTCTTACTTCCTTTCGCGTTGACTCATATTCTTTTCTATTTGATATGGGAACCTCTATAACACTTCTTTGTTTGTCTGGAAGCTCTGTAAGTACATCTTTCTTGAATCTTCTTATATAACAAGACGCCCTTAGTCTTCCATTTAATTCAGTTAGATTACTAGCCCCATTTATATTTAACCCGAACCTTTCTTGCTTTGCATCACAATACCTATCTGTAAAATGCTTCCATCCACCCATTTCATTTAACCGATCAAGGATCTGTAGCTGAGTTATAAATTCAGCAGGTCTATTAACTATAGGGGTGCCAGATAATAAATAGATATTCGGTATTCCTTTTGCTAAAGCCCTTACTGATTTAGTTCTTTGAGCCTTTGCATTTTTTATATAATGACTTTCATCACACACAAGAGCTTCCCAATGAGTTCCCTTACTTAATATTTTCTCATGTTTAACTACCTGAGAATAAGGAATAACTGTAAAGTCCGCAGACTCCTCTACTTCCATGGTGACTCTTTTTCCTATCGCCCATTTCTCTATTTCCCTAGCCCAATTTAACTGTAAGGAAACTGGGCATATAACCAAGCATGGAAAAGACTTTGTATGGCATACTGCTGCAATAGCTTGTACCGTTTTCCCTAATCCCATTTCATCCCCCAATAAGACTCTTTTTCTTTCGGTCATATAGCTCACTCCTGCCCTCTGGAATGGCCTCAACTCACCACCTAGACCATCTACTAACAGGTTGCTATCTCCTGCTATGGATTCCTCTATACTTTTCTTATCTGAATATTTTTGTGAAGCAATTTTCTCATCAAGCTCGGTAAGGTAATTCCTTACAGCAACATGGATCTTGAAATTATTGTCATTTAAAAACTGTTCAAACTCATTTAGAACACTCTCATTAATTTTTCCATATCTTGATAACGAAACAACCCATGACTGCTTATCTCGATCATATTTTCTATTAGGCTGTGGAAGCTCTTTAATGCGATCTATTAGATCAACGTCATAAGGAAAAGAAACTACAAGTTCGTTATTATCCAAATAACATAGATTACTCATTTTCCTTCTTGTCTTTTTCTTTTTGAGTGACCTTGTCGGAAAGTTCAGCTAGATCATCCATGTACTGCATCTGCTCCCAAGGATCTAGATTTTCATACAGATTCCTATCAAATATATTATTTGATTCAGGTAATTCTGATATGTCCTGATTCTGATCCCTTCCAGACATTATATTGAGTAATTGTTTCTGAAAAACAGGCAATTCTTTTTTCCTTTTTACTTTCGGACATTTGGCAACAGTGAAGAATCTTAAAATAAGAACTATGGCTAAAAACCAAACTATTATGCCTATTATTACTAATGTCATTTTTCACTATATTCTTTTTTCTCCTGCGAACAAATCATCCATTAATTCAAGTTGAGGCTTTTCTTTTTCCTTCTTCTCTTTTTCTCTATCGTCCTCCCAATAAAATGATATTAAATCAAATATTTGATTTTTATTTATCTTACTTCTTATGCCACGGGCGGTTACAAATCCCCTCCCTAACTCTTCAAATGGAATAGACATAACTGATTCTATCTTCCCCTCGAAATTTATATACTGAAACCTTAAGCCTTTCTTTTTCAGCTTTGCTTCCTCATAAACAAAGCTCCTAACCTCGGCCATTCCTTTGTATTTCTTTTTTATTTTAACTATTTTATACATCTTTTTTAAAGTCGGGGAGGGCAGGAAATGCTTAAAAATCCGCCCCCCCCTAATCCTGCGTCCTCATCAGCACAGAATAATTTTTTAATCAGCCCAGACTCTTTGGCTTAACTCCATCACATGGCCACCAACTTCTTCTAGCTCAACGGCTCTGTCATAAGACTCTTGATCATGAGCCATTCTCGTAACACTGTTTGCAATACCCCACTGGCTATAATCACCACCTTCGCAGAGGTGCCGAAGCATTGTGTTGCCCTCATCTGCTGATAAATTGAAAAGATTAGAAGTGACCTCTATTGCACGGGCAGGTGTAGCTACTTCGATTTTTGCTTTTTCGGCATAGGAATTTACAATGTTTTCAAACTTGCTTATATCTATAGTGCTTTTTACCACATCTTTAACTTGTGACCAAAACGCTTTATCTGTTTTTAGCTTGGTCTCATCTGACATTAACTCATAAGCAAGATCGCCATTAGATAGATTTTTCCCTACATGATATTTTCTGACACCTGAATCAGCAACGATCATTCCATTTAGGCATTTTAATCTCTCAATCCAAGGCTGAACCTTTAAAGATGAAAGCCCCACTTCGGAGTTTCTAATTAATATTCCACTCCTCACTACATCACCCTCTGTGATTTCCCTTTCAATCTCAGGGAAAGAGGCGTGTAAATACAAATGACTATCAGTTAATTCACATGATTTAACATCAGCTCCTTTTTCATTAATAAGTGGAACCAACTCATTTATTAAATCAACATTATCCAGTGGCCTATATCTTTCAGAAAGGAAAGCTCTAGCTATAGGATTCTCATCCTTTAGGCTTAACGTCCTTATCATTTGCTGTCTTTGCTCTGTATGAAGCCACCAGTTAACATTTTGTGCCAGTAATGATGGGGATTTTTCCCTTAATTTATCATAATACTTAGCTGGTATCCCTAGAGTTCCTCCCATTTGCCTATGACATATATTAGTCATTTTGAACTCTATATCTTCTACTTTGCCACCATTTATATTTAGCGTTTTACCATCCGCTTTCATTCTAATGCACCCAGAATCAGCAACAAAATCTCTTTTGGCTTTGGCGTTTTTATCAACTCTTTGCGCTAGGTCACTTATAGTGATTCCTTTTTTCATATTCGTTTTGTGTTATTTGTTATCAAGATGAAACACCCACTCATCGCAATGATATGGAATGCTTCTCGGAATAAAAACTGATACCCTAGAGCAATATAAAGGTCAATACGAAAAAGCCTTAAATATCCTTAAACTCCAGTTATAGGTATTTTTATGATGGGATTTATATCATAGGTGGTTTTCTTTTTCCTATTAACCTGTGACGCTCCCGAATCCATTTTTACTATATTTGACCCCCATTTTTTCCTCAATAACTCATTTTGAGCCATCTCCCTTGCTATGCTCCTGTAATCTGCACACCCACCTTTGATGGTGGCTTGCTCACAAATATAATGATACATATTTAACCTTAGGTTTTTCCTATATTTATTTAGAACCTGCAAGGTCATATCATAATCTTCCTTAAGGTATATTTCTTCATCATACCTTAGCTCATTGTTCCTATGCGCTTGGAAAGGCCCACCAATATACTGCCTTGTGCCAAAGGGGGTATACTCTCTATATGATCCCTTATCAGCAATGCAATTTAACCCCCAATACCTGACATCCATATCTTCTGCTAACTGCATGCCTTCTTGCATCATATTGTAAGCACCTTCCTTGCATAGTTTTATTTGTTTAGCACCATTCCATCTCCCAAAATATTTAACATCATCATCTATAGTGATTATGTTTCCATCTCCTTCACCATTATCTAATATATAATTCCAGACTCTGGCTAGATTTCCTTGAACCTCATCAGGTATAGCCCACACCTTGTCGTGTATTTTTCTATATTCATCTGCCTCACTTTCCATAACAACATAAGTTGTAAAGGGAATATATTTATGCGTCCTAGCAATATCAGCTCTCTTATAACTTGCACTATAAACTTGAAACATATCTAGATAACTTAAGTATTCTTACTTCTTCGTGCAGATTTATAACTAGTTCTAATCTATAATTAGAAAACACTCTGATTATTTCATCATCAATGAAATCTCTAAAGTGGTGAGGGTTATAATGAGTTGTCTTTTTGCTTGGGTAACTAACAAATATATCTTTAATCTGGCACCGTTCTGCCAAATCATTGAGAATATATGGATTTTCTAAATGCTCTATTGTTTCTATACTTACTAAAGAATCTGCATCTTGCGTAAAATCTTCAATGTTAGTTTTGATGAAATTACACTTATCGGTCTTAAAATTTTCATTAGCCCAATTTATTGCATCATCACTTATATCTATGCCAATTATATTTTCTACATCTGGGTTTTTAGAAACTAGATAAGTTCCATAACCACAGCCACAACTTACATCTAATACTTTACCCCAAAGCCATTGCCTGACCATAGCATACCTTTCAATATGCCTTCTATTTAATATATCAATTTCAAATTCTTCTAACTTAGACCTATCTAAATAGATCCTTTCTCTAACCCTGCTTTCTTTCATTTGTTTTTTACCTTGTCTAGATATTCTGCTCCATTGACTACCCTACCTATACCCTTACTCCAAGGCTTGCCATTTGCTCTTTGAGAGCTAACGCTCTTTAGATTGAAGTGGGTCTGGGCTTGCAACCAATCAATGTCATTGTTGAAAAAAAGAACCACATAATTATTTGCTTCATTTAAATATTCCGAAAACTCCACTTCTCCTTTAGCACTATCCTCAAGCCCAGTTCCCTCCAAAAGCTCATCAAAACCTGTGACTCCCACATCAAATCCCAATGAATCCAATTCATTTAATTCAGATTTCAGAAGGTCATCATCCCACCCAGAATTTAGCGCTATCTTATTATCTGCAATAACATACGCTCTTTTTTGAGCATCAGAAAGATGTGAAAGTCTTACGCACGGCAAGAGATCCATACCTAATTCTTTTGCAGCCATTAATCTCCCATGACCTGCAATCAGAGTGCCTTCCTGATCAATTAACAAAGGATTAGTAAATCCAAACTCTTTAATACTAGCTACAACTTGAGCTACTTGTTTCTTGCTATGAGTCCGACTGTTTTTCTCATAGACCTTTAATTTCTCAATCGGAATATTTTCTATTTCCATATGTTTCGTTTTATAAATCTTTTAAGCAATCGCCTAATTTTAACCAAGAGTCAAACTCTTGATGAAACTGCCACGGGTCTTTATTTGTCGTGACACCTAAACCTTACAGATTGTTAATGTTCCTTGACTCTTTCCATCTATGTAGGAGGTTTCTAGCGAATAGAGTCATTGGGCAACTAATAATGTTATGGACGCACCTCTTTGGAGCATAAAAAAAACCGCCAAAAACGCCTTTGTTATTACTATGGATTTTCCATATGGGGCTATAGGCAAGGATACAACTTTTAAATGTCTACTGTCATTTGATAGGCATCACGATAATCCTAAGTCAGATCAAAAGCTGGAGAAAAAACACTTAGATAAAGCAAAGGAGCTTAAAACTTTTTGCTTGGACGGTGGGGATTTATTTTGTGCCATGCAGGGCAAATATGACAGAAGATCAAGCAAATCTGACGTAAGGCCAGAACATCAAAATGGTGAATATTTAGATTCCCTTGTTGATACCGCAGCCGATTTTTTTGAACCATACGCTGATATAATGCCAGTTTTTGGATTAGGTAATCACGAAACCGCGATACTTAAAGCCCATGAAACAAATCTCACTGACAGGCTTACACACTCATTAAGGGAAAGAACTGGGGCTCAATGCTTTACGGGCGGTTATTCAACTTGGGTGAAATTTCAATTTAGATTTGTAAATAAAGAAGGGCTTAAAGTTATAAGAGACTCTAAAACATTATGGATGTTTCACGGATCAGGAGGTGATGCTCCAATGTCTTTTGGAACTCTTAATGTGAAACGTCAGGCATCTATTATTCCAGATGCTGACATTGTGGCGACTGGTCACAGTCATAACGAATTTGTGGTTCCTCTTCCTAGGGCAAGGTTAAGTAAGAACGGAATACCTTATTTGGATGAACAAGTTCACATTAAAGTACCTACCTACAAAGAGGAATATGGAAAAGGTGTAAAAGGTTGGCACGTGGAAAGAGGCGCTCCACCTAAACCAACTGGAGCTACATGGCTGGTTTTTAAACCATATGTTCCAATAATAGAAGGTAAAAATGCTACAGCATATAGGTTCTATATAGATACTGAGAGAGCAAAATGAATGAGCGACCAAGACTTCCTATTACCATTGCTTCTTTTATCGCCTTGTTTGCTATAACTTTATGCGTGAACTACGGCATTAATTCCATTTCATTCGGTTTATTTTTAATATCTGCTCTTATAGCCATCTACCCATAATGATGAGCGATATTCTTTAAGAAATCAATATACACAACGCCATTAGAAGGTATCTCCTCTGCTTCATCCCACCTTATACTTTTTCTGGGTTGGCTCCCTCTTTTCATAAGCAGAGTCTTTTGGACTTGTTTAATTCCAACAAACTTCCAAGCCATATTATGCTCCCATACAATTCCCACAGCAGCGCCAGCATCGTGCCAGCATGAAAGTGAATTTGTCTGCTGGACAGTAAGCCCGCCTGACTTGCACATTATTGATAACCTTGGCTCTTTTGTGCTTTTAGCTTCGATATATAGCGCTCTTCCACCCCCTGTCGTCCAAACTCCAACGAAATCTGGGAAAGGGTTTTTAAGTAATGTGGTTATGACCTTCCCATTAATATTAATAGTCCTACTGGGAGGGTCACATTTTCTTAATACTGCCTTGCCTTGCGATTCATAAAACCCTGATATTTGGGAAATTCTATTCTCGAACTCTTTTCCAGTATTTGTCTTATTCTTTCTTCTAGTCAATTAAACCAAATTCTTTAGCATATGACTCACAAGCCTTCTCAATAACCCACTTCATATAATCCTTGTCTTCTGTAAATCCTTCTTGTGGAATAGTTTTTGGAAGATCAGGAGTCCCTACTGTGTAGTCTGGATTAGGTATCGTAGGCTCCCCAACAGCAGGAACATAATCAGGGTTCTCAATCATTGGCTCCCCGACAGCTTCTTTAGCTTCTACGTAATCAGGGTTATCAATAACTGCTGACCCTTCTTGCTCGACTGCTGGTATGTAATCGGGGTTATCTATAAGTTCCTCAGACTCCTCATCATCCTCATCGTAATCAGGATTTGCAAT
>Ga0115012_10000151_pt1 | contig 40004 bp, 31 predicted proteins | sample TroAtlMetagenome_FD_88706 | JGI IMG/M metagenome (GOLD analysis project Ga0115012, IMG submission 88706) | Marine eukaryotic phytoplankton communities from Atlantic Ocean - Tropical Atlantic ANT10 Metagenome | ecosystem: Environmental > Aquatic > Marine > Oceanic | place: Tropical Atlantic... | reverse complement strand
TCCGAACTCGGCGAGTTGGCCAAGACACCCGATGCGAACATCATCAAGCTCCCCAATATCTCCACCTCGGTTCCACAACTCAAGGCCGCGATCGCTGAGCTTAAAGCCAAAGGCTATGCGCTCCCAGACTACCCAGAGGAGCCCCAGTCAGACACCGAGCGTGGCATCAAGGCCGCCTACGACAAGGTCAAAGGGTCTGCTGTAAACCCCGTCCTTCGCGAAGGGAACTCGGACCGGCGCGCGCCCAAAGCGGTCAAGGCCTACGCCCGCGCCAACCCCCACAGCATGGGCGCATGGACGGCAGACTCCCAGTCTCACGTGGCGACAATGAGTGCCGGTGACTTCCGCTCCAACGAGAAGTCACTGACCCTCAGCGAGGACACCACGCTGACCATCGAACACGTCGACTCGGACGGCACCACCACTACCCTCAAGTCGGGGATCCCCGGTCTCGCCGGCGAGGTGGTCGATGCCACCTTCATGAGCAAATCCGCGCTGCTCAGCTTCTTGGCTGGCCAAGTCGAGGATGCGCGTGGCTCAGGGGTGCTGTTCAGTCTGCACATGAAGGCCACGATGATGAAGGTGTCTGACCCCATCATTTTCGGCCACGCAGTCCGCGTGTTCTTTAAAGATGTCTTCTCAAAGCACGGCGCAACCTTCGACCGCTTGGGTGTGGACGTCAACAACGGCCTCGGCGATCTCGTGAGTAAGATTGCATCGCTGCCCGCAGACGAGAAGGGAGCCATCGAAGCAGACATCGCCGCGACCTACGCCGCAGGCCCAGCACTCGCCATGGTGAACTCCGACAAGGGCATCACCAATCTCCATGTCCCGTCGGACGTCATCATTGATGCCTCCATGCCGGCCATGCTGCGCACAAGTGGCTGCATGTGGAATACCGAGGGCAAGACTCAGGACACCAAGGCGGTCATCCCTGACTCCAGCTACGCGGGCATCTACCAAGCGGTCATCGACGACTGTAAAGCCAACGGCGCCCTCGACCCAGTCACCATGGGGAGTGTCTCCAATGTTGGCCTCATGGCACAGAAGGCTGAGGAATACGGCAGCCACGACAAGACCTTCGAGCTGGCCAGCGCTGGCACGGTCCGAGTCGTGGATGCTGGGGGCCATGTCCTGCTGACACACACTGTTCAGGCCGGCGACATCTGGCGCATGTGCACCGTGAAGGATGCACCCATCCAAGACTGGGTCAAGCTCGCCGTAAGCCGCGCCCGCGCATCGGGGGTACCAGCTGTATTCTGGCTTGACAGTACCCGTGCCCACGACGCCCAGCTCATCGCCAAGGTCAAGCAATACCTGCCCAACCACGACACGAACGGCCTCGAGTTCCCAATCCTCTCACCAGTCGAAGCCACACGCTTCTCACTGGAGCGGATTCGTGAGGGTCTGGACACCGTATCTGTGACTGGAAACGTACTCCGCGACTATCTCACGGACCTGTTCCCAATCCTCGAGGTGGGCACGAGCGCGAAGATGCTCTCCATCGTTCCGCTCATGAACGGCGGTGGGTTGTTCGAGACCGGCGCGGGTGGCTCGGCACCCAAGCACGTCCAGCAGTTCGAGTCTGAGGGACATCTCCGCTGGGACTCACTGGGCGAGTTCCTCGCGCTGGCGGTCTCACTCGACCATCTGGCTGAGAAGTATGGCCTGGCTCGGGCCAAGGTGTTGGCCGATGCGCTCGATGACGCAACCACAAAGTACCTGCTCACGAACAAGTCCCCCTCCCGTCGGGTCAACGAACTCGACAATCGTGGCAGCCACTTCTACCTCGCCATGTACTGGGCCGAGGCGCTGGCGACACAGGGTGAGGACGTCGATCTGGCAGCACAGTTCTCTGGTGTTGCTGCGAAGATGAGCGAGAGCGAGGGCACTATCGTCGCGGAACTCAACGGCGCACAGGGCGATGCCATGGACCTCGCTGGCTACTACATGCCAGACGACGACCTCGCCGCCAAGGCAATGCGGCCGAGCAGCACACTGAACAGCATCATCGCTTCGCTGTAGTGATCAGGTCTGAGTGGGGTCAACCTCGAGGTACTCACTCAGCCATCCCACCAAGAAGTAGAGCGGGAGTGTGTCGAGTGCGGCACACACCAGCTTGAACACGTACCCGGCCAAGATGAAGGTCCAGAGCTGGGGCCACAGCGGCATGGCCTCGTCCAGAGGCAGGCCCTTGGCGTAGAAGTGGGTGATGGTCATGACGGCAAAGGAATCCACAAACTGGGAGACCATGGTGGACGCGTTGTTCCGAAGCCAGAGGTGCGCACCTCCCGTGAGACGCTTCCAGAAGTGAAACAGATGAACGTCACACAGTTGGGCGAGCAAATAAGCACCCATCGAGGCCACGACGGATCCGAAGGCGAGGTGCTGTACTTGGTAGAACAGTCGACCATCCACACCCTCAGGTGGCAAGCCTGTGGACGCGTCGATCGGTAGCTCAGGTGGGAGTACCCCGCCCAGCCACAGGATGAACGCCACCCAAATGTTGAGTCCGAAGCCCACCCAGACGACGTTGGACGCCCGCTTTCGTCCGTAGATTTCCGAGATGATGTCCGTACACAGGAACGTGATCGGGTACGGCAATACACCCACAGCAAGCGGCATGGGGATCTCGACGCCCATCACAGAGAAGCTCAGATCGATGAAGCGCGTGAGCCCGAGAACATTCAGCATGGTGAGTGAGCCCAAGAAGAGCCCTGACACAATCAGAAACACGAGCTCTCTGCGCGCGTGGAGTGAACTGGCTTCGATGGGATGCAGCTTGTCTTCCATGCGAGACCACTATCCGAACATGCGGACCCCTTCCATCCAAGGTAGACAACCACATGGCTCACGTCGTCACCAGACCCAGCGAACCCTTCCTCAGCGCATCTGGTGCACTCATGGTCCACCAGATCCCCTCTGCGAGTGACAACCTGATCTGGCTGGCCGTGTGCACTCAGACTGGAATTGCCGCGGCCGTTGACGGCCCAGAGGCCCGCTCAGTTCTGGCGTACTGTCAGGAGCAACGCATACGCCTCACGACCATCTTGAACACGCACACGCATCCCGATCACATCGGCATCAACCGAGATCTGGAGCGCACGCACCAGCTCAGCAGCCTCAGGGTTGTGGGCTCAGCATCTCGGGCGAGTGACATTCCTGGGATCACCGAACGGGTAAAGGAGGGCTCGCGCATCCAGCTGGGAGACGCATCAGGAGAGGTCTGGCTGACCGAAGGGCACATCGATGGACACGTGTCGTTCCTCATGGATGGCGTCCTCTTCTGTGGCGACACACTGTTCGGTGGAGGTTGCGGACGCCTGTTTGATGGTCCCCCTGAAAAGATGCACGCCAGCCTTCAGCGAATGTCCAAGCTTCCCGGTGAGACCGTCGTCTGCTGCGCCCACGAGTACACCGAAGACAATCTCCGCTTCGCGTGGATGATTGATCGCGACAATCCCGTCCTCAAGCAACGGATACGGGGTGTCTGGGCGATACGGCGCATGGGCGGCTCCACAGTGCCAAGCACCATCGCCGAGGAGCGCGCGACCAACCCCTTCATCCGCGTGGGTGAGCCCAGCATTCAGTGGGCTGTGACGCAACACTTCCCAGAGGTGGACCCGCGGGATGGTGCCCAGGTCCTTGCAGCACTGCGTGAGTGGAAGAACCGCGGCGACCACAAGGCCATGCCCGACGACGTCCTCCCGGTTTAGAGGGAGCGAACCTCTCCAAAGAGGTGTGTTTTACCCTTCGCCGCGTTGTCCAGGCGAAACGCCACTGCACCATCGTGGGGGCCAGCGCTGAAGGTGGCCTTCCCTGGAAGAAAGACTGGACGCTTGAAGGACACATCAATCTGAACTCGGCCCTCGGCCACATCCGTGTCGAGCTCTGCCACGGCGCGAGCCAAGAGCCACATGCCATGGATGATGTGGCGCTTGAATCCAAAGAGCTTGGCGGTGATCGGCCACAGGTGAATGGGGTTCTTGTCACCAGCGATTGCGCCGTAGCGCCGACCGAGGTCGCTCGGCATGGTCCAGACGCTCGACCGCGTTGGGTCGGGATTGGGTACGGGTGGAGCTGCAGTCTTCTCGCCGTGACCCTTGGCGGCCATGGAGAGACACGTGGTGACGCTCTCCCAGACTTGCTCACCGTTGACCGAGATGGTCGTCATCAAGTCGACCTCGACACCCTTTCGGGCTTGTCGTTGGCCTTCAACCCAAACCCGAACCGAGAGAATCTCGTGGGCCAAGATTGCCCGCTCCGCAGTGATGCGGCTCGACACATGCACAAGCCCCATCGCGGGAAGCGGAAAGTCTGGGTGTGTCAACACGGCCATGTGCAGTGGAGCAGCAATGACCTGAGGCATCGTGACGGGGACGACAGAAGTGATCGGGAAGCCGCAGTTCTCCTGATACTCCGCGAGCTGAGTGATGCTCACGTCATCAAGTTCCGCCTCAAAGCGTGCGACGTCTTGTCCGGCTTTGAGTCCCGGCTTTCGGGCGAACGCGGCCCTAAACATCATGCCGCCCATGCTGGGCGCCTCATCGTATCGAAGCGTTGTGGTCATTCTCTCTCCTACCAGACCGATGCGTCAGCGAGTGCTCTGGGCCAAGCACTGCCAGGGTTTCCTGGTATGTGCTCACCGGCTGGACCGCGAACGAAATTGCCCTGGTCGGCAAAGGCCCTCTCTTCGCTGGTGCGTCCATGCTGCTTCCTGAACGGTCGAATACGTGATCCATCATGGATGCTGACCACCTCGTGAGGGGCGGGACGAAGATCAACCAAGGCGCCCTTTCGCCCCGGATTCAGCAGCTGCTCTTCATTACCGAGCGGGTCAGCGATCGTCTTGGCCTTGAGCGTCCACACGATCATCGACGTGGGTGTCTTGTCTGGGTGGGCACCGCACAGGAGGTCCTTGAACCCGTAGAACTGCTTTCCAATGTCATTCTGATTGACTGGGCCTGCCATCAGGCATGTCCCAACCAGTAGGTCACAGTCGTCGGGCAGGTCAATGCATCCAGACAGCTCGCACACTTGAGCAGAGCGGCTCGACGCAGCCCCGATGGCCTGACACGCAAGGGTCGGGTCGAGCTCTCGGGCGACCACTGCAGTTTTATCCAAGCCACCAACATAGATGCGCTGACCGACGAGCGCGAAGGCCTTCCGGCCCCGATTGGCGTTCCGGCTGAGCGCACGACCGAGGGGAAGGTCCGCCCAGAGCGGAAGGTTCTCGATGAGGCAGTCGGTGATGGCGTTGTTGTCAGCCCTGATCTCGCGAAGGCGTGTCTTGCCACCATCCGTGAGCACGTCGATTCTCTCCATCAGCATCAGCTTCTTTGCGTCATCTCGCTCACAGCCAGTCCAGTGAACAAAGCTGTTGTACGCGGCGCGTGCAGCCATGAATGCGAGCCCCTCTGGAATGTCCATGTCCTGACGATGCTGATACCCATCTGGGGCAGAGTCTTCAGCGTTGACACCGGGCTGTATGCGCTCCGACCGAAAGGCCATGAAGTTTGCTCCGACCTTGCGACAGACTGACTGGCTGATGCTGAGTGGAGTCTCGAGGGTACCGACCTGTGCGACGATGCCGACCCGCCACCCTTGAGAGAGATCTGCTGCTGAGAGTCCACAGAGACTGTGGAGCGCATCGACGACCGTCTTATTCTTTTTGCGTACATCTGCTCCGGCAAAGGGTGCCATGAACACCTGCGCTGCCCGCCGTCCCTCGCTGGCGAGCGCGGCGGCCCGCTCCATCGCGTCGGCCAAGACGCCGAGGTGTAGGTGCTGTAGGTAGCCAATGCTCGGGATGTCATCGACGTGGAAGAAGCGCTTGGAGAGTGCGCGCCACGGAACTGTCAGGAGGTTCAACCCCATCTTGTGACCCGCGAATGTGAGCAGAAGGGTGAACGGCGTCCGATAGGGTCGAGTCAACACCACGTGCGTCATCGCTGCACCACTGAGTACCGGAGCCTCCAATCCATCCGCCTTGCTCAGTAACTTCGCAATCTCGGCGCTCTGCTGTGGACCAAAGCTGACCTGCTTGTGCCCACGAAAGTTGGTGCTCTGACGTGCCGTGAGGATCCCCAAGCTAACCTCTTCGAAGAGCTCCTGATCACTGACGGCTGTTCCCGGCACAAAAGCAGCCGGCCGGTTCATGGAGAACAGCTGTGCGGCCTCGGCGGCCTCATCTTTACTGAGCTTCACGCGGGTCCGGTAACCAACAGGCGAGCCCGATTGAAGCCCAAGGGGAAGGGTGTACCGAGTCCGACGCTCACCTTCCGCTGCAGGTCGAGCGTCGCGCTTGACCCGAGCCTCTGGAGCAGGGGGAGTAACAGGGACTAAATCGATGGGGTTTTGCAGCATGTGAAAGGCCTATCCAACCCTAGCCAGCCGCGCCCCCGTACCGCTCTGCAAACACCGCCGCACGTCGCTCGACCTCACGCAATCGGTCATCTGCGCCCTCGAGCGCCATCATCCACCAGGCATGTGCCTCGTTGTAGCTGCGCCGCTCCAGTCCGAACACAACGCCCAACTGCGCATCAATATCGAGGCCAGCCGCCGTCCATCCAGAGATGGCTCCGCGGACTTCCACGTACCGATTGAACGAGAGTGGCGCCGCACTCTCGGACGGAAGCGGCGTAAACGGCTCATCATCGTCGGGCTCCAAGAAGGAGCGGATCGGCTCGAGTGTCGCGGACGAGTGTGGACCGGAGGGAAGCCCCTGTTCCGGCGGGTCGCGGGGAATCTCATTCTGGGTACGGATTCTGCGACGCTGGATCAAGACGGACAGCGCGATGAGCCAGATCACACCCAGGCACAGCCCACCCACCACACCGACGATGCCAGGCAACCACGCAGACAATCACCACCTCCAGTGAAAACTTGCCTGATACCAACAACGGGGTCAAGGTTCAGGCATGAACCAATACAGCCTGACCGTCCGCACGAAGGGACGTGGACTCACCGACATCACAGCACGAGTTGCGGAATTGGTCGATGGTACGCTGAGCCCAGGCTGCGGACTGGCGCACATCTTCGTCAACCACACGTCTGCCTCACTGGTCATCCAAGAGAATGCCGATCCGGATGTGCGCAGAGATTTGGACGCCTTCTTCGAACGCCTTGTCCCTGATGGGGACCCGCTGTTCAGTCACGTCGACGAGGGACCGGACGACATGTCAGCCCACATACGGTCGGTCCTCACGGCCACACACCTCACGGTGCCCGTCACCGACGGACGCCTGGCACTCGGCACCTGGCAAGGCATCTACCTCTGGGAGCACCGAACTCACCCTCACGCACGTCGAATCACCATCACAGTGTCGGGGTGAAGGTTGCCTGAGCGACCCGGGACTCTACCGCCGTCCAACCCCTACAAGGATCGACGGGAGCCCCGAGCCACTCAGGCTGCGAGTCGAACCTCGCGGAAGGCCACGCCCTGTTGGGCCAGTGGCCGGAGAAAATCGTTCTTGAGTTCAGTCCAAGTCCCCTTGCCCATCTCTCCGAGGTGGATTCGGTATGCAAAGGCCTGAGGTTGTGCAGACTCGTCCTCCCAAGGGTTGACCAATCGCTCATCCACGCGAACCAACGGCTCCACCCGGTACTCTGTGAGCTCGAGGTGGTCTGCCAGCTTCGAGACTGCCCGATTGGCGGCCTCCACAGTGGCGGTCAGTGTGGCGAATTCTATCTCGATCAGGCGGCGTGTCATCATGGTGATGTCCTCGAATGAATGGAGCAGGTTCCGGGTTCGGCGCCAACATTGTCCCTTCACATTGACTCGTCAATAGTTTGCATCCGTAATGAACGATTCGTCACCGGCCTGTCACCGAACATCCACACGTCCCCCCAGCCGACCCGATGCCACACCCAGTAAATAAAGCGACGCCTGTTGGTTGGGGTGGGCTATGCTGAGGACACACTGAGGGAGTTTCTGTGTCGGTTGGCGTCATCATGGGCGAAATATCGAGTGATAAGGGTGCGCGGCCGCAGCCTCCAATCGATGTGCACAACGCCGAGGCCATCGACACCAAGAACAAGGCGCTCTTGATCGCTGCACGCCAGCCAGCGGCTGTGGTGAGCACCAAGCTCGCAGACCTGCTCATTCAGGAGCGTCGAGCAGACGATGTGCTCAGGACATCTGGTGCTCAGGTGAGACGGGATGTCGACGAGGTCCTGGTCGACAACGACGGGACACTGGCGTCCACGCGCCACATCATTGACCAACTGAAGACGCAGTTTGAGGCGCACTCAGAGGTCGCTGTTCTGGCTCAAGCCAATCAGCTGCCCAATCCAGCGCTGTCGTTCTCAGAGAGCACGACAGCCTGAGCTACTCGCCAGTCGTCCACTCGCCCAGCAGCCAGTCGCAGTACCCCTTCGCCTCGAGCGGTGGCATCTCGTAGAGGTGGTATGTCAGGCCATCATCGAGGGCGCAGCGACCGAGCTCACCGTCGGGACAAGGGCCACGCTCACCGCCCATCTCGTCACAATGTTGGGCGGCTTCATCATCGGCCCATGAAGCTGAATAGACCGCACATACATCCGACGATGCCACGCAGCTGTCTGGCCCTGGTCCGCTTGACCCACCACCGGAGTCTCCACCAGCCCCGTCTTCCTCACCTTTTCCCTGGCACGCAACGAGTGCGGCCAAGCCAGTCAACCAGATCCAGCGCGGCATGAAAACCTCCACATCGTCTGTCTACCACGCGCGTTCACGGATAGGGTCTTCCCATGGATATTCGCGCTCAAGTGGAAAGGGCGGTGAGGCGTGTCTCACCGCGAATTCGGCGTACCCCTGTGGAACCATCTCCGCTGCTGGGGCCATCGGTGTTTCTGAAGTGTGAGAACTTTCAGGTCACTGGCTCCTTCAAGGTGCGGGGTGCAACCAACGCAATGTTGGTCCTATCGGAGACAGACCGCGCACGGGGAGTGGTGACCGCAAGCAGCGGCAACCACGGACTCGGTGTGGCGAGGGCTGCCAAGCAGCTTGGCATTCCAGCCACAGTGTTCGTCCCAACAAGTGCAGACGACACTAAGGTGGCCGCCATTCGGGCACTGGGCGTCGCGGTGGAGCGGGTCGGAGACGACTGCGTGGACACTGAGGCCTACGCACGCATGATCGCGGAGCACCATAAGAAGACGTACATCTCGCCCTACAACGATGCGTCAGTGATGGCTGGCCAGGGCACAATCGGACACGAACTACTCGAGCAGATCCCTGACCTTGGTGCCGTCTTTGTTGCCATCGGGGGCGGGGGCCTCATCTCTGGAATCGGTGGATACCTCAAGGCTCGAGACCCGAACATTAAAGTCATCGGGTGCTCACCAGCAGCATCTCCTGCCATGCACGCATGCCTTGAGGCGGGACGAATCATCGACGTCCCCTGCCGCGACACCCTGTCCGACGCCACTGCAGGTGGCGTCGAGCCAGGCGCCATCACCTTCGAGACCTGCCAGCAAGTCATCGATCGCTCCATATTGGTCGGTGAGGCTGACATTGCGGCAGCCGTTCGAGACATCGTCGACACCCATCACATGCTGATCGAAGGTGCCGCTGGCGTCGCGGTTGCGGGGTACCGTGCACTGGCCTCCGAGTTCGAGGGGGTCAACACAGCCATCGTTCTCTGTGGCGCGAACATTAGTAAGCGTGCATTACTACAGGTGATTTCAACATAGCTGCCCCCCCTTCAAAGGTGTTACGGGGCCGCCCTCACCCTGGAGTCACCATGAAAAGTCTGCTCTTTGTATGCTCGCTCATCTTCTCAACCGCGGCCTCCGCTGACGAGGCGTGGACCCACTACGGAAATGAGTTCACGCTGACCGATACCCCAATTGCCTCGTCGGCCTTCCTCAAGGACCCGGGCCAATATGACGGAAAGACCATCATGGTTGAGGGGCCCATCGCTGATGTATGTCAGAAGGCCGGCTGCTGGTTGGTCCTCGCAGAGGGCGACAAGAGCATCCGCGTCCGAACCAAGGCTCATCGCTTCCTGGTGGCCAAGGACTCGACGGGTCAGACAGCTCGAATCGAGGGCCTGGTGAAGTCCACAAAAGTCGACGCACAACGGGTGGCTCACTACGAGTCCGAGTCGGTAAACAAGGAAATTATTCCTGAGAAACAAGCCAAGTCCGAGCGGGTCTTTGAGCTGATCGCCACGGGAGTGTCGATCAAAAAGTAGGCCCCTAAGGCCCGCGGCTATTGCGGCTCATCCAACCCTCATGATAGTAAGTGACTGAACACTTACTATCGTGGGGGGAGTAAGTATCGCGCGGCCACGCCAGTTCACCGACGACGAAATTCTCGATGTCGCTCAAAGCTGCATCTTGGAACACGGTCCGTCGGTCTCGACAACGATGATTGCCGATCGACTCGGCATGTCTCAGGCTGCGCTGTTCAAGCGTTACGGCACGAAAGAGAAGCTCATCGTTGCTGCCCTCAGCCGACCCATGGGGAAGAACCCTCTTGCTGAAGTGTTGGCAGGGGGGCCCACCGATGAACCCATTCCCGACCAGCTTGTCGTACTCGGCGTCGGCATCATGACCGTGATGCGGCGCATCGTTCCATGCATGGCGATGCTTCATGCAGCGGCCATCGACACAAAGGCCCACCTCGGACAGGACCAGGCCGCCCCCATGCAGGGTCGGATGCTCATCACTGCGTGGTTCCAAGCGGCGATGGACCAAGGGCGCATCCGAGACATGGACCCTCACATCATGGCGGTGGGCTTCATCGGCATGCTGAAAGCCCGCCCCTTTCGAGAAATCATTATCGGCGATGACGGACTGAAATGCTCCGACGAAGCCTACGTCCGGCAACTCGTTGAGCAGATGTGGTCCGGTATCGCAGGAGAAAAGGCATGATCTGGCTCATCCTATGCACCCAAGCCATGGCCGGGAGTGCCGTGCTCGAAGACGCCCGAGGAGTAGCCCTGGATGTTGCCACCTATGGCGACGATGCGGCAGTCGATCGACACGACTCTTGGTGGACAAACATCAAGGACCCTGGACTTCAGCAGGTCCTGCGAGATGGGCTGCCCAGCAACCCAGACCTTCGGGCAGCAGAAGCCCGCGTCGACTTGGCGAGGGCAAACACCTGGGTGAGCCTGAGCGCCCTGCTTCCCAACGTTGCATTCGAAGCCACCACGCAGGAAGCTCCCACGGATGCCATGAGCCTCAACCCTGGCGCAGCGAGCATACCCAACTACGGTGATGCATTCGCCTCGCTCGGCACCCTCCTGACGGATCTCGCTGCGGCCACCGGCGGCGACCCGAGCGATGTTCCAGACTTCACCGGATCCGGAGACAGTCTTCCTGACTCCTTTCGGCAGAGCTCTGCCATGCTCAAGGGGGCATGGACGGTGGACGTGTTTGGGCGCCAAACCATGAACACAATCGCCAGTCACAAGGATGCACGCGCAGCCAGGTCGGCTGCGCATGCTCAGCATCAAGCGACCACCGCCATGCTCGCATCGGCTTGGTACAACGTCGTTGCCGCCCGAGAGCAGTCTCGAGTGGTCGATGAGCAGGTCCAGACGGCGCAGGCCCTGCTCGACATCGTCCAACTCCGCTACGAGCGCGGGGAAGGCTCCGCGCTGGACGTCCTTCAACAACGACAGCAGCTTGCAGGCACCAAGGCCCTCCTGCCGAGGGCCCGCGCCGGGCAGGTTGCCGCGGAGGGCATGCTCTCCGCAGCCATGGGAATTCAGCGGCCGACTTCACTCCCAGCGTCCAGCGGCTGGCCAAGCTTGCCCGCAGCGCCAGGACTCGGACACCCCCGTAGGCTGGTCGATGACCGAGCCGATGTTCAGGCCGCCATCAAGTCTGCCGAGGCCGCTCGACTTCGCCATGGAGCAGCCTACTCTGCGCTCGCACCAACACTCACCCTCACCGGTCAGTACGGACGGCAATACCTCACCCTGGACGAGACCGAGAGCGTCGACACGTGGGGGATCGGTGCCGTTGCAACCATGCCCCTGTTCGCTGGCGGCCGCACCCACGCTGGAATCCGAGCGGCCAGGGCAGCCAAGCAGGTCGCAAAGATGGAACTCCAGTCGACCGTGCTGACCGCCGTTCAGCAGGTCGAGTCTGCCATCGCAGTGGAGGGTGCTGCCGGTGAGACACTCGAGGCCGTTCAACTCCAAGCCAAGGCCGCACGCGACGCACTCACAGAGTCGAAGGCTCACTATCTCCAAGGCCTTGCGCCCTACGTGAGCGTCCTCGCGGCCTTTGCCGCGGACCAAGCTGCGCAGCTCGCGCTGCTGGACGCGCACCGCAGCCGGCTCGATGCCCGCATCAATCTACACCTCGCTTTGGGCGGCCAGTGGCGCGTCCCACAGGAGTCATCGCAATGAAGTTCAACTCTCGTCAGCTGCTCCCAGTGGGTATTCTTGGTGCCGGTATTGTCGTCGCCGGCTTGCTGTTTGTCTCCGGCGGGTCGGCTGAAAAGGCCGTACCTGAGATCAAGCCTCTGCTCGTCCAGACCATCGCACCCCAACCCGACGACCTCCCCATCCCCGTGCGAGGGACAGGAGTCGTGACACCCGCGAAGCAAGTGGCCCTCATGCCACAGGTCGCAGGCAAGATCGTCGAGACCAGTCCGAAACTCATGCCGGGTGGACGCTTCGAAGCGGGAGAGGTCATCGCTCGAATTGACCCCCGCGACTACACCGCCGCACGTGACGCCGCCCAGAGCCAGACCCAGAGAGCTGAGCTCGAGCTCGCCCTCGAGCGTGGACGCGGCGAGGTGGCTGAGCGTGAGTGGGAGATGATCGCCGAGGAGGGCTCGACGCCCTCGGACCTCGCGCTCCGAAAGCCCCAATACGCCCTCGCCGAGCAGAATGTGCTGGCAGCCCGTGGCGCACTGGCCCAGGCCCAACTCAACGTGCAGCGAACCCGACTCACCGCTCCGTTCAACGCGGTGGTCGTCGCTGAGAACATCGATGTCGGACAAGTGGTTGGTCCAGCGAGCACAGCCGCGATGCTTGTCGGTACCGACCAGCTCTGGGTCACCGTCTCTCTTCCAATCTCGCAGGTCGACGTGCTGCAATTCGGCGATGATGGGTCCTCCGCAAGAGTGATCCAGCGCCTCTCCGATGGACGCACAGTCGAGCATGAAGGCCGCGCACTCCAGCTGGGCGGCGCCCTTGATCCGGCCACCCGCTTGGCCCAGGTGACCGTGGGCATCGACGACCCCTACGATCCAGAGAAGAGTGCCCTGCCTCTTCTACCCGGCGCGTACGTCGAGGTGATCTTCGAGGGCCTCGTGGCATCTCAGGTACTGCGGATTCCCCGTGCCGCCCTGTACGGCGGAGACACCGTCTGGGTCACCGATGAGGGCAAGCTCGCACGCCGTCTCGTGGAGGTCGCGGGGGGTGACGATGAAGCCGTCCTTGTGACCAGCGGCATGAAGGCGGGCGACGCCATCATCACCACGTCCCTCTCGCTTCCCGTCGTGGGCATGCCTGTTGAGACTGCCGGGGCTGCACAATGAAGAACACTGGTCCAATCGCGTGGATGGCGCACAACCCGGTCGCTGCAAACCTGCTGATGGTCATCATCTTGGTGGCGGGAATTCTGGGGATGACCCAGATCAAGCAGGAGGTCTTCCCGGAGTTTGAGCTCGACATCGTCAACGTCACTGTGGTCTACCCAGGAGCGAGCCCCGAGGAAGTTGAGCAAGGGGCCATCCTTGCCATCGAGGAGGCCGTCCGCGGCATCGAAGGCATCAAGCGCGTGGGGGCGAACTCCTCTGAGAATGGCGGCAGCGTCTGGGCAGAGATCCTGCTGGACGCGAACCGCGAGCAGGTCACCTCTGACATCAAGTCCGCAGTGGACCGAATCCAGTCTTTCCCAGAGGAAATGGAGCGGCCGCTCGTGACCATGTTCAAGCAGCCACGCCGAGTCCTCAGCGTCATGGTGTCTGGAGAAGTGGACCTGCCGACGCTGCACGGACTCTCCGAGCAGCTTCGAGGCCGGATGGTTGCATCCCCCGGCATCACAAAGGTTGAGGTCGACGGGATTCCCCCACGTGAGGTCAGCATCGAGATCCCACGAGAGACGCTCGAGGGACTCGGACTGACGCTCGAGCAGGTCGCGATGCAGGTTCGGGCGGCCTCGCTTGAGCTGCCCGGTGGCGAGGTCGAGACCCGTGGCGGAGAGCTGCTGGTGCGCCTCGCGGACCGACGACGCTCCGCAGAGGCCTTCGGTGAGATCATCATTCGAAGCACGGCTGAGGGTGCACAGGTTCGCCTCGCAGACATTGCCACCATCACCGATGGGTACTCCGATAACGATCGTCGGACGCTGTACAACGGCGAACCCGCGGTTCAACTGAGCGTCTTCCGCGTCGGCTCAGAGACCCCTCGCGGCGTCGCGGACACCGTCCGCGAGGTGTCTGACCAGTTCACGAGCAGTCTCCCGGCAAAGATCTCCATCGACTACTGGAACGACCAGTCCGCGCTGCTCGAGGGGCGAATTGACCTCCTCGTGCGAAACGGACGGCTGGGTCTCATCCTCGTCGTGGGAATCCTGGCGCTCTTCCTGAACGCACGTCTCGCATTCTGGGTCTCGATGGGAATCCCCATCAGCTTCTTGGGCTCCTTCCTATTGATGCCCGGCCTGGACATGACTGTGAACATGATCAGTTTGTTCAGCCTGATCGTGACCCTCGGCATGGTGGTCGACGACGCCATCGTCGTCGGTGAGGCGGCGTACTCTCGAATGGAGGAGGGCGAGGACAAGATGACGGCGGCCATTACGGGCGCCCAGCAGATGGCGATACCCGTGACCTTCGCCATCTTGACCACCATCGCCGCCTTCGGACCAATGTTCTTCGTGCCAGGCTTTATGGGCAAGCTGTTCCGAATCATGCCAGCGATGATTGTGAGCGTGCTCATCTTCTCGCTCATCGAGTCGTTCTTCATCCTCCCAGCTCACCTCGCCCACATCAAGATGAAGAAGGCGGGCCAGGGCTTCTTGGGCAAGATCGAGCAGGCGCTCGAGGGCCCTCGTCGGTACATGAGCGGGCACCTCGATCGCTTCATCAAGGGTCGGTACAAGACCACCCTCGCCAAGACAGTTCGAAATCGGTACACCGCCCTCGCGAGTGCGGTCGCGCTACTGCTCTTCGCCATCGGATTGGTTGGCGGTGGGTACCTCCCCACGAGCTTCATGCCGAACATCGAGGGTGAGATCGTGAGTGCTAACGCTCGCCTGCCTTACGGTGCTCCCACTGAAAACACAGAGGCAGTCCGGGAGGTCCTTGAGGCGTCCCTGGACAAAACCCTGGCACAGCTTGGGCCCGAGACGATTCGCGGGGTCTACACAACGGTGGGCGCGCCCGCGAAAGTCGAGGGTCCGGGACCCATCGATGCTCGCGAGGGTTCTCACCACCTCGGTATACAGGTCTACCTCGTCCCCACTGACTCCCGTGAGTTTGGAGCCAAAGAGTTCCTCCGCGCCTGGGAATCCAACACCCCACCCATTCCTGGTGTAGAGGCTCTTCGTTTCAAGGACGACTGGGGGCCCAGTGCTGGTGCCGCAGTCGACCTGAGGCTCTCCCACCCGGACACGGCAGTGCTGACTCAAGCCGCTGACGATGTGCTCGACCGGCTCCAGTCCTACAGCGATCTGACGCAGGTCGAGTCCAGCCTCGCGGAAGGCAAGCCGCGCTTGGACTTCAAACTCAAGGACGCCGCGACGACCCTCGGCATCACATCAAGAGACGTTGGAATGCAGCTCCGTCACGCGTTCTTCGGTGCAGAAGCGCTACGTGAGCAGGTGGGACGCGATGAAGTCAAGGTGATGCTGAGACTTCCTGCCGACCAACGTCTGAGCGAGTACGACATCGAGGCGCTCCGGATCCGGACTCCGGCGGGCAACAGCGTCGTACTCGGCGATGTCGCCAGTTTCGACAGGAGCCGTGCGCCGAGCTCGATTCAGCGCGAAGACGGCAAGCGAACCGTGAACATCAAGGCACAGCTCGCCCCAGGCGTGGACTCCTCCCAGCAGGTCACCAAGGCCGTGAATGCCTCTGACATTCCAGCCTTGATGGCCAAGTACCCTGGACTGGAGATTGGCTACTCCGGCGAGCAGCGCGAGCAAGCAGAGAGCTTCTCGAGCTTGGGTAAGAACTACCTCATCGCGCTCATTGCCATCTACGCGCTGCTCGCGATTCCGTTCCGAAGCTACATGCAGCCACTGATCATCATGTCGGCCATTCCCTTCGGCATCGTGGGGGCATTCTTCGGGCACCTGGTGATGGGCTTCAACCTGAACATCATCAGCATGTTTGGAATTGTCGCCCTCTCGGGTGTGGTGGTGAACGACTCTCTCGTGCTGGTGGACTCGGCAAACCGCTTCCGCGCCGAAGGCAAGAGTCCGTCTGAGGCCATCCAAATGGCGGGCGCTCGACGCTTCAGGCCCATTCTGCTGACCTCTCTTACGACGTTCTTCGGGCTCGCACCGATGATCTTTGAGACCTCCATGCAGGCCCGGTTCCTGATCCCGATGGCCATCAGCCTCGGGTTCGGCGTGCTCTTCGCCACGTTCATCGTTCTGCTCCTGGTCCCCGCCGTGTACCTCATTGTCGACGACGCCAGTCGCGGCTTGGCCAAGCTGACAAGAGATGATTCGGAGGAAAACACTGTGCCCGTGGCTGTGCCCACAAAATAAAAAAGCCGGTGGTCGGGTCCCCTCGAGAACCCGTCCCCGGCCATCCATGACAACCTTTGAACAAGCAGTCCAAGCGTCAAGGGCTTTTTCGGTTAGCCTTCCTCATGCCCACTCAGCCACACATGGTCGAGGCCCTGCTGCGGTCGCAGCTGATGGCCCACATGACGGACGAAGAGCGCCGCGACCTCGCCCTGCGCTTCGAAGTCCGCCCCTTCAGCGCCGGCCAGACCTTGATCGCAGAGGGGTCAGAGGGGCGCGGACTACTTGAGATCCTCGCAGGTACTGCAGAAGTTCGAGTGCGCGATGGAGCGCACGGGTATCGAGTCGCCCGACTCGGTCCAGGCAGCTTGTCCGGAGAGGCTGCCTTCTACTCAGGTTCTGCTCGTGGTGCAGATGTGATCGGCACCTCAGAAGGCATCGTCGCTGTGCTGTCGAGGACAGCGTACCTGAGCCTGCTGCAGCAAAACAGTGCAGCGGCTGAAGCGCTGGACAAGACCGTTCTTGAGCACCTCAGCCGCCGCGTTGTCGAGACGAATGCACGCCTGGAAGCCCTCCTCACGGCAAAGCAAGATGGCGGCCTCAAGGGTGCTCTTCAGGCCATGTTCGGCGTGAAGGACAGCGTACCGGTGGTCGACCATGGATGAACGTCAGCACATCCTCACCATGCTCGATGGGCTGGAAGGTACCCCAGCAGAGGTGATCGCAGACCTGGCACGGTCCTTCGACCTCCGTCAGTACACAAACATCGAGCTCTGCCGGCAGGGTGATGACGCGGATCGACTCTGGGTGCTCGGCTCCGGACACGTGACTGTGGTGCGCTTGCTGTCGACTGGACGGCCGTGCGACGTTGCCCGTATTTCCCCCACAGCCCTGGTGGGCTTTTCTGGCCTGGCCGGCGTCCCAAAGCGGTCCGCCACGCTCAAAGCTGATGGCCAGATTGAGGTGCTCGAGATCGGTACGGAGTCTGCCGCTGAACTCCTGAGCGACACCGCCAGTGCGTCATCGGCTGCCTTTCGGCGTGTACTGATTTCTGCAATCGCCAAGCAGGTCGCCACGACAAACACCAACATTGCCAAGTTGGCTGTGGATCTGGGGCTCGCTCAAGCTGGGGTGACTGAAGAGACCCTTCTCTCCACCATCACGCTCCACTGAAGTGACGCGCCGGAACCGGTGTTTTTCACACCGCCCGCACACCCTTGATGTGGCGAAAACGATCCCCTTCGAATGGTTTGGTGCTGAGCGAAACTCCAGCTTCGCCTAATAAAACACGGCATCCGAAGGCAGTGTTCGACCAGCTATGGGCTTGGGAACCACGTCGTCCCCTTGGTACCATTCCAGTCGCTGGAGGTAGCCTTGTCCCAGTCAGTACCACTCATCGACATGGCGGATTGGTCCCATCCGGACCGCCGCCGGGGGTTCATCAGCACCCTCGGAGACGCGCTCGAGCGCTTTGGGTTCGTTCGCGTGCGGGGTCACATGGTCAATACGGAACTGGTCGAGCGCGCCTATGAACGGCTGTCTGCATTCTTTGACCAGCCAATGGACCAGAAGAGGAAGCTCTACCTCGAGGGCATGCAGGGGCAGCGCGGGTACACACCGTTCCGAATGGAGCATGCCAAGGATCAAGCACTTCCTGATCTCAAAGAGTTTTGGCACGTGGGCCGAGAGTTTGAGTCGGACCACCCTCTTGCCGACGTCTATGCCGCGAATGTCTGGCCTGACATTGACGGATTCAAGCGGGTTCTGATTGAAGTCTATGATGCCCTCGAGTCCTGCTCACTCGATCTCCTCGATGCGCTCGACAAGTACCTGGGGAATCCCGAGGGTACCCTTCGGAGCATGGCTCAAGACGGAAACACCATCTTGCGGGCGCTGCATTATCCAGCGATGGATGACCACACCTTTATTCCGGGTGCCATCCGGGCCGCTGCACACGAGGACATCAACCTCATCACGCTTCTGATCACGTCGACTGCATCAGGCCTACAACTTCAACGCAGGGACGGCTCATGGATGGATGTCAACGCTGAGCCTGGCGAGATCATCGTCGACTCTGGCGACATGCTTGCACGCATCACAAACGGTGTCCTGCCGGCCACCACACACCGCGTCGTCAACCCATCGGATGGCGGCACACGACGCTTCAGCCTTCCCTTCTTTGTACACCCTCGGCCAGAGGTGGTCCTGCGTGTCTTCGACAAATGTCGGGGGTCTGGTTTCCCGACCCCGAAGCCTGACATCACCGCAGACGATTTCTTGAAGAAACGTCTCGCAGCAATCGGGCTGGGTACGATTTAGCTGACCACCCGCGCTCAGTAGACGCGCACGACACCAGCAACCGTGCCCTGGATGAGGGTCTCCTGGTCAGGCCCAACAAAGATGGGGTCCATACTGGAGTTCGCAGGCTGGAGCCGGATTCGATGTCCCTCGTGGAAGTAGTACTTTACGGTCGCCTCTCCCTCGACGAGTGCCACAACGATGTCGCCATTGCGAGCCGTGGCCTGCTGACGGACCAACACCATGTCCCCGTCGTGAATCCCCTCTTCGATCATGGAGTCACCGCGTACCCGAAGCGCAAAGGTGGGACCATCGCCCCGAAGCAGATTCGCGTCGAAGTGAACAACCGACTCGTGGTGCTCTTCTGCCAAGATGGGTGAACCCGCCGCGACGTGCCCGACCAGCGGAATCTCGATGAGGTTGTCATTGGCGTGCATGGAGCGTGACTTGGCTGTGAGCTGAAGCCCTCGCGCCTTGCCTGCACCACCATCGAGTTTCTTGAGGTATCCCTTCTTGATGAGCGCCTTCACGTGATCCGAAACGCCATTCGTTGAGGCGATACCCAGGGCATCTCCAATCTCGCGGTAGCTCGGCGGGAGACCGCGTGTCTCTATGGCTTGAACGACGAAATCAAGCACATCGGCTTGGCGTTGAGACAAATCAGTCATGGCTACTCCAGTTGCCCCAACATACTGAACATGAGTTCATCTGGCAAGCCGTTCAGTATTTTTAACCGTTAGTGGCTCGCTATGAGGCGAATAGGGACCAGACCTCGTAGACTCCGCCGAGCGTCAAGCCGGCGCCCAAGAGTGAAACCACCACCGCACTGAATACCGGCAGAACAACAGACAGCATGCGACTCTCGACTCGACGTTTGAGCCGGTCCCCCAGGATGACCACGGCCACTCCGACCGCCGATACGACCATAGCGAGACCGAAGGAGAACACCGTCACCAACACCAGCCCGAAGGCAATGCGATGAAAGCTGATGGCCGTGAGCAGTAGAACGAGGGCGGAGGGGCACGGAACGATTCCGCCTGATACCCCCAGCGCGATCAAGTCCTTTGGTGTGCTGACGGCGACAATGTCATCTGCATGAGACTCAGCATGCCGGTCATCGTCGAGCGGATGATCATGGTGGTGGTGGTGGTCGTGGTCGTGGTCGTGGTCGTGATGATGATGACCATCCTGCCGCCCGAGGCGCTTTCGAAGAAGCTGCGCGCCGACAAACAAGACGAGGATTCCGCTCGCCAACTCCATCCACGGCAGCAACGTCTCAGGCGCCATGACGTGAGACAACACCAGTGCCAACCCACCCAGCAAGAACACCGAGACCGTGTGGGTCAACGTCACAATGGCGCCGAGAATGATGGCATGCCGAACGGTCTTTCTCTCACCCAACAGGTATGCAGCAACGAGCGCCTTGCCGTGCCCAGGAGAGAACGCATGGGCTGCACCGAGAATCAAGGCCAGAAAGAGCGCCACAAGAATCGTCTTCGGGGTGAGCTCACCCTTGACCAGACTCGGAAGCACGTCGGGTTCGGCCGTCGACAGGACCGAGGCCGCATCCTCAAAGCCGTCGGGAGAGGAGCTCACCACCTGACGGAAGCCTGATGCAAAACCTCGCGTCAGCTCCGAGCGAACACGGAAGGCAAGCCTCAACTCGCGCTCCTGTTCTTCTCCACGCCATGCACCAGCACGGTTGTATGTGATGTGCCCGTCGTCATTGACGTCGATGAGACTTGATGCATCCAAGATCACACCGGGTCCGACGTAAACGTCGGTGGCGAAGAGTGCCCGTTCATCAGGCCAGTTACTGTTGACGAGGTTGAGGGTCGTCGCCCCTTCTGGCAGCAGTGCCCGCAGGCGGAGGTGATACGAGATGAAGCGCGTGTCCCCCACCCCGCTTGGGCTCGCACTCTGCTCCACCATCCACGGAATGGTCTGCCCATCCACCAACAGTCGAAGCCCATCCTTCAGCTCAGTGAGGGTGGCTGCTGTGTGTCGGTCCTGGTCGGCCTGAGAGGGGGCCTCAATGTCGGCCATAAACCCGCGCAGGTCGGCCAGCAGTATGGGTGTCGGTACCTCCAGTAAATAGGCCACTTCAACAGCGTCTGCCCCAAGACGCACCTCTGTCTTGTGCCCGTACAGCGTCGACCCGAAGGGATGAGCCATGGCGCTGAGCAGGGTGAGCCAGAGATAGAGGAACATGCGGCCCTCTATCACGTGTTAGAGACTCGCCGGAGGCATGATGCGAGCTGGGATGAGAATGGGCGGTGGCGGTGGGGTTCAGTTCACCCCCCTGACAAAGATGCTCTTGATGTTTCTGGTGGGACTCTTCATCGTTCAGAAGGTGCTCGAGAGCTTCGTGGGCTTCCCCATGCTGTCCACCTTCGGCTGGATGCCGTTCGGTCAAGGATTTCAGCCCTGGCAGCCGTTCACTGGGTGGTTCCTCAACGGTAGCGTCACCCGCGCATTCTTCGACTGGCTCTTCCTCTTCTTCATCATGCCCGCCGTCGAGCCCATGTTCACCCTCGAGCGGCTCAAGCGCTTCGCATTCTTTACCTACTTCGGGAGCATCATTGTCGGCTTCCTGATGGTGCTCACAGGCGTCGTACACATCAATGGCGTGTGGTTCGGTATCGAACCCTTCCTGGCCGCACTGCTGGTACTCTTCGGCCTCAGCCGTCCGAATGCCACGATCTTGTTGATGTTCATCATCCCCATCAAGGCCGCTTGGGTGGCCTGGGGGTCAGGCTTGCTGTGCCTGCTGAACCTGTTGGATGGCCGAAGCCTCGCGTCCGCGATGTGGCTGGCGGGCTGGGTCAGCGGCTACGTCTGGCTGAAGGGCGGAATGTCAGGCGGACTGAAGAAGATGCTCCTTCGACATAAGCAGCGTCGAATCAAGCAACGTCTCTCCACCTTCGACATCATCGACGGAGGCAAGGGCTGGGGGAACACACCTGAGTCTGATGACACGGTTCACTAGCCGCCTGAACACACTCTTTGCCTGGCCAGTCGCGCATGGCCGTGCCACCGCACTGGCCATCAGCGCCATCCTGGTCTTCATCTGCGTCGCACTCCCGAAAGGGCAAGTGGACTTCTCGCTTGAGCAACTCTACCCGCAAGACAGCGAGCTGGCGGCCATCTATAAAGAACACAAGGCCGCATACGGGGCCGACGACAATGCCTTCTTCATTGCCAGAGAGGGCGATCCCTGGTCCCCCCAACTCAAGACAGTCGAGGATCGGATTGCCGCACACCCAGCGGTCGAGTCCACGCTCTCCCCCTTCACCATGGAGCGACTCGAGGACCAGGATGGGCTCCTCAGCATGCGTCCGGTGAGGCTCTCTGACACCGACCCCCTCGCGCGGGGAACAGTGGTGGGCACGGAAGGTCAGGGCGGCGCGGTGATTGTTCGCATTGCAGAGCAGCACAACAACCACGACGGTCGTGAGGCGCTCATCTCTCAGGTTGAGGACACCATCGCAGAAGTGGACGGCGACTGGCACCTGGCGGGTATGCCCGTGATTCGGACCGCCTACGTGCGCCTGGTCATCAAAGACATGAGTACGCTCATCCCGCTCTCCATCTTTATCGCGGGGATATTCTTTGTCCTGAGCTTCAGGGATACGAGACAAGTCATACTCGGCCTCAGCTCAATCACGCTGGGTATGCTGACTGCGGGGGCCGCCTACATCACAGCAGGCGGCGTCGTAAACACCTTCTCCCCTGCGTTCTTCAGCGTGGTGGTGGTGGTGGGAACGTCCGACTTGATCCATCTTGTCCACCGGTTTTCCGACCATATCGATGCCAACCCCGATGGACAGGATGCGACGCGGTTGGCTGCTCAACAGGCGGCTGAGGAGATCGGCTTTGCCTGCCTGCTCACCACCACGACCACAGCCATTGGCTTCCTCGCCCTCATGTGGACGGACCTACCGACAGTACAGATGTTCGGACTCGGGGCTGGGCTGGGCGTGATCATCACCTACATCACGACGTTTCTGTTGGTCCCCCCCATCCTGGCCCGAATTCGTCCTCCCTCCCGCTCAGCACGTGGCCATGCCACAGGCGGCGGCGTCAGGATGGCCCGAATCGGTAAGTGGGCCATCTCCAAGCGTCGCAGCATGTTGATGATCTTCGCGGTTCTGGCAGTGGTCCTGGCCACCCTCGGGACACAGACCAAGGTCGCCTATCGACTCTTGGCAGATCTGGGGAACACCAGCGCCGGAACAGGTCAGGCCTTTATGGAAGAAAACATGGGTGCAGTACTGCCCATGAGCGTCGATGTCCGCTTCGACAACGATGCCAGAGAACCGGAGAACCTCCAGGCCATCAGTGAACTGACAAGCTGGCTACGAGATCAGCCACTTGTTGGCCATGCGAGCAGCCTGGCCGACCTCACAGAGATGAGCTGGACGACCTTGTCTGGTGCCTCATCAGGACTTCCACCGAGCCGAGAAGCTGCAGCTCAGTCTCTATTCGCCCTGGGCATCGGCAGCGAAGACCCTGTCCAGCACGTCATGATTGAGGATGGCGCACGAACCCGAATCATGCTTCGGGTTCATGATGAGGGAGGCGACGCCACAACCGCCCTCGCAGCGCAACTCGAAGACAAAGCCGAAGCCCTGCTCTCACCCCTGGGCGCTGAGGTCACCATCACGGGGGTTGCCTACATCATTCAGTGGATCAACAACACGCTCACCCGCCAATTTGTTGGGAGCTTTGGACTGGCCCTGGCTTTCATCGGACTGGCCTGGGCCTTGACCACCCGCTCACTCCGCCGTGTAGTCATGGCGCTCGTTCCGAACATCTTGCCCCTCTTGGCGGTGCTGGGGGCGCTCGGACTGACGGGCGTACCGCTCAAGCCCACGACGGCGATGGTCTTCTCCATCGGCTTGGGCATCGCGGTCGACGACACAATCCACTTCCTCGCTGCCTACGAGCGATGGAGAAAGAGACACCCTGGATGCACATCAGAGGAAGCGGCGCTTCACGCCTATCAGACAGCCGGACGCTCGATGTTCGACACATCCATCGTGCTGATGGCTGGAATGCTCGTGATGTGCGTGAGCGAGTTCAACGCATTCTTGTACCTGGGAGGATTCACCGCCTGGGCGATCCTCGCCGCACTGATCACAGACATCTTCCTGCTGGGTCCGCTATTGGTCGCCGTGGACGACCGCTAGTGACCTCGTCGCCGAAGGACAACGGCGAGCGGCACCATCCACAACCAGGCCAGGTTGCTTCGTCCAGTGGTACTGCATCCCCCCTTCTCTCCAGCAGTGGCACCCTCGCCATCGAGCGAGCCATCTGAGCAGCCCTCATCGATGACACCATCGCAGTTGTTGTCGCGACCGTCACACATCTCCATCGCGCCAGGGCTGGCCCAGCCGTCATCGTCGTCACAGTCGCCGTCTTCGACTGTGTACCCGTCGCCATCGATGTCTCCCGGTGTCTCATCAACATCGTCATCGCAGTCGTCGTCAATGCCGTTGTCAGGGAGCTCAGACGCACCGGGGTGGATGCCAGCGTCTGCATCGTCGCAGTCACCCGCCTCCTCAGAGAAGCCGTCTCCATCGTCATCGGAGCGCTCTGTGTCTTCGTCGACGAGTCCGTCGCAGTCGTTATCGACACCGTCAGGGACCTCAGGCGCCTCGGGACCGACGCCATAGTCGTCGTCGTTGCAGTCGCCCTCGACCTCGCTCAGCCCATCGTAGTCGTCGTCAGAGTACTCAGTGTCCTCGTCGACGAGACCATCGCAGTCGTTGTCGACCAAGTCCGGGATCTCTTCCGCACCAGGGTGGCTCTCTTCGTCCTCATCATCGCAGTCACCCGCCGACTCGGAGTAGCCATCACCATCGACATCGGTGGCGCCAGAGTCAACGGTTCCATCGCAGTCGTTGTCGATCCCATCGCCCCAGATCTCCTCGGCATCTGGCGACACCTCAGGATCACTATCGGCGCAGTCGCCTTCCAGCTCGGTGTACCCGTCTCCGTCGTCGTCGTAGCCGTCGGTTCCATCATCAACGAGACCATCGCAGTCCTCATCCACACCATCAAGCCACTCGGTGGCGCCTGGATGGGCTCCGGGATCGTCATCGTCGCAATCGCCAGCCGTCTCAGTGTAGCCATCGCCGTCGTCGTCATACAGCGCGGTCCCCTCGTCGACAGTGCCATCACAGTCTTCATCTGTACCGTCAGGCGTCTCTCCATCCACACCAGGGTGGATGCTCGGGTCGCCATCAGCACAGTCATCTCCACCGACGCCAGCCCAGTCGTAGCCGTCGCCATCGGCGTCCGTCAGGTCATCACCGTCACAGTCATTATCGATGCCATCGTAGGCGATCTCAGAGGCTTCAGGGCTGACACTTGCATCCCCGTCATCACAGTCTGTGCCGCCCACACCGTCCCAGTCGAACCCATCGCCATCGACATCCGCGAGGTCTGCGCCGTCGCAGTCATTGTCGACGCCGTCGTATGGAATCTCGATGGCAGCCGGATTGACCCAAGGATCTTCATCATCGCAGTCCAAACCGCCACACTCTGGCCGCTCGTAACCGTCTTCATCGAGGTCACAGACTGCCCCGTTGCAGGCCTCATCGCCCAGAGAGTCATATTGGTTCCGGGCGTCGACAGCGTTGGTTCCGTAGATTGCAAGTCCGCTGAACAGCACGGTCTCGTAGGGACCAATCGTGGTTTCTTTGTGGCGCCAGTGAATGGTGTTGTCACCCGACGACCCACCATCATCCCGAAGGAATGCATCAGCATCCGAGTCCCAACCTGTGATCCCGACCTCTTGCTTGGACGGATCGCACACGCCGTAGGACACGGTGTAGTTGCTGTAAGGCGCGACTGCTTCGACGTAGAGGTTGTCTGCTGAGCGGTCATTGTAGGTGCTGAACGTGCCGTACCGATTGTAGTCCGTGTCCGGGTCGTAGCCGTGAATCAGCCGGAAGTTCGAGATGGTGGACGACGACGTATTCTCGACCGTGAAGGCCAGCGTCACGATCTTGGATGTGTCTTCCCAGATCTCATCTTTTGTGACCCGAAGCGACCCCATCGTCATGATGTGGCTGATGTGGTTGAGGGTTCCCTCTGAGAGATCGGTGGTCGAGATCGTGGACCAGCCAAAGGATCCGCCTGACCAGTTCCCCCGGTAGTCATAAGACGACCCACCGATGTCATACTCGACCGTCATCTGCATCCAGGGCGAGCCTGGATAGGTCACATCTTGCCAGGCCCCGTCACCATTCTGGACCTGGAAGCCTCGGCCCGAACCATTGTTCCAGGTGCCGTTGCTGTTGTAGTGAATCTTGACGTAGGAGCCCGTCAGGGTCGTGTCTCCCTGTGCGATCGATATCAAACCCAACAAAGCAATCATTTACAGTCCCCACCCACGCAAGGTTGCCCTCGCCGTCTATGCATCAACGCCAGCGCGCAGAGCACCCACAAAAACCTCGGAGGCTGCCTTGCTGCAGTGCTGCACCCTCCTTTCTCGCCAGCTGTGGGTGCATCCGCACCACCCACCGAAGCATCACAGCCCTCGTCGATGACCCCGTCGCAGTTGTTGTCGATGCCATCGCACATCTCCGTCAGCCCGGGCGCCATCCAGCCGTTCTCATCATCACAGTCGCCGTCTACAGCTGAGACACCGTCTCCATCCACGTCGTCGACCGATTCATCAGTGTCGCCATCACAGTCGTCGTCAATCCCGTTGTCAGGGACCTCGATGCTGCCCGGGAATACGCCGTCGTCATCGTCATCACAGTCGCCAGCGATCTCGGTGACTCCGTCGCCGTCATCGTCGTAGGCATCCGTGCCCTCATCGACCTCACCGTCACAGTCGTTATCGGTGCCATCCAGACGCTCTTCGGCATCAGGTGAGATGCCGTAGTCGTCGTCGTTGCAGTCACCTTCAGCCTCGGAAATACCGTCACCATCGTCGTCGCTGTAAACGGTGTCCTCGTCAACACGGCCGTCACAGTCATTATCCACGAAGTCGGGAATCTCTTCCGCGCCAGGATGAGCATCCTCATCTTCGTCATCACAGTCGCCTGCAGACTCCGAATAGCCATCCCCATCCACATCGGTGGCGCCTGAGTCGACGGTCCCGTCGCAATCGTTGTCGATGCCATCGCCCCAGATCTCTTCTGCATCTGGCGAGATCGTGGCGTCGCTGTCTGAACAGTCGCCCTCCAGCTCCGTGTAGCCGTCGCCGTCATCATCGTACCCATCAGTTCCATCATCGACTATGCCGTCGCAATCCTCGTCGGTGCCATCGAGGGTCTCTACAGCACCGGGGTGTGCGCCTGGGTCAGCATCATCGCAGTCCCCTCCCGTCTCAGAATAGCCGTCTCCATCGTCGTCGTAGAGGGTCGTCTCTTCGTCGACATCGCCGTCACAGTCCTCGTCCACACCGTCTGGCGTCTCTGAGGACACGCCTGGGTGTACCGTTTCATCGGTGTCCGCACAGTCATCACCGCCGACACCCACCCAGTCATGGCCATCGCCGTCCGCGTCCGTCAGATCACCGCCGTCACAGTCGTTGTCGGTGCCGTCATACGGCACCTCCACAGATTCTGGGTGCACAGCAGCGTCGCCATCGTCGCAGTCGAGCCCACCGACGCCGTCCCAGTCGAACCCATCCCCGTCCACATCGGCCAAGTCGTGGCCGTCGCAGTCATTGTCAACTCCGTCATACGGGATCTCGATGGCCGCGGGATTGACCCAAGGATCATCGTCATCACAGTCTGTACCACCACAACTCGGTCGCTCATATCCATCATCATCTGCATCACATCCACCCAGCAGGATGTTGATCTCATTGGTGTAGATCTGCACCCCGAGGCTGACATCGGAGATGGTGTCGGTGAGGTTTCCATTCACGATTGTGCGCCCGCCATTGGTGAGACCAATGGCCGCATTTCCATACGCGGAGCTCGCCAAGATCTCCCCAGAACCGACCGAGAATGAGACGCTGTAAGTCCCCCAGCCGGGGTTGCTCAGCGAGACCGATGTGGTCCAAAGACCAGCAGACAAGCGGCTGTCAGTGATGGTCATGGAGGAGTAGTTGGAGGAACTCCAGCTGATGCCAAATGCGGACGCTCGGCTGCTATTGCTCGTCCAATCCTGCATGATCGCCATGCCGCCAGACGACACGTAGCTGTTGAGTGCGTAGCTGTCGTGACTCCAGTTCTGGACGGCGTAGATGACGAGATCCCACCCGCCGCCGGAGATCATGGAGTCACAGGATCCGAGAGATGTGGTCCGCGTAATGCTGTGAGCGGACTCAAAGCCATCGAGCGCCATCCCCATCCGATCTGTCGAGAGGTTGTAGTCGTTGCAATACAGGATGTTCTCGGCATGAGCCGAGGGGCTGATCAGGAGACCGATGACGGCCGTTGTTCCTAGCCAGCGTGTCACAGCGCGATCCCATCACAATTATTGTCGATGCCGTCCCCTTCGATTTCGGGATGACCGGGATTCATGCTTGGATTCGCGTCGTCACAGTCTCCGCCAAACTCCGAGAAGCCATCGCCATCGTCATCGGCGTACACCGTTCCCTCGTCGACCATTCCGTCGCAGTCATTGTCTACCCAGTCTGCAATTTCCATTGCGATTGGACTCACACTCATGTCGGTGTCGTCACAGTCACCCTCGACCTCAGTGACACCATCACCATCATCATCGTAGATCGTGGTGCCCTCGTCGATGATGCCATCGCAGTCGTTGTCCACCCCGTCCGGAAGCTCTACGGCAGCGGGATGAACCGAGGAATCGTAGACCGAGCAGTCCCCGCCATCACCGCTATACCCGTCCCCATCGAGGTCTGTAGCACCCGAATCGACCACGCCATCGCAGTCATCATCGACACCATTCGCCATGTCCTCGAAGGCTCCCAAGTAAATGTCCGGGTTGCTGTCATTGCAGTCGCCGTCGTCTTCGGTCTGCCCGTCGCCATCGTCGTCGTAGCAAGAGGTTCCTTCGTCTGCGGTGCCGTCACAGTTGTCGTCACGGCCATTGCAGACTTCTTCACCGCCCGGTCGGGCGTCCGGGTCCGTATCATCGCAGTCCGAACCGCAGACACTGTAGCCATCACCATCTTGGTCGTAGAGGTCTCCGGACGCTGTCGAGCACGCGTTACCGCGGAGATGGACGCCCGAGAAATCGAAGCCTGTGCTCAGCACAAACCGAGCGTCAGCGGTCTGCTCCGAGTCATCCTCCGGAGCAAACTCAAAGGGCACGTCAACCTTCTCTCCCGGCTCGATGCGGTATGACAGCGAGAGGGTTGAGCCGAAGGTTGGATTCGCCACTGGAATGTCGCTGACGTCGACCGCGATGGTGCCCTCATTCACGAGTGTCACCGTCTCCACCGCCCTGGTGCCCACAGCAACCGGACCAAAATCGACGAGGCTGGATACATCGTGAGTGCAGGCGTTGCGGCCTGACCACGAACCTCGACCACCTGCTCTGGGTCCTCGGAGGCATCAGTCTTTACGATGATCCGCCCGTAGTGGTACCCGTCAGTTTCGGGCGTATATTCGAAGCTGACTGCCACCTCTCCATCGGGCTCAATCGCCTTCGGCATGGGTGCGGTACTCCGGGCGAAGAAATCGCCCTCGATGTTGATCACATCGGCGGCGATGACATCAATCTCACCTCCACCAGTATGCGAAATAAGGACCGTAAACACCTGCGTCTCGCCAACCGAGATGACTCCGAGGTCGTTCAGATCGGGTGAGATGGTGTAGCTAGAGGCCGCCGCTCCCACCTTGTAGTCGGAGCTGCAAGCAGCAGCGAACATGGCAGCGGTCACCAAGAAGATGCGATTCATCATTTATCCCCATGTGGTCCCCCATTCTTCCGCCGCAGCGCAACGAGTGGGAGAAGAGCCCACCACAATGATGGGGCCAAAGGCGCTGTTTTGCAACCGCAATTGCCACTCTTTCCAGGGGCTCCACGGGACGCACCATCTGGGACACGCGGTGCAAATTGCTCGCCACCCGTATCCGAGGTCTCCTCCGAATCCGTCGGAGGCTCACCCGTGTCACCGTCTTCCGCTCCAGTATCAGCGTCTTCCACCTCTCCTGAATCGCTGGACACAGAGCCTGTGTCATGGCTCTCAGGCGCTCCTCCTGTGTCGACTGGTTCAGGTTCGGCAGTATCGGTAGCGGGGACACAGTCCTCATCAACAGATCCGTCGCAGTCCTCATCTCCACCGCCACAGTCGTCTACTGCAGCGGGAAAGACTTCAGAATCACCATCGTCACAGTCGACCTCGCCGCCAGGCTCTACCCATGCTGCGGGACGGTAGCCGTCCCCATCCCGATCGTAGTCATCCGCGCCGTCACAGTCTGCATCGATGCCGTCGTACCAGACCTCCGCCATGTCTGGGTGGATCAGCGGATTCGCGTCATCGCAGTCTGTGCCACCGCTGGCTGCATCCACGTGGCCGTCACAGTCCGCATCTGTACCCTCTGGAGTGATGCCGTCACCCGGGTAGACCGTTGGGTCGTCATCTGCGCAGTCATCCCCGCCCCATTCGGAGGAATCGTGACCGTCTTTGTCGCAGTCAAAGTCGCTCAGCCCATCGCAATCCGCGTCGATCCCGTCATAGCAGATGTCCTCAGGCATACCGGGCGCCGCTGCCCCGTCTCCGTCGTCACAGTCATCTCCACCGTAGGCAATTGGAATGTGCCCGTCCCCGTCTGCATCGAAGTCATCGTCGCCCTCACAGTCCGAGTCGATGCCGTCGTACCAGGTCTCCACCGCATCCGGATGGGTGCTGCCCGAGGTGTCATCGCAGTCACCTACCCCGATGGCTCCGATGGCCCCTGGGAAGCCTGAAGACGCGTACCCGTCGCCGTCAGCGTCGTAGTCCGTGGTCGGATCACAGTCATCGTCCGTGTCGTCGTAGAACACTTCCTCTGCATCCGGGTGAATGTCCGAGGCATCGTCATCGCAGTCAGATCCCCCATAGAGCCCAGCACTGTGGCCATCGCCGTCCGCGTCAAAATCGTCATCGCCACGACAATCTGAGTCGATGCCGTCGTACCACTCATCCTCGGCCCCTGGATAGGTGGTGTCCACAAAGTCATCACAGTCAAACCCACCCCCTTCAGGGCTGCTGTAGCCGTCTCCATCTCGGTCGTAGTCGTCGTCCCCAGCGCAGTCACCGTCGATGCCGTCGTACCACACCTCCTCACCGCCCGGATAGGCGCTCGCGTGAGCATCATCGCAGTCTCCATCGCGCTCCGTGAAGCCATCACCATCGGCATCGTCGAGCCCAAGAACCGAGAACGTCACGTTATCAACGCCCCAGTCCTCACCGCTGATGCTGTTTCGCAGCGTGAACCGATCAATCGGAACCGGAAACTCCAGACCAACAAAGCCATCCAGCCCAGGCGCCAGTGTATCGCTGTACATCTCGGTCCCGTCTCGGTACGCCTCGAGGGTAATGGCCCCATCCACATCGATGAGCCACAGAGCGATGCCAGGCTGGTTCTCGAGAAACACCATGTGCAATGTGTCGCCATCAATGCGTCCAGCCTGCGTATCGATTGGCGGACTATCGCCAATGGTCTCGACGACCTCGAGCTCTCCGATGAACTCCACACCGCGACGCCAATACTGATCGGTGATGAGGGCGCCTAAGACGGGCTCTTCGAAGTCAATTCGGTCGCCGATCATGCTGATGGCAGACGCAAAGGCGCCCTCGGTGAGGTAGACCCCCGCGGCACCGGCATCGACGACGCCATCGCAGTCATTGTCTATGCCGTCTCCATAGACTTCTTCTGCACTCGGACCCACATCTGGATCGAAGTCGTTGCAGTCGCCATCCTCTGCGGAGAGACCGTCTCCGTCGCGGTCTGACCCAGCAGAAAAGACGACCTCGAGGTCATCCACACCCCACCCGTTGGGGGAACTTGCTGCGATTCGAAGGGTGTCGATCGGCGCGGCAAAAGTGAAGGCTTGGAACACCCCACCCGGCGTGTCCGGTCCGTCAGCATCGAAGAAGTATCCATCGACGACAAGCTCACCATCGAACAGCGCGTCCATGCGCATTTCAACCTCTGCATCCAAGATTCGCATCGCGACGGCATCTACCGGCGCACCAAACACCATGATGAGGTCATTTGCATCGGACCCAGCCGTCACGCGCGCGCCGAGCGTATCGACCGGAGCAGAACCCCAGATGCTGGGCTTGACCCGTACGGTGCCTGACGCAACCAACTCCATACCCTCGGCGGCATAGACCTCACCGGCATGGACCCCCTCTTCGACATCCTCGAAGTCAAAGACGACTCCCTCTGCAACAGAGAGAACGTCCTCGAGATCGTACCGAAATCCTGCATCAAGCTGGCGAGGGACTATCCACCCATCGACCCAGCCATCGCAGTCGTCATCACGGGTGTTGTCGGGAATACTGACGGCGTTGGGGTGAACCTCGGCATCCTCGTCGTCACAGTCGAGACCACCAGACACATGGGCCACGAACCCATCTCCGTCTTCGTCGAGGTAAGCGGGAATGAATGGCCACACCCAGACGGCACCCGCACCCGTGCGGGCCCCCGGTGAATCGAGGGGCGCCCCCACCAACAGGTCCGGGTAGCCATCGCCCTGCACATCTTCGCCGACAGCGATCGCTGTGCCGAGCTCAGCTCCGCCTGTGGAGCTGTACAGGCGGTGGTCAGCGTCTGCGAGGGAGGTCACGCCAACCGGAGCCTCACGAAAGACGCCCACAAGACCGCCACCACCGAGGGAGGGTATGCCACCTGTAGCACCGACCATGATCTCCATAGGGTCGTCGTCATCGAGCTGGCCCAGGACCACACTGGCCCCGGCAGCGACACCCGATGATGTTCCCTGAATCACAGCGTCGGCTTCAGCAGCATCGACGATGCCATCCGCGGGATCAAGGAAGACGTATGCTGCCCCAGTTCGTGTACCAAATGTGCTCACGCGGTCGCCACCCACGACCCAATCGATGTGTTCATCCTCGGTGAGCTGTCCCACAGCCACGGCGCTACCAAACCAGTCTCCGTCTGACTCACCCTCGATGGTCAGCACTGCATCCCCACCCGCCAGTTCATCGAGTGCAAAGGCCTCCACGGCCCCCGAACCAGAGCCAGGTCGACCAGCCACGATCAGGTCCGGGCCGTCTATGCTCGGGGCAGCGGCCAGGCTGCTGCCGAGCCGGCCGCCCAGGTACACGCCAAGCCGTGTGTGCTCGAGGGCCACATGGGATGTCTCCGTCGCGAGTCCTGGTCCAAGTGCGACCATGACTGCTCCGCCAAAGGGCTCGCCATCCGAAGACGACGACGCTCCGAGTGCGAGGTCAAGGTAGCCGTCACCGTCGAAATCGCCCGTGCTGAGCGTCCCGCCCGTTGGACCAACGCCGGGGGGTGGTCGAACCCAGAGGGCCGCCTCATCCGCTGAAACATCAGGGTCGAGGACCGACGTCGCCAGAATGATGGCTGCACCCCCGTCGCCATCACCTGGTGCACCGATGATCAAATCAGCCAAGCCATCGCCATCCATGTCGGCCATGGCGATCGCCTCACCCAGGCGGCTACGGTCATCACCGTTCCAGTGCCACCCGTGGGTATCCGAGTCCTCGACGCCCGCTCGAACCCCTCCAAAGAACAGGTAGACCTGGTCCATTTCTGGCTGCCCGACCAGCACATCCGTCAGTCCGTCGCCGTTGACGTCCCCGGTGGCGACCGACTCACCAAAGAACGTCGCAGCGTCACGCCCCCACCAGGCCTGCTCAATCCTGGTGGTCGAGCGAAGGTGAGCGACCGAACGCGACTCTGCATTTGATATCCAAGCGGTCCGACCCGATAAATCCGCGCCTGAGCAAGACCAGACCACGCCGCTTCCTGCGCCAAACTGCGCTCCACGACCATCGTCGTCCGGAGTGGATCCAAGGTGTATGACCGCCTCATCACGCTGCTCGAGAAGCACCAACTGGCTCTGGCCCCAGTCCCAAACCAGGCCCCGATTGGGGAATCGTCCGACCACGCGGTGCCGAATTTCAGAGGCGGTGTGTCCGGTGAGGAAGCCAGACCAATCGCCATCTCCCGGACATGCTCCAGGAACGCCATCCAGCACCAACTGTCCGCCGAATGACGGCGACACCTCGGTGAATGTAGCGCCACCCATCTCGAAGGTGAACGGAATCTCCACGACCCCTGCTGGAACCGTTTCTGCTGATGCCATGTCCACCCAACCTGGAGGCGGACCATCCGTCTCAGCAGAGTCAATGAGGATGACATTCACAGCGTCGGGACCGTCGGTTTCTGCGATCAAGACGACCGGCCAACCGAGGATGACCCCCGCGCCAAAAACTCGCGCCAACCAACCCCTGCTCATGCGGTCAGGCTACCACGGCCTCCGACGAGCGGCTGTCCGCATTTGAAGTCAGAACCGGCTAAGGCGGACCGATGATCAAATATCTGGGCTCAAAGCGTCTGCTGACGCGTACGATCGCCGCCACGTTGTCCGATCTCCCTCCCGGTGCTCGGGTACTCGATGTCTTTAGCGGAACCAGTCGCGTTGGACAGGCGTTGAAGCAAATCGGCCTGCAGGTGACGGCGAACGACCACAATGCGTACGCGCACACCATCGCACAGTGCTACATCGGCGCAAACAAGTCTGAGTGGGAGGCCGAGGCAACCCGCGTGGTTGACGCCCTAAACGCCGTCGGCCCAAGGCCAGGGTGGTTCACTGAAAACTACTGCGAGAAAGCCCGCTTCTTTCACCCCGACAATGGTGCACGTGTAGACGCCATCCGAGACCACATCGACACCATGGACTTGGAGCCTACGCTCCGAGCCATCGCCCTCATCAGCCTCATGGAAGCTGCAGACCGAGTCGACAGCACCACCGGTGTCCAGATGGCCTATCTGAAGTCTTGGGCACCGAGAGCCCTCAAGCCACTCAAGCTCCGAGTACCCGAACTCATCGACGGCGAAGGCTCTGCGACACAGCTCGAGGCAGCGGAAGCGGCAACCATATTTAGGGGCGACGCCGCCTACCTCGATCCCCCATACAACCAACACAGCTACCGGTCGAACTACCACATCTGGGAGACCCTCGTCCGCTGGGACCGTCCCGAGGTCTACGGCATCGCCAGAAAACGAATCGACTGCAAGACTGAGAAGAGCGCGTTCAACTCCCGTCCAAAAATCCAAGCCGCCTTTCAAGAGGTGCTGAATGCGCTCACGGTCGATCGCATTGTCGTCTCATTCAATAACGAAGGCTACCTCGCTCGAGACACGATCGAGACCATGCTCAGTCAGCACGGCTCAGTGCACACCCTGGCCCTTGACTACAAGCGCTATGTTGGCGCTCAAATCGGCATTCACAACCTCAAAGGTGAGCGAGTTGGCAAGGTCAGTCACACCCGAAACAAGGAGTTGCTGTTCATTGTCGATGCGGATCCGAAAAGGGCCGCAAACGCTGCGAGGAATGCTGAAGCTGCAAGTTGAACATTTTTCGGATAGGATTTGAACATGTTTACTTGGCTATTCTCTCTGTCTCTCCTGTCATCCCCTGCCAGCGCGGGCGATTACTTCCTCTCAGCAACCCCCGATCAGGTACCGTCTGGCCGCGACGTCGGCGGGCTCAACTGGATCCGCGTCTTCAACAACTTTGATGATGGCGGCTGGTGGATGACCCACCACTTCGAGATGGCTGGAGTCCCTGGCTACAACGCTGCACCCATGACCGAAGGCCTCGAGGTGGACATGGGTTCGCGAATCCGCCTCGCGGAGTACGACAACCAGAAGGACCACGGCATCGAGCGATGCCCAGACGGAACCTTCCTCCACATCTACTCTGTCAACGTCACGAACGATACCGCCCGTGCCGCCCGATACACCGAGGACTGGGAGATGGTGGCACACGGAACAGTCGAAGAGGGCGTCGATGCTCGGGCTCACAACGACATGCCTGTCATCTGCTCGGAACACCTTCAGGGTGTCGCCTTCACGAACCACATGGGCTTCTCGGCCACGCTGTTCGAGATCGGTCCCGACGCAGAGGTCGTGGACACCCACGAGCTCGATGTCGGTGCGCACATCTCCGGTGGTGCATTCACCTACGATTCCGACTCCGACCGATTCCTCATGACTGCGAACGGAGAGCCGGGGCTTCAAGCCATCTGGATCAACCGTGACCTGACCGTCGACGAGCGCGTCAACTTTGAGCCCATCCCCTCCCTTGACCGACACTTCTGGCCCCAGGGCCTCATGCGGGTTGGCGATTTTTGGCTGCTCGTCTTCCTGGGAGAGGAGATCCCTGGGCAGTACCTCGCCGGCGACGGTGACGTGTACGTGGCCGTCCTCGACGATGACTTCGAGACCATGGAGACCATCAAGGTCAGCGACAACACGGATGGCTCCGGTATGGGCTCGGCTCGGCCGTCCTTCGCTCGTCACATGGACAAGCTGCTCGTGGCTTGGGACAAGGGTTTCCAGCCACACATGAGTGTCATCACGCTCGACCTGGTGGCGCTGGGACTGGATGAGGACGACAGCGGCTTTGTTCCTCCGGAAGATAGCGACGACGATGAAGGCAGCCCTTGTGTCGACGACGAGGATACCGCCGAGGATGACGCTTCGGGCGGTCTCGGTGCCGACGACGCGGAAGGTGGGACGTCCACCGCCGGACTCGAGGGAGATAGCGAGGACGAGTACGACGAGTCGACCGAGGGCGAAGGCATCAAGGAAGACCCCTGCGACGATGGATGCGGGTGCACACAGGCACCAACGGGAAGCAGCCTGACCTGGGCCGGCCTCATGGGGCTACTCGCGCTCGGACGCCGCCGCCGCTGACCTGTACTACTCGCCGTGGCTGTAGAAGTACGTGTTGTCCGACTCGGACGTCTCGCTGACCATGTTGTAGCTGTCCACCATCGCCCACGATCCGCACGCACTACACACTGCGGGAACCGTCAGGGTCCCGAAGTGAACCTCGCCTGGAAGCAACCCGTCATCGTAGAGCAGGTAGGCGTCTCCGTCGGAGAAGAGCGATGGTTCATCCGACTCGTCGCGGTTGTGCCAGACGTCGATATAAAAGCGCTCAGCGACGCCATCGCCGCTGTTGGTCACGTCGACCCAGTACTCCGTGGTGTCACCCTCTGAGAAACCGCCCACGTAGCTGATCAAGAGATTTGGTGTGCCACCCGGTTCAACGGGACCATCCTCACCGCTTCCAGAACCCTCATCCGTCGCACCCTGGACAAGGTTGTTGTCCTCGTCGGTTTCAAGCACCGCCTGCATGGAGTCAATGAGGACTGCGTAGTCGTGCCTTTCCGCTGATGTCGACGCAGAGAAGGTCACCGTCGTCGACTCGTTGGGACCGATGTACTCCACCATGTGGTACCAGTCTGGCCAGTCTCCATACGTGGGCACGAAGTCTTTATCGACGAACAAGTCTACCCAGATGCCCGATATCGGTGTCGATGAATCATTTCGGATGCTCACCGTGACCTCAAAGGTGCCATCCTCGATGTAGCTGCTGACCCAGTCGAAGTACAGATCGCCACCCGTGCTCATCACTTCCTCGACCACCTGAACGGGCACGGGATCAGACGACACACCATCCCACTCCACTCGAGCAGTGGTGCTTCCAAGACTGACGCCCTCGAGAATTCCAGCATTTTCAAACTGAGCCACAGTGCCATCGCCGATGATCCACCGAACCTGACTCGAAGCATCTGAGGTGCTCCCGTCCGAGAAGGTGGCGTCAGCAGACAGCTGCACCGTGTCCCCCCGCGCTACCGTGATCGACCCCTGTGCAACCGCCAGCCGTACGAGGTCCGCCTCGGTCACAGTGATTCGGGACGGTGCAGACTGGATGCCGTCAAGATCTGCGACGATCACGCTCGTTCCCGCACTCATACCGCGGAGCACGCCTTCGTCGCTCATGTCATTGCTGACTGCAGCAATCGACGGTGCACTGCTCGTCCACGAGACGACATCCGTGAGGTCGAGGGTCTGTCTATCGGTGTTCAACCCGAGCGCCTCGAGCTGAATCTCGCTGCCCACAGGCACGATGACCTGGTCCGGAGTGACAACAATCCCGAGGATGTCCCCGTCGCCTGGGTCAACCTGCTCGTCCTCGATCTTCACACTCGTCTCCGAGTGGTCGACACCTGTGCCGCAGGCACAGATGAGGAGGAGCAGGTTTGGCCAGACTCGGGTCATGCCTTCATTCTACTTGCGCTCGATGTCATCGCCAATCACATCGAGGAGAGAACCGTACGCAAGGAAGGGGTTCTCGCTGCCGCCAGTCTCACGCCGAGACGTGTTGTGGTACGGGATCCAGGCGAAGTCCGGGTGGTCCTTCTCGTTCTTCCACTCACCGCCCACGACGAGGCCTTCCTCATCCGTCTTGATGCTGTACTTGAAGACATCCGTGAAGTTGCGCGGCTCGTCACCATCGAGGTGGGTCTCGCCCACGCTGTCGGTCGTGAGGGTCACTGTCGCGGTGACGTCGAAGCTACGTGCGTAGACCTCTACGGTCACGAGTTCCTTGAAGTCCGCGAACCGCTCTTCACCAACACCTTCGATGTCCTTGAGTTCGTCAAGGCTCTGGAATGCACCGTTGTAGTACCGATGGTTGACAATCCGCTCAGCGATGGCGTCACCCATTCCCGGGAGTGCGGCGAGTTCATCCTTGGTGGCGGTGTTCACGTTTATGAGGCTCTCGCGAGCAGGGTCCGTGGTCTCCTTGACATCCATCTTGTAGCCGTAGGCTGGGAAGTTCCAGACTGCCTCAGTGGCCGTGGTATCGAAGACCATCGGCACGCCGAGCTCATCGATGAAGAAGGTCACCAGCTTGTGGAACGCCTTCGGGCTCAGATCGGAGACATCATCCTCCTCATCGTTGTAGCGCTCGCCATAGAACTGACTGTGGACGCCGTAGTGAGACTCCGTCAGGAGGCCCTTCTGATCCGCAGTTGTGAACTCAATCTCCACGCCGTCTTGGTCGAAGGTGACCGACTCCCGTGGCTCGTTGGTCAGGATTGCAGCGGCAGCCCAGCCGTTGCAGTGCCCCCACCAACTCTCACCTGCAGGGTTGTAGGAGTTCAAGATCTCCCAGCCTGAGATGAGGAATGGGTTCGGGTATGTGTTCCCCTCGAGATATTGAGCAACAGCGTACTTATCCATTGGAGAGAGCTTGTTGAGCTCGTAGGTCCAGCCCTCATCTGCGGCATCGGTGTCCTCTTCACCATCAGCATCAGCGTCGTCACCCTCGGGGGCAGGCGTCGCTGCCTTGGTGATCTTGCCGTCTGCGATGATCACCTTCCCAGCATCCAGGTCGGCAAGGAGCCCGTTGTAGAACTCCTTCAGGATCTCAACCAGCTCGCCCTGCCGCTCACGGTAGGTCTCGATGGTGCTCTCGCGGTCCTCATCGTCATCCTCCATCTTACGGAGCTTCTCAGACAGCTCGTCCATCTCCTTCTTGAGCGGGTCGACTGCGTCCTTGATCTCACCTGAGAAGGTCGGGCGACCGCCGTAACCCCAGACGAGCAGTCCCTTACGGAGAGACCACCATGATCCGGCCCAAGGCTTGTACTGCTGTGGGACCTCTGCCTCGACGTCACCTTGCACGAAGGCCTCGAGGTCGATCTTGAGGGCCGCATCAATGTCGATCGAAGTTTGAAGTGCCTCGCGGTAGTCAAAATGGTCGTTCTCAGGACGGGCCGCGACCGCGTCTACAGAGAACCGAAGCTCATCAATGTCCGCAACAGAGAGCATCCGTACATCGACGTTCCCGCTGGTTGTCCAGGTTGGCCAGGGCTGACCAGCCTCGTAGCGACTCACGACCATTCCGCCGCCCATTTCATCGGCGTAGTAGACGTCGGTAGTGGTCTCGTCCACCTTCACTGAGGTGACCTCAGCGCCATTCTCAAGCATGCGCTCGTCGTTACCCCAGCGCGCGGAGAATGGTGCCAGGTAGGTGGGCGCCTTTGTGAGCATTGACTGGCTCAGCGTCGACCAAGACCGCTCCAGCTCGCTGGCGCTGTAGGCTCGCTC
>Ga0115012_10000149_pt1 | contig 40138 bp, 41 predicted proteins | sample TroAtlMetagenome_FD_88706 | JGI IMG/M metagenome (GOLD analysis project Ga0115012, IMG submission 88706) | Marine eukaryotic phytoplankton communities from Atlantic Ocean - Tropical Atlantic ANT10 Metagenome | ecosystem: Environmental > Aquatic > Marine > Oceanic | place: Tropical Atlantic... | reverse complement strand
CTACTTCATCATGTTCCGCGCCAACATCAATGGCACAGCGTTCATGGCACAAGTGCAGAAGCTCATCATGGCGAACAACATTGATCGCGCGATCAAGTTGTGCAACGCAGAGCCCAACGCTTCTCTTCCCCGCGTGCTGAAGGCCGGTCTCACCCGCGCCAACCGCAGCGAGATCGAGATTCAAAACGCGGTCGATGAGTCTGTTCTCGAGGTCTTCCCTCAGTTGAACAAGCGGACCAGCTACCTTCCCATGCTCGCTAACGTTGCGACCCTGACCGGCCTTCTCGGTACGATTCAAGGTCTGATTCAGGCGTTCGAGGCTGTGGCTCACGCATCGGCTGAGACCAAGCAGACCATGTTGGCTGCTGGTATCTCCGTTGCGATGTTCACCACTGCAAGTGGTCTGATTGTTGCGATTCCGATCCTCGTGCTTCACGCCATCGTGGCCGACCGTACGACCAAGATCATGGACGATGTCGACCAGTTTGCGCTCAAGACCGTGAACCTGCTCGGTGCACGTCGTCGTGGCACGCTCAAGGAGGACGGCGCAGCTGGCTAACAGCCGCGCCTGACCCACCTGGGCCGCGATTGGCGCGGCCCATTTTCCTCTCTGGAGTAGACCATGGCCGTCCAACGACGCATTCAAAAGGCCGAGGATCTTAACCTCGTCCCCATCATGAACCTGGTCACCATTTTGATCCCGTTCCTGATCATGGCAGCGCAGTTTGTGCAGCTGGCGGTCATCGACTCGACCCTTCCGGCGATCGGTGCCCCAAGTACATCTGACGAAAAGCCAGACAAGCCACCGCTGAATCTCAGCCTGGCGATCACGGACCGGGGCGTCACGGTGATGGGTGCAGATGCAATCCTCTACCCTGAGGGTGCGCCAGAGGTGGCCGAGGGTGAAACCCGTCCACCGACCATTCCTTGTAAGAGTGGTGGAGCGTGCACCAGCGTCGAGGATTACGACTGGACCAAGCTGACCGCCAAGTTGAACTTGGTGAAAGACGAGTACCCGGACGAGGAGGACGCCAATGTCATTCTCGTTCCCGACAACCAAATCAAGTACGAGGTAATCGTATCGACAATGGACGCGAGCCGGGATGACCCCAGCAAGCCAGGCAGCGACGGGAAGTCCCGCATGCTGTTTCCGAATGTCGTGATTGCCGGCGGCGCGATGTAGTCGGGCTGGAGCATTTAATATGTCACTCAATAAAGCACGTCGTCCTACAGAGCCCGCAGGGTTGAACATCACGTCCATGATGGACATGATGACCATCATCCTTGTGTTCCTTCTGAAGTCCTATTCGACCCAAGACATCTCAATCGCCCCGAGCGAAGACCTGGAGCTTCCAGTGTCTACAGTTCAAAAGGCGCCTGAGATGGCCGTAAACGTGGTCGTCAGTAAGAAGAACATCGTCGTTGACGGTGTTCCCGTTCTCAGCCTTGAGAAGGCGCCTGACCCGGACAATCCAGGGCAATCGAGGCTCCAGATCCCCGAGGATCAGAAGAACGGCCAACTCATTGACGCACTCCTTGATGAGCTCAGCAAGAAGGCTGACACCGCCAAAAACATTGGCGCGCAGTCAGGCTCCTCGGAGCATGAATTCAAGGGTCGACTTCTCATCCAGTGCGACAAGAAGCTCCCCTTCGAGATCTTGCGCCAAGTCATGTACACCGCGGGCCAAGCTCAGTTCAGTGAGTTTAAGTTCGTCGTATACAAACAAGAGTAGACAGATGTTCGGCCTTCTCCGCGGTTTTTCGGTGGATGCGGATGGGGGCCGAAGTCTTGTGTTGCATGGTTCGACCGAGGGGTCTATGCTGGGGACCGGTCGCAGAGATGCTGACCGGTTTTTGCATTCTTCCACGCGCTTCCACCAGACTAAGTCTGGCGATTTCTTGATTTTTTCAATGTTCCCCTGGCAAGTTCTGAGTACCAAGATCCGATCTCTCCTCAAGGAGGCCGATTTCTTGTTGTCAAACGAATACGACGGTGCGGTACATGTGACCCAGTTGAGGTGTGTGTAGATGCTCGGGTTTGGTGGTGGAAACGAGGCCGTGAAGGTCCTCCGAATCGGTATCGTCAAGGACGGTAAGGTCGTTCATGAGCGACTGATCAAGCCTGGTCAGAATGTGACCGTAGGCGAGTCGCCGCGGAACACGTTTGTGTTTCCCAATTCTGACCTCCCCAAACGATTCACGCTGTTTCAGTGCAAGGGCGGCAAGTACCATCTCAACGTCACCAAGGCGATGGGTGGAAAGTTCGCACGTGAGGGGGGTGTCGCAGACATCTCCAAGATTGCGGGAGCCTCTGACGTTCAGCGGAAGGGTGAGGTCGCCATCTTGCCCATTGGCGATGGTTCGCGCGGCAAGGTTGTCGTCGGCGACATCACAGTGCTCTTCCAGTTTGTGCCAGCGCCACCAGAGTCGGCGCGGATGGTCAACCGGCAAGACTTCCGTCCGAAGTTGTTTGATGAGGACGATCCGGTCTTCGTCGGTACGCTGTCGGTCTTCATGGCCATGGCCGCGGTGCTCCTTATTTATGTGTGGAACACAGAGCCTCAAGAGACCACGACTTTAGAGGAAGTTCCCGACCGCTTTGTTGAGATTATTCAGCCGCAACCCGACGAGCCGCCAGAGCCCGTTGAGGAGCAGGTCGTGGAGACTCCCGACGGTCCTCCGGTTGAGGACAAGGTCGAGGAGAAGGTCGAAGAGAAGAAGCCTGAGAAGAAGCCTGAGAGTGAGGCCGAGAAGGCAGCCAAGGCCGCGGCTGACAAGGTTCAGAAGCGCGAAGATGTGATGAAGAAATCCAAGCTTCTCGCTGCGCTGATCGGTACCCGTGGAGACACCAAGTCTGACGGTACCGTAGAAGACCTCTTTGCGGACAACGATGCGTCGATTGGTAGCATTCAGGACGCCCTTCAGAACGTTGACGGAGTGGGCATCGCCACGAGCGAGAACATGGGCGTCAAGAAGGGCGGAGAGGGCACGCGGTCTGACGCGAAGATTGGTGACCTTGCCAAGAGCGGCGGAGGCTCTGCAGAGGTTGGCTCAGGACCCGCGACCAAGGTCGTGGGTAAAGCGGCACTCGGCGCGGTCGATGCCGGCGGCTCGGAGCACGCGGGCAGCATTCAAAGCGTGGTTGCCAAGAAGAAGGGTCAGGTTCAGTACTGCTACGAGCAGCGACTGAAGGAGAACCCCAGCATTGGTGGACGTGTCGGCATCAACGTCGACATTGCCAACGGCCGCGTGACCAACGTGACGATTTCGGAGAATCAGACCGGCGACAAGGCCATCGAAGGCTGCATCAAGGGTAAGGTTCGCAGGTGGCGGTTCAGTTCAGAAGTCACTGAGAGTATCTTCCTTCCGTTCGCCTTGTCCGCGAGCTGATCATTCCCAATCTCCCACGAAAGGAGCACCAGACCATGCGACTGTATCTTCTGACTATTGGATTCGTGGGGCTTCTTGTCGGGGCCACGCCCGCATCGGCCCAAGGGCTGAGTGGCACGGTGGAAATTTCACGGTCTGGCGATCCCCGTGAGATGGCCCAGTACGTCCGTTCTGCGCTCGAGGAGATGATGGGGGGGCTCAAGGCCGTCTCAAAGCTCGCTGAGGCGGCGCGTCGCGAGGGCGATGATGAGATGGTTCAGTGTGTACAGGCCCGCCTGTCGAACATCCGAGCACTGCTGATGGTGTCTGAGCGCGCCAACGGCGCGATGAAGGACGCTGTTGGCTCCTCGAACGTTCAGCGCGCTGAGCATGAGTTCCGTAAAGTGGTCGTCAGTCTCGCCAAGGTGCGGCAGTTCACAGCAGAAGCCGATGCATGCATGGGTGATGCCGGTACAACGCCGGGAACCTCGGAGGTCCAGGTCACACAATCTGGATTGACGGAAGGCGATGACTCGCAGGCTCTCGATAACTACTTCCTGGTGGTCGGTGTTGAACCGCCGGACGTAACACCGTTTCAGTAGTGGACTGATGGTTGCGGTGAAGCCTCAAAGCTGTAAAGAAGAGCGGCCTCGACCGACTGGGTGATGAACTGAACTGATGAAGCTGAGCACTGCGATTGGAGCACTACTGACGGGGATCCCTCTGGGAGCCCTGTGTGCGACCGTGGGAGATGCTCACGCGGCAGCCGGCGACCACATTCGGCTGGGTGATGCAGAAGTGGTTCCGTCTGTGGAATTGCGCGGTATCTACAGGACGAATCTCTACCTGACCGAGGGTGAGAGCACGACATTCTACGGTGTGACTTCGGGGGCGAAGGAACAGTCAGGGACGGCACTTCGTGTCCATCCGGCGCTGACCATCGGTCTCGAGAGTGATTCAACGACCCTGGACTTCAACCTGGACTACCAGGCTGTCAAATATCTCGAGGACGAGCACAAGAATCTCGACCGTTACAAAGACATAGAGACAGGCCTAAGGCTCAATGCGCTCAGGGAGTCTGCAGTTGGCATCAAGCTGGACCAGCGCTTCCACATTACCGGGCGCGAGACGGAAGCCGCCTACTCCACGTCCGCGTACATCAACCACCTGATGAACAACTCGACGGCCAAGATCAGTCTGAGGCCTGGGTCGAGTCTTGAAATCGATGTTGGCGGGACCTACAGCTTCGACAAGTACGACGTGTCGGGCGATGCGTCTCAGGCTGGAAGCCCCGCCCTGAACAGTCGAACAGCATACGGTCCGGGCGTGGACTTGAAGTGGGCGTTCTTCCCCAAGACGTCGATTGTGGCGTCCTATAAGCAGACATGGTTTGACTGGGAAAACAACCTGGTCGATACCAAGGGCGATGGCATCAACATCGCTGAGTTTGGTGAGACCCTCGGTGTCCCTGACGGGTCCGAGTGGCGAGCGACCCTTGGTCTCCGTGGACGGCTCACGGAGAAGCTCGTACTCGGTCTCATCGCTGGCTATGGGCAGATGAGCTACGATGAGAGCTCCGTCCCGGCCACCGCGGCGCCATCAGAGAGCTTTGATCGCGATCTCGCAGGGTTTCCCGATGGGTTGTTGACCATCGTCGAGCTCGGATACCACGCATCTGAAGACCATGTCTTCACCATCGGGTATCGAAAAGCGTTTCAAGACGTCTACTTCACCAACTACGTCGACTTCCACAACGCATTCCTCAGGTATGAGGGCCTCTACGCTGACCGGTACGGTCTGAAGGCGAACGTTGGGTATCGTTACGAGCAATACCTTGGAGAGGTCAGTCGGGACGACCACCTCATCAATGCAGGGCTGGATCTGTCATACCGGGTGACCAAGTTCTTGGACATCGGGAGTAACGTCAAGTGGGTACAGCGCGGCAGCGCGGATGGGCTCCACCCAGAGGTCGAGTACGATGACATCACTGTAGGACTCGGACTTACCGCGACCTACTGAGCCGCTCAGAATCGAGGCGAACGAGCCCAACGAACGGCGGTGTCTACGATGCCTTCGATGCTGGTCCACTCAGGTGTCCACCCGAGGTCTGCCTGAATCTTGTCCGCGCGAGCGAAGAGGGCAGGGGGGTCTCCATCTCTGCGTGCCGCAACGGAATGGGGCACAGGCGTACCGAGGCTTTGCCCGATGGCGGCGAGTACTTCTTTGACGGTTGTGCCGACACCGGTTCCCACGTTGTACGCATCGCCTGAGTTACCGCTCAACAGTCGGTTCAGAGCCTTGACGTGGGCATCGGCGAGGTCCAGTACATGGATGTAGTCGCGGATACAGGTGCCGTCGCGAGTGTCATAGTCTGTGCCGAACAAGGACAGCGGTGGGCGATGACCCAGGGCGGCCGCGATTGCGAGGGGGATGAGGTGTGTTTCAGTCTTGTGGGACTCTCCGAGGCTGCCGTCTGGCATGCACCCAGCTGCGTTGAAATACCGCAGTGTCGTGACCTTGAGCCCCTCTCGCTCTCTGCACGCCGCAAGCATCTCCTCGACCATTTTCTTGCTCGCGCCGTAGGGGCTGACGGGATGCTGTGGATGGTCCTCGTCCAATGGGAGGCGGACGGGGTCACCGTAGATGGCACAGGTCGATGAAAACACCAGTGTATCAACACCTGCGTCTTGCATGGACTGAACGAGTGTGGCGGTGCCGCCGACGTTGACGTCGTAGTACCGCAGTGGGTGGGCGACACTCTCACCGACCAAAGACTTGGCCGCAAAGTGCATGACTGCGTCGAAGTCACCGTTCTTTAAGACGGCGGTAAGCTTGTCTTTGTCCCGAATGTCTCCGCGGTGAAGACGGCCTTGAGCGGCTTCTTCGTGTCCCGTCGACAGATCGTCATAGGTCTCGACTTCAAAGCCATTCTTACCCAAAACGGCAGCAGTGACACTGCCGATGTACCCTGCGCCGCCGACTACCAATACCCGAGCTGACATGCCACTCTCCGGTGGGCTGTGTATCCCGTCTGTCGGTTTTTGGAACACTTAATGTAAATTGTGAGGTAGCATACTGACACGTCAAGAGTAGTCCCACCTCGGCAGGAGAGTGTATCGTGGCATCACCGGCCAAGAAGCGTCGCAATTCCAAGAAAGCAGTAGGCGCTCAGACGCCTGAACCTCTGATCTCAGCGGCGGCGCTTCGTCGCCTGCGCCAACTGAGCTTGCTCGGGGGTGTGCTCGGATCAACTTACCTGGTCATTGCGATGTCGACTTACTCGGCTCAAGATCCGGCGTTTAGCCACACTGGCTCAGGTCAGGTGGCGAATGCGGCTGGCCCTGCAGGTGCATGGTTAGCGGACGTCGTGTTTCAAGTGTTTGGCTACGGTGCTTGGGCGCTCTCGAGTCTGATCTTGGTCTTTGGATTGAAGATGGGAGGAAAGAAGCTCGGAGGGTTGCTTGGTGCATTTGCCGGAGCATTGAGCCTCTGGTCGGTCCTGACCGCAATTGCACTGGTTGCGCCCGGTACAGAGACTCATGCCTTTCCCCCTGGTGGCTACGTCGGACTGCTGTCAGCTTAGGCCCTGTCCGCTGTGATTGGGCCGGCCGGCACCTGGATTCTGGTGGCGTTTTGTCTCATTGGTGCCGCGCCCTTTGTACTTGGTGTGGACCTCGAAGACATCGTCGCGGGAACGATTCGCACCGTGGAGTCCCGACTGCCCAATGCAGCGGGTGGACTGATGGCACGTGTGAGTGCCCTCTCTGCAAGTACGACTGAGTTCACACGGAACGGTCTCGGACACGCACGTCACAGATTGGCCAATGCCCTTCCGCGTAAAGAAGTAACTGGACCCCTGAACTCTGATGATTCTGATGACCGGATGGAGATTGCGATCGATGGGCCATCCGTTGGCGGCATACCGACCCCGACTCAGGACGAGGCCGAAGTATTCGCATCGTTTGCTGGTGGGATGGCCGACCTCCCAATCGAGGAGGAAGAGAGCCCCGATCCCACCGTCTTTCAGGTCCCAGACCTCGTCGAGGTGGAGTGGGGAACGGAGCATGGTATCGATCCCAGCGAGTTCGGTGGCCCGGATACCGCTACTCCGCCGACATCAGATCCGATTTCACTGGATGCAGCGTTGCTCGCAGCAGCCATTGATGCGCCGGAGCCGAGCTTCGCACATCAAACCAACTCAGGCATCTTGCCATCGGATCCAGGTGTTCCATCTACGGCAGACCTTGGCGCTCAGATTGAGCCTGGACTGCTGAGCGACCCCGAGTCGGCACCGACCCTTCCACCGATTGATGAACCTGTCCTCCAAGACGAACCCGTCGTAGAGGAGCATGTCGCCGAGCGTCCACAGGCGTTTGTCCACGAGGAGCGTTCTCTCGAGCTCGCGCCACCCACTGGCAGCGGTTTCGGTCCCGAGGTCACCCCTGGGGAGTTGGTGTCGGGCGGTACTGGTGATGATGGTCGTGCCATCGTGGTGCCCGAGATCAAGACGCCGTTTGTTCTGCCCCATCTTGACCTCTTGGACAATCATCCCCGAGATGTTGCGAGTTTCGATGAGAACAGACTCAGGGAACTCGGTTCAACACTCGAGACCAAGTTGCTGGACTTTGGCGTAAAGGGCGAGGTTGTTGCCATCCGCCCCGGTCCAGTCATCACAACCTTTGAGTATCTTCCCGCGCCAGGTGTGAAGGTATCCAAGATTGCGGGTCTGCAGGACGACATCGCCATGGCCTTGAAGGCACTTCGGGTACGCATCATTGCTCCGATTCCTGGAAAGGGTGTGGTCGGAATCGAGATTCCAAATGACACCCGTCAGACTGTCTGGATCCGAGACATGCTGGCCTCCGAGTCGTTCCGAACCGAGAAGGGTGCCCTCCCAATGGCGCTGGGTAAGTCTGTTGATGGAAAGCCTCGTGTTGCAGACCTCGCGAAGATGCCGCACCTGTTGGTCGGTGGTACGACGGGGTCCGGTAAGTCGGTTGGGGTCAACTCTATGTTGCTCAGCCTGATCTACACGCGTACGCCCGATGAGCTTCGAATGATCTTGGTTGACCCCAAGATGCTCGAGTTCGAGATGTACCGAGACATTCCGCATCTTCTCCACCCTGTCGTGACTGACCCAAAGCTTGCGAGTGCGGCGCTCAAGTGGGCGTGTACTGAGATGGATCATCGCTACCGGATGTTGTCTCAGTGGAAGGTGAGAAACATCGCGAATTACAACGCGAAGCTCGAGCGCGAGATGGAGGACTGGACACCGGCCAAGGCCCGAAAGTATGCGCCACCCGACTGGCCTGAGAACGAGCCGCCACCGCCTCCGAAGCGTATGCCCTACCTGGTCATCGTCATCGACGAGCTCGCTGACCTCATGATGGTCGCTGGAAAAGACGTCGAGGAGTCCATCATCCGGATCGCCCAGAAGGCCCGGGCGGCTGGCATCCATCTGATTGTTGCGACCCAGCGACCCTCGGTCAATGTCATCACCGGTCTCATTAAGGCCAACATGCCGAGCAGGATTGCTTTCCAGGTGCGGACCAAGATCGATGGCCGCACCATCCTCGACCAGAATGGCGCGGAGGCGCTCCTCGGTAAGGGCGACATGCTGTTTCTGCCGCCTGGTGTGGCGAGCCTTGAGCGGCTCCACGGTGCCTTTGTCTCCGATGATGAGGTCAATGGTGTCACTGACTTCGTCAGAGAGCAGGCGAGCCCCGTATACGAGGCTCAGATTTCGGCCGACGAAGGTGGGGGACGCACCATCGATGAGGACGAGTACGATGAGCTCTATGATGAGGCGGTCGCGTTTATTTGCGAAGCCGGTAAGGCAAGCTCCTCGATGATTCAGCGAAAGTTTAAGATCGGCTACAACCGCGCTGCTCGCATCATCGATGTGATGGAGCAAGAGGGTGTTATCGGTGCCGCAGACGGCGCACGGCCTCGACAAGTGCTGGTTGGTCAGACGGGCTGAGATAGTTGATCGCGCACCGAATACAGACGCGGTCTCTCGCGTCTGTGCCACTGGATCGTCACGCAGGTCCGTTGCTGCGACCTTATTGTGACGGTAGAAGGGCACCACGGAGGCGATGTGTTTCGAGTACTGGTCATGGTGGTCACGGTCTTTTTTGCCCTCCCTGCTTCGGCAGAGGGTGATGTAGATGCGGTGATCAAGGGCGTAGAGGCGGCCTACAAGGACGTCCAGACGCTGAAGGCAGACTTTGTGCAGGTCACCCGCTCGAAGGCGATGGGGGATGAAACCCGTCAGCGCGGAAAGGTCCGACTCAAGCGCCCGAAGATGATGCGCTGGGTATTTACACAGCCCGCCGGGCAAGAGTTTGTCACCAATGGCGACACCATGTGGGTGTGGTCTGAGGCCGACAATCAGGTCATCGTGTCCAAGGGGGTCGCCAGCGGTGGCTCCGGAATGTCTCAACTGCTCGACGACCTGAACAGACTGAGCGAACTCTTCCACGTAGAGTTGCTCGATAACAAGGGCCGCCCGAACACCGTTCTGCTTGGCCTGAAGCCGAAGACGGATGCAGGTTTTCAGAGCCTCAAGCTCCGTTTGATGAAGAAGTCCTACCTTGTCGATGAGGTGGTGATGATTGATGCATTCGGCAACGAGGTCCAACTCTCATTCAACCTGCTCAAGACCAACACGCCCATCGAGGACGCCGAATTTACATTCGCCGTACCAGATGGCGCACAGGTCCTGAACACAGACGGTCCATAGGCGGGTCAATGTCTGAACGCGTACACCTCGTCAGCCTTGGCTGTCCCAAGAATCGAGTCGACTCAGAGGTCATGATCGGCAAGATTCGAGGCGCGGACTGTACCCTCGTTGACTCGCCAGAAGAGGCTGATGTCATCGTCGTCAACACCTGCAGCTTCATCCAGCCTGCCACAGAGGAGAGCATCGACACGGTGCTCGAGATGGCTGGCTACAAGGAAACTGGGTCCTGCGAGAAGTTGATTGTGACGGGCTGCATGGTTCAGCGTTTTGGGAATTCTCTCGAAGACGAGTTGCCAGAGGTTGATCACTTTCTTGGGACTGGTGAATACCATCGAATCGATGAAGTGTTGAAGTCCAGGGATGCTGCTGCGCCCAAGACGCACGTCGACGTTCCGATGTACATCCACGATGAGTTCGCTCCCCGGGTGAACTCTTGGAAGGGTCACTCTGCCTGGCTGAAGATCAGCGAGGGCTGCAATCACCGCTGTGCGTTCTGCATTATCCCCACCCTGAGGGGGAAGTTGCGGAGTCGGACCATTCCCTCTCTGGTCGCTGAGGCGGAACGTTTTGTGGCCCAGGGGGTCCGCGAGATCAACCTGGTCAGCCAGGATTCGACGGCCTTTGGGCGGGATCTTGCTGACGGTACGGACCTCGGTAAACTTCTTCGTGCACTGGCCAAGGTGGACGGCCTGGACTGGATTCGGCTTCACTACGCCTACCCAATCGGACTTCCAGATAGTCTCCTCGCTGCGATTCGCGATGAGCCGAAGGTATGCGGCTACCTCGATATGCCGCTCCAGCATGCGTCGGGACCCATGCTCAAGGCCATGCGTCGCGGAGTCACGCGTGCGGGTCAGGAGCGCATCCTGGATCGTGTGCGTGCTGCTGTACCAGATATTGCTATTCGCACCACCTTCATTGTTGGATTCCCTGGGGAAACCGACGAAGACTTCGCTGAGTTGGTTGATTTTGTGGAGAGTCAGCGCTTTGAGCGTGTGGGTGTGTTCACTTACTTCCAAGAAGACGGTACTGACGCCGCCAAGCTGCCCAATCAGGTTCCTGAAGAGGTCAAGCAAGAGCGTCAGCGAATCCTGATGGAGACCCAGGCGAGGGTGAGTCGCACGCGGATGGATGCACTCGTCGGGCAGACGATGGATGTCCTGATCGATGGACCATCGGACGAGCATGAGTGGGTCATCACGGGACGCTTGGAGACTCAAGCCCCTGATGTCGATGGGTCAGTGTACCTTGATACACCCCCGGACGATGTGCAGCCGGGACAGATTCGGAGGGTGCGGATCGACCGCGCCTCAGACTACGATTTGGTAGGCACCATCGTTGCCTAAGAGGAGATCATGATGACCAAGACCCTGTTTGCGTTGGCCCTGTTGGCTGCTTGTGGTGGGGGCACCGACTACGTCGGTGGCGATGATGAAGGTGATGACACGGCTGTTCTTGTCTGTGAGGGCATGCCTAAGGTGAGCCACGACGAGTTCCGGAATGCGCAGCAAGGAGGCGTGGCGGTTCTCATTGAGGCTGAGGTCGTGGCAGACCCGACCCCAGGGTGTGAAGATGAGTCTCTCGTTGGCGTATGGCTCTACTACAAGACCGCAACCGACAGCGACTACAGGACCCCAATTCAGCTGACCTCACAGGATGGAGCGAGCTTCTCTGGGTCGATCGCTGGACCTGAGGTATCGACTGGATCGATGCTCTACTACTTCCTTGCAGTAGGGGAGCGTGGGGACACCGTCGATCCCGCGGGCGCAGACACCAACTTCAACGAGGCGTACTCGTTTGGCGTCTCTTTGTAGGTAATACCGATGCCCACTTCCCTGAGCTTTGTTCTCCCTGCGTTCAATGAACGGGAGAACATCAAGGCCGCAGTACAGCAAGCGTCCCGTGCCCTCTCCACTTTGGTGGGCGCTGGCATGCTTGATGACTGGGAAGTTGTGGTCGTCGACGATGGCTCGATGGACGGTACGGCCGATGTTGTGAGGGAACTCTACGACCCATCAGTCCGGTTGGTGCAACACCAAGCCAATCTCGGCTACGGTGCGGCCCTCCGAACTGGCTTCGAAGCATCGACCATGGACCTCATCTTCTTTACAGATGCGGATCTACAGTTTGACGCGATGGAGATTGACCGTCTGCTGCCGTGGATTGAGCGTTTTGACATTGTTGCAGGATATCGAAGCCCTCGGCAGGACCCGTGGGTTCGCAGAGCCAATGCTGCGGCATGGGGGCTTGCGCTCTACGGGGCCTTCGGGTTGGAGGTCGAGGATGTGAACTGCGCGTTCAAGCTCTTCCGTCGACCCGTCCTGGATGGTCTTCCCATCGACTCTGATGGCGCCTTTGTGAATGCTGAGATTCTCCTGCGGGCGAAGATGCGCGGGTACACGATCAAGCAGGTGGCAGTCTCTCACTACGCGCGTCCTGCGGGTGTCCAAACAGGTGCTCAGCCCCGCGTGGTGCTTCGGGCATTTCGAGAGCTTGCCCGCTTTTACAGGCATGGCGTTCTTAAAGACGGACAGCGCACCGCCGACGCGAAGTAGTCGGCTACTTGGGACCGCGCAGTTCTTCGTATCTGGCGGCCTCGCTGGCCAGTACAACCCGATAGCCTTGTGTGTGGGCTTTTTCTGACCACGCGAGGACCTCATCAAGCTTTGGGTCACTCGCCGTGATGACCATGGCCGCTCGGCCCATGCGGACCGCGATATGCCGAGTTCGCTTGAGCGTCGCCATCGCATCACGCCTGTCGCTGCGCTGAGCAGCCAGGACACGAATGGCCTCAGGTGTGCTCGCCCCACTGATCTCATCGGCAGGAACGACCACGACATCGTGCGTACCGAGAGGCGCTACCGGTGTCCCGTCAAACCAGATGCCGGTCGCCAGCGGCACAGCACGCTGAGCCTCCTGCGGTGTCATGTTCTTGGGTACGTGTGCAAGCACCTCGTGCCACTTACTCGCTGCGATTCGGGCGGTTCGCAGGGCGAACGGTGTGTACGGCTCGATCGCAACGGTGATGGGTGCCCGGACAGAGAGCAGCTTCTCGATGGATGCTTTACCGACCTCGGTGACGACTATCGAGAGCATGGGCCGGTCAGGATTACGAACAGCCCCCCTGAGGTTGGGCGGCTTCGGAAGGTCGGGAACCAGGAGCAGTTGTTGTCGAAGTGTGGCTCCAGCATAAGCTCGAATTTCAAGATCGAGGCCGTCTACTGGGCTTGCGTAAAGCTCCAGCCCTGCTTCATCTGCGAGGCCCCTCAAGCGTTGAGCGACAATCTCAGTCTGTGCATCCCTGGGCAGTTGATAGATGCCTCGAATGACCCCGTCTTCTTCCTCACGCTGAAGCACGCTGGTCGTGCCCAGGCGCTTGAGTGCATCCTCGAGAAAGAGGTCAACCTCTACGGGGCTGACCTTCGGTTTCTGAGGAGCAACGTTGACCGTGGCTTCACCACCGCTGAGGCTGGCAAACAGGCCTGGGACGACCCAGGCCACGAGCCCCAACAGGGCGAGCACGCCGACCGCTGTGGTCACGGCGCGCCTTATCGATTCGCGCGCGCCAGAGTCCATGCTGTCTTCAGTTGGGGGTCGATGGTGAGACGGTCTGAGAGCGGTGCCAGAGGTCGGCTCGCGGCCTCAAATTCTTTGTCTTCGAGCAGTGTTTCCAGCTCAGCAAGTGAGTCAGGATCTTTAGCCAGGCGCTGTTTAAGTGCTTGTGCTGCGCGCTCGGGTGCGCCCGGGCGGTTGACCACGTGGTCTGGTGTGAGCCCGACCGATGCCTCTGGAGCAGCACCCTCACCGATCTCGTATTGGGCGATGGTCAGCTTGAGCGCGCTCTTGTCCTCGAAGACATACATGCGCTGAACGGACCACTTTCCGAAGGTCTCGGTTCCCACAAGACGTGCGCCATGGAGCGCTCTCAGGGCTCCCGCGACAATCTCTGAGGCGCTTGCGGATTCGCCGTCGACCAAGACGATGACCTTCAATGCGGCGAACGGCGCGGGTGCTGAGGCCTCATGACGTTCGAGCAGCTGGCCGTCGCGTCCCTTGGTCTGGACAATCATGCCCCGCTCGGCGAACAGATTGACCGTGGCCACGGCCTCATCGAGGAGTCCGCCGCCGTTCCCCCGGACGTCGATGATGAGTCCTTGCTTGGGGCGTGTGAGCTCAAGGCCGCGTCGAAGGTCGTCTGCAGTGTTTCGCTGAAAGCGCGCAATCTCTGCGTATGCCCAGTCGTTACTGAGCTTGTCCACGCGGACTGTCCGGTCGCGGATTCGCTGACGCTCCAAGGTGACGGTTTCATCACCACCCATGGACCTGAGTGTCAGTACCACCGGTGTCCCGTCGGTACCCCGAAGGGCTTTACTGGCCTCGCTCAAGCTGCTGACTTCACTGTCATCGACTGCCAGCAGGCGGGCGCCGCGCTCGACCGTCCCATCGGCTGGAGAGCCAGGGACCACTCGAACCACGGTCACGTGGCCCTCGACTGTCTTCAGCTCCAGCCCCACACCGGAGTAGACTCCCTCCGTTCGAACTTGCGCGGCCTTCAGTGCCTCCGGATCCAGATAGGTTGAGTGGGTGTCGAGGGTGTTGGTCATGCCTGTGATGGCGCCCTCTACGAGCAAGCCTGTGGGCAGAGCCTCAATGTATTGGTCTTCGATGTGATGGAGGGCCTGCGCGAGGGTGTCCAATGTCCGATAAGGATCCGCGCCCTGCGCCATTGCGGCTTGCATAAGCTGCGATCCGCCCATCAGGCCTGATGCGGTCACACCCCCAACGAGGATGAATGCACCAACGGTTTTCTTCATCATGTTCAACGGGGTGAGAGCCAGGGTATGGGGTCCTGCGGAGAACCATTGTAGCGGATCTCAAAGGTCACCATGTTGTCCGCGCCTGAGGTCAGGCCGCTGTTGCCTGCTCGCGCGATCTCTTGCCCGCTGCGCACCTGCTGACCTCTTCGCACCAATAGCTTGTCTGCGTGGGCGTACACGGTGGTGTATGGGCCGTGTTCGATGGCTACAGTTTGACCGTACCCGCTGATGAATTCGGCCAGCTTGACCTTACCCGGTGCCACCGCGCGAACAGGAGCGCCGAAGGACACGGCGATGTCGATACCCATGCTGTTCGCGCGCTTACCCGTGTACTGGTCGGTGTAGCGACCAAATCGCCGGACCACGCGCCCGGATGAGACGGGCCAGGGGAGCGTGCTGTGGAGCGTACGGAAGTTGACGCTGGTCACCAAGTCGGAGGGAGCGTCGGTTGTCGTGCGGACAGGTGGTGCCAAGCGGTTGGTCAGGCCCTTGCTGACACGCGCTTGCTCGGCCAGTGCACGCATGGCCAGGTCTTTCTTTGAGCGGATCTCATCCAAGATGGCTGTACGCTGTGCTCGCTGTGCTCGAAGGTCCGCCTCCTTGAGCTGCAACTCGGCTCGCAGCGCAGTGAGGGAGCCCAGGTCTTGCTCCATGGCGTCCATGGCCAACTGGCGACGCGCAAGGTTCTCCTGGAACTCTGCCAGATGGCCAGCATCACCCTCGACCAGCGAGCGCATATAGCGCATGCGTCGCCGCAGTTCGCTGGCATCCTCAGCACCAAAGATCAGCCGAGCGAGGCCCCGACGCTGAAGCTTGTAGAGGGCGCCAACTCGAGTGGATACATCATCCCTTCGGCGCTCAAGCATTGCATTGGCGCTGGCTACGTCGTCTTGGTGACGAAGTCGGCTGGCCTCGTAATCAGCGATTCGTTGCTGGAGGTCGTTGGCCTCCGCGGCGATTTCCGACAGTTGCTTGTCCACGGTGTTGATCTGATCAAGCACGTTGCGTTCGTCTGTGCGCGCCTCTTCGAGGGTAGCGGTCGGGTCCGAGACATCCTGGGCGGAGGCCTGCGTGAGGACCAGCAACAAGGCGGCGATCAAGCGCACTCAGTTCACCTTCGAGAGGAAACGATAGACGGCCAGTAGTGAAGCGCCAACACCAAGTATGGCGCCAGCGATGAACAGGGCAGCGATGTACATGCTGGGTAAGAACATCAGCTCTGCGGTCACCGCCAGCTCGAATGCATCCTTCAGGCGAGCCACCAGCAGACGGTGAACAGCGGCCAAGCCCAGCAAGGCGAAGGTGGAACCGATGAGCCCTTGGATGAGGCCTTCGACCAAGAATGGGGCCGTGATGTACCCATCAGTTGCCCCAACCAGTTTTTGAATTTCAAGCTCATCCTTGCGGTTGTAGACCACCAGGTAGACGGTGTTCATGACAAGGAACATCGCTGCGACCAGTATGAGAGAGCCCATGATCGCGCCGAGTAGCTTGAGCAGTGACAAGAATCCCTGAAACTTCTCAATCCACTCTTGGCCGTAGTCCACATCTGAGAAATCGGTCACCGACAGCGTTCGTGCAAAATCGTCAATTTGACCCGGCTTTGCAGAGGATGGAGTCAGTGAGATCTCGAGGGAGGCGGGAAGTGTCTCTGAGCCCAGCTCATCGAGAATCCCCTCCATGGCCGGCATACGTTGCTGCATCCAGCGATTCGCCTCGTCCGTGGAGACGTAGCGCACCTTGAGCACATCTTGGCGCTGAGCAATCTGGTCACGCACGTCGAAACGACGCTGCTCGGGGACGTCCGGGTGGAAGTAAGCGCTGACGTGAACGTCCCGGTCCCAAGTGTCGACCATGCGGTTTAGGTTGAACTGTACCGAGAGATAGACCCCGAAGAGGAGCGTGGTCGCTGCGATGACACCAGCGCTGACAGAGTTCAGGTAGGCATTTTCCCAGAGGGAGCGCAGCGCGCGTCGGATGACATGCTGGAGACGTTGAGGCATCAGGACTCCACCAGTCTGCCCGCCTCGAAGCGGAGCTTGCGGAACGGGAAGCGATTCATGAGGCCCGTGTCGTGGGTTGCCACCATGACGGTGGTGCCGCGAAGGTTGATGGCGCGAAGAATCTCCATCACTTCAATGGCCATCGCACCATCCAGGTTTCCAGTCGGCTCATCGGCGAGCAGAATCGAGGGGTCATTCACGATGGCTCGGGCGACGGCGACGCGCTGTTGCTCACCACCAGAGAGAGTGGGGGGGTATTCGCTGCCGCGCCCGGGAAGTCCCACAATATTGAGTACTGCGTTCACCCTTCGATCGATGAGGTCTCGAGAAGAACCGAGTACCTCCAGCGCCAGCCCGACGTTCTCGCCCACGGTTCGCGTTGGGATCAGCTTGAAATCTTGGAACACGATCCCGATGTTGCGACGGAGGTAGGGCAGGCGCCGTCGAGAGAGCTTGGAGACATCCACGCCACCCACCAGGAGCTTGCCTTCTGTGGGCTGAACTGCACCGTAGAGCATCTTCAACATGGTTGTCTTACCCGCACCCGAAGGGCCGGTAACGTAGCAGAACTCACCTTTGCCCAGCTTGACGGTCACGTCACGGAGGGCATGAACATCGCCGTAGCGTTTGGTGACATGGTAGGCGCGAATCATTCGTTCACCTTGGCTGACCAGGCTGCCTGGTCGAGATCATCAAGATCGACAAGCTCCGTCGGATGAGGAGGCTCGCCGAAGAATCGGGTGCCGACTTCGATAAAGCGTTGCCGGTTGTCGGTCACGAGAAAATGCGTTTCACCGACTGAAGAATTGCTCAATAGTCCAGCTGCACGCAGTGTCTCTGAGAGAGTACGCGCGGTGGAATTTGCGGAATCTACGAGGGCCACGCCTGGAAGAGCCGCGGCGATGGCATCGGTCAGCAGTGGGTAGTGGGTACAGCCCAGAATCAGGGTGTCGGGTCCATCCTTGAGCGGTGCGAGGTAGCGTTCAGCGACCAGTCTGCTCACTTCACCATCTGTCCAGCCTTCCTCGGCGAGCGCAACAAAGAGTGGGCATGGGACTGATGAGACCTTCAAATTGGGGGCCAGTTGAGCAAGCTGTCGGGCGTACTCACCGCCGGCGATTGTGCCCTCAGTTCCGATGACGCCCACATGCTCGCGACACACGGAGATGGCGGCTTGGACTCCTGGCGTGATCACACCAACGACTGGAATACCTCGGCGTCGGCCGGCTTCAATCAGGCCGTCCAAAGCATAGGTCGTTGCCGTGTTGCAGGCGACGACGAGGGCCTTGATGCCCCGGCGAGTGAGGTGCCCTGCAACCCGCTGCGCATAGCGGTCGACTGTCGCTGGGGATCGGGTGCCGTAGGGAACGCGGGCGGTATCCCCAAGATACAGCAGGTCCTCCCCTGGCATGAGGGCACGGATGGCGCGGACCACGGTGAGGCCTCCCACGCCCGAATCGAACACGCCGATAGGCAACTCTGCCTGGCTCAATTTCTTCTCCTCAATCCAGCCCGAGATAGGTAACATGCGGAGCAGTAGAAGACTGGACCATTGGTCCTTCAAAGTGACTGGAGCCACTTCGATGCGGATCGCTATCTATGGCGGCAGTTTCAATCCACCACACCGGGCGCACGCGCTGGTCATCGGGTGGCTTCTGGAGTCCGGCACGGCTGACCAGGTCTGGCTGGTCCCAGTGTACCGCCATGCGTTCGAGGCCTCGAACGACAAGGTCCTTGCACCGTACGACGATCGGGTGCGTTGGTGTACTGCCCTCGCGGCGCCATTCGGTGACACCGTTCGGGTCAGTCAGGTCGAGCAGGCCTTGCCGGTTCCGTCCTACACCATCGACACCCTCGACCACCTCTCTCAACTCCATCCCGCGCATCAGTTTCGTCTCGTTGTGGGCGCGGATATCCTGGGGCAGGTCGACAGCTGGAAGCACTGGGATCGCATAGACGCGGAGTACAGCCCAGTCGTTGTCGGTCGGACAGGATACCCATCGCCCGATGGGGTTCCCTGCTTTCCTGAGGTCAGCAGTACAGCCGTACGTCAGTGCCTCGCTGAAGGGGCGGATGCGTCGACCCTTCTGACTCCAGAGGTACTGGAGATCATGCTTTTGGAGAGACCATGGGCGAAGTAGATCTTGTCCTGTTTGATATCGATGGCACCCTGCTCAACAGCGGCGGTTGTGGACGGGCTGCGATGGCGGCTGCGGCGGCCGATCTCTTTGGTCGCCCTGGGCTGTTCGATGACCTCTCGTTCGCGGGCGCGGTCGACTCTGGCATCGTCGCCAAGGCCCTGCTGGCGTCGGGGCTTCCACCGACGCCACGCCGAATGGGGCGGATGCGGTCCACCTACTCGCGGCGGCTCAGGCGAGCTTTGTTCGCCAAACCGGGTTCACTTTGCGCTGGGGTGCCTGATGTGGTTCGCCAAACCAAGCGGCTGGCCAAGGTCGGCTTACTGACGGGAAACTGGCCAGAAGGTGCTCGAATTAAACTGGCCGCTCACGGTCTCGGCGATCAGTTTGAGGGCTGCGTCGGGGCCTACGGGGATGACGCTCCCGACCGAAACCACCTGGTGCCGTTCGCAGTCAAGCGGGCCAGGCGCCGGTGGGGTGAGATCCGTCGGGTCGTCGTCATCGGGGATACGCCGGCGGACGTCGCTTGTGCTCGTGCTGGTGCCGCGCTCCTGGGTCCCGATGGTCCGGATGTGCTCGCGGTGGCCGTCGAGACGGGCTTCTCCACGCCAGCTCAGCTTCGCGATGCGTGTCCTGACCTCCAGTTGACCGATCTGGCCTCTGGACTCCAGGAGCTACTCGACCTGATCACGGTCGGCGAAGCGCGGGTAGAGTAGCGTCCGCTGCACCGATGACTGACGAGGATCGGGGGTGAGACCGCCCGCGATGAGTGTGCCAAACACCGAGTCGTGGGCGATACCTGGGAGGGCGACCGGGGACGGGATTGTTCCGCTTGCACTCCCCGGGCCACAGGCCGAGAGGGCGGTGAACGATTCTGTCGCCGGATCGAAGACTTCCACACATGGGAGTGCGTCTGCGGCGTCATAGAGGAGGCCACCGTAGGCTTGCCCTGCGCGGCTTGATGTCGAATCGATGCGCGCAACTCCGCCAGCGATCACCACCCGCCCGTCTGATGTTCTCTGAGCGCTGTGCAGTGCTCGGGGGATGCTCATCGAACCGACTGGACGCCAGGTGGTGTCGTCGAGGACCCAGGCGGCGGAGGTCGCATTGAGATTGCTATCGAGTGTCAGGGCGCCGACTGGATCAGGTGTCAGAAGGCCCCCGGTCAGGAGTGCGCGGCCGTCTCCGAGGTCAGTCAGTTGTGCGTGCAGCAAGGGCTCGCTCAAGTCGGGTGCGGAACGGATACTCCCGTCGGGAAGGATCAGCTGACACTCTGAACTCGGGGTGAAGCTTGCATCCATCCCACCACACACCAGCACGCCCTCATCGCCCAGTCTCGCTTGCGCGTGGAAGACGCCGCCGGTGTAGAGCACGTCATCAGACACAGTCCACGCAGCCGCGTTGACGTCGTAGAGCTCGGCGAATGCCACCACAGCCACACCGGTATCTCGTGCAGCAAAGCCTCCAGTCACCACAACGGTGTCGTCTGGACCGAGGGTGGCCTGGTGGCCAAAGCGTCCGTGGCTCAGGGCGTCGACCGCGATGACTGTGTCGGCACTCGGGTCCAGCACTGAGGCTCGTGTTGTGGCGCTTGATTGGCCGGCAAGGTCACCTGAAACGTTCGTCAGTTGCTGGGCGCCTCCTGCAATCAATATGCGCCCATCGGTGAGCTGTGTCGCGGTGTGGCCTGTCCATCCGTCTGTGGTTCCTGCATGGACCGAACTGTTGAGCGTCTCAGTCGAGTCGCCCAGACCCAGCCTCCGCATGTCAAAGATGGTGACGTCTGACATCGGGTTCTGAACTCGGGATCCTTCTCGGCTTCCACCGATACTCAAATAGCGACCGTTACCCAGCGCGTGTGTTGAGCCCATCGCAGCAGGAGCATCGAGTTCTGGGAGGGTCAGAGGCTCCCCATCTCGCGCGACGAAGATGTATACGCTGGCTGCGCCGGACGAGAGGGTGATCGGCTCGGAGCGTCCATGAAAGATGACTCCATTTTGATTGCGGCCAATGAGGAAAACCTCGGCATCATCCAGGCTTCTAATTTCCGTGTTCGTGTAGGCCTGGTCCTCGCCTTGAAGCAGTGCGAACGTGGTCTCGTCACCGCCGTTGTTACGGACGAGCACCTCAATCTCGGTGGCTTCGTCAATCATGGCCGCCTGGCTCGCGACATAGATCGGGGTGATGCTTAAATCGAAGGCGTCACCAGCCACGAGCTGACCCGCACCACTCTGAGGCTCAGAGGCGCACCCGAAGGTCAGCAGTGTGAGGGAGGTCAGCAACACGGTGGACGGACTCCGGCTGGGTGTCGAAAGAGTGTATCAACCTTGACCTTACCGGACGCGCGAGGCACCCTCCACGTGTGATGTTGATGTCTCCAGATTTCGTCGACGGTGGGCCAATCGTGCACGGGTTCACCACTCGATCTGACGCCTTTGGTCGACGACTTCATCTCGGCACTGGTGCAGCAACGTCTGATTGGGCGCGAGCGTCAGCCGATCTCGGGGTTGGCGAGTGGCCAACAGCTTACGTCTCTCAGGTCCATGGTGATGGTGTGCTCTGGGCATCCCAGGGCGGCTGTATTGGTGAGGCAGATGCGGTCCTCACGCGTGAGACAGGATTATTGGTGGCTGTACGGACTGCTGATTGTGTACCGATCTTGGTCTGGGGAGAGTCCGTCGTTGGTGCCATTCATGCTGGATGGCGTGGGCTGGCAGCTGGAATCATCCCGAAGACGATTCGGATGCTCGCCGGTGAGGGGTCGCTGCAGGCTGTCGTTGGTCCCTCCATCTGTCTGGACTGCTACGAAGTGGGCGAGGAGGTCGTCGATGGAATCTCCCGATGGACAGAATCCAAATACTTTGTTCGCCGCGGATTGGGAAAACCGCATGTTGATGGCGGTGCTGCTGCAGAAGCTCAGCTTCGTGATGCGGGTGTGTCTACCGTCAGTCGCCTGAAGGTCTGCACCCGCTGTGATGAGCGGCTCTGGAGCCACAGGCAGGATGGCGCAGCAGCGGGTCGGCAGGCTGGCATCGTGGGTCGCCGATGTTGATGTGGTTCGCGATCGCGATCGCGTGCTCGGATCCGGACTTCGGACATCTGGGGAAGGCGTTGGACGCCTACGACGAAGGACGTGCGGCCCTCAGCACAGGCTCGCCGCTGGTTGCAGCAGACGCCTTTGCGCGCGCAGCCGAGGCTGATCCTGGTAGTCAGACGTTGATCGCTTGGGAGGCGCGTGCCTTGAGGAGTGCCAACGAGGAGGGCATGGCCTTGAACAGGCTCAATGCGGGACTCAAGCGATTCCCGGATTCCAGCACCCTTCGCTACGACCGCGCAGCCCTGCGGGCGACGATGGGTGACATCTCTGGTGCGGCAGAAGACCTCCGCTGGCTGTATGCGAATGAGGATGCCGATCCCATCGCGGTCGGAGAAGACCCAGATTTTGTCAGCCTCCGAACAGATCCTGCTACTCGGGGTTTGGTGCCATCGCCTCAGGTAGAGGCCTCCGTAGAGCTTGAGTCGTCCACTGTTCTTCTGGGTGAGACGTACGTCTTGGACTTTCGAATAACCAGCAGGGCAGGTGCTCCCGTGACGATACAGCAGGTGGGTGATGACCCTGCACAGATGCACATTGTGCGCATTGTCGAGGACCTGGTCGACCTGGGCGACATCTGGGCTCAGCGTCGTCTCAGTGTCGAGGTGCGGGCCACCAACCCAGGCAAGACGGCGATGGGTCCTTGGATGGTGGCCTCTGCGTCGACCTCAGTCCTCACGGAGCGCGTCATCATTGAGGCCATCAACATAGACGGACGAGTAAGCGACACCGGTCTGAATAAGGCGCTTCCGTTTGTTGTCCCGAGCGCCTTGTGGCCCAGTCCTTCTCTACCTGTGGTGTTGCCGTATGAGGGCCGTCAGTGGGCAGTGCTTGGTCCAGGTCACAGTGTGCGTCCAGGCGGCAGCAAGAGTGGGGTGCACATGGAGTATCGCGAGGGCGGTCAGCCTCGGTGGACGGCGTGGCAGGTCGTACCCGATGGGCAGGTTCAACTGTGGGATGGGGGCGAGAGAGTCTCGCACAGCGACTGACGGCTACGGTGTGGGCAGGACCTCAGTAGGTGCTCCGGTGTCCGAGTCGTCGGTATCCGAGTCGTCGGTGTCCGAGTCGTCGGTATCCGAGTCGTCGGTGTCCGGGGCGCCGGTGTCCGAGTCGTCAGCAGGGCGCCCAGTGTCGTCTGTTTCAGTGTCACCAGACCCTGTATCCGGCTCTCCCGTGTCGCCTCCAGGCAGGCTCAATCCTGTACACTCATCCCAGCATGAGTCCGTCGGGCCGAGGAGGTTGTCTGCGAACAGGTTGTCGCAGGCCATGATGGTGACTGCGGTGCAGGCGAGCCCATAGCCGCTGTTATTGGTCAGGCTATTGTCCGTCATTGTGGCGGAAGCACTCGAAACCTGGATGCCATGCAAGCCGTTGTGCTTCGAGGTGGAGTTGGTGAGCGTGACCTCGCCACCGCTGAGCATGAGCCCGTTCATGGCGTTGTATTGAGTGGTCACGGCATCAAGGAGGGATGTGGCGGACGAGGCCATGTAGCCATGGCTGGCCGCACCATTGATGAGCACATTGCTCATGGACACAGTTCCTTCACTCGCTGTCACACCCGTACCACCGGGACCCATGATCTCTGAGTCAGCGAGGCTCAGGTTGGCGCCGATTGCAGTGATGCCTCGGCCTCCTATGCCTGACAGGTTTGCGTTGGTGATGGTCATGTTGCTGCTCACCGCATCGCCCGAGAGGTCATAGCGCGTGAACCCAACACCGCCGCCATAGCCGGTCTCAGAAATCGTCACCTGGTCGAGAACGAGTTGGATGTCATCTTCGTAGGCGAACCCATCCCTGGTCCAAGAATCACCCAGGTCGATCGCCGGGTCAGACAGGTAGCCGCCTGAATTTGCCCGTAGGACGGTGATGTCGCTCAGGCTGTGGTCTCCCCCGAGAAGCCGCATCGCCATCGCAGCGGTGTCGTTGAGCGCCACATTGCTCATGGTGGTCTGGCAGCCCTCGATGTAGAGCGCAGGGTAGTTCACATTGGACGGTGCAGATGGGTAGAGAACCTCGCCGCCCGACCAAATTTCGTAGGAGCGGTCCTCTGTACTGACGATTGTGTCGACGACCTGGTCGCTCACGTCCACGGTCCCATCAATACAGGCCACTGCGTGACCTGAAGAGTTGCTGAACGTGTTGCCAGACATGGTCAAGGTGCCATCGAGGATGAGGGCTCCGTACTGGGCGTAGTCGGTCCAGGTGTTGTCCGTGACGGTGAGGTTGGCTTCGGTGCCGTAGACGCTACGAGACCCGGAGGTGAAGGTGTTCCCACTCACCGTGTGGTCGCCGTCGAACCAGGCCTGGATGTCTGCGCCCATTCGGTCGTAGTAGACATACAGGAAGCTGTCAGAGCCACTGGTGAAGCTCTCAGCGATTTCGTACGAGTCCACGAATCGGGAGTTCGTGACGGCGGAGCTGGCGCCGTTGTAGCTCACGACGCTTCCGCCCAGTGCGTTCGTGGAAGGGGCTGAGAAGTCGGAGTCATCTACGGTGATCGTTCCCTGGAAGTTCATCAAGCCAGCGCAATCGTTACCGCTGACGCTAATTCCTGAGAACGAGAGATCCGACTCCAGCCCTGCGACGCCGATACCGCTGGTGTCGGTCACGCCGCCGCCCAGCCAATCCAGCGTTGATGAGCGGAAGGTCGCCCCGCCGTAGTCTCCGACTGTCGTGCAGGGCGATGGTCCAGTGCTCGCGTCGATACTGATGTCGCTGATTGTTGTGTCGGTGACGGTCGCGCGGGAGTCTCGGATGTAGACGCCATGCCAGCGAACATTGTTGACGTTCACGCTCGTGAGCGACACCTCTGCACCATCAGGCGTGGTCGGTCCGATGTAGATACCGCCATGGTTGAACCCGGTGACGGTGACGTTCTCGATGCTGACTTCAGTCAGTGCCTTCGCGAAGATACCGACCCCTTGGTCCGCATCGGCGATCGACCAGCGCTCAGCGCCTCGCATCGCGTTCTCGGCGGGGTCCGCTGTGAACGTGGAGTTCGAGATAGAGACGTTGCCCTCAGAGGCGTGAATGTAGACACCTGTGACGGTTGGGTGGGTCACAGTCGCACCATCGATGGTCACTGAACCACCGGACGACCTGATGGCGTGTGTCCCGCCTTGGAATGTGTCGCTCACACTCTGGACGGTCGAGTTGGATGCCTTAATCGCAGCGCCGAGGCTGTCGCTGTAGAGGTTTCCGGTGCTGTAGAGAGATGCACCATTGTTGGCCCGGGCTGCCGCAGATCTGTCGGTATCGTCAGCGGCTGTGTCAAAGAACTCGTTGCCTTCCAAGCTCAGCACTGCACCTGACTCTGCAACTGTCGCGTAACCAGCGATGCGGTCGAACAAACAGTTCACGACCCTGACCGAGCCTTCTTCGTCGACGTAGACCATGGCACCATCGCGGTCGCTGAAGGTTGACGCCTGGAGGAGCACGTTCGTCGCGCCTTTCACCCTGACTGGTGTGTCGCCCGTCTGGTTCAAGTTCAGCACCCGCAGGTTCACCGTATCGACATTCTCCATGTATACGCCGACGCTTGGACTCTCGATCGTGAGCCAGGACAGTGTCACTCCATCTGCTCGGACTGACACGGCAGAGAAGTCTTCCGGATTGCTGATGACTGCGGGTTCCCCTGAGGTGGGCCCCTTCAGTGTGACGCCTTTGTCGATGAGGACCCGTTCACTGTAGGTCCCGCTGCACAGCGAGATGGTGTCTCCATCTTCCGCCCAGTCCAAGGCGCTGGCGATCGTCGCAAAGCCACCGCTCCCGTTGATGGTGATGCAGCCGTCGTCGGGCAGAGTCTCGCCGGTACCTCCGCTTCCGAGGCCTGGGGGTGAGGCGACGCCACCCTTGTCATCGCCGCAGGCGACGATCAGGGTGCAGATCAACGGGAAGGCTCGGTTCATTGGTCAATTTCTCCTCTTCTGTGGTGTACCTGGGAACTCGGCCGGCCTCAAGCATGCGGTCAGGATAAGGGCCTCTTCACTGGAGGTCCTGTGTCCCACGAAGACTTGGAAGCACGTCTCAACGAACGCAACACACAAGCTCTGCTCGGCGGCGGTCAGGCGGCCATCGATAAGCAGCATGAGCGTGGAAAATGGACGGCCCGTGAGCGCATTGAGGCATTCCTCGATCCGGGAACGTTTCGAGAGATGGATCGATTTGTCACGCACGACTGTGCAGATTTCGGCATGGAGAAGAAGAAGGTCTACGGCGACGGTGTCGTTACAGGCTACGGCCGCGTGGATGGTCGCTTGGTCTACCTCTATGCCCAAGACTTCACCGTCTTCGGAGGCTCACTGTCCGGTGCATATGCCAAAAAGATATGCAAGATCATGGATATGGCCGTTCGGAACGGGGCGCCCATCGTTGGTTTGAATGACTCCGGTGGCGCGCGCATCCAAGAAGGTGTGAAGTCACTCGGGGGCTACGCCGACATCTTCCTCCGGAATGTCCAGGCGAGCGGTGTAGTGCCGCAGTTGACGGCCATTCTCGGACCGTGCGCAGGCGGTGCGGTGTACTCGCCTGCCATCACAGACTTCATCTGCATGGTTCGCTCAACATCGTTCATGTTCGTGACGGGCCCTGATGTCATCAAGACGGTCACCCACGAAGAGGTCACAAAAGAGGAGCTCGGTGGCGCCGATACCCACTGCGGTACCAGCGGCGTTGCGCACTTCTCGGTGCCAGATGAGGCTGCAGCTCTCGCGCTGCTCCGTGAGTTGATCGGGTACCTCCCGAGCAACAACTTGGAGGCCGCACCCAAGCGTCAGACAGATGATGCCGTCGACAGGCTGTGCCCCAAGCTCGACGAGCTTGTGCCTGAGAACCCAAACAAGCCTTACGATGTGACCGAGCTCATCAAGGCCGTCGCCGATGGTGGTGAGTTCCTCGAGGTTGCCTCGCAGTACGCACCCAATGTTGTGGTGGGTTTCGTTCGTCTCGGCGGACGCAGTGTCGGTGTGATCGCCAATCAACCTGCGCATCTTGCAGGTGTTCTCGATGTAGACAGTTCATCCAAGGCTGCCCGATTCGTCCGCTTCTGCGATGCGTTCAATGTTCCGCTCTGGGTCATCGAGGATGTCCCAGGCTTCTTGCCTGGGGTAGACCAGGAGCATGGTGGCATCATCAAGCACGGCGCGAAGTTGCTCTATGCATTCGCGGAAGCGACGGTGCCCAAGGTCACGTTGATCACCCGCAAGGCATACGGCGGGGCGTACTGCGTGATGAATTCCAAGCACATTGGCGCGGACCTCAACTTCGCCTGGCCAACAGCTGAGATTGCCGTGATGGGTCCAGACGGTGCGGTCAACATCATCTTCCGACGGGAGCTCGCAGGTGCCGACGACCCTGTGGCCAAGAAGGATGAGCTGGTGGCGGACTACAAGGACAAGTTCGCCAACCCATACCGTGCAGCAGAGCTGGGATATGTGGACGAGATCCTCCTGCCGCGGGACACACGCGCTCGCTTGGTTGAGGCTTTTGATTCTCTGGAGAACAAGCGCGCGGCAAACCCACCGAAGAAGCACGGAAACATTCCGCTGTAGCTGGGTCTCAGCAGCAAGACTGATCGAATGGAGTGAGCATTTTTTTGCGCCTACCCGCGACCAAAGAGTCCAAGGAATGAGTTGGGCTTCACCCCGGTGTCACAGAATTGATCGACTGGAATGGTGTCGGAACGCTTGACGAGACCGTTCAGACAGGTAAAAAGGGGCCGTTCCGCAGTCCGACAAGTGTCGCGCTGCACCAAAAGAGTTTGGAGAAATCATGGCAGTACGCATTCGATTGGCCCGTCACGGACGCAAGAAGCGCCCGTTCTACCGTCTCGTCGCGGCCGATGGTCGCGCCCCGCGCGATGGTCGCTACATTGAGCGTCTTGGACACTTTGATCCCATGTCAGAGCCAAACGAGCTCGTCGTGGACCTTGAGCGTGTTGACTACTGGATTGGCGTTGGTGCCTCACCCAGCGAGACAGCCGCCAAGTTGATCGAGAAGGCTCGCGCCGGCGCTGAGGGCTGAACATGGAGGGCCTTGTAGACTTCATGGTCCGCTCTGTGGTCAAGAACCCCGATGCGATTCAGCTCGATGTGACCGAGGGAGACGCATCTGTCTTCTACGAGCTCGATGTGTCAGACGACGATCGTGCGCTTCTGACCGACGGAGAGGCTCCGCTGCTTGACGCAATGCGCCAGATTCTTGCTGCCTCCAGCGGTAAGCGTCGCGGTGTCATCGAGCTCGCAGGCGAGTCCGACGCGGCAGAGGAATAAGCGCCATGGGGCGAAAGTCCCCAGAGCAAGAAGACGCCATACGACCCGATGAAGTCCGACTTGGACGGGTCAATGGCGTCTTTGGCGTTTCAGGGGAGGTGCGTCTGTTCCTCCACAACCGTGAGTCGAAGCTGTTCGCTGGTGACGGCCGTGACGTGACGCTGGTGTCGCCGTCGGGCGAGAGAGAGGCACATCGACTGCGTTCCCGCCAAGGGGCAGGGAAGCGTGTCTTGGGTAAGATTACGGGTGTCAGTACGCCCGAGGCCGCACGCCGATTCATGGAGTGGGAGATTGTTGTTCCTGAGGCGGCTCTCCCTGCCACTGCTCAAGATGAGTACTACCAACGTGATCTCATCGGATTGCCCGTCGTCACCCAGGCTGGGGTACCCGTCGGGACGCTCATCGATGTCATGGAGGGTCCAGTTGTGGATTGCTGGGTCATCAAGGGTCCGAACGGCGAGCAGATGTTTCCGGCAGTCAAGGATGTGGTTGTCTCCGTAGACATCGGTAAGGGCATCGTCATCGCCGATGCCATCCAAGAGTTCCAGGCCTGATTGATGCGGTTTGATGTCCTCACGCTGCACCCTGTGATGTGCGATGCACCGCTAAAGACCAGCATTTTGGGTCGAGCTCAGCGTGAAGGTCAGATCAGCGTCAACGTACACGACCTCCGTGAGTGGGCTGAAGGCAAGCATCGGCAGGCCGATGACACCCCCTTTGGTGGCGGTGCGGGCATGGTCATGCGTGTGGATGTCGTGGACCGGGGAATACAGGCTGTGTCTGGGCCACGGGCCAGGGTGCTGCTGATGGACCCCGCTGGTCGCCCGTTCACTCAGGCTGATGCGGAGCGACTCTCATCCGAGGAACAGCTGGTGCTGGTTTGCGGTCACTATGAAGGCATCGATGCGAGGGTTCGAGAACACCTGGTCGATGAGGTGGTCTCGATAGGTGACTTTGTGCTTACCGGCGGTGAGCTACCTGCCATGGTGGTCATCGATGCGGTCGCCAGGCTCCTTCCTGGTGTTCTGGGTAACGATGCAAGCAGTCAGACAGAGTCGTTCTCAGAAGGATTGCTGGAGGCGCCACAGTACACACGGCCGCGGGTGTACCGGGACTGGGCTGTACCAGAGGTTCTGCTGAGTGGTCACCATGCCAAAATTGAAGCCTGGAGAGAGGCGGAGTCTCGCGCTCTGACCTCTCAGAACCGACCCGATCTTCTCGAATCGATGGACATCAATGAAGACGGTCAGGTTTAATTTGGGCCTTCGTATCCTTGACGACAGCGCCATAGAGAGATATCCCGGGACGGCTTTGGGTCTTGTACGCGCGTGAGGGCAACCTCGGCGATACCGACCGCAACACGATTTGAGAGGATGGGACCATGCCCACCATGACCGAAATCAACAATGAGATTACCGCAGGCCTCGAGGCTCGCACCGTGAACATCGGCGACACCGTTCGCGTTCACGTTCGCATTCAAGAGGGTGGAAAGTCCCGTGTACAGGTCTTCGGAGGCACATGCATTGCCAAGAAGCACACCGGCCCCGCTGAGACCTTCACTGTGCGAAAGATGAGCTTCGGCATTGGTGTGGAACGTGTGTTCCCACTGCAAAGCCCAAACATCTCCAAGCTCGAGATCAAGAGCAAGCACCGCGTTCGTCGTGCCAAGCTGTACTACCTGCGTGAGCGCACTGGTAAGCGGGCTCGTCTCGCGGAGATCCGCAGCTAAAGTTGGTGGATGCGCGCCTTGCCGCCCAACAGCGCGGCAGAGAAGGGGAAGCACGGGTAGCCAAGGCGCTGAGCGCCGACGGTTGGTCCGTGCTTTCGTGCAATTGGCGCGGTGGTGGTGGCGAGCTGGACCTCGTCGTCAGCCGTGGGACCTCGCTCCGCTTTGTTGAGGTCAAGACACGCGCCTCGGGTGATCCCGTCGGCTTGGAGAGTATCGGAGCTGCAAAGCAAGCCAATCTCACCCGGGCGGCGCGCGCATGGATGCTTGATCATGGCGATGATTATGATGACCTGGCATTCTTGGTGGCTTTGGTCGAGCCGAGTGGCATTACCTGGTTTGATGATGCCTTTGACGTGGAGTAGCCCATGCCGCTGATGGTCGTATCCACACCCATCGGAAACCTAGACGAAGCTTCTCCGCGCATGACGTCCGTCTTGTCGACGGCCGACCTGGTGCTCTGCGAAGACACTCGTCACACTCGAGGCCTGTACGCGGGGCTCGGCATTACGAGCCCGAAGCTGGTGAGCTGTAATGCTCAGAATGAGGGTCGACGGCTGACCGAGGTCATGGACCGCTTGTCACGGGGAGAGACGATCGCGCTTGTCAGTGACGCTGGAGCCCCAGGGCTCAGCGACCCAGGGGGGCTGGTCGTCGAGGCTGCTCATCGTGCCGGACATGCGGTTCACGTGGTGGCCGGGCCGTCTTCGATCAGTGCCGCGATTTCTGCTGCTGGATTTCCGGCCACTCCATTTCACTTCTTGGGCTTTCTGCCGCGTAAGCCCGGGCCCGTGAAGAAGGCGTTGACCAGTGCGAGCCAGCTGGATGGGGTTCTGGTATTCCTTGAGTCGGGCCGTCGAGTCGGAGAGGTGTTGGGCATCGTTGCGGAGTTGATGCCTGATCGAGAGGCTGCGATATGCCGCGAGCTGACCAAGAAATTTGAGGAGATTATTCGAGGACCAGTGACTGCACTCCCGAAGTCACCTCAGCGGGGAGAGGTGGTGCTTGTCATTGGGCCGGGTGAGGCAGTGGCTGCGGCTCAGGTGGAAGTGGGTCCCAACCTAAAATCCATCGCATCGGCACTCGCAGAGCGCTGGGACTGTAAGAAGGCCGAGGCCTACACTGCTCTCGTTGCCCTTGAGCGTTCTCGAGAAGAGTAAGCTTACTTCTTGTCGAACAGCGGGTCGCGCATCCTGAAGGTGAGCCCTGTTCCGAGGGTCCAGCCCAGCTTCCCGTCGGTGGAGCTCGCCACTGCATACGGGTGCTCGAGGGTGCGCCCAAATGGGGCGCCGAGTGCGTGACTGATGGTCCAGTCGACGTATCGTACGATTCGCCATCTCAGGTCAAAGCCCGCCCAAAGACTGTTTGTCTCTCCCTGGCTCACCGCTCTTCCGCGTGTGATCGGCAGGGCGTTGGCCAGCTGGACGCCGCTCACGCCGTCTCCCCAGGTCTGGTGCCCGAAGGTGGCGTGAAGATCGAGCGCCAGCTCAGTGCCCAACCCCTCGGCGAAGGATGCATCCTCGAGAAGCAAGATTTCCATTCCAACCGTGAGGTCGAGTGTGGACGGATCTTGTACGGGGATCGTCCGCGCGCCCACGTCGGCCTCTGTCTCAAAGCGGTGGGTCCAGACGAGTCCCAAGTAGGGCTCTGTTCGGTTGTTGCGGGTAGACCAGTACGAGGTGAATTCGAATGCCGGCGAGGCTGGGCCTGCACCGCCGCTGTCAGCCGTATTCCACAGAGATGTTTTGTCGCCAAACTGGTAGCCCATGCTCATGAGCCAAGTGATTTGATCTCCACGGTCGGCGAAGGTGGTTTCCGACATGGGTGTGCCTTTGAGGCGAACCCACAGCCCGCCGGCGCCGGATCCCTTGACGGTCTGATCAGCTGCGTCGCCCGTCCCCACCATCGTTCCAGTCTCCAAGACTGGGTCGTAGGCCATACGGTTCATGTTGGAGAACGCAATCCGGCTTGAGGCCTGCTGCGTCAGCGCGAGCTGGGTGGCCAGGTAGTCGGTCCAGCCGATCGTGCCTGAGTATGTGATGAGGTGGTCCACGGCCCGGCGCTCACCGACGATCTCACCGCGTTCTTCGAGACTGTCCGGGACGACCACAGCCTCGTAGGCAATGCCCACGTCTCCTCGCCATTGCGGCGGGAGATCTGTGACATCCGCCGACCACGCTGTGGCGACGGTTGCGATCAGGAGTGAGCTGAACATCCAATCCTCTGGGTAGGGGAAGGGTATGCCTGGTTTGAGGTGGGGTCAACCCTACTCAATGTCGACTCCGTTCTCGTCCTCACAGTTCTTGTCAGTGTCTCGCAGCCCGTAGTCTTTCATTTTCATCTGCAGACTCTTCCTGGAGATGCCCAACTTCTTCGAGGCTCGGGTCACGTTGCTGTCTTCTTCCTCGAGCACCCGCTGAATTCGGGCACGCTCGAGCTTGGTGGTGTAGACCCTGACATATTCCTTCAGCCCCATCTCATCGGCGTCAGGCGGTGCCTCAACCCGTCCCATGTTGGGTGGCGTGAGACCAGGCAGGTCTCCCATTGTCAGAATTGTATCCTCGGTCAAGAGGACACTTCGCTCAATCAGGTTCTCCAGTTCCCGGATGTTGCCTGGCCAGGTGTGGGCCAGCAGGGCGGCGAGTGCATCAGGTGAAACACCCTCGACATCCGTGTTTAGTCGCTTGTTGAATTTCGAGATGAAGTGCTCAACAAGGAGGGGGATGTCGTCTGCCCGCTCTCGAAGTGGAGGGACCTGGATGGGAATGACGTTCAGCCGGTAAAACAGGTCCTCTCTGAACCGCCCCTCTTTGACCTCCGTCTCGAGGACTCGGTTGGTCGCGGCCACTAAGCGCACATCGACGGACAGGCTTCGGACACCGCCCACCCGCTCGAATTGACCATCTTGCAGTACCCGCAAGAGCTTGACCTGCATGTCCTTGGGCAGCTCCCCGACCTCATCCAAGAACAAGGTTCCGCCGTCTGCCAGCTCGAACTTGCCGGGTTTGGCCGCCATCGCACCGGTGAATGCGCCTTTCTCGTGTCCAAAGAGTTCGGATTCGAACAGTGACTCGGGTATTGCGCCACAGTTCACTTGAATAAAGGGTGACTCCGAGCGGTCTGAGTGCTCGTGCAAAGCGCGCGCAACCAACTCCTTGCCTGTGCCGCTCTCTCCCGTGATCAGGGCGGTCGTGGGCGAGCGCGCGATCTTCTCGATGAGGGCGTAGATTTTGTGCATCCGCGCCGTCTGGCCGATGATCTTGAAGCGTCCGGCGGCATCCTCGTGGAGGATGGAGCGACCTTTTTCTTCTGTACGCAGCGCCTTCTCGATGATGGGCATCAACTCGTCAGAGTCGAATGGCTTGGTGACGTAGTCCTGCGCGCCCTTTTTGATCGCTTCGACCGCAGAGTCCACTGTGCCATGCGCCGTGATGAGAATCACAGGGAGGCCAGGGTATGTCTCATTGCAGTGATTGAGGAGCTCCATGCCCCCAATGACTGGCATCTTGAGATCCGAAACAACGAGGTGGTAGTCCTCGTTGCGGAGCATGGCGATCGCTTCTGCCCCGTTTTCAGTCGCAGTGACGTGGTATCCGCTGCGGGTGAGGTGGGCCCGAAGGACCATTCGTATGCTGGGTTCGTCGTCGACGATGAGAATTCGCTTGGGCATAGTAGTGTGCCTATCCATCCTGTGCTGGCTCGTACAGCCGTCTGCAGGTATCCTCTCTCAAACAACGAGGTGGTCCATGACCCTTTTCACTAAGTCCCTCTCCAGTTTGATTCTCCTGGGTGCCCTCCTTTCTGGGGGGGCAGCAGTCGCTGGTGAGCCGGCACCGGACTTCTCCCTGCGTGACATCAATGGCAAAGAGGTGAGTCTCTCGAGTCACAAGGGCAAGGTTGTCTTGGTCAACTTTTGGGCGACGTGGTGCGGGCCGTGCAAGCTTGAGATGCCCCACTTGGACAAGATGGATCGCGAACTTGAGGCCAAGGGCTTTGAGGTGATCTCGATCAGCACAGATGACGCGCGGGCAGCAAGCAAGGTCAAGCCGCTCATTAAGCGCGGTGGCTACGGCTTCACAGTCTTGCTCGACAAGGACACATCCGTCGTCTCTCAATACAACCCGGCCAAGACGTTGCCGTACAACGTCCTCATCGATCGCGAAGGCAACATCCACAAGGTGTTCCAGGGCTACAACCCCGGTGACGAGGTTGAGCTTCGCCATGAGATCGAAGCCCTTCTGGGCTCGGGTAGCTGATGCGCTCTCTCCTTGCAGTCTTGGCCCTCGGACTTTCCGGTCCTGCTCACGCGCTCGAGCTGTGGGGCACCGGGCCACTCGCGAACGCGTCCGTGCAGCTGACGGTTGACTCTGAGCTTCGGTACCACAACACGGCCCTGGATGACCCGGGTAAGCGAATATCTGGTGGGCCGTTCGAGCTCATCCCAAGCATGGCGGTGCACGATTACTTCGAGCAGGTGGGGCGCTTCAACCTCCTTATTGCCAAAGATGATCTCAACATTGGACTGCAGTTTGATGAGGTTGCTCTCTTCTCGAACCGGTACGTGCTGGACGGCCGCGAGCAGGTGACCACGCCGCTGTACGAGTCAACAGTGCAGAGTCCGTTCGATGACTCCTACTTCCTGCTCGAGAAGATGTTCGTCTCCAAGAAGTGGGACACAGTCGAGCTGACGGTAGGCGATACTTACGCGAGTTTTGGTCGTGGCCTCGCCCTGAACATCGTGAAGAACACAGACATCGATGTCGACACCTCCATCCGGGGCGCGAAGGGTATCTTCCGAACTGGGAATTTTGACCTCACCGCCATCAGCGGCATCACCAACCAGCAGCAGATCAGCCAAGAAAATCCAAATGTGGCCATCGCACCAAACGTTGATCACATGGTGTCCGGCGCTCGTGCCGAGTGGTTTGGTCCTGTAAACCTCGGGGCGCACGCTGTGGCCTACAAGTTCGCTCGACCGACTGAACTTCCGCTGGCCGTGTCCGCATCGAGGTATTCATCAGACTTGGATGTGGGCATCGTCGGTGCAAACATCGAAGCCAACGGTGTGCTGGGTCTCGATGTCTACGGCGAGTACGCGCTGTATGACTACCGCGCAGCAGACATGGCTGACGGCGAAGACCGGCTTCGCGGATGGGCCACCTACGGCTCAGTGGCTGCATATCCGGGCAAGGCCGTAGTGTTGCTGGAAGCGAAGGCGAGCAAGGACACTGAGCGCCTGACCACATTCACCACGCTTGAGGGTTGGGAGCCAGCCAGCATCCCCACGCTGGAGTACGAGCGGGTGATCACTGAGGATGGCTCGGCTGCAGTCAACTCGAACGACATCATGGGTACGCGGCTTCGGGTCGACTACGCCATCGTTCCGGGAATGTTTACGCCCTACGTCGCGACAACGTTGCTGATTGACAAGGACACGGAGGGCCTTCACTTCAACGATAGTGAAGAGACGATCCTGCATCCGATGGCGGGGTTGGAGTGGCAGAGGGGTCACTGGGCCGCCCAGTTCAATGCAGGCATGCGAACCGACAAACGGAAGGACACTGCTGAGGGTTCTGACCGCATGATGCACGTCGACGGTACCTTCCACCTGCCGCTGTTTGGTGAAGAGGCCCTCGAAATCGACATTGACGCGAAGAAGTTTGAATGGGGCGTAAACGAGCAGCAACAGGAAGACTTCCTGGAGATGGCAAATGCGCTGGTCTGGCATCGGGGAGAGAAGTGGGTCTTCGTGCTCTACCAGGACTGGACCGACAATCCCCTTGTGCAGTCAGAAGGCAACCTGCAGTTCATCGGTGAGAACGTATACGGCGCCCTTGAGGCTCAGTTTAAGCCCAGTGGAAACATCACCTACAAGGCCTTCTATGGAGCCTACAAGGCTGGCATCCGCTGCTCTGGAGGGCAGTGCCGAAGTCTGCCTGGCTTTGAGGGCGCGCGGGTGAGCGTGAACGGCGTCTTTTAGGAGTTGGCAAGCGTTTTACGCGCTCAGCCTTCGCTTTTCTGTCGCGCAGAGTAAAAACAAGCATCACACTGCCCTCACGGGGTCTACGGAGAAAGCATGTCGATCACAATGTGTCTGATTGGGGCCGCGATGGCCGGCCAAGTCAAGCCTGCAGGCGTCGAGGCGTCGTCCTACTTGGTCTCCGACAAGGGTGAGGCCTACGAGGGTAAGGGGGTCACCGACGGTAAGCTCGATAACGGCTGGCTCGAGGGAGATGACAGCTCCGGACTTGGCTCGTGGGTGAAGCTTGATCTCGGCGGAGAGAAGACAGTCACAGGACTCAAGATCTGGAACGGGTACTGGATTTCCCATGACTTCTGGACTCGCCACAATCGCGCCAAAGAGATCGAAGTGGAGTTCTCTGATGGAAGCAAAGAGACCTTCACTCTGGGCGAAGAGATGAAGCCGGATCAGGTCCGCTTCAAGAGTCCGAAGGCCACCACATCAGTGAAGGTGAAATTCAAGAGCGTCTATCGGGGCAGTACCTTCAATGACACGGGCTTCTCCGAGATTCAGGTGATGGACAACAGTCCATCTGCCCATGTCGTCCCGGCCACCTACACACCAAGCTCAGTGCTTGAGGATGGCTCGACCAAGTACCCGCCCGAGCAGCTCGCTGATGGCTTGGTCGACTCACTTTGGTGTGAGGGCAATGCAGATGGAGATGGGACTGGAGAGAGCGTCGTGTTCGACTTCGGACAGTCCGTGCAGATCTCCAAGCTCAAAATGCGTAATGGCTCGGCGGGTAGCTTCAAGGACTTCATGGCCACGAATCGTGCCAAGGCCGGCAAGCTGACCTTCTCTGACGGGTCCAGTGTAGACATTCCGATCAAGACCTCCCTGATGGAGCAGACGATTCCGTTCCCTGCCAAGAGCACATCGACGGTCACGCTCACCATTACTGAGGTGGTCAAGGGGTCGAGCTACAACGACCTCTGCATCGCCGAGGCGCGTTTCCTGCCCTAAGGCACGCCCTATGGGATGGGGGCCGCCGGTAGGTGGCTCGCCAGTTCCAGCAAGTCGTCCAGCTTGTTGATGGGCTTACCCAAGTCCGGCACGATCCAGTGGTTCGCACCGTCAGGACCTGCGGACAGGAGCGACTGAATGCTCCGGCTGTGTTCTTCGGCCGTCAGCCTTTGCTTCTCAGGCACGATTCGGATGGCCTCAACCAACTGCTCAGGCAGGCCCTCAGGCAGGTACGGGGACGGGTCTCTATCGTGCAGAGGCGGTGACTCGACGCGGTTAATGATGAAGCCGCCAAACGGGACCTCAAAGTCGTCGAGTTGGTCGAGAAAGAAGAGGGCCTCGCTCCGGGCAGTTGGGGCGGGCGATGTGATGAGGAAGAACCGTGTCTGATCGGATGAGAGAAGCTGTTTGAGTTCATTCGAGCGAACGTGGAAGCCTTCCCAGAGGTCACGAAACAACTCGAAGAACTCAGCGATCTCTCCGATGGTGCTTTGGCCGATGAGGCGCCGCAGGACGCGAGCGACCGCCTCGCTGCCGAGCTCGAGTGCCCGCCAGCCACTGCGGGTAGCGGGCATGGCCATCCACCGAACCACGCCTCCATCCATGAGCCCGGCGATGCGATCGGGGGCCCTGAGAAAGTCCAGCGCGTTTCGGGCGGGTGGGGTGTCGACGACCACAAAGTCGTATTCACCCGACAGGGCGAGCTCCCGGACCTTCTCGGCCGCCATGTATTCATGAACGCCGCCAAGACGTGTTGATGCGAACTGAAAGTATCGGTTGCTCAAGATGCGCTCAGCGGAGTCCTCGGAGGTGGCAACCCGTCGGATCAGGGCTTCAAATGTCTCCTCCACATCCAGCATCAGTGCCTCGCAGCGCCCCGATACATTCTTCAGCGGGACCCGCGTCGGGGTGCCGCCGATGGCCCCGAGGTTCAGGCTGTCCGCCAGTCGCTTCGCAGGGTCAATCGTGAGCAGTGCGACGCGATGCCCGGACTGGGCCAGGGCCAAACCGAGCGCTGCACTCGTGGAGGTTTTTCCGACCCCGCCAGACCCACAACAGACGACCACCTGAGCGCTCATCGGGCCTCCATACTGTCTGCGAGGAGATGACTGAGTCGATCCAGCTCTGCGAAGCCGAGGGCCCTGTTCATGAGGAAGGGGAGGGTGGTCAACGGTGCATCAATGCTTGCCTCGAGGCGTGCCTTTGCGGTCAGCTGTCGGTCTCGTCGTGCAATCCATCGCTCTGTGAGGACAGCAGCCTCTTGAACCTCAGGGTGCGTTGAAGTCTGTAGGGAAGGCCCATGGGCGGTCCAGTCGTCTGCTGAGGGCAGGGGGACGTCGCTCATCTCGTTGAGAACAACCCCGGCGACTTGATGGTCCGCTGCGCGTAAATGATCGTTGAGTTCAATGGTCTCATTGACGGGTAGATCTTCAGGGAGACAGGTGAGGACGAGCCCTGTTCGATTGGTATCAGAGATGACATCGTGGACGAGCTTCACTCCCTCGTAGACGGGCCCTGCTCGGGTCAATTCCATCATTGAACGAGCGGACGCCAGCATGTGAAGACCGTGACCAGTGGCGGGTGCATCCACAATGATGAGGTCCCAGTTCGGCTGGCCACGGGTTTTATCGTCCTCAATCAGGTCGTAGACTTTACCCAGATGGACAGCATCATGGAGACCGGGCACAGCATCCATGAACGGCCCCATGACCCTGTTTCGAAAGACCATCTTGTACAGCTTACGGACCTTGATTTGCTTCACCACATAGTCCTCGATGGCCTCCTCGGCGGTGATGCTCATCGCGCTGAGGTCGGGGTGAAGACGGGTGGGTGAGTACCCTTCCGAGGCTCGCCGGAAGAGCGTCGGAATCTGTCGGCTACCGTTGCATTCGACCAAGAGGGTGCGCTTCCCAGCCCTGGCCGCCCAGAGTCCAAGTGATGCGGCGACTGTTGTCTTTCCCGTGCCACCTTTGCCGGTCACGATCAGGATCTCTCGGCTGAGTAGGCTCATTCCTCTCCCATATCTCGAGCCTGAAGTGCGTCGGCAACAACGCGAAACACGCGAGCGGACATCACCATCTCAAGGTGACCGAGGTGCTTGAGTTCCACGGTCTGTGCGTGGGAGGGGGCAGCGCTCTCGACAGGTAAAACCAGGTGGTCGTGCTTGCTCCAAACGGAAACCGTATCGCCGTCATAGTCTTGGATGGCTTCAATCACCTCGCTGCCGGGCGCGAGGTCGTACCCCTCGCGCAGCCACGCGAACACGTGGGTCTTGGTGCCTGCCCACGGAGTCCCCAGCGTGATGACGCGTCTGACGTGGGGTGCATAGCCAAATTCCTTGAGGGCATAGGCTGCGACGATGCCTCCCATGGAGTGACAGACGAGGTCTACCTTCTCAGCGCCGGTCTCATCTCTGAGGCGCTCAATTGCGCGCCCGAGGCGCTTGGCAAAGACGGGGACTGGGCTCGAACGGGGACGATGATTGATGGCCCAGACCCACTCCCATCCTCTGGTGTGCAGGTAGGTCCGCAGGAAAGTCCAGCATCCACGATTCAGGCCGTAACCATGAACCAGGAGCACAGGGTTTCGGACCGCGTCTTCTGCAGGTGCCTCTGCGAGGTCGCGCTGGCGTCGCTTCTGGACTGGAGATGTAGGCCACCATCCACCCAGCATCATGATGCCAGTCATGGCGTTCGCGGCGATTTCTCGAAACAGCCAGCTGACGTCCGCCCGGCTGACTCGGATCGGTTCACCCCGTTCAACAGCCAACCAGCCGAATCCGCAAATGACCGGAATGGTGCAGCCCATTGCGTAGAGCAGCGCCAGTGTCAGTACCCCATCCATAGACCGCAGGGTACCCCTCGGCAGGGTGGCGATCAAACGCGCCACAGTAACCAGAGCGTGATAGACGGCTCGCCGTGGAGGAATCATGCCCATCTACGAATACGGCTGCGAGGACTGTGGCCACACTTTTGAGCGTCTCCAGAAGGTTTCT
>Ga0115012_10000148_pt1 | contig 40220 bp, 22 predicted proteins | sample TroAtlMetagenome_FD_88706 | JGI IMG/M metagenome (GOLD analysis project Ga0115012, IMG submission 88706) | Marine eukaryotic phytoplankton communities from Atlantic Ocean - Tropical Atlantic ANT10 Metagenome | ecosystem: Environmental > Aquatic > Marine > Oceanic | place: Tropical Atlantic... | reverse complement strand
CGCACTGCACACGGTGCAAAAACTAATAAGTGGGTAAATCAGATTAAGGGAGGCAGCAGCAGAGTTCGTTGTGCTTCTAATAACGGCATCACCTCCAACACCACCGCCACAGCATTGCAGGACGTTCGTGCGTAGGCAGTTCATTCGTTCGTGATTTGGCAGCGTTCCCCGTGTGGGCGTTGCCGCCCCCCGCCCCGTTTAAAAACGCCTAACTACCCTAACCTACAAAGTGTTACGGAAGCGAGAACAATATTCCATCAAACTTCAAATTTTTTTTCGCTGTTAAAAAACGCCCACAAGGTTGACTTGCAAAAAATTCGTAAGTGATATATAATGCAAAAAGAGAATCCAGAGTATGAAAAAAAATTCCGCAGATGAAACATACGTTATAGAGATTGATACTGTTACTGGTGAATATTTTGTAAGAATACCTGAATGGATTATAAATGATCAAGGCTGGTTTGAGGATACTGAATTAAAATTCAAAACAGATAAAAGCTTAATTTTTATTGAAGAAGTGTAATGAGTAGTACCTATCACATATACTTAAGAGGAGAAGTTCTTTTTAAAGACTTGGATGATTATGAGTTTAAAATTATATGGGGTAGATTATATCATTCATACTATAAGAATGAGATAGAGTATGAAGAGATTGAATATACAGAAGATCAACAAAGAGATTTACTACAGGATGCAAGTTATTAATGAAAGATTTTAATGTATATGATGATTTTGTAGCAGAGGATTACTTTAAGCATATAGAATCACAGATTGATAAATGTTGGTGGTCATTACAGGAACAGGTTGCATATAAGGGTGATGTAGATAATGATAAGAGTTTTTACTTTGTACATCCTATCTTTGATGAGAATGTACCAAAGAGTGAGATGCATAATGAATTGCATCCATTATATACTTTGTTAGATGTAAAGGCATTAATAAGAACTCGTGCTATAATGTATATGAATCAAGGAGAACAGATTATACATTCACCACACGTAGATATGACGTATTCACATAAAGCTGCATTGTTATATCTGAATGATAATAATGGTTTTACATTAATGTCAGATGGCGGTGTAGAGATACGTTGTGATCAATCAGATCGTTTAGTGTTTAATCGTCCTGATGGTAGTAGTTGTTTTCAGGAACAAAACAAGTGTATGAGTAAGAGAAATAGGTTAATGTTACACGATGGTAGTCGTCCACATTGTAGTAGTACACCTACAGATACAAAGAAAAGAGTTTTAATTGCAGTAAATTATTTCTAATGAAAAGAGGTGAATTAATACATACGTTTGCTTTAGCACCGATTGTAGCATATGAGTGGGATGGTGATTTAGAACCAATCTATGAATATATTAAGACGTTAGAATATGATCAGGAAATTAAAGGTAATTGTAAGTCTGTAGATAGATGGATATGTAAACAACCTGAATTAAGAGAACTTACAAGTTGGTTTGATGAATGTGTTGCTGATTATACATTGAATATATGTGATAGTAAGCAAAAGATGGATATAATGAACTCTTGGGTAAATGTGTATAAGCCTGATCAAGATTTACCAGCACATTTTCATAGTAATAGTTTTTTATCTGGTACATTTTACATAGCATCTGAGACTGGTAGTGGTTCTCCTTTACGTGTTCATAGTCAATTAAAGAATTTTATATACTCCTTTGAGGATCAAATTACTGAACCACACGAAGAGTTTAATCCATACTTAGATAGTACAAGAGATATAGCATCTATACCTGGTAATCTATTATTGTTTAGTAGTCAATTAGTACATAGTGTGCCACCGAATCAATCAGAAAGTAATCGAGTTAGTTTATCTTTTAATACGTTTCCACGTATGCCTTTTGGTGGTGATTTAATATTGAATACGATCACGGGGTAATAACCGAATATCATTGACGTTATAAGTAAGTTGATGTATAATAACATTGTAATTACATAACGTTATGGGAAAAGGATTTACAGTTAAAGCGAAATCTCCCGTTGTCAAGAAAGAACCAGAGTGGGACTATGATAAGGCAAAGGAGATGGTCAAAGGGAAAACAGTGGTATTCTGTTTACCTGGTAGAGGAGTCTCATATGCCTTTTTGAAGAGCTTTGTTCAGATATGCTTTGATCTGGTACAAGGTGGAGCAAGTATCCAAATCTCTCAGGATTACTCATCAATGGTCAACTTTGCTCGATGCAAGTGCTTAGGTGCTAATGTATTGCGTGGACCTGATCAGAAACCTTGGGACGGACAATTAAATTATGATTACCAGCTTTGGATTGATAGTGATATTGTATTCAACACTGAGAAGTTCTGGCAAATCGTTTTGATGGATAAGGACATTGCTGCTGGTTGGTATTGTACTGAGGATGGTAGAACAACTTCAGTTGCTCATTGGATGGAAGAAGATGATTTCCGTTCTAATGGTGGTGTTATGAACCACGAAACCCTCGAAAGCATCTCGAAAAGAAAGAAACCATTTACCGTAGATTATACTGGTTTTGGATGGACTCTGATTAAGAAGGGTGTATTTGAACACGATGAAATGAAGTATCCTTGGTTCGCTCCAAAGATGCAAGTCTTTGAATCTGGTGAAGTACAAGATATGTGTGGAGAAGATGTTTCCTTCTGCTTAGATGCAAAAGAAGCAGGCTTTGAGATCTGGTGTGATCCTAGAGTACGTGTTGGGCATGAAAAACAAAGAGTTATATAACACCTATGAGGGTGATAAACTCCTCTTTGAGAATCTCACCCAAGATGAATACTTTAGTGCTATGGAGGACCTTGCATATGAATTTTATGACAATGGTTCTCATAACCCACAAAATATAAGAACTGAAATTAAGCAAGTTTAATTATGGCAAAAATGAAAAAAAGTCTTCTAGGAACCTTGTTTGTAGAAGCAATACCGAAAAAGACTCGGCAAGGAACGGGAAAACATACAAAATACTCCGCTTCGTCTCGAAATAAACCGAAGAAACGGTATAGGGGGCAAGGAAAATAAACCAAAAGTGGCTCGGATCAATTGATTCGGGTCTTTTTTTGTCTAACCTCTATAAATAAGTGAAGATAATACTAAATATACCATTTAGATGGCAGTCAAAAGTACATCACAAGCATTTAAAGATATAAGTTTTTCCTTTAAACCACATCCTGTGACGAAGGATTTGCTTACTTTAACTAATGAACGTGCCATTATAAGGTCTGTTAGAAATTTAGTTGAAACTATTCCAACTGAAAGGTTTTTTAATTCATCAATCGGTACTGATATTCGTGCAAGTTTATTTGAGAACTATTATCCCACTCTTATGACTGTGATAAAAGATCAAATTATAGAAACAGTTACACGATATGAACCTAGAGTTAATAATCTAAATGTTCAATTAAATCCAACTCCTGATGCAAATGCGTTTGAAGTTACTTTATTATTTGATATTGTTGGATTAGAACGACCAACTCAAGAATTTTCCTTCCTTTTAGAACCAACAAGATAGTAATATGCCTTTTACTCAATTTACAAGTTTAGATTTTGATCAGATTAAAGCTCAGATAAGAGATTATCTTCGTTCAAACAGCAATTTTACTGATTTTGACTTTGAAGGTTCTAACTTTTCAATACTGATTGATACTTTAGCATATAATACCTATATTAATGCTTTCAATGCCAACCTAGTTGCGAACGAATCCTTCCTTGATTCTGCATCAATTCGGGAAAATGTGGTTTCATTGGCAAGAAATATTGGTTATGTACCACGTTCTAAGAGTGCTGCAAAGGCATCAGTGTATTTTACAGTAAATACTGACTCACAAAAGCAATTATTACACTTAAAACCAGGTTTAGTTTGTGTTGGTGGTGGAGTTAATAGCAATTTTAGGTTCTCAAGAACACAATCTATGTCCGTTCCCATTGTAAATGGGGTTGCAACCTTCGGATCTGCAGAATTACCTATTGAAGTTTTACAAGGATCTGTACTTAGTGCTCAATTTATATCAGATAATACTACAGATCAACGATTTATACTAGGAAATCCCAATATTGATGCATCTACTATCAAAGTTTTTGTAAAAGGAGTAGGTGATACAGGTCTTGGAAGGGAATTTTCCATGATTGACAACATTCTGAAGATTAATAAGGACTCAGAAATCTTCTTTGTACAGGAAGTTCAGGATGAAAAGTATGAAATTATGTTTGGTGATGGTTATTTTGGTAAAAAATTAGAAAATAACTCTATTGTAACCATAAGATACATCGTTACAGATGGTGAAGATGGTAATGGTGCTTCTGTATTTGATTTTCAGGGTGTATTTACTGATAGAGATCCAGGTGATGTGAATGCCCAAACAGTAATTCCAACTGATGGAGTCACTGTAAACGTTGTGAATGGTGCTTCAAACGGTGCTGAGATGGAAGATGTCTCTTCTATTAAGTATTTTGCACCTAGATTGTATTCTTCACAATACAGAGCAGTTACACCAAGGGATTATGAGGCAATAATTCAATCAATTTACCCAAAAACTGAATCTGTTGCTGTTGTTGGAGGTGAAGAACTCACTCCACCTAAATTTGGACAAGTTCAGATCAGTATTAAACCAAAAAATGGTACATTTGTCTCTGATTTTGATAAACAGCAGATAAAAAACAAGTTAAAGAGCTATGCTATTGCTGGAATTAACTCAGAAATCGTAGATTTGAAGGTTTTATACGTTGAAATTGATTCAACCATCTATTACAACACATCTCAGGTTTCAAATAGCGAACATTTGAAGACAAAAGTTTCAGATTCTCTTACAGAGTATGCAAATACTGTTGATATTAACAAATTTGGTGGTAGATTCAAATATAGTAAGATTTTGCAGTTAATTGACCGTGTTGACAACGCAATTACTTCAAATATTACTAAAGTTAAGATTAGAAGAGATCTAAAAGTCTTAATTGACACATTTGCACAGTATGAATTGTGCTTTGGCAACAAATTTCACATCAATCCTGAAGGATTTAATATCAAAAGTACAGGATTTACCGTTTCTGGTTTAAGTGATGTTGTATATCTGACTGATATACCAAATAAGAAGGAAGATGGAACTCTAGATGGTAGTGGAAAGGGTATTTTAAGTGTGATTGCCAAAAATCAAAAGGATGAATTGAGAGTTATTGCAAAATCTGCAGGAACAGTTGATTATATGAAAGGTGAGGTTATTTTAAATACATTAAATATAACATCAACATCAGCACCAAACAATTTGATAGAAATACAAGCTTTCCCAGATTCTAATGATATTATTGGGTTAAAAGACCTATATCTCACATTTGACGTTTCTAATAGTGCCATAAATATGGTTAAAGATGTAATTGCTTCTGGAGAAGATGTTTCAGGCGTTGTATTCTCAAGAGATTATTACACATCAAGTTACTCTAACGGAAACCTAGAAAGAAAATAAATGAGCATAGGTATTGATAAAAGAATTCAAGTAAATACAATCTTAGAGAGTCAGTTACCTGAATTCCTAAGATCGGATTTTCCACTTGCTGCTGATTTTCTAAAGCAATATTACTTATCACAAGAATTTCAAGGTGGTACTACTGATTTAATTGACAATTTAGATCAGTATCTTAAGGTAGATAATTTAGTTCCAGAAGTTGTATATGGATCTACTGTAGCGGAATCTGCTCTTGATGAAGCATCTGATACGCTTACAGTTACATCAACTAAGGGATTTCCTGATACTTACGGTCTTTTAAAGATTGGTAATGAGATAATAACATATACATCAAAAACATCTACGACATTTACAGGTCTTATTCGTGGATTTAGTGGAATAAGTGGATATGACGTTGGAATATCAACATCATTAGATAATGTTAATAAGCAAGGTTTAATATTTGAAGAAACAAAAGCAGAATCTCATGCTTCTGGTTCAACTGTCACTAATTTAAGTGTACTGTTTATACAAAAATTCTATAAGAAATTAAAGAAAACTTTCTTACCAGGATTAGAAGATAATGATTTTGTTAATGGTCTTGATGTTGGAAACTTTATTAAGAATGCAAGATCATTCTATCAGTCAAAAGGTATTGAAGAATCGATAAAAATATTATTAAAAGTTCTATTTGGTGAAGAATCTATAGTTCTAGATTTAGAAGAACGTTTAGTCAAACCATCTAGCTCTGAATTTATAAGAAGAGAAGTTATAATTGCTGAACCAATAACAGGTGATCCTTCAAAATTAGTAGGACAAACTATTACAAAATCAACAGATTCAGCAACTAGTGGTTCTGTTTCTGAAGTTGAGATATTAACTAGGGAAAATAAAGTATATTACAAGATTTCTCTCTTTGTTGGATTTAATGATAGAGATTTAATTCAAGGAATATTTACTATTCCTGGTAAAACTAAGGTTTTAGAGACTACACCAGTAGGTGAACAGGTACTTTCTGTTGATTCAACAGTTGGATTTGCTAAAAGTGGATATGTTTTATGTGGTATAAACTCAATAACATATACTTCAAAATCAGTTAATCAATTCTTTGGATGTTCTGGTATAGTTGAAGAAATTTCTCCAGGATCTGATGCTAGAGCAGATGAAGTAATTTTTGGTTATGAAGATGGTGATTTAACAAAAAGAGTTGATTTAAGAATTACTGGAGTTTTATCAGAATTTAAAACAGTTTCTGATATAGCACTTGTTCAAACTGGAGAGAAGATATACGTTAAGAACGTAGGTGAATCTATTGATAATCCAAGTTTTGATAAAACATATAAGCAAATATTTTCCAATTCTTGGATATACAATACAAGTTGTAGATATAAAGTCGAAGAAATTGTTGGATCTACCTTTAGATTGAGTAGTCTTGTTGATAAGTCTAGCTTAAAGAAAGGTGATAGAGTAGAAATTTTACAGAGAAATAGTGAAACAATTATAATTCCTTTTGCAGAAGTTACAGGCGTTGGTGTTAATAATAATGAAATTGAATTGTCTGGTATATCTGCATTTACTCCTTCTATAGGATTGTATTATGATATAAGAAGAAAGTTAAGTAAAGCATCTGCAGTTGCTGTTGAAATACAAGAAGGCAATTCAAAAATATTAGCAGATGTATCTAATGTTTATGTTGATGATGATAAAGATGCATATGTTGCTTCAAACTCATTACCAAGTTATACATTAGGACCAGATGTTAAAATTTCTACCATAGGAATATCTTCTGCACTACCTAATCTTAATGAGTATAACAACGATACTAAGGATTATGGGATTATTGAGTTCCCTAGTGCTGATTTCAGATTAATTACAGGTGATGCAGTTGTATACACCTCAGAGAACCCCCTAGAACCGTTGCAGAACGGTGAAACCTATTATCTTGAAAGACTGGTAATGCCAGCAAACGTAGGTATTACAAGCGTTAGACTGTACAGTTCACGTAGTTTGATATTTACTCCAGAAAATTGCGTAAGAGTAAGTCAACAAACTATTGAAGCATCACATACTCTAACCAAATTAAATCATTTTGGTAAGGATTTATCTGCAAATAAAACTTTAAGAAAATTCCCATTACAGCAAAATTTATATGTTGCTGGAACTGATGAAACTCCATTAAATGACATTGGAATGTTAATTGATGGTACTCAGATTCAAACACCAATTTCGGACGATTACATTTATTATGGTCCTCTTGATTCTGTTGATGTATACAATTCTGGTGATGGATATGATGTAATAAATCCTCCAAAACTTGTATTGGATAGTAGTTTTGGTGGTGGAGTAGATGCATTAATTGAACCAGTAATTGAAGGTAATGTTAAAGATGTTTTTGTAGATCCTCACGAATTTGATATTGAGGAAGTAAAAGCAATAACTCTGACTGGTGGAAACGGAACTGGATGTATTCTAGAACCAAATATTGGTATTAGATTTAGAGAAATAGAATTTGATACTAGAGACATTTTCTTCTCTGGTGGAGTATCAATTGAAGATGAGACAATATCGTTTAAAACTGATCATTTCTTAGCACCAGGCGAAACAATCTTCTATAATAGTAATGGAAATTCTGAGTTAGGTATTGGACCATATAAAGATAATAGCAATACTGCTACAGGATCATTAGCAACAGGTGCTCCATATAACGTTAGAATTATCAACTCCAGAACAGTACAGTTGCATAATTCAAGAGAGGAAGCACTAGCTGGTATTAATACCATTGGAATTTCTACTGCTACTACAGCATCTGGTATTCATAAATTTAGAACACTATCTAAGAAAACTTTACAATCAGTTAAAGTAGTTAATCCTGGTTCTGGATATCAATACAGAAAATTACACGTAAAATCATCAGATATTTCACCTGAGTATGCAAAAATAAACTTTAAAGGTCATGGTTTTGCAGATGGTGATGTAGTTGAGTACACAACAGAAGGAACTCAAATTAGTGGATTAATTAAATCTACAGGTATAACTACAACTACAAATTTCTATCAAGTATTAAAAGTTGATAATGATTCTTTCAGATTAGCAGATGCTGGTATTGGAACACAAAGAACTGAATTAGATTATAAAAGACGTGATTATGTTAGATTAGAATCCCAAGGAACAGAATATCAAACAATTAAATATCCAGATATTGAAATAAATTGTCAAGTTTCATTTGGATCAACAGTTACAGGAACATTTAATTTCACACCAATTATTACTGGTAGTATTGTTCATACTTACCTTTATGAGAAGGGAAGCAAATATGGAAGTATTATATTAAATCATCAAAGAAGTCCTAAAGTAGAAGTTAAGAATGGTAAAAATGGTGTAGTTAAGGCATCTGTTGTAGGTACTAAAATTGTTGATGTTAATGTTCTAAACAGAGGAACTGACTATAATTCACCACCAGAAATAAAAATAGAGTCTGTAGGAATGACTACTACAGGTGTTTTTGGTAATGGTGCTATATTAAAACCAGTTGTAGTTGATGGTAAATTAACTGACGTAAAAGTAATTAATGCTGGTATTGGATATACTGCTGATAAACTTACATTAACTGTTGTTCCTAGAGGAAGTAATGCACTATTTGAGCCAAGAGTTAGAAGACTAACAATTGATAGTGGAAAGAGAGAAGGTAATTATTGTTTATCTTCAAATGGTGGTGATAATTTACACCTATCAGTTCACGGATATAGTTCAGATATATCAAATAGTTTTGGTGACGATGGTACAAATCATTCCCCAATTATTGGTTGGGCATATGATGGCAATCCAATTTATGGACCATATGCGTATACAGATACTAATAAGTTAGGTCCAACTGTTGGGATTATAACTTCGGGATATAAACTAGACAAATCTAAGGTTGTAGACCGTCCAGTTCATCCAGAATTTGTAGAAGGATTTTTTGTTGAAGATTGGCAGTTTAACCCCGATAATGGCGACTTAGATGAGCATAATGGTAGATTCTGTAAGACTGATGAGTTTCCAAACGGTGTATATGCATATTTTGCTAGTGTTTCTGAAAGTAGTCAAACAAACACTATGGAACCCTCTTTCCCATATTTCATAGGAAAGACCTATAGATCACCTTTCATATCATCTAACACAACATTATCACAAGAATTTGATTTCAATAATTCTAATTTATCAAGAAATACTTTCCCATATAAGGTTGGTGATGCTTTAGCTGACAATGATTTTATTGTAGAATCTAATGAATTTTTAAGACAATTAACAACTGTTGAATCAGTAACTACAGGTGAGATTGATAGTTTACAAATTTTAGATGGTGGTATTGGTTATAAAGTTGGTGACTTTACAGATTTTGATAATACAGGTACTAGTGGTACAGGTCTTAGAGGGCAAGTTAAATCTATAGCTGGTATTGGTGTTTCTAATATCACAACTCAATTACAAAAGTATGAAAATTCCGTATTTACTTGGAAAAATGGTGATGAGGTTGTTGCAACATTTAAACCTTTTATAGAGGTAAATGATAGGGATACAGTTTCTATTTCTGGTTTAAGTAGTTCAGTAACTCACTTAACAAATTCATTTAGTGTTGGTGTTACTACTCATCAAATTGGATTGGCAAAATCTATGACTGCCAATGCAATTGTTCAAGGTAGAGTAGATGATCTTTACGTGAATATTATCCCAGATACGGTTTCTATAGGATCTACTTTAAGAATTGATGATGATGAACTAGTTAAGGTGCTAAACATCTATGATATTGGTTCTATATTAAGAGTAAGAAGATTTGGTGTAGGTGCTGCACATACTTATGGGTCTAGAATTGATATTTTAAATCAGCAAATTACTCTACCTGTTAAGACTGATAGATTTGAATCTTCACTCAATGATGAAGCTTTCTTCAATGCTAGACAATCAGTAGGTATTGGAACAACTGCTGGTGGTGGTATTACTGTTGATTATGTTGTAGGTGAAACAGTTACAGAAACTCCGATCCCCACTCGAACAATTTATATTCCAAATCATCCATTTAAGACTGGTCAGGAATTAACATTTACTAAAAGAGGCACTGCTTCTTCATTAGTTGTGGGTGATACTGATCAACCAACAAACTTGTTTAATATTCCAAACGTTACTACTGATGTATCAACTGTTTATGCTATTAATAAAGGCGAACATTATGTTGGTCTTGTAACACAAAGAGCTTCAATTGGTAGTACAAGTGAAGGTTTATTCTTCCACGGTAATGGTTCTGATGATTTTGAATATCATTTAGAAACTAATCATAAGCAAGTAACTGGTGATATTAATAAAATTACTTCAACTATAGTTACTAAGATTGGTGCAGCAGGTACTACAACACACGGATTAAGTAATGGTGATGTTGTTAATTTAAATGTTGTGCCAAATACTGTTGTTGGTCTTGGATCTACTGCAGCATTAGGATTAAAATTCAATACAGAATTCCAAAAATTATTAGTTAATCAAGTTGGATTTAGTTCTTCTGGAATTAATACTATAACATCTACAATAACAGTTTCTGATCATGGTTATGAAACTGGAAATAGACTTTTATATGAAGGTAAAACTTATAGTAATGATGATCCAGCAGAAGGATTAAACAATAATTGCTATTATGTTTACAAACTAAGTTCTGATACTTTCAGATTAGCAGAAACATTAAAAGATATAGAATCTACTCCACCTAGATTGGTTGGAATTACATCTACTGGTGGTTTATCACATACAATTTCATTAATCAATCCACAAGTTAAAGCAATAAAAAATGCTAAACTATCATTTAATGTTTCTGATAGTAGTTTAAATGGATATGATCTTAAATTCTTCTACGATCAAAAATTTAAGAATGAATTTATTAGTGCTCAAGATAGTAGTATATTCAATAGATCTGGAGTTGGAACTGTTGGTGTAGGTACAACATCTACAATATCAGTTTCGTTTACTGACTCTACACCATCATCATTATACTATGCAATTGAGAAAGGTGGATATATTAGCACTGCTGATCCATTAGTTCAGAATTACTCAGAGATTAAATTTGTTGATAGTGTTTACAGTGGAAATTATAAGGTTTTCGGAATATCTTCAGATACTTTCAAAATTTCTCCAAGAAATATTCCTGAATTAATGTCATATCAGGAAGATGAATGTGAATTAATAGAATATTCAACAGAATCAAAAACAGTTTCTGGTCCTCTTAAGGATCTAAAAATCATATCTAAAGGATACAATTATAAGAGCATTCCTAAATTTAATTCTATTGTTAGTTTAGATGGAAAAAATGCAAATGTTGTTGCATTATCAACATCTGTAGGTAGGATTCGTGATGTTAGAATTGTTGATATTGGATATGAATATCCCTCTGATAAGACTTTAAATCCAGAAGCATTTGTATCTCCAGTTCTTAGAATTGATAATGTAGATACTATTAAAGAAATTAGGGTAATTGATGGAGGTAATCAATACTTATCTTCTCCTGATGTAGTTGTTTATGATCCACAAGATGATAAAATTGTAGATGAAACATCTACATTCTGTATTACACCTAATCAATCAATCTCATCAGTTGAAATTATTGCACCAATTCAAGGTTTAAATTCTGTAAATCATAAAATTGTTACTGTTAATAACTCAAATGGTGTTGGTATTAACTCAATGGCAGGTAGTTCTTCTGGAATAGTTACTTGTACATTAGAAACACCAATAGCAGGATTTGATGTGCCACCATTTGCAAGTGGTGATGAAGTATTTGTTGAAGGTGTAGAACTCTTTGGTGAAGCTGGTATTGGTACACAAGGAAATGCTGGAGCAGCTGGTATTGATACTGGTGGTACTGGATACAATTCTCAAAACTATCAGTTTAATTTCTTTAAAGTAGAGAAATTTACAAATTCAAATCCAGCAGTTTTAGAATACAGTATAGCTGGTTTAACAACAAATCCAGGTATTGCAAAAACATTCCAATCAGGATATGCAAGCATAATCAACAAATCAAACTATCCTGTTTTTGATGTTGTTCAAGAAAGAGGTAAATTTACTATAAATGAATATCTGTTTATTGAAGAATCTGGTGCATTTATTTCTAAAGACTTAAAAGTTGTAGAATCTAGAGAAGATTTCATTAAAATAGATGGAACCTATAAAGTGAAGGTTGGTGATAGACTTAAGGGTTCTAATAGTAATGTTAGTGCAACAGTCACCTCTATTATTGGAAATCAAGCCAAATTTAAAGTAGATTATGCTAATAGGCAAGAATATGGTTGGGATGATAATGTTGGTAAATTAGATGAAGATTTCCAAGTCCTTCCTAATAATGATTATTACCAAAATCTTTCATATTCTATTAAGAGTTCAGTTACTTGGGATAAACTAGTTGATCCTGTTAATAGGTTAGTTCACCCATCAGGACTTAAAAACTTTGCTGATGTAGGAATAACTTCTACTGTTAATGTTGGATTGGGTACTACAGTTCAAGCAACACCAATAATTGTTGTTGATCTTTTAGCTGATAAGAGAGTTGATACTATTAACAACTTTGATCTTGCTAGAGATTTTGATGCTAGACCTGAAAATGATCCAACAAAATCTAAATTCATTACTTTTGATAATCTAAAACTAACTGATTTTACTAAGTGTAAAACAAATAGAGTTTTGATTCATGATGATATTAGTGGTAAATTCTCAAGTAAAGGATTCCAAGATCTATTTACTGAAATAGAAGAAGTTGAAAATAACTTTACTAAGTATCTTATTCAGATTGTAGATGCAGATACACTAGATGTTCAATTCAGTGAATTAGCAGTATTAACCACAACACTTGATGCTTATATTGTAGAGAAAACATCAGACTTCTCAAAACATAAGTTAGGTGATTTTACAGCAACTTCAGATCTATTTGGAAGAAAAACTCTAGTATTTACTCCAACAGAGAAATATGAACGTGATCATGATATTAAGATATTAAAAACTGAATTTGTAAGTAATGCTATTACTGATGGAACACGATCTATCGGTAGTGTTGATTTAACTGGTGCAAATGTAAAAGTTGCTATTGCTCAAACCGATTCCAATGATGATGTTGTTGGATTTACTACAACAGTAATTGCACAGTTCCCAGAGACTGATTTTAATGGATTATTTGGTGATTTTGTATTACAAGATGATATTACTAAAACAATTAATTTTGCTGAAGTAACTATTGATTTTGATGGAACAGATCTTTACTATGCAGAAACATATGTTGATACTTTAAATTCTGGATATAGTGCATCTAGAGTTGGTGTTTTAACTGCTAGATATGATTCTGGAACCATATATCTGGAATGTGAGAATCAAACAAAGAATGAGATTAATTTAAGTGCAAATATTGTTGGATTAGGAACTACAACTTCTGGCATATCAACATATCGTTATGCCGTACCTGGACAACCAGAAGGTGCTGAGAGAAGTGCTAGATTAGAATCAATCTATCATACTGGCACATCAACTCCAATATTAGTTACTAGAATTGATACTAGAATTGACAGTACAGTTAAATCTATTGTTAGAACTCGTAATCAGAATAATAAATCTGCTGTACATCAAGTTGTTACACTACAAGATAGTGGTGATGTAACAACAGTTCAATATCCATACATTGGATCATCTAATTCTGGAATAGGAACCTTTGGATCTGTTACAGACGGTGATTTTGTAAGTGTTAATTTCTATCCAGATACTTCAGAAACAACATTGATTGAGGTTCAATCGTTCAATACAGTATTCAATACAGTAAATGATTTTGTAAATACCCCAGATAAATTTGAAGTTGGACCAGCTGCTAAAGAACTATTCTTATCTTCATATGATGGAATCAATGGAGATAGGGCGAATAAAGTTAATTTTGAAATAGAGCACGAAGGTATTCCTGTATATCAGAAGACATTTAATCCAAATGATGTAAATCAGTTAAATTATGTAAGTGGAGAATTTACTATTCCAGATCATTTCTTTAATGATAATGAGGAATTAACTTATACACCTGGATCTAGTTTTATTGGGGTTGGTGCTACACCAGTTTCTATAGGTTCTACAATTAATAATGCTGGTATTGTTACTACATTACTACCTGAAAAGGTATATGTTAAGATTACTGATGAAAATAAATTTAAGTTATACAGTAGAAAGGAATATATTAATACTGGTGTTGCAATAACATTCACTGGAGTTGGTGAAGGAAATGCACATACACTTGATATGACCAAGAAACTGTCTAAGACAGTTATTGGATTAGATGGAATTGTTCAACAACCAATTACATATACTACTATTGAACACTCACTTAGAGATGCTATTGGTGCAGGAACCTCTCAGTTTGTTCTTAGTGGAATCAGCTCAGTTCAGCCTAGAGATGTATTGAAGGTTCAGAATGAATATATGAAGGTTGAACAGGTTGGATTCTCCAGTTTACCTGAAGGAATAATCAATGATTCTACAGACGTTGCTTTAGGTATATCCACTCTACCAGTGGTTAGAGTTAGAAGAGGATCTTTGGGTATAGGAGCAACTCCACATAGCGAAGGAATCGCTGCTAGAGTGCATAGAGGATCGTTTAATATTGTTGATAGTACTGTTTGGTTCTTAGATCCACCAAAGGGTAATAGTAGAGAGAGAAGAAATGATACTAATCTACCATATGTAAAAGCAGAGTTCTCTGGAAGAACCTTCTTAAGGCAAAATTATGATACTAATATGGTATTTGATGATGTTTCTGATTCATTTACAGGAATTGGAAAAACATATACCGTAACTGTTGGTGGTGCTAATACAGAGACTGGTGTTGGTATTGGAAATGGTATTCTGTTTATTAATGGAGTATTCCAAACACCATTAACATTAAACAATGCTGGTAATAATTATGAATTTGATACTGATGCTGTAGCAGGTATTTCTAGTGTAGTGTTTACAGGAATTACTTCTGAAAATGGAACTCCAATGCAATCGGAGTTTGATATTAACCAGAATCAATTACCAAGAGGTGGACTAATTGTTTCTATGGGTTCAACTCCTGGTCTCGGATATGCTCCTCTAGTTGGTGCATCAGTTAAGCCAAAATTAGAAGATAATACTAATTTATTTGCTGCTGGATCTATTACAGATATTGTAGGTATTGGTACATCATCCAAGTATAGTTTGGGTATTCAAACTGCTTCTTATGATAATAAGACTGGTATTATTACAGTAACTACAAATGAAGTTCACGGATATGCACTTGGATATCCAAAAACTGTTCATCTTAAGGATTTAGAATTTAAATGCCCAACCAAAGATGTTGGCACTCCCGTTACAGGTGGAACAGTATATGATCCTTCAACTGGAGAATTAACTATAAAAATTGTTAATCACGGTCTTCAGGCTGGTGATGCTATTAAATTTAAGAAAGAATCATTAGTATTCAGTTGCACCTTTGGTAGTGGTGGAAGTAAATCTTATCCTAGAGAAACTGATCCTGCGTTTGACAAGTATCTTTATATTGATACTGTAACTCCAGATACATTCAAGGTTAATGTTTTATTAGGAACTACACCAACAAATACAGATCCACATACATTTGTATCTGCAGATCCAAATGCTGTTCAAACTCTTAATTATGTTGGAGTTACAACTTCATATTTCCAAGATCATGAAAGAGCATTACCTGTAATAGGTATAGTTTCTGAGAGAACTTTTGAAGTTGAAGTAGGTTTAACCACTATTCCACACATTTATCATGGTGGTGGATATGCATATGAATTTTATAACGGATTAACATTTGGTTCTGGATATAGAGATCCTGTTTCTGTAAGTGTTACTGATATAGAATTTGAGCATAAATTTGTTTCTTCCAATCCTAATTCTATCACTGCAAACGGAACAACTAATTTCACACCAACAAATGTTGATTATATTTCATCTACTGGTGAATTAATTCTAACTTTGGGTAATACTCACGGTTTATCACAAGCAACTAAGCATGATATTCAAGGTGCAGTATATGATCCAGCAACAGGTAATTTAACAATAACTGCTGGTGTATTAACTAATGGACACGGTTTCTCAAATGGAGACTTAATTAAGATCGCTGATGAAACTTTAACGTTTACTTGTACTATGGATGGTGGTGCTTCTCAGAAACTTTATCCAAGAGCATCGGATCCAATAAGTGGAAAATGGGTAGCAATTAGTAATGTAACTCAATTTACATTCGATATTAATGTTGGATCTTCACCTGGAGTATCATTTACACCATCTAATGCACATTATGATCCAGTTACAGGTTTAATGGAATTGGTAATAGGTTCTCATACTCTAAGACCAGGTACAAGTATCAAACTTGCAGCCGAATCAGTTAAATTCTTCTGTGATGTAGATAACAACGCAGCAGAGAAGGCTTATCCTAGAGTTGGTGATCCTGCATATGATACTGCAGTTAAGATTGAGTCTGTTACTAATACATCTATTACAATCCAAACATTATCTACAACACCATCAACTAATACATCAAAACATACTTTTGCTAGTGCAAATCCAAATGCAGTAACAACTGGTGGAAATTATTCTCATACATTTGTTGCAAACCAAGAACGTGCAGAAGATGCACTTTCAAGAGCAATTGATACTATTACCATTGCTACAGGATCTTTAACATTCACTTGTTCTAGAGATAAGCACAATAGTAATCATCCATATCCAAGAGCAACTGACCCTGCTGCTGGAGAAACACTAGGTATTGAAAAATCTGAATTAGATACAATTTCTGTTAATGTTGGATCTGGTGGAGGTGGTGGAACTGGTGCTATTATCGAATCTAAGGTTGCGGTTAATAAGCATAAGTTTGAAAGTGCTGTTGTAGATGGTGTTGCGGTTTCTTATGGAACTACAACTATATCTGATGCATCTTACGATCCAGCAACTGGTGAAATGATTATTAGAAGTGATAATCATAATGTTAGTGGTGCTTCAACTATAACACCAACATCTGCAACTTACGTTAAGAACACTGGAAATCTAACTCTAACTAAAGCAGGTCACGGATTTTCCGTTGGAGATAAGATTTTAATTGAAGATTATGGTTTAACATTCACATGTTCTAAAGATAATAATCAAACAGAACATAGATATCCAAGACCAACTGACTATGCAAGTGGAAGATGGTTACAAATTGCAGCAGTTTCTACTCCAGATACATTTAGAGTTAATGTCAATCCAAGTCCATCTGCAGATCAATTTACACATACATTTGTAGCTAGTAAAACGGTAAGTGGATGTATTCAAAAATCAAATGCAACTGCAACAATAACACCTGGATCTATAATCTTTAGATGTGCTAATGATGCATATCAAACACTTCATTCATATCCTCGTGTAACTGATCCTGCATATAATGTACCACTCCCTGTTGGTAAGGTGACAATAAACACTATGAGGTTGCAAGTAGGTAAATCACCTGCTGGAACTGGTGGTGCATTAGAGTTTATTGTTAAGGATCCTGGTGCAAGATACGTTAATCCTGAAATTATTACACCAGAACCAATTTATGAAAATATGCCTGTTGTTGGTATTTCAAGATTGGGTGTAGGAAAAACTGAAGAAACTGGAAGTAATCTTCTATTAAACTTAAAAGTTGGTGCTGCTAGAACCTCAGTTGGGACTGCTAGAAGTATGTTTGAAATATCTGAGTTTACTGTTGCAAGATCTGGTCACTCATTCGCTGTTGGTGATAAGTTTAAACCAGTAGGATTGGTTCCTGATAAGAGATTACAGAAACCTTTACAAGAATTTGAACTAGAAGTTGTTCAAACATTTAATGATTACTTCTCTGCATGGCAGTTTGGAGAATTAGATTTCATTGATAGTATTGGTTCTATGCAAAATGGAACTAGAAAGAGATTCCCATTATTCTTCAATGGTCAATTACTAAGTTTTGAAATTGATGAAGATTCTGTATTGGGTGATCAAATTGATCTAACTGCTGTACTATTGATATTTGTTAATGGCGTTTTACAGACACCAGAGATTGCATATCAGTTTGAAGGTGGAACAACATTTACATTCACTGAAGCTCCTATGGCAAGTGATAAAGTTGATGTATTCTTCTACAAGGGACAGGATGGTGTTGATATTGAGTTAGTTAATGTAAATGAAACTCTTAAGATTGGTGATGATGTTATTATTCATAAGCATCCATCATATTCAGATACTATTGATCAAGAAAAAGAGAGGACAGTAAAGGATATTCTTGGTTCTGATCTCATTGAAACTACAATGTATCGTGGAGTTGGTATTAATGAAAATCAATCTAAACCTCTTGATTGGACAAAACAGAAAGAAGATAAGATTATCAAAGGTGAATTAATCTCTAAAGCAAGAGAAACTATTGAACCACAAATATATCCAACAGCAAAAGTAATATATGATGTAACAACAACTGATGGTAGTGGACTTAATGGTGGAATATTTGTTGATGATGCCGAATCATTCTTCTATGAAGATCAATCTAATCCAGCATTAGAGAATGAAGACAGATACAATGTTGTTATTAGTGCAGTTGACGCATTATTAATGTCACCTGCAACTGGAACACCAGCAGCAATATCTGCGACTGTATCCAATGATGGTGACATCGAATCTCTAACAATCGATGATTCTGGTAGTGGTTATGTTGGTTCTGCGGCTACTATAAGCATCGCTGCTCCAATTGGTGTTGGTATTGGAACAACTGAAAAATCTAAGTATGCTGTTGTTGGAGTATCTACATTTGCAGAAGCAACTGCAACTATAACTGACGGAAAAGTAACTAGTACTACTATCACTAACATTGGATTAGGTTATAGTAAGACCAATCCACCACAATGTATAGTTAGACATCCACAATATGAAACTGAGAAAATTACTTCTTTCTCAAATGTTGAAGGTTATACAGGTATTATTACTGGAATAACGGGTGAAAGTAGTGGTGGTGGATTATTACTTAGATTCTTCTACACATCATTTAAATCAAATGCAAACAAATTAGCAGTTGGATATCCGATTCTAATTAAAGACACATCAATATCTGTGGGATCTGGAGTTACATCTGTTGATAATAATGATGATGAAATTGTTTCAATTGGATCTACTTTCTTAGATAATATCTACAAAGTTCATTCATTCTCTCAACTAAATGATAATCAAGCAGAAATTACTTGCAATGTTCTAAGTACTACCAACGGTATTGTTGGAATAGCAACAACTGGTTTCTATGATCAAACAAACATTGGTGCAACAATTTCTCTTGGAAAAATAACTTGGGGTAGATTGTATAATGGAACTAGATCAACATCTCCAATTTCTATCGGAGTTACTGGATTAACTGTTGATGCTGGATTAACAACTTTCCCAACTATTCAGAGAAGAAATTATGGTGGTGTTGATGCAGAACCTGGATTAAGAAACACTGGTTCTATTAGAATAGTTACTGGTATTTAATTATGTCTATAAATAAAGAAAAAAAGTTTAATTAATAATCATGCCAGCAATTGTTACTGATCAGTTTAGGATTTTAAACGCAAACAATTTTGTTGAATCAGTAGAGTCAACTCAAAATTCATACTATGTCTTCATAGGATTGCCAAATCCAGCTGGAACTCCAACTCCAGATGTGAGGGTTGGGTATGGTAGAAGTAGTGGTTGGAATGATACTTCTAAGACACCTAAACCTATAGATAGTTTTTCTCGTATTTCTCATACGGGAGATACTATGATGTATGGTAAGAGGATTTCTTCTGCAAACATCAGAAGAATTATTAGAAGAATTGATTGGGCTGCTGGAAAACGATATGAAATGTATCGTGATGATTATTCAACTGAAGAAGGATCTCAAAGTCCTATTACATCATCTAGTAGATTGTATAATGCAAACTACTATGTAATGAACTCTGATTTTAAAGTATATCTTTGTATATCAAATGGATCTACTGGTGCTAATCCAAAAGGTAATATATCTCAGGATGAACCAACATTTACTGATTTAGAACCATCTAGAGCAGGTACTAGTGGTGATGGATATATTTGGAAGTATCTTTACACAGTTTCACCTTCAGACATATTAAAGTTTGATTCAACAGAATATATTACAGTTCCTAATAATTGGTCAACTAGTAATGATGCTGGTATTAAAGGAATCCGTGAAAATGGAGATTCATCATTAAATAATAACCAAATTAAGCACATTTATATTGATGATGCTGGTGGATCATATTCTGATGGATTGGGTCAAGAAGTTGATATTGTTGGTGATGGTGAAGGTGGAAAAGCGAGAGTTGATATTGTTGGAGGTGTTATTCAGGACGTTCAAGTAAGTTCTGGAGGAAAGGGTTATAGTTATGGTTTGGTTGATTTGGGTGCATTGCAAAATTCAGCACATCCTTCAAACCAAAGAGCAAAGTTGATCCCTATTATCCCACCTTCTTTGGGGCATGGAAATGATCTTTATAAAGAATTGGGAACAGATAGAGTTTTGATATATGCAAGATTTGATGATTCGACTAAAGATTTCCCATCAGATACTAAGTTTGCACAAGTAGGTATAGTTAAAAACCCAACAAAAGTTGGAACTAATGATACATATACCGAACCAACATTTTCATCATTGAAAGCTATGATGTTTGAAACAGTTTCTACTGTTGAACCATCAGTGGGTGAGAGAATAACACAAACAACAACAAGTGGTGATATTGCTCAAGGATATGTTGCATCATATGATAAAGATACAAAAGTTTTAAAATATTTTGTAGATAGATCTTTGAATTTTACTACACCTTTAAATGATCAAACAGATTATGCTGGTATTACAACTACTGGTAGAATTTATTCTTTTCAATCTGCAGCAGGTGCTGGATCAGTAAAAGGTGATAGTTCTAGTTTCTCTGGAACTATTAATAATGCTTTTAGTGGAATTACAACTAACCCTACTGGAACTAAATTAATTGATTTAGGAATTACCTTTACAAATGGGTTGGCAGATAATGAGATAAATAAAGGATCAGGGGAAATTGTTTATGTTGACAATAGACCTTTGATTGCTCGTAATGAGAGACAAAAAGAAGACGTTAAAATCATCCTGGAATTCTAAAGAAAAATGCCACAAAAGACAAACTTAAATATAAGTCCTTATTATGATGATTTTGATAAGGCAGACAATTTTTATAAGGTTCTGTTTAAACCTGGATTTCCAGTTCAAGCAAGAGAATTAACTACTCTTCAATCAATACTTCAAAATCAAGTAGAATCTTTCGGAAGCCATATATTCAAAGAAGGATCTATGGTTATTCCTGGTGGAGTGACTTATGATAGTACATATTTTTCCGTAAAAGTAAATCCAGATCATTTAGGAGTAGATGTTTCAATATATCTTGATGCTTTAATTAATAATAATAACGGAAAAGGAACTAAGGTAATAGGTCAAAATTCCCAAATAGTTGGAACTATTAAGAATTATATTCTACCACCAAATGAAGGTGTTGATGATATTACTATTTTTGTAAAATATAATGAATCTGGCACAAATTCTGTAAGTGAGATGTTCCCTGCAGAGGAGATATTAACTCTTCAGGAAAATCTTACATATGGAAATACTACATTAAATTCAGGTGAAACAATTTTAACAGTTTTATCCGAAGAGCCTAGTGCTATTGGATCCGCACTTGGTGTTGATAATGGAATATATTTTATTAGAGGAACATTTGTAGATGTTGAAAAATCTCTCTTAGTACTAGAACCATATTCAAATAAGCCATCATACAGAGTTGGATTAGAAATTCTAGAAACTATAGTAACATCAAATGATGATCCATCATTAAATGATAATGCAAAGGGATTTACTAACTATGCAGCACCTGGTGCAGATAGATTTAAAATTAGTGTTAAATTATCTAAGAAAGCACTTTTAGATTTTGAAGATACTAATTTTGTAGAATTACTCCGTATCAAAGATGGTGTAATTAAGAAATTACAAGATACATCAGTATATGATGAGATTAGAAAATATTTTGCTAAGAGAACTTATGATGAGTCTGGAAATTATGCTGTTAATCCATTTAGAGTTAATTTACAAAACTCATTAAATGATGAGATAAATTCTACTGGTTTATTTGTAGAAGGTCAAAAAACTGATGATGGTAATGAACCATCTGATGATTTAATGTGCGTTAAATTATCATCAGGAAGAGCTTATGTTAGAGGATTTGATATTGATGTATGGAATAAAGTTATAGACATAGAAAAACCAAGGGATACAAAAACTGTTCCTGTAGCATCTGTTCCATTTAGTATGGGCAGTCTACTACGTGTTGATAATGCAGAAGGTATGCCTTGGATTAATGTTGGTGGATCAACTGCAAATACTATTGGTCTCTATAATCGTAGAAAAGGTACTGGTAATGTAGACCCATCAACTAATGAACCTAATGGTAGTAATGCATTAAAGATTGGTGATGCTCGTGTATATTCATTTGCTGCATCCAATTCACCATATACTGGAGATCAAACTGAATGGGATTTGCATTTATATGATATTCAAACATATACGATAGTAAGAGTTTCAAATCCAGGTACAAATATTGTAAATACAATTCCTACCTCAAGTCGTATTAGAGGTCTTAGTAGCGGTGCTACAGGATATGTTGCAGCACATAATGGTAATCCTAACGAAATTTCTATATCTCAAACAACAGGAACTTTTGTTCAAGGAGAATCTTTAATAATTAACGAAAAAACAACTGATACAACTCAGTCTGTATTGAAAGTTACTGTATATACTGTTGATGATATAAAATCAGTTTGGCAAGATTCTAATAGTCTTGATTCTACACTACCAACTGGATTCAGTGCAAATTCTGTTTTATATGACAGAATATTACCTAATTTCTCTGGATACGATAAATTAACAGTTACTGGTGCAGGTAATGGTAATAGTGGAACTGCAGTATCACCACATAGAAGATTTTCAGGAAAAGTTGGTATTAAAACAGATTCCATAGTTGGATATGGAACAGATATTGGAGATCAAACTTATAATAGGGTTGTTTCTATATCAGCTGATGGTTCTTCTATGTCATTAGCACCTGTTGTAACTGTAGATGGTGTTAATAATGGTAGAATTTTAGCTGGCGTAACAACATCTAACATATTCAGAGTTAAATCACCTAAGATTAGGAATTTAAACAATTCAGGTTTATATTCAAGATTACCAAAAAGAAATGTTTCTTCCGTAGATCTTTCAAAGGCTAATCTAATAATCAAGAAGCAAATAACAGGAAAAACTCCAAATGCATCTAAAGAATTGAGTCTTACTTCAGCAGATGCATTGGATGTTTCTGCTGGTATTGTTAGTGCTTTCTTTGAACCATTTGATGTTGAGAATTATTCTATTCATTATAATAATGGTACTATCGAACCATTAACATCAGACCAAGTTTCAGTAACTAATGCTGGTAATGATATAAGATTTACTGGTTTAAGTGCTCAACTTCCTTGTACTGTCGGTGTTACTCTGAAAAAAGTTGGTTTAATTACTAGATCAAAAGATTATGTTAGAAGTTCACAGTTAGAAATTGCAAGAAAGGTTGGTGTATCAACTAATAATGCATTAACACAAAGTGATGCTTATGGTACAAGAATAGAAGATAAAGAAATATCATTAAATGTTCCTGATGTGGTTCGTATTCATGCAGTTTATGAATCGAAAAATAATGCTACACCAGTATTAGATAAATTAACCTTTGTTTCTGGTTTAGGTTTAGATACAAATAGTATAGTTGGTGAAAAAATTGTTGGTAAAGATAGTAGAGCAATCGCACAAATTGTTAATAGACCATCTGCCACAGAAATAGAATTTGTATACCTAAATGACAATACTTTCTCTAGAGGAGAAGTTATTAATTTTAAAGAGTCTAATATTGAAGCAAATTTACAGAAAATAACATTAGGTAATTATACAAATAAAACAAATAATTATCTGTTGGATAAAGGTCATAGAAAACAATATTCAGATTATTCAAAACTAATAAGAAATAGTAATTCTTCTATTCCATCAAATAGATTATTAATCATTTTTGATTATTATAAGACTCAAAATGATGCTAGTGGTGATCTATTTACTGCAAATTCATATACAAAAGATAGATATACCAGAGATGTTCCTATTGTTTCTAATAGTAGAGGAACAGATATTCTAGACTTTAGACCTAGAGTTAGTCCATTTGATATATCAACTAATAAGTCACCATTTGATTTTAATAGTAGAACTTTTGAATCTACAACAAAATATATTGTTGCTTCTAATGAAAGTTCAGTTGTTGGATATACCTACTACTTGCCAAGAATTGATAAGTTAGTTATTGATAAATTTGGATCTAAGAAACTTATAAAAGGTGTTTCTGCAGATATTCCTGCACCACCAACAGAAGTTGGTCCATCTATGGAGGTTGCACAAATAACACTTCCACCATACTTGTATGATCCAATAAGAGATCCTCAGATCAAATTATATGATAATAAGCGATATACAATGAGGGATATCGGAAAACTTGAAAAAAGGATTAGTAATCTTGAAGTAATGACTTCACTTACTGCTTTAGAATCAGATACTAAGTCTTTACAAGTTCTTGATGCTGATGGATTAGATAGATTTAAAAGTGGTTTTGTTGTAAATGATTTTAAAGATAGAGACTTTATCAATAATAGCAGAACTTCTGGTGCTAGATGTGATGTTGATGTTGTTAATAGAGAACTAATAAGTGCTGTTGATTTTTGGTCACTAAGAGCACAATTAGCTTATGATATAGCAACTGATCATAATACCGTAGATAGTAGTTCAAATCTTCAATTATTGGATCCAAATTGCCAAAAAACTGGTGATTTGATTACTTTGAAATATAATGAAGTTGCTAGTGAACTTAAAAATCTTCAAGCAACTCAAGTTGAAAATATTAACCCATTTAATGTAATTGTATTTGCTGGTGCTGTTCAACTAGATCCACCATCAGATAATTGGACCAGAACAATTTATGTTGATAATCATAGATCAGAATCTACTGGTGCAACTTGGGCTGAGGAAGAAAATGTTGTTCGTGATGAAACTAATTCTGTTACTGATATAAATGTAACTGAAGTTGAGGTTGAACCAGATGATAGTAGGGATTGGATAGGAAATCATAGAGATATTACTACAACCAAAACCGTTACAACAACTAGAACAAAAGAAACAAGTTTTACAAATATTTTAGAAAATGAAGGTCGTGAATTTGATTATGTTGAAAGTATTAAAATAGATGGAATAACAGATCCATTCATGAGATCTAGAAATGTTGCATTTAATGCAAATGGACTAAAACCATTCACTAAACATTATAGTTACTTAGATAGTGGAATACCTGATATATTCCCTAAAGTAACTGAAATTGAGATGGTTTCTGGAACTTTTGCTGTTGGAGAAACTGCTAGTATATTTAAAAATGGTAAACAGATTGGTGCAGTTAGGGTTGTAGAACCTAATCATAAGTATGGTTCTGCTTTGACTTTATTCAATACTACAACATCTACTACAAGATCCAGTGTTAATGTTACTGGTGGAAGTGCGGAAACCTATTCAGTCGATGTTTTTGATAGAACAAGACCTGCTCCATCCAACTTATATTCAGCAACTTCAAGATTGTTTAATGCAGATACTGTTGCATTAGCAAACGATGAAAGATTCTATGGATATATTAATAAAGATTGTTCAATTGTTGGTGAAACAAGTGGTGCTTCAGCAATAGTAACTAATGCAGCTCTACACTCTGATAATTGGGGAGATTGCTTAGGAACATTCTACTTCAGAAATGCAAATGCTGTTCCAGCACCACCAAATCTATTCAGAACTGGAACTAAGACATTTAAGGTTACAGCTGCTCCTGTAGGAACAGTAACCTTACCAGGAAGTACTGCATTAGCAAGTGATGCAACTGGAACGTATCACGCAACTGGAACGATTCTAACCCAGACTTCAAATATAGTTGGAGTTAGGAATCCACCAGAACCTCCTCAAAAACCAAATGAGGTAACACAAGAAATTGATATAGATCAAGAATCTGATACTGTAAGAATAGAAGCTCCATACAGAGATCCTCTAGCACAATCCTTTAGGGTTGATGAGACTGGAATGTTCTTGACATCTGTTGATGTTTACTTTGGAAGTAAGGATCCAAATGCTAAAGTGTTTGTTGAAATAAGAGATGTTGAATTAGGAACACCTACAAACTACCTTGTTCAGGATTATGCACAAGTGGCGTTAAATCCAGGAGATATTCAAACATCTACTGATGCTTCTATAGCAACTAATATTAGATTCCCATCACCAGTTTACTTAGAGGGTGGTAAGGAATATGCACTTGTATTTTTATCACCTTCATCAGATCTATATGAGATGTGGTGTTCTACAATGGGTCAGAAGACTGTTAAGACTTCTAATCTACCTGATGTTGAAAGTGTTGTTCATACAAAACAATATATTGGTGGTAGTTTATTTAAATCACAAAACGGAACTATTTGGACACCAAGTCAGTACCAAGATTTAACATTCCAATTATATAAAGCAGAATTCGTTCCTAGTGGAACAGTAACCTTCTATAATAGTGATATTCTTGGCGGTAGTTTAAATACTCAATGGTTACCATCCAATCCTGTTAAGACATTACCAAGAAAATTGAAGGTTAATGTTACTGGTCTTGCTGCTGCAGATGCTCCTGTTGGTAGAAAATTAAGTACTGGTGCAGAAGCTGATCTTGAAGATGGTAGTGTTACTGGAATTGTTGAAAAAGTTGCAGCATCTATTAATACTTCCACACAACCAGAAATAGTAAATGGTGGTTCTGGATACAACTTTACTAATCAATCAGCAGATGCAGATCCAGTTGCTAATACTATTCCAATAAAATCAATAAGTGGAGATGGTTCTGGAGCAACTGCAAGTATTACTATTGATGGTACTACTGGGGCAGTTAAACTTATTGAGAATATAACTGCTGGTACTAGATTTACTGTTGGTGATGTTGTTACTATAGACAATAGTAGTGCTTTAGTTACAAGAGGTGCTGGTGCTAAATTTGCAATTACAGCAATACAGTCTACTTTAGATACAGTATATCTAACTGATGTTCAGGGTGCAACATTTAAGAATAGTGAATCAATTATACATTATGGCGTAAATAATGATACAAGAACATCTGCAACAGGTGCATCAGTCAATACAGATTCTGAAGTTCTTAGTGATCTCAATACAGGAAATGTTATTGAAATTACTCAATATAATCACGGTCATCATGGAGTAAATAACAAGGTTAGAATTAAGGGAATTGAACCTGATTCAGTTATAACACAAACAACAACAGCATTAAATGATGAAATTAATGTTGGTGTGGCAGATACTACTCCATTTACTAGATTTGCTGGTATTGCGACTGATAGAGGCGAAGCTTTGATTGAGAGTGAGGTTGTTTCATATATTGTAGGTATGGGTCAGTTGACTCTTGATGGTAGAGCTTTAGGTGGAACATTTAAAACTAATCATCCAATTGATTCTTCAATACAAACATATGAGATAAATGGATTCCCATTAGTTGGAATTAATAGTACTCTTAATGTTCCTTCAAATGCAACTCTTAGAAATGCAAGTAATATTGATAATTATTATCTAGAAATAGATAGAGGAACTGGTCCTAGAAGTGAAAATGTAGCAGACAATAAAACATTGGTTTGCTTTACTACAGAAAAAGGTGTAGGTGGTAATACGGTTGGTATATCACAGAACCATCAATTTAGTAGTCTTTCTCCTCAGATTAATGCTATTACTCCAGGTAGAGGAACTAAACTTACAACTTCAGTTAGAACTGTTAGTGGAACAAGTGCTGATGGTAATGAAGTATCATTTATAGACCAAGGTTTTGAACCAACTATATTAAATGAAACAACTTTCTTCCCAACACCTAGATTAGCAGCATCTAATGTAAATGAAGCTGCAAGATTAGAAACTTTACCTAAGAATAAATCCATAGCATTAAAAGTTGATATGACTTCAGGAGATAAGAATCTTTCTCCAGTTATAGATGCTAAGTATGCAACTTTTGTTTTAGGTAGAAATAAGATTAACAATCCAGTATCTGATTATGTAACTGATACTAGATCAAATACAATAACAGATGATCCACATGGTACTACATTTGTATCTAAGTTGGTTCGTTTAAAACAACCAGCCACATCACTGAAAGTTTTTGTTGCTGGTAATGTTCAACCAGAAGCAGACATTAGAGTATTCTATAGACTATTCACTGCAGATTCTAGTGAAGTTTCCCAATCATATAGGGCATTTCCTGGATTTAAAAACCTAATAGATACAGATGGTGATGGTTTTGGTGATCAAGTTATTGATCCTGCAATGAATGATGGAACTGCTGATGCAAAAGATGCAAAAAATGGATTAGATGATTTCTCAGAATATCAATTCACAGTAAATGATTTAGAGGAATTTGATGGATTTACAATTAAGATAGTGATGTCATCAACAAATGAATGCGTTCCAGTTAGATTAAAAGACTTTAGAGCAATTGCGTTAGCGTAATGAAAACTTTTCAAGAATTTCTACAACTATGTGAAGGTGGTTTAGCAAGGCAATTAAGCAATGCTAAAGATAAAGATACTGGTCACATCTCTGCAGATCGTGGATCTGATGAAGGTGACAACCGTAAGAAGAGAAAAGGTCTTGAAAAGGATCTAAAGAAAAAGGGTATTGGTTACAAGAAAACAACTGGCAAGTATAAGTATGATGATGGATCTGATGCTAGTGAAGTTTCATATTCCACTACTAAACCAGAAGGTATGTCAAAACGTAAGTTTGGCAAAACTATGAGAAAACTTGGTCGTAAACATAAACAGGAATCTGTTATTACTAAGAAACCAGGTAAAAAAGCAAAACTACATTATACTGATAAGAGTGGTAAAAAATCTGAAGGATTAGGAAAGGAGAAAGCAGGTAAGCATCCAGAAGGTTATGGAGAAACTGGTGAAAAACGCCAGAGAGGCTCTAAATTAAAGGATAAAAAGAAAGATAGGAGTATGCACTACGCATGAAATCATTTAAACAATTTTATGAAGGTGTAACTCAAGGTAAAACTTTTCCAACATCACCTTTTAAACTTACTCCAGGTAAAGGTTATCCATCAGGAGTTCCTTTTATTAACCTTAAGGGTGATAAGGAGAAAACAATTTTTAAGTGGCAAACATCTAAAGGAGATGTTAATAAGAGAGACTATGACAAACTCCAACAAAAGTATAATAAGGAATACAAAGATTTTATGAATCCACTTGCTCCACGTACACAAAAAGCATGATACCAGTTGAAGGACATAAAAACCTGTTTCGTGATCCACAAACAGGTGCGATTTTAGATAATGATACTAATGCATATTCTCAACATATTGCTAGAAGAAATAGAAAACTTGACGAGAAAGCAGAACTTGATGCGATGAAAAAAGATATTGATGAGATCAAATCTTTATTACAACAGTTAGTTAATCATAAAATATAAATAATAGATAGATTCTTGAATTGCTTACATAAATGGCAGAGATTAAGGTCAGGGTAGGGCAACAAAATGCCGTAAAAGTTATTTCTTCACTTGCTGGAGCCCAAGGACTGTCCTTAGCTGAACTCAGCGATGTTAATGCCTCGAACCTTTTAAATGGAATGGTTTTAGTCTATAACGGTGCAACCCAGAAATGGGATGCTACATTATCTTTGACACCTGGAACAGAACAGAATTTAGACATCAACGGGGGAAATTTCTAAATGGCTAGCATTATTAGGATCAAACGATCCTCTGGTACTAACAAACCTGCAAGCCTAAATTGGGGTGAAATGGGTTATGTAACTGGTATCGGCAGTTACGGTGGAACTAATCAATATAAAGATAGAATATTCCTTGGGGATGATGGAAGTAATGTTTTCCCAGTAGGTGGTCATTATTACACCTCTATGATGGAACATACACCAGGAACAGTTGCTGGTGTAACAAATTCAAGAAATAGTGATGGTGGTATAGTTGCTGTTCTTGATAATACTAGAAGGATTGATCAGTGGAATGTAGATAATCTTAGGATGGATGGTAATGTTATATCATCCACAGATACTGATGGTGATATTCAATTTGATCCTGATGGAACTGGAGAAGTTAATATAGTAGATGATACTTTCTTATCTTTTGGTAATGATAAGGATGTTAAATTTGAATATGATGAAGATGGAACTGATAGATTATTAATATCAGGTAAGCAAGTTATGTTCAACACTACGTTGAATGTATCTACCGATTCAGTTTTTGGTAAAGTTAGAATTGAAAATAATGTAATTTCATCTGTTAGTGGTAGTGGTGATAAGTTGTTTATTGATCCATTTCCCGATGGATTAAGTAATCAAGGTGATGTTATTGTTAAAGGTAACTTACAAGTTGATGGTACAACAACTTCAGTTAACTCAACTAACGTAACAGTTAATGATCCGATCTTTACTATTGGTGATGTTACTAGTGATAGAACAGTAATGGCATCAGTTGCTACTGGTGTTAGTACAATCGTTATTGATTCTGTTGTTGGTATTAATACTGGTGATATTGTTACTGGAAATTCTGCATTACCAAATAGTGGTTTAACTACGGTTACTACTCTTGATGTTGGTGCAAAAATGATCACCATTGAAGGTTCTACCACTGCTGGTATTACCACTACATCACAATTAACAATTACTCACGCTTTTGATACTAATACTGATCGTGGTATTGCATTTAATTATAATACTGGGATTGGAACTGCGAATAGTAAGTCTGGTTTCTTTGGGTATATTGATCAAGATTCAAATGGTGCAAGTAGTGCTCCAGCAAATTCTTGGACTTATGTTCCAGATGCATCAATATCAGGCAGTCTTGTAAGTGGTACTAGAGGATTCCTAGACATTAAAGGAATATACTATCAAACTGCTGATTATAATACACATGGTGCAGTATATTTTGATGAGAATGGATTACAAACTTCAACTAATAATCCAGCTGCTCCAATAATTACATCTAAGCAGATATTAACTGCTGTGACTAAAAATACTCTTGCATTACCTAGTAATGTAACATTATCAGTTGGTGATATTGTAAGGCAAGACACTAGTGGTGCTTATGGTGTTGTTGAATCACCAGTTTCCAACACAAATTCAATTGATTTGGTTGGTGTTGAAGGAACATTTACTAATACTTACAATATTAGAAAAGAAGGAGATAATGGTGCTGTTGAAAATCTATCAGTAATTCCTGCTACAGTTTCCATCATATATACTAATAAGCCTCATTGGTCTTCAACCCTTGATGGAGGCACGTTCTAAATTTATTTGAAAGATTATGCAACAACAGAATAGTGAAGTTGACGTGAATGTTCTTGTGAGTTATATAATCAAAAACTTGCACAAGCATCAAATCAGGTAATTCTTCTTGAAGCGAAATTGCAAACATTGAAACAAGATTTTGAAGAAGAAGAGAGAAATCTTCAACAAGAAATTCTTAATTTACAAGAAGAAATAACAAAACTGAAAAAGACCAAGAAAACTGATAGTTAGAGGAAATGGCAAAACCAGCAAGTAGAACACAATTAGTAGATTACTGTTTAAGGAAGCTGGGAGCTCCTGTATTGGAGATTAACCTTGATGATGATCAAATAGATGATTTGGTTGATGATGCTATTCAACTTTTCAATGAACGCCATTTTGATGGTGTTGAAAGGATGTATCTTAAGTATCAACTTACTGAAGAAGATATTGAAAGAGGAAAAGCAAAGGATAATAATGGTGTTGGTATAGTAACTACAACTGCTACTTCTACAAATATAGCAGGTTATGGTACTACGATAAGTAATTGGTATGAGACTTCTAATTTTTTACAAGTTCCAGATTCTGTAGTTGGTGTAGAAAAGATATTTAAATTTGATACTAGTTCTATATCTGGTGGAATGTTCAGTATAAAGTATCAGTTATTTTTAAATGATCTTTATTACTTCAATTCTGTAGAATTACTTCAGTATGCAATGGTTAAATCATATCTTGAGGATATTGACCATTTACTTACCACTGATAAGCAAGTAAGATTTAACAAGAGACAAGATAGGTTGTATTTGGATATTGATTGGGGTGCTGAATCTGTTGGTAATTGGTTAATTTTAGATTGTTATAGAGCATTAGATCCAACATCATTTACACAGGTATATAATGATTCTTTTCTCAAATTGTATCTCACAGCTCTTATGAAGAGACAGTGGGGACAAAATTTAATCAAATTTCGTGGAGTTAAATTACCAGGTGGTATAGAACTTAACGGTAGAGAAATTTTTGATGACGCTGAAAGGGAGATTGAGGGTCTCAGGTCAAGAATGGCAACTGAATATGAATTACCTCCTTATGATTTTATTGGGTGATAAGATATGGCACTCAATCCGTTTTTTCTACAAGGTACATCTTCAGAGCAGAGATTGGCTCAAGATCTAATAAATGAACATTTAAAAATTTTTGGTGTTGAAGTAACATATATTCCTAGAAAATTTGTAAATAGAATGTCAATTATGGAAGAGGTTCAATCTTCTAAATTTGATGATAATTTTGCTATAGAAGCATATGTTAATAATTATGATGGGTATGGTGGTGCAGGAGATGTCTTAACAAAATTTGGAATGAGTTTAAAGGATGAAGTTACTTTAACAATTTCTAAAGAGAGATTTGAAGATTTTATTTCACCATTTCTTTCAGCTGCTGATGATGGTACTGATCAGAGTGAAATAATATTATCCACTAGACCTAGAGAAGGTGATCTTGTTTATTTTCCTTTAGGGCAAAGATTATTTGAGATTAAATTTGTAGAGCATGAAGATCCATTCTATCAATTAGGGAAAAATTACGTTTATCAACTTAAATGTGAACTATTTGAATATGAGGATGAGGTTATTGATACTTCTATAGATGCAATCGATACACAAGTTCAGGATGAAGGATATATTAGTACACTCAGATTAGTTGGTCTTGGTAGAACTGCTACAGCAACTGCTGCTATAGGTCAGGGATATGTTAGAGAGATATTCTTGAATAATGATGGATCTGGATTTACTTCTCCACCTATAATTACATTTGAAGATTCTCCTGCAAATAACCCTGCTACAGCTATTGGTATATTAACAACTAGAGCAAATATTACTTCTATTGAGAAGATAATAATGACTAGTGCAGGTGCTGGTTATGCTACTGCACCAAAAATTACTATTTCTGGTGGCGGTGGAACAGGTGCTGCAGCAACTTGTTCTGTTGAAACGACATATAATGGTGTGATTAGATTTAACATCATTGATGGTGGTGTAGGTTATAGCACAGCACCAACAGTAACAGTTGGTCAACCAGGTGCTGGAACTACTGCAGTTGGAATCGCTTCTGTAGGTTTAGCAGGTGTTGATCACGTTGTTAAGAGTATCTTTATAAATGATCCTGGAATTGGATATGCAACAGCACCAACAGTAACTATTGCAGATCCACCATCTATGGCTGGTATTGGAACATTCCAGTTTAATGAAGTTATTGAAGGATCTAGATCTTATGCTCAAGCAAGAGTTAAATCTTGGGATAAAGATACTAATATATTAACTGTAAGTAATGTTGGTATTGGATCGACAGTTTCTGGATTCTTCCGAGGTGAAGATATAGTTGGAAAAACTTCTGGAGCAACATATACTCTCGGATCATATAATTCCGATGATGTTAATGATAAATATAACGATGCTAGTGAATTTGAGTTGAATGCAGACCAGATACTAGATTTTACTGAATCAAATCCCTTTGGTGTTTATTAATGTTAGGAACCTATTTTTATCACGAAATAATAAGAAAAACAGTTATTTCTTTCGGAACACTTTTTAATGACATTCATGTTCGTCATCAAGATTCTACTGGAAAGGATATTAGTCAAATTAAGGTTCCAATTTCATATGGACCTAAACAAAAGTTTTTAGCAAGGCTTCAGCAACAACCAGAATTAAATAAGGCAGTTCAAGTAACATTGCCTAGAATTTCTTTTGAGATGAATAATATTCAATATGATCCATCAAGAAAATCTGGTATTGCACAAACATTTAAAGCTAATGATAGTGGAAAACTTAAAAAGGTTTTTATGCCTGTTCCATATAATCTGGGTTTTGAATTAAATATCCTTACTAAATTACAGGATGATTCTCTTCAAATATTGGAACAAATATTACCATTCTTTCAACCTGGTTTTACATTAACAATAGATTTAGTGGATGAGATTGGAGAAAAAAGAGATGTTCCTATGGTTCTTGATAGCATCACATTTAGTGATGATTATGAAGGTAATTTTGAAACCAGAAGAGCATTAATATATACTTTAAACTTTACTGCTAAAACATATATGTTTGGTCCTGTTGCAGATTCTACAGAGGGTCTTATTCGTAAGGTTCAGATTGATTACTATTCTGATAGTAATACAAGAACTGCAAAACGTGAACAAAGATATACTGTAAAAGCAGCAGCGAAGAAAGATTATAATGAAGATACTGTGATTGATCAGTATGATGATCCATTAATTCCACCAGGTGATGATTTTGGATTCACAGAAACTTCGACTTTCTTTGGTGATGGAAAAGAATTTAGTCCAACTAGAAAGGTAGATCTTTAAATCATGAAAGATAATTATGATGATTTGAATGATACATTCAACACAGAAATAGAAGTTCAGCAAGTTAATGAAGCTGGTTGTGTCCGAAGAAAGGATGTGTTACCTAATATTACTGAGGATGATGCTGAAAAGGATTATAAGTATGCAAGAGCACAGTTATATTCCTTAATAGAGAAGGGACAGGAAACTTTAAATGGTGTTATGGAACTTGCTGGTGAAAGTGCAAGTCCAAGAGCATATGAAGTTGCTGGTCAAGTATTAAAGTCAACTGCAGATATTACAGATAAATTAGCAGATCTTCAGAAGAAGATGAAAGATCTGGATGAGGATAAACCAAAAGGTCCAAGTAATGTTACAAACAATGCTTTATTTGTTGGTTCTACCAGTGAATTATCAAAAATGCTAAAAGAAGGTATTCTAAATAATAAAGACGATTAATCCGTTCCATGAAAAATATAAGAGCAAAGCAAGAATCTCTAAGCAATTGGAGAGAGGAATTTGATATAGATGAAGCAAAGGTTGATGATAAGCATTCACCTGAAGGAAAGGAAAAGGAAAGGAATAAACGCAAGTATGGTAATTGGCCAGTAAGTCAAGGAGCACAAACTTCTGTTAGAAGAGGTGTTCATTGGTCTAATCGTGGTGATAAGAAAAGAAGGGGTGCTAAGGTAGAAGAAGGAATTGAAGGTGGTATAAGTGTAGAAACTTTAACTAAGGATACAAAGTTTTTAGAAGTTGAGACAATAGATATAATTAAACCAGAACCAATTAAAGGTGCTTCTAATTGGAGATTGGAAATGGTCACAGAATCATTAATCTCTGAGGGATATAATGATGAAGAGATCGTTACTATATTATTATCAGAAGAATTACCAAAAGTACCACTTGGTGGAATGGTAACTGGTGCTCTTAGAGCTGCTTGGAATCTATCAACTGGTGGTGTTAGAAATGCATATAATCTAGGTAAAGGTGCAAGAAGTCTTATTAATCGTGCTTCAAAAGATACTAAACTAACTGGAGATATTATCTCTACTGCTAAAAAATTAAGAAATCCTGATGGTATATCAGTAACTAAAAATCCACTTAATAAAGGTGGTGGAATAGCAAAAACCTTTAAGGGTTTTATGCAAAGGGTTAAAAAATCTGGTAGTGATCTAATAGATAGGACTAAAGGAAAATTAGACAGAACTGATATAAAAACAAATACTCCAGTTAAAACTTCAAAAGTTGATGTATTGGGCGGTGCTGCTACTAATAAAACTACTCCAGTTAAACCTCTGAAGAATATTACACCAAGTCCTATTGGTGATGGTATAAAGAAGGTTGCAAATCAAATAAAAACTGGAGGTACTGTTGCTGCTACTACTGGAGGTGTAGTTGCTGGTAGTAAACTTACTAGTGGTTCAACTGCAACAACAGATGCTTTACCAAATCCAGTAAAATTACCATCAGCACAGGATAAAAAACTTACTAATCCTGAAACTGGTAAAGAGATAGATCCAGTAAAATTACCATCAGCACAGGATAAAAAACTTACTAATCCTGAAACTGGTAAAGAGATAGATCCAGTTCCATTACCAGGAGTAAAATCAAAATCAAAGGAAAAGGATGAAGCACCTATAACTAATGATGGTAAAAAGGATGTTGATCCTTCTAAGAATGAAAAAATAAATACTCCTCTTACTAAGAGAGAGTTGAGAAATAAGAGAAATGAATATATGAGTAGTAAGGAAGGAAGACGTGAAAGAAGAGATGCAGCACTTCAATCGAAAAAGGATTCTGGTTTCCCATCAAGAAGAAAATTAGGAACTCCAGTTAATCAACTCTTCAATAAAGAAGAAGTTGCTATTGACGAAAATCGTATGGCATCACATACTGCTGGTATGTCTGATGCACAAAAGGATGCTGCAACATCTTCTGTAAGTAGAAGTACTGCAGATAAGATGGGTAGAAGAAGTGATGAAGCTGCTTTTAAAGGTAGGAAAAAGAAAACTTCTGCTAGATATTCTTCCACTGGTGGTAAGAAAAGAAAGAACACAACTGGTAGAGGGCAACCAGAACAGTATCGTAAGTCTGCTGATGACGATAAGAATGAAGCTAGGTTCCCTTATGGACGTTCAAATATCGTTCAAGGTAAGGGATCTATTAAAGGTTTGAAAAAAGAAGAAGTTGAAAGCATTCAAGAACTTGATAATGCAGGTGGTCCTGCTGCTCTTGCTACAGGTGCAGCTGTGCTTCTTGGACTTGGTAAATCTGCTTATGAGGGAATTAACAACTTGAGGAATACATTACGAGATAAACAAGATGAGAAGAAAAAGAAAATCAAAAATCTAACTCAATCTTATTCATGGAGAGATGAATTAGGTCTTATTGAAGGTAATAGAACTAAAAAGTTTGGAATTGATATACTCGGATCAGGACATAAGGATTCTATGCACAGAGGTCCAAATGAAAAAATTATTCATAACGTTACTGGTGTAAACTATAACTTAGTAAAGAATAATAAGAAGACTGATAGTAAGGTTACAGTATGAAAATATTATCTGCTGAAACAAATCTAGGATCTGCTACTAATGTTAGCAACGCTCCTGTTGTACGACTTTTTAATAGTGGTGATTCTAATATACTTGTAACTAGAAAGGATTATAATGCTGTAGTCGTAGGATCTTTTATGGTTCCTGCTGGTGAAGTAGTATATACCGAAAAATATTTTACTGATACTTTAGAAGGTAGTGCTGACGTAAAGGCAACAAAGACTGCATACTCTTCTATGATGAGTTTTGAAGGATCAGGTTCTTCTGGTCCATCATATACCTATTCAGTATCTGCTAGTTCTGTAGATGAAGGTGGTAATTGGACAACTACAGTTACAACTACTAATGTAGCTGATAATACCACTCTTTATTGGTCATTATCAGGAACAAATATAACATCTGCTGATTTCTCTTCAGGAGCATTAACAGGATCAGGAACGATATCAAATAATACTTTTAATTTCTCACATACAATTGCTGAAGATACTCTTACTGAGGGTACAGAAACTGTTACTATTAAATTATTTACAGATTCTGGTAGGAATACTCAAGTTGGTAATACTGTAACTGTTACTCTTAATGATACTTCATTAAGTCCCACATATACTACTTCATTATCTCATACTTCTCGTGATGAGGGAGATTCGTTTACAACTACTATGACAACTACAAATGTTGCTAATAGTACTGAATTGTGGTGGGAATTATCAGGAACTGGTATAGCAGCAGGTGATTTTTCATCTGGAGCATTAACAGGATCGGGAACTATATCAAGTAATACATTTAATTTCTCTCATACTATTGCTAGTGATAATACAACTGAAGGAGAAGAAACCTTAAGCATTAAATTCTATTCAGATTCTGGAAGAACATCTCAAGTTGGTAGTACTTTAACTTGTACTATTAATGATACTTCAGTAACGCCAGCTGGTAATTCTGTTTTCTTTGATGGTGCTGATGATGTGTTGAATTTACCTAGTAGTACCGATTGGTCTTTTGGAACTGGTGATTTTACCATAGAAGCATTTTGTTGGAGAACTGAAAATATAGGATTCTTCCTATGGGATCATACGACTGCTCCAGGAAATTTCACAGTCTTTTCTTATGCTAATGGTGATATTCGAGTATATAATAATCAGTTTTTAGTTTCTAATGTAAATCCTGGAAACGAGACATGGTTTCACTTAGCAGTTGTAAGACAAAGTGGAACTTTAATGTTTTTTATTGATGGTACTAAATCATCAACAACTCATAGTTTTACTTACAATATTGGAGGAAATGGAACAGCTGGTGTAAATATTGGGAAAAGTCATTGGAATGAAATGCTTGGTGGTTACGTTTCAAACCTCCGTGTTCTAAAAGGACAAGCACTTTATACAAGTAATTTTACACCTCCAACTTCAGCACTCACTAATATAAACAATACAGTATTTTTAGGTTGTCAATCAAGTACTGATGTAACTGCTGCTACTGTAACTCCTGGAACTATAACTAAAACTAGTAATCCAACAGCTCAAACATTTGGTCCTTTTTCTTCTAGTGGTGGAGGGGGTGATAATTATGGAGTTGACTTCACAGGAACTCTAGATGAAAAGCGTATAACAGCATCTCATGCATCACTTGCTCCAGGAACAAATGAGTTTACTATAGAATGTTGGTTTAAGACTACTTCGGTTGCTTCAGGTGTATCACCAACTTCATATCATTTAGTAATGGGAAGTAGAGAAACTAATAATGATAATGGTGGTGAAGGTATTGTTATTGGTGTTAATACGAATGGAAGAATCGTAGTATTCTCAAGTGGTTTCCATATAAATCCTACTGACAGCAGTTGGGATGTAGCAAATTACCTAAATCAATGGGTTCATGTGGCAGTTACTAGAGATAATAATGACCTATTGACATTATGGTTGGATGGTGTTAATAAAGGAACATCTTCAAACTTTACTAATAATTTAACAAGAAGTGCATGGTCATTCGGAAACCTAGTAAATGATGATAGTGAAGATTTTAATGGATCTGTTAGTAATGCTAGAATTACAATTAACCAATCACTTTATAGTAGTAACTTTACACCAGCAACTTCACAACTTACAATGACAAGTCAGGGTGCTAATGCTGGTAATGTTAAGTTCTTAGGTTTAAATGGTTCATCAATCACAGCCGATACAGTTGGAACAGCAACCGTTACATCTGATAATAGTCCCAATGCAACAGCAGGACCTTTCTAAATAACTCTATAGTGTAAGTAAGAGTAATGTCAAGAACTTTGATTAAAGGTGCTGAAGCAGCATCTCCAACATCAACAGGAGCAGCAAGTACATTTGGTAATGCTACTGTTGTGCGTTTAGTTAATACTGACACAAGTGCTCACTTAGTAACACTTGTAGAAGAAGCAAGTGGAACAGTTGTTGGTTCGTTT
>Ga0115012_10000146_pt1 | contig 40383 bp, 39 predicted proteins | sample TroAtlMetagenome_FD_88706 | JGI IMG/M metagenome (GOLD analysis project Ga0115012, IMG submission 88706) | Marine eukaryotic phytoplankton communities from Atlantic Ocean - Tropical Atlantic ANT10 Metagenome | ecosystem: Environmental > Aquatic > Marine > Oceanic | place: Tropical Atlantic... | reverse complement strand
GTTTTTTCTTATAATCCGAAAGTTAAGTTTCAAGAAAATTTCCTTGGCATCTCTTTTGACAATATTTCTGGTATTGATCTAAACTATACTTATTACAGATCTGATAGAATGCCTACATCCGGTGGAGCCACTCAACAAGTTTATAAATTTTCAGATACTAATTTTGGTCTTTACTCAAATTTTGAATCACAATTAGATAATGCAAATAAAATAGGTTTATCTGCCATTTTATTTAAGAGCAGAGGTGTGAGTAAGTTGGGCTTAGCAACACCAATGAATACATCAGCACCATCTAGCGCTTCTTCGAGGGTTCTTGCTTCAGAAGAAGTCGCAAAAGCAAATTTATACGGGTTTAAATCTTCACGCCCGGCATGTACCACACCTTTACTATCCAAAAGCATCATATTTGCTTTTTCGGCACCCATAGCAACCAACAGACGCATCGATGCAATACCTGCAGCACCAGCGCCCACACAAACGATTTTTGCGTCTTTGAGTTCTTTGCCTTGTAGCTCAAGTGCATTCAATAACCCAGAGGCCACCACAATAGCGGTACCGTGTTGGTCATCATGAAAAACTGGAATACTTAGTTGCTCAATGAGAGCCTGCTCAATCTCAAAGCACTCAGGCGCTTTAATATCTTCAAGGTTGATGCCACCAAACGTGGGCGCCATACACTTTGCAGTTTGAATGAATGCTTGTGGATCGCTTGCATCAAGCTCAATATCAAACACATCAATATCAGCAAACTGCTTAAATAAAACAGCCTTACCTTCCATAACAGGCTTACTAGCAAGCGGGCCAACATTGCCTAAACCAAGTACAGCAGTACCATTGGTCATCACAGCAATCAGGTTTCCACGAGCAGTATATTTGTAAGCGTCATCACTGTTTTGCTCAATAGCTAACACTGGCTCCGCTACACCTGGGGTGTAAGCCAATGATAAGTCATCTTGAGAGTCGGTTGATTTGGTTACAGCGATAGAAAGTTTTCCAGGTTTGGGGAAGGCGTGATATTTGAGTGCACGTTCCTTTAAGACATCATCGTTCAAGAGCAGTCCTCGTTTGATTAAAAATTGGGCGCAGGAGTCCGTTACAGCTTATGTATATAAGCTGCTTGCTACACTACACCACCCAGTTGGCTTACTTAGAACCAGCCTCGCCTTTTGCGTCAGCCTTATTGGCTGCTTTGGCTTGCTTGAGATTGTAACGATCACGGAAGCGTTGTACACGACCACCGGTATCCGTCACACGTTGTTGACCCGTGTAGAACGGGTGACAATGAGAACAAACTTCAATATGTAAATCTTTGCACAATGTTGAACGTGTCTCAAACGAATGCCCACAACTGCAAACGACTTTAATTGTTTCATAATCTGGATGAATCGACATCACTAAAGCTCTCTTTTTAATAACTATTCACATCAAGTAAGCGTGACATTTTATCACGAAGACCAAAAAAATCAATCTCTACCTAACATGCAAGCTGACGCATAGGCTCATGTAGCACCGTTTAAATTCATCGTTGAAGAAACATTGTCATCCTTAGATGGCGCAGGCTCCTGAATAGAGCCTAAATGCCCTTCGGTATGAAGATGACTTACTTTGAGCTCTGCCTGTAATTGTGCTACCTTAAGCTCGTTTTTTAAGTCTATATATTTCTGAGACAGCTTTCTTTCTCCGGCATGAACTATACGCTTGGCCTCCCTATCTAAATCTTTTTTAAGTTCTTCTACGCTTTTTGTTGGTGCTCCTGTAAGCTCTTCTTTTGACATCATATATCACTTCCTTATCTTCCCTCATCCGTCACACTTAGAGTGAATTATTATTTAAATCAATAGGTTATATATGAATTTCATCTGAAGGTCAACGCATATTACAACACGTTGTGAATGCCCCTAATTACCCCGCTTCATGCGAGGTAAGTAGGGGTGGATAGAAGATTAAGCACTAGCTTTTTACAGTAAGCAATTCATGACCTTGCGCAAGCTCTTCTAAGTTGTTTTCAAACTCATCATTGAGGTCTTCTCGGAGCGTGCCTTCATACTTATCGGTGCAAACCTCATGCTGCTTAGGCCATGCAAAGAAAGAGCAGGTCCAATCAGAATCAATAGCGTAAGCAATACCTAAAGTCGCAATATTAATAATCACACCCAGCAACGCATTAAAAATTGAGGCGACGTAATCCATAAAACCAGGATCTTCAAATTCAACATCTACAAATAAATCGAGCAAACCATTAAAGCGGCCTTTAAATGTTTCTAAATCTTTGTCTGTTAATTCGCTGCGTAACAGGGATGCCACATTCATATCTAATAAAGCACTGAATAATATGAGAGGGTGAAAATCTGAGCCCTGCTTTTTAATCACTGCTAAAATTTTAGAACGAAAAGACTCACTCTCTTCATGTGAGGCTTGAGGAGATAGCTGCTCCATCTCTCCCATATGAGTATGAATGAACTCATGAAACCGTCTTCCCTCAGCAAGTTTATCCAAACCTAATTTTTCAGCCGCAAGATCAAGATGACGAGCTACTTCTCTTTGAACTTGTCTTCCGCGCTCATTTATAACTTCTTGTGACAATGGCATACATTCCTCCTAAATCTGATTATGCTCGAAAGGATAATGCCGACTTTTCAATCACAGTGCAATGAGATTTTCACTGGAGTATGGTCTGAAGGTCGCTCATTTTTTCTAGGTTCTACATTGATTGTACTTGCCTGACACAAGGCGTTTAAAGCTTCGCTGATTAAAATCAAATCGATTCTTAAACCACGGTTTCTTCTGAAGTTGGCTTGACGATAATCCCACCAACTGTAAGACTCCTCTTCTTGCTCAAACAGTCGAAAACTATCGGTTAAACCCAAAGCCAACAAATCACTTAAAGCTTTGCGCTCAGGCGCACTTACAAGCACTGAGCCCTCCCAAGCTTTGGGGTCATGCACGTCTCTATCTTCTGGGGCAATATTAAAATCTCCCAGAACTAAGAGTTTGGAATGCTTTTGCAATTCAGTTTGTAAAAACTGGTTTAAAGCATCTAACCAAGCAAGTTTATAGACATACTTATCGGTATCAACGGCGGCACCATTAGGCACATACACATTAACCACACGAATGCCTTTTATGGTTACAGCTAAAAAGCGTTTTTGCTCATCGACAAAATCGGGCAAAGCATCTACCACATCTTCAATAGGATGCTTACTTATCACCGCGACACCGTTATAAGTCTTTTGGCCAATGTAGGCAATGTGATAGCCTTTTTCTAAAAAGGCTTCTGCTGGAAAATTCTCGTCTGTGACTTTGGTTTCTTGTAGCGCTAAAACGTCGGTATCACTCGACTCAAACCAATCAAGCACTTGAGGTAATCTAACCTTGAGTGAGTTCACATTCCAGCTGGCAATATTAAGCATAAAGGGCCTCGTCATAATCTAAAATCAGTGGTGCGTGGTCCGAAAAATAAGGTTCGGGCTTGATACAAGCATCTTGTATAAACGGCTTTACATTGTTGGTTACCACTTGATAATCAATCCGCCAGCCCACATTGTTGGCACGAGCCTGACCGCGTTGCGACCACCACGTATATTGCGCTTCAGCATCCGATACCACACGAAAAGCATCAACAAACCCCATGTCACCAAACACTTTATCCAGCCATGCGCGCTCTTCAGGTAGAAAGCCGGAGTTCTTTTGATTGGCACGCCAGTTTTTAATATCTATGATTTTGTGCGCGATATTATAGTCACCACAGATGATATATTTGCGGCCAGAGGCTTTTAAAGTATTTAGATAAGCTTCAAACGCCTCCAAAAAAGCATACTTTACTTCTTGCCGGTGCTCACCACTGGTGCCAGAAGGTAAATAAAGTGAAATCACACTGAAGTGTTCATAATCAAATTGAATGAAGCGTCCTTCTTGGTCAGCAAGTGCATAACCAAAAGAGGTATGGATTTGAGTAGGTTTTTTGCGTGAAAGAATGCCGACGCCGCTGTAGCCTTTTTTCTCAGCTTCTACATATTGGGTGACATAGCCTTCAGGAAAAAAAGTAGGATCAGCTTCAAGTTGTGCAATTTGTGCTTTGGTTTCTTGAATGCAAACGATATCGACATCTTCATCATGCAGCCAATCAAAAAATCCTTTTCTTGCCGCAGAGCGAATGCCATTGGCATTAAAACTCATCACGCGCATAGACGTTTCGCAGTGGTTGCTAAACGCATGCCTTGTGCTTTGGCAAGCGCAAGCTCATCGTCTGTATGCGGGTTATCTCCAGAAGGCCCTGATACATGGGTTGCACCATAGGGTGTGCCTCCCGCTGTGGTTGTATTAAGCGCTGGCTCCGAATAAGGCAAGCCCATCACAAGCATCCCTTGGTGCATCAAAGGCAACATCATACTAAGTAAGGTTGACTCCTGACCACCATGCATGGAGGATGTCGAAGTAAATACACTTGCAGGTTTACCAATTAAATCACCAGAAAGCCAAAGCGGTGCGGTACCATCTAAAAAGTACTTCATGCTCGCCGCCATATTGCCAAAGCGTGTAGGGCTACCTAAAGCAAGCCCCGAGCAATGCTTTAAGTCTTCTAAAGTCACAAACGTCGCACCTTCGTCTGGCACTGGTTTGTCTACAGCCTCGATGGTGGTGGATACAGGTGGTACAGTTCTAACACGCGCCTCAATACCATCGACTTGTTCAACGCCGCGGGCAATATGTTTGGCAAGTTCTGCAACCGAGCCATACCTGGAATAATACAACACAAGCACATAAGGGTTATCCATGGGCAACACCTCCATTAACTCCAATCAATATCGGGCACGCGGTGACCATAGGTTGCCACATACACTTTCTCTGCATCTTTCGCTGCATCCATTAAACCCAGTGCTTTATTGCCATGGTATAACATCACTAGTGCTTCTTCAGCACTAGGGGCTTGTGGGTAAGTTTGAATCAAATAATTAGCACGCTCAACGGAGGCAACATAACGCTTACGCTCATAATAATATTTTGAGATATTAAGCTCGGTTTGCGCAAACATGTTCCTTAAATAAATCATATGCTGCTCAGCATTCTTCGTATATTTGCTATCTGGGAATTGCTGCACCAAAGTGGCAAAGTCAGAGTATGCTTGTGATTGCGTGCCTGGATCACGCCAGGATTGATCTAAAGGTAAAATCGAGGCCACCGGACCACGCGTTTGCTTAAAGTTAGACATCGCCTTAATGTAGTACGCATAATCGACATGCTTTGATCTTGGATAAAGATGAATAAACCGCTCAGATGCTGCACCTGATGAAATGTAATCTTCTTTTTGGTAATAAGCATAAAGCAATGCAATCTCAGCATCTTCAGCATCCTCATGAAAAGGATACATCGTCTCCATAGCTTCAAGCCTTTGGATGGCGCCAGTGAAATCCTCTTTCGTCATTTGCTTTTTGGCATCTTGATACAGCTGCTTGGCCGACTGCCCTTTGAAAGGGCTGTCATCTTCCTCGGGTTTAAACTCGTTCCACATGGCGGTTAAGCTTTTGCAACCGACAAGTGCGACAAGTGTGGTTAAGAAAAAAATTGTTTTTATACTTTGCTTGATACTCATGAACCATAAACCGTTATTAGCCACTTATTTTGGCGTTCATTATACCCCTTGCATATTAATTTGCGAACATTAAAATAAGATCATGATATTTACCGAAACTGCTGAATTTGAGCTAATTCAAGCTGCTTGCAGACATGTCTTGGGTCAAACAACATCTGAGTTACACACAACACTTGATGAGGTGCATTTTTTATTAGCGCCTTGCGCTATCTATTTGGTAAAGTAAAGAAACCTGCTCGAAAGGCCAATCCAGGCTTGCGCCCATCTACCCTTTGCGCTATTATTCTCGACCTCGGAGAGATGGCAGAGCGGTCGAATGCGGCGGTCTTGAAAACCGTTGAAGGGCAACCTTCCCTGGGTTCGAATCCCAGTCTCTCCGCCACTTCTTATAAACTTCCTGCTTTTACTACTTTATCCAATGCCAGCAACTGCTCGAGCAAGCTTTCCATTTTATCTAGTGGCCAACTGTTAGGTCCATCACTTAAAGCTTTTTCGGGGTTAGGATGTGTTTCCATAAATAGCCCTGAAATACCCACGGCAACAGCAGCTCTTGCTAATGCAGGAATAAAGTCACGCATACCACCTGAAGCACCACCCTGCCCGCCTGGCAGCTGTACCGAGTGGGTCGCATCATAAACCACAGGGCATTCGGTTTCGCGCATCACTTGTAGAGAGCGCATATCCGAAACCAAGTTGTTATAGCCAAAGCTTACGCCACACTCACATACCATCACCTGCTCATTACCTGTGGCTTTGGCTTTCTCGGCCACATGCTTCATTTCCCAGGGGGATAAAAACTGACCTTTTTTTAGATTAATCGGCTTATTGGTTTTCGCTACACGCTGAATAAAATTGGTTTGTCTGCATAAAAAAGCCGGGGTTTGCAGCACATCAACCACATCTGTCACTTCATCAAGCGGGGTATCTTCATGCACATCGGTAAGAATAGGTACGCCCACATCGCGCTTAACTTTTGCCAGAATTTCTAAACCTTTCTCAAGGCCTGGCCCACGATAGCTACTGCCTGAAGTTCGATTGGCTTTATCAAAAGAAGATTTATAAATAAAAGATACACCCAGCTTTTCACAAAGTGCTTTTAAAAACCCAGCGGTTTCTAATGCTAAGCTTTCGCTTTCTATAACGCAGGGTCCTGCAATTAAAAATAAGGGGCTTTCAAGCCCCACTTCGAATCCACATAGCTTCACTTGGCGTGCTCCCTTGCTGCAAGAATGAATGATTTAAAAAGCGGATGGCCACCTCTAGGCGTTGAAGTAAACTCCGGATGAAACTGGCAACCTAAAAACCAAGGGTGCGAATCAAGCTCTACCATCTCAACCAGTTTACCATCTACCGAACGCGCGCCAATCACAAGCCCCTTTTCGGCAAGCGCTTGTATGTATTGGTTATTGACTTCATAGCGATGACGGTGCCTTTCGATAATCACCTGACTACCATAAGCGCGGTGTGCCAGTGAGCCTTTGGTCAACATCGCTTTTTGCTCACCAAGACGCATGGTGCCGCCTAAGTCACTCTGCTTATCACGCAATTCTTTGATGCCTTTATCGTCTAACCATTCGGTGATTAAGCCAATCACAGGATGAGGCGTTTTTTCATCGAACTCTGAAGAGTTAGCATGCTTAAGACCTGCGACATGTCTTGCAAACTCAACCACAGCCGCTTGCATACCTAAGCAAATACCTAGAAATGGCACGTGGTTTTCACGTGCATAACGAATGGCTTCAATTTTACCTTCTGCACCACGCTCACCAAAACCACCAGGAATCAATATCGCATCGACAGACTCTAATTTTTTAGTGCCTTTTTTCTCAATGGCCTCAGCATCAATATAAACAATTTCAACATGGGTCTTGGTATGAATGCCCGCATGCTTAAGGGCTTCGTTTAATGATTTATACGCATCACTCAAGTCCGTATACTTACCAACCATGCCTACTTTAATGCTTTTATTGGGTGAGTTTTCTTTATCAACCACTTGCTGCCACTCTTCAAGGTTGGCTTGTTTGAGCTCACCAAGTTGAAGCTTATCAATAATACGCTCATCCAAACCTTGCTCATGCAAAATCATGGGGATTTCATAAATACTGCCAGCGTCTTGCAGTGATATGACATCCTCTTTTTCTACATTGGTAAACAAGGCGATTTTGGTGCGCTCTTGTTTTGGTAGCGGCTTTTCAGAGCGACAGATTAAAATATCTGGCTGAATACCAATCGAGCGCAACTCTTTGACCGAGTGTTGCGTAGGTTTGGTTTTGGTTTCACCTGCTGTGGCAATATAGGGCACCAAAGTTAAATGTATAAAGCAGGCTTTGTGCTGGCCAAGCTCGATGCGCATTTGTCTGATGGCTTCTAAAAATGGGAGCGATTCAATATCACCTACCGTGCCACCTACTTCCACTAAGGCCACATCCATACCTTTGGCACCTTGACGAATCAGGCGCTTAATTTCATTGGTGATATGAGGAATAACTTGCACCGTACCGCCAAGATACTCACCTTTGCGCTCTTTTTTAATGACGTTGTCATACACCTGACCGGAAGTAAAATTATTTTGCTTGGTCATGCGTTTATGAATAAATCGCTCATAGTGCCCCAGATCTAAATCTGTCTCGGCACCATCTTTGGTTACAAACACTTCCCCATGCTGAAATGGACTCATGGTGCCTGGGTCAACATTAATATAAGGGTCGAGCTTAATCAGGGTGACTTTTAAGCCTCTTGCCTCAAGAATAGCTGCAAGTGAAGCTGCTGCAATACCTTTGCCAAGAGAGGAAACTACACCACCGGTAATAAACAAATAATTTGTCATATTAATGATCTTCTTATAACTCTAAATAGTGACCAAGCTTATCTCGCTTGGTTTTTAAATAGCCAGCATTATCAGCTGTCGGCGAAACATTTAAGGGAACACGCTCCGTAACTTGCATCCCATAACGCTCAAGCGTTTCAATTTTTTGTGGGTTATTGGTCAAAAGCTTCAACTGCTTGATACCGTGCTCTCTTAACAATTGAAATGCTACCGCATAATCACGTTTATCAATAGGAAAGCCCAAATGAAGATTGGCTTCAACCGTATCCAGGCCTTTTTCTTGCAGAGCATAAGCCTTAAGTTTATTTGATAAACCAATGCCGCGCCCTTCTTGCCTTAGGTACACCAGCACACCACCTTCTTTAGCAATTAAATTCATTGAGGCATCAAGCTGTGCACCACAATCACACTTTTCTGAACCAAAAACATCACCGGTAATACACTCAGAATGGATGCGAACCAAGGGGCTAGCATTAATATCAATAGGCCCTTTCACTAAGGTAAAGTGTTCGGCATCATCGATTTGATTTAAAAAGCATGTCATGGTGAAATCACCACGATTTTGCATCGGCATGCGTGTATTGGCAACAGCCTGAACCAACTTTTCTTTCAATATTCGGTAGTCCATGATGTCACGGATGCTAAGCATAGGAATATCATGCTGCTCTGAAAACTTGATGAGATCGTCTCGTCGGCTCATGGTGCCATCATCATTGATGATTTCACAAATCACAGCCGCAGGCTTCAAACCTGCAAGACGCATGAGATCAACACTACCCTCAGTTTGACCATCGCGCGCAAACACACCACCATCTTTGGCTCTAAGCGGAAAGACATGACCTGGCGAAATAATATCTGTGGGCTTGGCGCCGTCTTTAATAGCAGCTGCGATGGTTTGCGCTCTATCTGCTGCAGAAATACCGGTGGATACCCCAGATGCAGCTTCAATAGATAGGGTAAACGCTGTTCTGTAAGGCGAGCGATTGTCACCCACCATCATAGGCAAGCCGAGTCTATCGATGTACTCACCTGTCATGGGCAAACAAATTAAGCCACGACCAAACAGTGCCATAAACTGTATGGCTTCCGGCGTTGCATGTTCGGCGGCAATCACTAAATCACCTTCATTCTCACGCGACTCATCATCGGTAAGAATCACCATTTGACCTTGTTGTAGCCGCTTAAGTGCTTTTTCCACTACGGCGAAATCAGACGTCATAAATAAACCTCTTTGTTCACATCTGAACGTTTTGGATGAGCTATTATAAAGGAATCTTGCCAAGAACCCAATTGATGCACCACCATCCTTGCCAAGTAATCATATTCAATATTCACTTCTTGTCCTGTTTTCAAACTCGAAAACGTGGTTTTCTCGAGTGTATGAGGAATCAGCATCAGCTCAATCGCATCTTTGGTCACGGCATTGATGGTAAGACTCACACCATTGACGGCAACGCTGCCTTTGGGAGCAAAATACCGCATATCTTGTGGGTTAAAACCTGACAGTGTCACTTCTAAGCATTGCTCTATGGTATTAAGCTTGGTGATGTTTGCTGTGGTATCGACATGACCTGTGACAAAATGGCCACCCACCCTGTCTTGCAGACGCAGTGCACGCTCAAGATGCACGGACTCACCTACTTTTAAACGACCAAGGGTTGTGACACTTAAAGTTTCTGGCGACACATCAAAATGATACTTATCTTCTGTAACTTCCGCCAGGGTTAAACACACCCCATCCACAGCAATACTTTCACCCAAAACAGGGGCATCAAAAGACGTGTTGATGATGAGTCTTTGACCGACTTTTTCTACCGTGCCTGTTTTTTCTATGATGCCTGTAAACATATTATCTCACCCAGTCTAGTGTCATCTTCACGTTGTCATCTAACGTGGTCAGTGTGACTTTTTTCTCTGCGCGCATGATGACGCCATCTTGGCATAAATCTATGCCATCACCTACAACATGGGGTGTGAGGTATATATGGGTGCGATTCACAAGCCCCGCTTCATGCAGTGCGGTAAAAAGCGTGCCTCCTGCCTCAACCCAAACATCGTGATAGCCTTTTGTACCCAAATCTTTGAGTACTGCGACTAAATCATGTGTCTCATAAAAATGCAGTTCTTTTGCAGTCTCAAAAATATGATAGTCACCATCAAGTTTGGTTTGACCTACAACAGCAATAGGCTTTGCTGTAACTTCATCTTCAAGCCTTGTATTAAGCAAAGGGTTATCAGCCATCACAGTTTGTGTTGAAGTCAAAATCACATCCGAGTGCTTGCGCGCTGAATGCGTAAATGCGGCACAGGCAGCATTAGATAATGCGATTGGCTGCTTATCGGATGCTGCAATTTTGCCATCTAAGCTTTGTGCTACTTTAATAGTAACGAAAGGCATACCCGTTTTTTGCCAATAAGCATAGCTCTCATAGAAGGCGTCGATCTCAGGCATGGGGTAATGCAAAACGTCTATGCCTTTTGCCCTAAGTAAAGCTGGGGTATCGTTTTTTTGCACCACAGGGTTCGGATCACAAAAGCCAAATACCACTTGCTTAAAACGTCGCTGAATGATGCCATCGACACAAGGAGGTGTCTTACCCCAGTGATTGCAAGGCTCAAGGGTAACGTAGAGCGTCATATCGCTACAATCTTCTGGTAAATCTTCCAAAAGTTTTTGCTCAGCATGCAAGCAGCCGACGCCTGCATGATACGCTCTTGCCACAATATTACCCTGCATAACTGCAACAGTGCCCACGGCAGGGTTGGGCGCCGTTTGGCCACGTGCACGCCAAGCTTCAATCAGTGCTTCTTGTAAAAAAGTCTCATGCATCATCAATATCGTAGATGTAACCACTCAAAAAGTGTGTATGATAACAAATTATTCAATTTTTGAGTAGTTAATGTGTTATCCTATTCTTGGACTAATGAATGGGACAAGATGTGAAGAAAAGCGCTTTTTTTCTCCTGTTTCTTATGGCGATAACACAATCTGCTATTGCCTACACCCCCTATTCCAATCGTGAACTCGATGAAGTTGAAAAAGAGTTTGTTGCCCAAATCAATCATGCACAAGGTGTACTGAAAGACCCCCTAACACATCAGTATATCAATCAGCTTGGCAGTCGCTTAAGTGCACAAAGCGACGTTACCCCTAAGCCTGACTTTTTCATTGTAAAATCGAATGAAATCAACGCGTTTGCAGGACCCGGCGGGCATATTGGCCTTAATACCATGCTGATACTCACGAGTGAACATGAAAGTGAGCTTGCAGCCGTTATGGCGCATGAAATTGCCCACGTAAGGCAACATCATCTTTATCATATGCTTGAGCATCATAAGCATATGCAAGCGCCCATGCTTGCCTCACTGCTTGCAGGCATTGCGCTTGGTATGATTAACCCTGCCCTTGGACAGGGTGCGATGATGGCGACATTAGGTGGCTTTGCCCAAGACAGTATTAATTTCATTCGCGCCAACGAAAAAGAAGCTGACCGAATAGGCATAGATATGCTCAAGCGTGCAGGCTTCGACCCGAGAGGCATGGTGAATTTTTTTAAACGTATGCATGAAGTTTCTCGTTATTCATCGGTCAAAGTCCCCGAAATTTTGCGTACCCACCCACTTGATGATAATCGTGTTGCTGAAGCCGAAAGCCGCCTAGGTGACAGTCTCATAACTACACCCAATAGCAGCCTTGCCTACTCACTCACAAAAGAGCGTATTCGTAACTTAACCTCTAAGCAACCCAAAAAACTTTTGGACCGTTATGAAGACTTGTGCCCTCAAATTGAGTCAACCAATGAATCTTGCTTATATGGCAAAGCCATGACCTACCTAAGCCTCAATAAGATCAATGAGGCTTATGCTATTTTAAAAAGCTTAGAAGCTTTAGACAGACATAATTTATTTTATTCCGTGAGCTTAAGTGAGGCTGAATCTAAACTTAAGCATCATGAAGAAGCCATCCAAAGGCTTAAGACCGAGCTTGAAACACACCCAGAAAATCAAGCACTCATGATGGCACTTGCAGAAACCTACAGCGATGCCGGAATGTCAGACAAAGCAGCTTATGCTTATCTAAAAATGCACCGCACACACCCGAAAAATATTGCGATCTGTCATCGACTGGCGCAAGCACAATCAGAAAATAAAGAAAAAGCATATGCTTACTTCACACTTGCTGAGTGTAATATCCTAGAAAGAAACAACAAAGAAGCGAAGCGCTTGCTCAAGCATGCGCTGAGCCTCAGTAAAAAGAATAAATACTTAAAGGCTCGTATCGAAGCCAAACTTGACGAAATATCCTAAATAAACTCACATAACATAATAATGTACTACTATTATCAATATTGATACTAAAAATGGTACTTATTATGCCTGATATCAGAAGTTATGCTGATTTTAAGGCGCTTTTCGGCATTCAACATCATCATAATTTTGGACAGCGTGAAATTATTGATCGGTTTAAGCACAATAAAGATTTGATTAATACCGGAGGAATGTGCTTTGGTATAACACATCTAGCAATACATGCCTTTTTAGCTGGCGATTTAGAAACCTTCTCAAATCGCCTTCTAGCACTTAACCAAATTCCAAGAGCCCAATTCCCTATGGTTTACGAACAAATATGGGCGTTAAATACATCACTCCATCAGTTAGTCAAAGAAAAACAAGATATACTCAGAGCAGAAGATGAGGGAACACCAGAGTATCAAGCAGCAATGCTAGATTTGCTGCAGTGTAAAGATGAATTTGACGAGGTGAACACGTTTATCGTTGGCATGGATGCATTTCTTGCTGGGATATCTCTCTTTCAAAAACCCCATAGCTACACAAGCTCCAAAGAGCAGCCTATATTCTCAGAAACTACGCTCCAACAGAGAGAAGCACCGCCTTTAGTAAGAGAAATTGTAAACCCTATAGCCTTTGATAATCCCGATGAGCAACCTATAGAAGTTGCATCAACCGTTGGCTCTTATGATGAAGGTGAATTGGTGTCTTATTTAGATGTCTTACAATCAAACCTAAGCAGTCTTCGTTTTTCTATGGAGCTTTCCAACGGTGAACACTCCGTGGCACTATGTCATGATGCTAATGGATGGATACTTATAGATCCCAACAATTTGCCGGGTGAGTCTTTTTCGAAGGTTGAACATACCGAGATTGCGAAAGCAGTAAGAAAAGCGCTGCAAGTAGAAAAGGAAAAGTATTCGACATTTATGGCCGAAGCTTATGTCAATAAGAAAAATGAAGTACTCTTTAAGCAAAGCATTGAGCGTATATACAACGACCCTGCCTGGATAAAAGCGCACGAATTAACCGCGGAAAAAGCAGAAATGAATTTCTTCTTAAAGCTTGCATGTAGGAAAGAGCTATTTGCGCCGGTTATTGAAAAAATACTGGAATACCCTGACTCAATACCAAGGGGTTACTTTTTACCCCTAACTAAAGCGATACAAGAGGGGAGTATAGGTCTCACAGGTGCACTATTGAATGCAAAGAAAACAGATGTTTTGGACACGACACCACTGCACTTAGCCTGTGAATCAGGGAACTTAGAAATCATTAAGCTCATTCTTGATGATGAAAAATCCAGTATATCTACAATTAGAAGATACAACTTTGATGATGACGTATTTTTAACGCCTAAAGGACAACAAGTCCAAGATATGGTTAGGCAAAGAGTCGAAGATAAAAAAGCGTCAAAAGCTCAAAAAAGTCCGAATAAAGCCACACCTGATACCCAGGCTGAAATGACCAACGATACTATAAATCCAAGAAAAAAGGCGGCGATAGCAGCAGTAGCTAAAAATGGTATATACCTTGAAAAACTTACAGAATTTCAAAATGATGCAGACGTCGCTTTAACTGCGGCGATGGAAAACATATCTGCGATGCAGTTTATTAGCCAAAATCTATTGTCTAGCGAAGCTTTTATGCTCGCTCTTGTCGAGCGTAAACCAGTAGCAATCATTCATGCAACAGAGCATAACGATAGCCCTAAAATTATGTTGGCTGCAGTGAAAAATAATGCCCGTTACCTACAATACGCCTCTGAACAGCTGCAGCATAATATACCTTTTTTGTTGCAAGCCATAGAGCAAAATGCATTGGTTGCACGCTATATACCACAAGAAATAGGAACGGAAGCATTCTATCTTGAGGCGACAAAACTGAATGCCAAAGTGTTACCGTATATCCCAAGAAGTTATATTATTGAGGGCTTCTTACTCCAGGTGATAAAAAACAACCCGGAAGCGCTGAAACATGCTCCTCAGGCATTTCAAAACGACCCCAATTTTCTACTTAAAGCAATCACAGAAAATAAAGAGGCTTTTAGATATATTCCGAGCACACTTGATAACTATTCCGAGTTATTAGAAAAGCTTAAGTACATCAGTATTATTGACAATAGCTTTGATAAAATCTCTGAACTCATACCTAACGCATTAAAAAGTAATAGAATGTTCATAATGGAAGCTGCAAGGCAAATCCCCAATGCTGTTGACTTTGCAACAGAGGCCTTACGACAGGATGAAGATTTTATGGCCGCAATGCATCATGTGGCTGCACAAAAAACACTTATCAATAAAGAGAATATAATAGACTTCATACTCGATAGCTGCAAACCATCAAATGAGTCCCTACTTAGCACGCTAAGCTTTTATCTGCGACAATGTACTTTGATGGCTTATGAGTTTGGGGCTGGCATTATTCATCCACCATCCAACTTAGTCCCCCCTGCCAACTACTACTTAGAGAATATCGACACACATAAGCTTGCCAAAATTCTAGATAACGTTGCGGGCGCCCTGTCTGCAGAACAAAGATCAGATCTCAAAAGCGCCTTAGAAGAAAGGCTTCCTGAAGGGTTTACACTTGGGTCGTTGTCTGACAAGTTCTTAAACATGCAACAAGAAATTCAAGACTTAAAGGATGATGCGCACAGTGACCCGCCTTCAACCTCCCCAGAGAATAAATAGCGCTTCCCACCATTGCCCTTGGCTTCATACATTACTTTGTCAGCATGTCGAATTAGCTCTTCTGCGGTTTTGCCATGCTTGGGATAAAGTGCAATACCAATACTCATAGAAACAGTAAGCGTGCCTTCGCCAACAAATATCGGTGCATCTAGTGCGTCTATGATTTTACTAAGGGCAATATCGATGTCCCGAGATGAAGCGACACCTTCTAGCACCAAGCAAAACTCATCACCTGAATACCGAGCAAAAAAATCATGCTTACGAATAGCCGAAGACACTTCATCTGCGATATGACGCAAAACCTGATCGCCAACAGGGTACCCGTATGTATCGTTGATTTTTTTGAATCCATTGCAATCCATAAAGCAAAGTGCAAACTTCCGACCCAAGGTCTCAGCCTCACGAAGTCGTGCATTGATATGATTTAAACAATGACGCCGGTTAGGTAAATTCGTGACACCATCGTATAAAGCAAGCTGTTTTAGGTGTTCAACTTCATCAATGCTTAGTGCTGATTTCAGTTTATATTTACCCAGCCACCAACCCAATACCAATAAAGCGCCGAGCAAAGCCACACAATATTTTAGGAACACGCGCTTCATGCGTGACTCTACATAAGCCTGGCTTGGATAGACATAGATATCCCACTGCGTACCTAACAGCTTATAAGGCGTTTGGTACAGTAATTTGTTCAGCTGTATTGGTAAACTTAACTCAGGTAGCGCTTCTTCCATAAGCATAGAGAAATAACCCTTCATGGTTTCTTCTTCGAGTGCAGCATGCAAGGTTGCTTTTAAGTCTAGTATGGCAACCATGGTTGCGCTTGGGTTATAGACACATAGACTGCCACCAACAGGTACCACCAATACATCATGAAACTGAATGATGGTATCAGGTTGTGTTGCACGAGCCTTGTCACATTTTTTCTTAGACATTGCAGAGGATGTGTAGTTGACATAAGGGTTATAAAGGACAACTTCACTTTTGACTTTGGTCTTTGGCAAGACAAAAGCCTGTAGACCCTCAATGGTTTGGAAGGCTTCTGTCAGTGACTCAGAAACGTAAGTATCAGAATCAGCATCTGCAACTTCATGAAACAAAGCTGCTATTTCATCAAGACTTAAGGCTGAGCGACTGGAGAAGTCGAAGGAAAACTGATGAGTCGCCTCTTCGGTTTCGACTTGCAAGCGCTTTAACTCATGCGGCTTTAACCAAAAAACCCAAGAAGTAACGATGGCAGCTAAACCAAAACATGCAACCACCCACTTTGAATATCGAACAACAAGCTCTTTGTATGGCATAAGAACGCAGGCCTAATGTAAGATAGCTTTAAATTATTATAAAGCTTCTTTTTCTTCTAGTGTAAGGGTTCTCGCTTCTTTTTCAAGCATGACAGGGATGCCATCTCGAATTGGATAGGCAAGCCTATCAAATCGACATATGAGTTCTTCTTGCTTCTGCTCTAATGCCCCCTGACAAAGCGGGCATGCAAGCATCACTAATAATTGCTTATCCACCAACCCCTCCTACAACTTGGTTACGAATGTACTTTGGCATTGCCTCATGTACAGAAACAGGCTTCATGCCTTTAGATAACACAAGCTTAATCATGTTATCTGCACTGGGTCTAACAACAACATTCTTCACGCATGCCTTTTGTGTGGCTATCGGCAAATCTGAAAAATACGCCTCATACCCCAAGCCTGCGATAATACATTCCTCCACCGAAGGAGGCAAAATAATACTTTGTGGTGGTGATACAAAAGCATCAACATCGGTCTTAGCATCATCACCACTAAGAGCCCAGTATAACTCTTTCATACGAGCATCAAGCAAAGCAAGCACTGGCATGTCTTTGCTGCCTGCCGTAAACATAATGGTCTCCAAACTGCTCACAGGATAAAGTGGTAAGTCATCTGCATAAGCAAGACCTTTGGCTACAGAGCAAGCAACTCTAAGCCCTGTAAACCCACCGGGGCCCTCACTAAAAACAATACCATCAAGCTCACTCAAACCTATGCCAGCTTGTTTAAGCAGTGCTTCCACAATAGGAAGAATGACTTCAGTGTGTCTTTTGAGTGATTTCTCTTCTTGGATAAACCATGTGTTCTTGGCAAAAAGTGCGATAGATGCTTGTGAAGACGTGGTTTCAAGAGCGAGGAGATTTACGTTTCCTGCCATGTTTTTTCTAGAAGCTTAAGCTTATCAGGTTTATGCTCCCAATCCTTGGCATCATCTGGTGCCTCTTTCATTGAGGTAATATTAGGCCAAGTTTCGGCAAGTTCAGCATTGAGCTCGAGAAAAGGCTTTTGCTCTTCGGTTAAGTCATCTTCAGAAACAATAGCTTCAACAGGACACTCAGGCTCACATAGTGCGCAGTCAATACACTCGTCAGGATGAATCACTAAAAAGTTCGGCCCCTCGTAAAAGCAATCGACTGGGCATACTTCCACACAATCTGTGTACTTACACTTGATACACTGCTCTGTTACAAGAAACGTCACGATTCACCTCTTGTTTTGGTGCCCAGGGCCGGAGTCGAACCGGCACGAGATTTCTCTCGAGGGATTTTAAGTCCCTTGCGTCTACCTGTTTCGCCACCTGGGCTCTTGACGTGGTGGAGGCTGAGGCCGGAATCGAACCGGCGTACACGGCTTTGCAGGCCGCTGCATAACCACTCTGCCACACAGCCACTACTAAAAAAAAAGCGACTGCGCGTCGCTTATATTGGAGCGGGAAACGAGGTTCGAACTCGCGACCCCAACCTTGGCAAGGTTGTGCTCTACCACTGAGCTATTCCCGCGCCGTTTCGGGGAGCATTCTACGCGAAAGAATCCTCCTGTCAACTTTTTCTATGCTGATTTTTCATGAACTTTAGGCCATGCCGCCATTAAGTAGACGACCATAGACCAAATCGTTAAAACTGCTGCCACATATAACAGAACCATGCCAAGAATACCAAGCACGGCTGTCATCGACATGGCAAAGGCTGGTTTGAAGGCTAGCAGTAAGGTCAGTGATATCATTTGCACTGTGGTTTTAACTTTTGCAATATAGCTCACCGAAACACTTTCACTATCACCAATTTCAGCCATCCACTCTCTTAACGCTGAGATCATGATTTCTCGGCTTACAATCACAATAGCAGGCAAAGTAATATATCCTCTGTCGCAAGAGCCAACCAAAAGCAATAAAATACATGCGACCAAGAGCTTATCCGCCACAGGGTCTAAAAATGCACCAAACCGTGTGCCTTGCTTGAATTTTCTAGCCACAAAACCATCAAGCCAATCGGTAAAGCTTGCAATCAAAAAAATAGCAGCTGCAAGACCATGCGCCCAAGGAACTGGCAGATAAAAAATTAAAATAAGTACTGGAATCATCACAATGCGTGTCATTGTGAGTACGTTTGGTACAGTCATTCTCCCTCCTTGAACCCTAAAAAACGCAGCAACTGCTGAAAATCATCAAAAACAGCTTTTGCACCGTGTGCTTGCAGATCTTCAGCTTGTTGATGATAAAAGTCCACCCCCACACTTGCAACGCCCAATGCTGAGGCCATATCCATGTCACTCACAGAGTCACCAATCATAATGGCTTCTTGCGCCTCAATGCCTGTCTCATCAAGTACCGCCTGTAACATCTCAGGACTGGGCTTGACAGGAAAACGGCTTGCCGACGCAGTAACTGCAAAATAGGCGCTTAAATCCGTGGCTTGTAAGTCTCGCTCGAGAGAGCCCTCGCCTTTATTGGTTGCAATTGCAAGCATAACTCCGGCCTTGTGCAGGGTATGAATCGCCTGAACCGCACCGGGAAACAAAAAGACCGAGGCTGCATGATTGGTCAAGACTTGCTGCATCCCCATAAGCAGTTGTTCATAAACGTGCATGTTCAAACCGGGAAAGATTTTTTGCACAGCCTTCTCAAGCCCAAGCGCAACATACCTCCGGCCAACTTTGGGATCGTACGCCTCTAAAGCTAAGCGCTTGGCTTCTTGATAGAGTGCGTGGTGTATATGTCCAAGGGGGTCGCCAAGTGTCCCTTCCCAGTCAAATACGACAAGTTTATATGGTGTTGTCATGACTAAAGGTGCGCGTTTTAATCAGCTTTACAATAACCGAATGATTGGATAACTTCATCGTACTTTTTGTCCCAATTTGCCTCAAAAGAATAGACTCTACCGTCCAGGGTAAATTGAATTGCCCTTGCATGCAACATTAGCCTGAAGCCAGAATCTTCCTTTTTGCCGTATTTTTCATCACCTACAATCGAGTGGCCCATGGATGCAGCATGCACACGAATTTGATGTGTACGGCCTGTACGAGGCTTGGCTTCAATTAGGCAAGCGTCTTTATCTTGTAGTGATGCCAACAGCCGAAAATCTGTGATAGAGGCTTTGCCATCAGCATGATTGACTTGCACCATACGCTCATTGGATTTCAAGTGATTTTTTTGCAACGGTAAGTCAACGGTACGTGTATGCTTTCCTTGCCAGATGCCACGTGATAATAAAACATATGTTTTTTGCACTTGATGTTCATGAAACAACGCTTGTACTCTACGCAACATACTTCTCTTTTTTGCAATCAAAAGCACACCCGAGGTTTCTTTATCGAGTCTGTGAACAAGCTCAAGATACGGTGTTTTTTCTCGGATTTTACGCAGCGCTTCTATAACACCAAAAGATAAACCACTGCCACCGTGTACTGGCATACCAGAAGGTTTGTTCATGACCAAAAGTGTATCATCTTCATAAATCACAGCATCATTGATGGTATTTTCAAGCGAGGATTTAACCTTAGTCAGCGGCTTTTGACTTGCCATACGTACAGGAGGAACTCTAACCACATCCCCTAAAGATAATTTCAGGGAAGCTTCTGCACGCTTTTTATTGACCCGCACCTCACCTTTGCGAATGATACGATATATATATGTTTTGGGCACGCCTTTTAGTATACGAATCAGGTAGTTATCCAGCCTTTGACCTATCTCATTTTCAGAAATACTGGCATAACTCACTTTGCTCAATGGTGCTTCAACTGACATCCTCTTTTGGTTCCCCACGGTCAAATTTTTTGGTACAATAATCTTTATGCGGCACGTCCGCAAAAGAATTATACCGTAAAGTACAACAAATGGCTCAAACCAAAGCCATTTTTGATAAAATAATACTGCGCGCTCCACTAGAGCAAAGCTTAGCGCAATGCCATATTTGATTAGGAACTTATTTGAATATCTTCGCAACGTACCTACTCGCACAAGACGCTTTCTATGCTCTAAATCCCAGCGCGCCCTTACCATTAGGGGTCCATGATGTCTACAGTGGAAAAGATGCTGATCAATGCAACACAACCCGAGGAGGTACGTGTTGCACTCGTTAAAAATAACAAGCTTTATGATTTAGATGTTGAATCTTTAGCTGAAGCAAAAAAGAAAGGCAATATTTACAAAGCAACCGTAACCAGGCGTGAACCAAGCCTTGATGCAGTATTCGTAGAGTACGGCTCTAAACGCCAAGGGTTTTTACCTCTTAAAGAAATTTCGCCTGAGTATTTCGTCAAAAAACTCAAAGAAGACGAAAAGCTCCCTATAACAACACTAATCAAAGAGGGCCAAGAGCTCCTGATTCAAGTTGATAAAGAAGAACGGGGGACCAAAGGCGCTGCACTTACAACCTACATTACGCTTGCCGGGTCTTACTTGGTGCTCATGCCGAATAGCCCGAAATCAGGTGGCATTTCACGACGTATCGAAGGTGAAGCACGTGAGGAGCTTAAAGAAGCACTACAATCACTAAAACTTCCTGAAGACATGGGTGTTATCATTCGTACTGCAGGGGTAGGCAAAGGTCTTGAAGAGTTACAGTCTGACCTAGACATGTTGCTTAACCAATGGCATGCCATTAAAGCTGCTCAAAACACATCCCTGGCACCCGCACTGATTCACCAAGAGGGCGATGTTGTGATTCGTGCCATTCGTGATAACCTGCGTAAAACCATTGATGAAATCATCATTGATGATTCCAATGCCTATGTCAAAGCGAAGCAATATATAGAGAAAATCAAACCTGAATTTTCCAAACATTTAAGTCTCTACAAAGATCAAACACCCCTGTTTACTTTGTATCAAATTGATAGCCAAATTGAGACCGCTCACCAAAGGCAAGTGATTTTGCCCTCCGGTGGCTCCCTTGTGATTGACCGCACTGAAGCTTTGGTTGCTATCGATATCAACTCATCCAAGGCAACAGGTGGTGGCGATATCGAAGCTACAGCCTTTAATACCAACCTTGAAGCTGCTGATGAAATCGCACGCCAATTGAGGCTACGTGACTTGGGTGGCCTTGTAGTGATTGACTTCATCGACATGAGCAGCACGAAAAATCAGCGTGATGTTGAAAACAGATTAAAAGAAGCCGTAAAGGCCGATCGTGCACGCATCCAACTTGGTCGTATTTCACGCTTTGGCCTTCTCGAAATGTCCAGACAGCGCTTAAGGCTCTCACTGGGTGAGACTGCTATGGAGCCCTGCCCTCGCTGCGAAGGACGCGGACACGTTAGGCATATTCAATCACGCGGTTTAGATATTACCAGACTTATCGAAGAAGAATCTCTTAAAAATAACGTTTCTGAAATACATGTGCAGTTGCCACCAGATATGGCGACCTACTTAATGAATGAGAAGCGTGGCACGATTCAAAGTATAGAAAAGCGCCACCAAATTGCGGTGATGATTATTGCCAATCCACATATGGAATCACCGAAATACAGCATCAACTCCGTAAAAGGAGATACCAAGAGTAAACAAAGCTACGAGCTTCTAGATACACCAGAAGTTAATGTTACGCGTGACAAACCGCTACCAACGCCAGATGAGCCTGTGGTTAAAGGGTTTCACGAAAGCATCCAGCCGCAAGATGTTAATATACTGACTCGAGTGTGGCGTGCGCTATTTGGTGAAACTGAAGTAGCTGTAGAACCTCCCAAGCCCGCCAGAAAAAACGCCTCTTCCAATAACAGAAGACGCCCGCAAAACAGGCGCAGAAGCCCAAATAAGAATACGGCGAGCAAACCCAAAACACATCGAGCTAGCAACAAGCCCCAGGCGAAAACAGCAGCGAAGAAAACCAATAAAAGCAGTAGCTCAAACACAGCAAAAAAAACCAAGAAGCAAACAGAAAATACATAATACCTGTCGGCGGGCTAGCTAGGTTTTCTGCCCGCCAGCATCATCCTTCAGGGGTGTTGCAATAGGCGTAATGCCAATATTTGGATTCATGCCAAAATCATCCAATATTTTCAGCAAATTATTGCCTTTTTTGGTGAGGCCATCTTCACAGTAAATTTTTAAGTAACTGTCCAAAACAAATTTATACTCAGGCATATTCAATATGGTGAGAATCTTTTCAGCACGCTCAAGGTGATGTGACAGTGTGGCATCTAAGGCTTGGAATAAAATACCACATAGAATTTGCGCAATGCTTGCCTGTCTCGGCTTATCTGCCAAATAGAACCGTTGAATACACTCGTCAATCGCTCTATCTTTATCCCAAGCAACCCAAGCATGATAAAGCATCATTGCTTCTTCATCGTTAAAGGTTTCCTCTTGGGCTAAGGTTTGTATCGTATAAGCGACAGGCACCACACCTTGCACGTTGGCCCACGAGCAGTTACCTGTTATTTGTGCGGTTAGAGGCATTTTTAAGAGTGGCTCTAAACCTAAAATACGATTGACCTCTTGATGAAAAAAGCGTCTTGGCTGTCGTTTAAATAGAAAATGCAGCATAAAATTAAGATTCAGTGCATCAGGCTTGTTGATATGATAAATATTGACCGTGCCCTCATGCTTAGAGTTTTCACCTCGGTCTATCTTTGCCCACCATGGGCCAAAGCGCACAAAGCACATCGCATGACCACGGCTTGCTGCGGGTAAAATAAGCAAGGGCGCCTGCATCAGCTCAGCTATTTTTGCGTGATGTTCTTGGCTAAGCTCGGGCAAGCGCTGTAAACGCAACAGCTCATCAGCCACCTCAAAGCCATCAACAATATTAAACACCAAATTAAAATGCTTTCTTAAGTGGCGTGTAGAGTAACTACTGGTAAAGCGCATGAGCGAGTCGCGAATCACCGCAATGGTAAATTCTAAAATAAACCCTTCATAATTGACTTCGATAAACGCATTATCTGCATTTAATATATCAACATCACCTTTGAGTTCAAGCCGGTGCCCAATGAGCTTAGCTGCAATAAAATCCTGGGCAAAATTAAGCTTGGCACCATACTGATAAAGTAAGCGCTTCATTTTATTTTGGTCGCGTAAAACTGGGTAGACCAGTACCGAGAGCCCGGCGCGTGTGTATGCATTTGGGTTAGCGCCTGCTTCGAGTAAGAGCTTGGCTGCTTCTAAGTCGCCATAGTCTACAGCCCAATGCAGTGCTGAGCGACCAGTCACATCCGGCTTATTGACATCAACATCTTTATCAATCAAAGCGGTTAAAATCTCAGGCTGCCTAGCAATAACACTCTCAATGACAGGCGTAAAGCCGTACTCATCAATATCGTCCAGGGACTCACCCTGACGCAGATAGTATTCAAAATCTGGCATCTTGCCTTGAATAATATCTCGTGCAATGGTCATGAGTAGCTCCTATGGCCCTGAGGGTTTAGGGTCGAAACTTTTACCTGGCTGTAAGCCCAGCTTAAGTTGATGCTGTAGCTGCTGCTCATTGCGTGCATTATCATACTCGCGCCTAGCATCAGCATCACTCAAAGGTGGTGCTGGGTTCACCGAAGGATCTATACCATCATACTGTTGCTTATCTAAAAACGGGTGCTCTTGCAAGCCCTGACCATGCTGGGCTTCTTCAGCAAAATCTGCCTTAGGCTCTTCTTCGATATCTCGCTCACGCGCAATCACACTCATGCCTGTTTGTTGGCGTAAGCTGTCTTGGACCATCAAGCGCTGCTTATTCATGCGGACAACGGTATCGTCCGCAAGCATGGTCGTATCTGTAGGTTTGCGTCTATCTTCTGCCATACTACCTAGTATATATCACAAATACTGTTGATGCAGGATCTCAGCAATTTGTACGGCATTGGTTGCGGCACCTTTACGGATGTTATCGGCGACTACCCACAAGTTAAGCCCACAAGGATGAGAAATGTCCTCACGAATACGCCCAACAAAAACATCATCTTCACCAGTAGCATTATCAATAGGCGTTGGGTATTTCTTACCTGAGAGTACTTGCACCCCAGGCGCTTTTTTCAGTAGCGTACGTGCGTTGGCTGCAGTCATTGGCTTCTCAAACTCAAGATGAATCGCTTCAGAGTGACCATAAAAAACCGGCACCCGTACCGCAGTTGGATTAACTGCAATCTCATCATCATTCAAGATTTTTTTGGTTTCCCAAACCATTTTCATTTCTTCTTTGGTATAGCCATTGTCTTGAAAAACATCGATATGTGGCAATACGTTGAATGCGATTTGCTGGGGATACACCTTGGGCTTTTTAATGCTCCGACCATTTAACAGCTCGCCCATTTGGCCAATAAGCTCTTCAATAGCACTTTGGCCTGTACCTGAAACAGCTTGGTAGGTAGCAACATTGATGCGCTTGATTTTTACGGCATCATAAAGTGGTTTTAATGCAACCACCATTTGAATGGTTGAGCAGTTTGGGTTGGCAATGATGCCTCTTTTGGTATATTCAGCAATACATTCAGGATTAACCTCAGGCACAACCAAAGGCACATCATCTTCGTAGCGAAAACAAGAGGTATTATCAATCACAATCGCGCCGGCTGCGGCAGCTTCAGGGGCGTATTGCTTCGAAATATCACCACCTGCTGAGAAAAAAGCAATATCAATATCTCTAAAATCAAATGCCTCCAAGTCTCTGACTTCATGAGGTTCATTTCCAAGATAGACCGTTTTACCAGCCGAGCGACTAGAAGCCAGTGGGTGCAAGGACTTAATAGGAAAGTTGCGTTCAGCAAGTACTGTCAATAAAGTTTCGCCAACAGCACCCGTTGCGCCAACAATAGCAATGTTTAAGGGTTGTAAATCACTCATTTTTATCTCTATATGCGTTATACAATAAAATACTATCCATCAGCACCAAAGCCATCATAGCACGTGCTACAGGTACTGCTCGAATGCCGATGCATGGGTCGTGCCTACCTTTGGTTACTACGGTAACCTCTTCACCTTCGGTGTTTAAGCTTTTAGCAGGTGTAATGATACTAGACGTTGGCTTGACTGCAAGGCTTACTTGTATCGGTTGGCCCGTGCTGATGCCCCCCAACATACCGCCTGAGTTTTGACTTAAAAAGCCTGAGCCATCAAGCTCATCTCGATGCTCTGAGCCTTTCATGCTAATGGATGCAAATCCAGCACCAATCTCAACGCCTTTGACTGCGGGTATCGACATCATGGCGCCGGCAAGCTTGGCATCTAGCTTACCAAAAACAGGTTCACCCAGGCCAATAGGCACCGCTGTGGCACTGACATTCACCCGCGCACCAATGGAATCTCCCTCACGCCTTATCGCATCTATTTCGGCTTCGAGCGCACCTGGTGGCGCATCATCAAGTTTGACTGTCCCAACCTCTGCTAAGTGAGCATCAATGTTAATATTATAATGCTGTTTCAAATAAAGCTCAGCAATGGCACCCGCTGCAACCCGCATCGCAGTTTCACGTGCTGAAGCGCGCCCACCACCACGGTAATCACGGTGTCCATATTTATGGTAGTAAGTAAAGTCAGCATGCCCAGGCCTGAACTTATCTTTGATAGCATCGTAATCCCTTGGACGTGCATCAGTATTTTCAATAATCAGGGTAATAGGTGCCCCTGTGGTACGCCCTTCAAACACACCAGAGACAATTCGGACTTTATCTGCTTCTCGCCTTTGACTGGTAAGCTTTGAGCTTCCTGGTCGCCTCTTATCAAGAAAAGGTTGAATCATGGCTTCACTCAGCTCAAACTTTACAGGGCAACCATCCACCACACAGCCAATGAGTGGCCCGTGGCTTTCACCAAAGCTTGTTATCTTAAAAAGCGTGCCAAAAGTATTACTGCTCATAACTTAAAGTAAGACTCAAGCTCAGACTTGGTTAATACAAACACACCACGTCCACCGTGTTCAAAGTCAAGCCAGGAAAAAGGCACATCCGGATAAGCATTAAGAAGAGCTTGCTCACTGTTGCCCACTTCCATTATTAAAATACCATCATCACTTAAAAAATTGGCTGCTCGAAACAACATTTTATCAACAATTGCCAAGCCTTCTTTATCTGCATACAAAGCAAGCTCTGGCTCGTGATGATACTCATTTGGCAAACCCTCTTTTTCTGCTCCATTGACGTACCGTGGATTACATACAATCACGTCGTAACTTGCTCGCGGCAAAGCATCAAAGCAGTCTGACTGCAATAAATTTAATCTATCTTCAACCCCATGCTTAACCCGGTTGATTTGCGCAACATCAAGGGCATCTCTTGACACATCCACAGCGTCCACACAAGCATCAGGAAAAGCATAACAGCAAGCAATCGCAATACAGCCACTGCCTGTGCACATATCAAGAATACGTGTCACTCTTTCGGCATGAATAAAAGGCTCAAACTGATGCTTAATACATTCAGCAATGGGTGATCGCGGAATCAATACCCGCTCATCAACAAAAAAAGGTAAATCACAAAAATATGCTTCGTGGGTTAAATAAGGCACGGGCACCTGCTTAACTAGGCGCTTTTCGAACTGGCTTGCTAGCAACTTTCTTTCATTTTTGGTTAACTTCGCATCAAGCAGCTTTGCATCCACATCGAGGGGTAGTGATAGACTCCCTAACATCAAAGCATAGATATCATCCCAGGCGTTATCCGTGCCATGGCCAAAGTAAAGTTGCGCTTGACCCGCTTCTGTGAGACCAAAACGTAAAAAGTCAGTGATGGTTTCTAATTCTTCAACCAAATGTTGATAGGATTTTTGCACTTAAAATCTCCCAATTGAGACGAAATCATCTATTATACGTAAAGCAGTCAATAATAGGTAGCATATGAACCCGGAAGACAAAACCTTATTTGAAAAAGCCATGATTGGTGTCAAACCTTTGAAGCGTGGTACGAAGGTCACGCATAAGAAAGAGAAGCCGCCTGCCACTAGGCAAAAAACAGCCGCGAAAAAAGTAGAGCATAACCACATGCTGACTGCACCCAGGGAGCATCACCTTGTCTATGCTGAAGATACGCTTAGTTATGGAAAAGATCGAGTCCAAGCAAAACAGTTTAAAAACTTAAAACAAGGCAAGCTTATCATTGAGGCGACGCTTGACCTACATCACCATACCATCAGTCAGGCTGAGTCTAAACTCCCTGAGTTCATTCAACATGCTTATCTAGAACAGAAAAGAGTTGTGCTTATTATTCATGGTAAAGGGGGCTACCAGAGTGCCCCCTCAAAGATGAAAAGCCATGTGTATCATTGGCTGCAATTGCTACCTGAAGTCCTTGCCTTTCATAGCGCATGCCCCAAAGATGGTGGCCAAGGTGCAGTCTACGTTTTGCTTAAATCTGCATAACAGTCCGTTGATGTGCCCCTGCTTCATCTACGCTTTCTTCTTGATTCGAATTCGGAATAATCAGCTCTTTCACTGTAAGCCCTGTGCGCATAGCAAGTGAGCCTAACTGTAGGAACACTTCCAATGTCGACATCAACTGACAAACAAGATTAACCACATAAGATTGTACAGCATCACAAAGCTTAAAGAACGCATCACCGGGTGAGGCTGTAAAAAAGTTGAGTGGTACAGACATGATATCACCGACAAAAAGTACCCCTTCCCAAAGCCCCAATGCATAAAAAATAAAAGGCTTAAGAATCAAGCACCGTAAATCATTACCAAAATCACTGAAGTCCTCAAAACCATAAAACTTGCCTCTAAGGTGAGGCCTGAAGAGATGCATATCTTTCGGTTCTGCCTTAAAACGCGCCTGCGGAATCGCCCAACGATTGAATAAATGCGCAGCAAGCTCTGAACGCTCGTGGTGAATCTCATGAAATCTTTCAAAAAAACCTACTGAACGAGTGCCAGTTGTAGAAGGCGTTACCACATTACTCATACTTCATCTCCAGGTTGCGTATTTAAATCGAACAAGATTATATAAGGTTATACAACAAGAATAAACTTGTTTTTCAAGTTAAAACCTCGTACTATCTGTGCGAAAAGTTTTAGCATTTATTCTACCATTTCTATGACACAACAAACGATTATTTTAGGCATTGCAGGGCCCTCAGCATCAGGGAAAAGTTTACTCGCCAACACCATCGTGAATGGCCTTGGCTCAGATCAGGTTGTTATTATCTCTGAAGATTCTTATTACAAAGATAATAGCCACCTTCCCTTTGAAGAGCGTGAGAAAATCAATTACGACCACCCCGATGCATTTGATCATGCATTGATGTTTGAGCATTTGAAAAAACTACAACAAGGTGAGTCGGTGAATATTCCTACCTACTCCCACTCTCAGCATCTGCGTCTCCCTGAGACTCGCGAAGTTGGTGGCCACTCGATTATTATCGTTGAAGGTATTTTACTTTTCAGTGAAGAAATGCTGAGAGAGTTGATGGATATTCGTATTTTCATGTCAGCACCGCTTGATGTTTGCTTAGTGCGCAGATTAAAGCGTGATGTGGTTGAGCGACACCGTTCTGTTGAATCTGTCCTGCATCAATATGAAACCACAGTGCGCCCCATGTATTTGCAATTTATCGAGCCATCAAGCCGCCATGCAGATTTGATTGTGCCACGCGGTGGTGAAAACCATATTGCGATTGATACCATTCAAGCTAAAATACGAGAATTACTCTAAAGGAGAAACCTATGGCAATGCTTCAAGGAAAAAGAGCGCTTATTGTTGGGCTTGCAAGTAACCGTTCCATTGCCTATGGCATAGCTAAGGCGTTTCACGAGCAAGGCGCTGAGCTTGCCTTTACGTATCAAAATGAAAAACTACAGTCGCGCGTACAAAAAATGGCGGCGGAGTTTGGCTCAGACATCACCTTTCCTTGTGATGTTGCCCATGATGACTCTATCAATCATATGATGTCCGAGCTTAATAAGTTTTGGGATAAACTCGATATTCTGGTGCACTCTGTTGCGTTTGCGCCTGCCGATCAAATTGGCGGCGACTTACTTGATAACGCCAACCGAGAAGGCTTTCAAATTGCTCATGATATCAGTGCTTATAGCCTCATTGGCTTAACCAAAGCAGCGCTGCCTATGATGGAAGGCACCCAAGGCTCTGTACTTACCCTGAGCTATTATGGTGCCGAAAAAGCTGTACCCAATTACAATGTTATGGGTATTGCAAAAGCAAGCCTTGAGGCTTCTGTGCGCTACCTTGCACAAAGCTTAGGCCCAAGAGGCATTCGCTCCAATGCCATTTCTGCAGGGCCTATTAAAACTTTAGCAGCTGCAGGCATTCAAGACTTTCGTAAAATCTTAAGTGGCTACGCTGATGTCGCGCCACTGCAGCGTAATATCACAACAGAAGAAGTCGGTAATACAGCTGCGTTTTTATGTTCTGATATGGCATCAGGCATCACTGGTGACGTCATTCACGTAGATGCTGGCTACCATGCTGTCTCTGCTTCAAGCATAGAGTCATAAAAAGCAACATCATGTTAAAAAACTTTAGTGCCTAACAACTTTTGCCTTATCAATGAGGTTACTGACATACAAGTCATAATCCACTGAGCCAAAGTTCGCACTGATTTGCTGGCTTATGCTTTCGAGTTGCTCTTTGTCTAGTTGACTAAGCTCACCATCCTCGACCTTTTGCAACTCAACAACGACAAAACCAGCATCATCAGCTAAAGCAACACCTGAGCGCATTTGTACTTTACTGATGGTAAAAGCCAAATGATTTACTTCAGGCTCTGCCAGGCTCGATTCACGATAAGCATCGGTCACGTTCTGCCACTTCAAACCATGAGTTACAAACATTTGCTCATCAAGGCCATGGTTTTCATCGGCCTGTATCAACTGCTCACCCAGCTGCTCGGCAAGTTTAATGGCTTTGTCTTGCTTAAGTTTGCTTTGAATGCTCTCACGCACTTCTGGTAATGATTTCGCGACAGAAGGCTTATATTCATCGACTCGAACGACAACGATGGTCTCTTCATCAAGTTGGATGGGCTGGCTGTTGTTACCAAGATGTAATACATCGTGGCTAAAAGCGGCTTTTAAGACTGCTGGCGAATCAGTCACAGCACCTTTAGCACCCTCTTTGGTTAACCAAGCCGTTTTCTCTGTTTTAAGCCCTAAGGCTTTAGCAACAGGCTCGAGCATATCGGGAGTTTGATAACTTTGCTCTGCAAGCTCATCTTGGAGCCTCGCATATTCAATCAAAGCCTTATCAGAAATGTATTGAGTACGTACTTCAGACTTCACCTTATCATAGGGCTCAGACACAGCATCTTCATAACCAATCACTTGGAAAAGCACAGCACCTTTTTGATCCTTAAATGGCCCAAGCATATCACCTGGCTGAGCAGCCTTGAGTAAATCAGGATCTAGTATTGTTCCCTTAGCATCAACACTTTCTTGAATTTTGGCATCTGCATGCTTGGCAAAAGTCTCAGGATTGGCAAGTGCTGCCTCATGAAATGCTTTTGCTTTCGCTTCATCATCAAACTTAATAAAACGATAAGACCATTTCGTTGGTGTCATATAGCTTGCTTGATTGGTCTCGTAATAAGCCTTGAGCTCATCTTCTGTAGGTGTAATGGTTTTTTGAAGATCAGACATCGCAAGCTTAACGTACTCAAGCTTAATACGTTCTTCGGTGTTAAATTCTGACTCATGTGCATTGAAGTAAGCTTTGATTTCATCATTAGAGACACTCGCACGGTTCAAAAAGGTTTTTGCAGGTATTGTGACATAGCGGTAGTTTCTTTTTTGGCCATACAATTTCACAAACTGTTGCACTTCGTCAGGAAGTGCGAAGCTCGTTCCCATAAAAGCAAAGCGCTGTTGGTTAAGCAGCATGCCCTGACGCACTTCGTTTAAGAAAGACTGAGGTGTAAAAAAAGCATTGTTGAGTGCTTGCTGGTAAATATCCTGAGAAAATTGACCATCTTTTTGAAACTCAGGAATTCGTAAGATTGCATTATTAGCAATGGATGCATCAAGACCAAAACCAACTTTTTGTGCGGCATTTTTATTGACGACCGTTGAAATCATATCGTTCAGAATTTGCTGCTTAAGTACTTTATCATCCAGCAAAGACTGGCTTGAAGCTTCTTGAACCTGCCTTGCGCGACGAAAGTTAATGTCAAAGGCCTGCTTGGAGATGGGTATACCATTGACTTCAACTTCATTCACTGAGGTGTGTCTGGATTGTAAATAGGAGTCTATTCCGAATAAGGTAAACGTAAAAGCAACAATACCGATGATAACCCAAGCAATGGTTCCCTGAATTTTTTCATTGAATTTCTGAAGCATAAGATACAGTCCGTGATATTTAAAAAAGCTGATATAAAAAAAACGCGCCTTTCGGCGCGCAATCTTGGCGGAGTGGACGGGATTCGAACCCGCGACCCCCGGCGTGACAGGCCGGTATTCTAACCAACTGAACTACCACTCCTATTCATGGTGGGTGCTGCAGGGATCGAACCTGCGACCCTCGCCTTGTAAGGGCGATGCTCTCCCAGCTGAGCTAAGCACCCGAAATCTTATCGTTGAACAGCTTCTTTCAGCAACTTGCCAACTTTAAACTTAGCAACACGAGCTGCTTTAATCTGAATTGGCTTTCCGGTTCTTGGGTCACGACCTGTTCTTGCAGAACGCTCACCTGTTGAAAAAGATCCGAAACCTGTTAATACTACTTGATCATCTCTCACGAGCACTTCTGTTACCGTATCTGTAAACGCTTCAAGTACACGAGACGCGTCTGCTTTTGTAACTCCAGAACGCTGAGAAATGGCATCTACCAATTCACTCTTATTCATAAGCTTTCCCCTTTTGTTATGTTTCCCTTCCAAAGTCAAAGTAAAGAAATACTTTACTCAACTAACTGCTGCTCCGTCAACCATCTACATCTTCGAAGCCCCGCCATTCCTGGGCAACAACGACGAAAATATAACCCTTATTGACGCAATTGTAAATCATTATTTAGCATTTATTTGGACTTTTTTTTGGACACCTTGCTCTTTGTTGTTTTTTTTGGCACTGAAGCTGCTCGATTAGAATCATCACTAAGCGCAAACTTGAGTACTTGTTCAATCGTCTTCACCGGGTGAATCGTTAGTTTTTCTAAAATATTTTTAGGTATTTCAGTTAAATCTTTTTTGTTATCCCAAGGAATGAGGACCTCTTTAATGCCACCTCTATCGGCTGCCAATATTTTTTCTTTTAAGCCACCAATTGGCAAAACTTGACCTCTAAGGGTAATTTCACCTGTCATAGCAACGTCTGCTCTTACAGGAGTTTGAGTAATGACTGATACCAATGCAGTACACATTGCGATACCCGCACTTGGTCCATCTTTTGGTGTAGCACCTTCAGGAACATGAATGTGGAAATCATGTGCATCGTAAAAGTCTTCCGTGAAATTAAGCTTATCTGCCCGACTTCTCACAACGGTCATCGCAGCATGAATAGACTCTTGCATCACTTCGCCCAGCTGACCTGTGTGTAAGGTCTTACCCTTACCAGGCATCATGGTCGCCTCAATGGTTAGGAGCTCACCCCCAACGCTTGTCCAGGCAAGTCCTGTGACCTGACCTATTTGGTCTTTTGTTTCAGCTAAGCCATAACGATACTTCTTCACCCCAAGCAAATGCTCAACCTGTTTAGGAGTAACTCGGACACGCTTTAGCTTTTTATCAGTCAAAATAGATTTAACCGTCTTGCGACATATACTGGCAATTTCACGCTCAAGGTTTCTTACACCTGCCTCGCGTGTATAGTGATGAATGATTTCTCGGATAGCATCACTGCTAAAAGCAAGCTCACCTTTTTCAACACCAGTTCGCTCAAGCTGTTTTGGAATCAGATACTGTTCTGCAATCTTCACTTTCTCGTCATCAGTATAACCTGGCAGCCGAATCACTTCCATTCTATCTAGAAGTGGCGCAGGAATCTCAAGCGAGTTGGCCGTTGCAATAAACATGACATCACTTAAGTCATAAGTCACTTCAAGATAATGATCAGCAAAACTATCGTTTTGTTCAGGATCTAATACCTCAAGCAAAGCTGACGCTGGATCACCACGAAAATCCATGGCCATTTTATCAACTTCATCAAGCATAATAAGCGGGTTTTTCACCCCTGCTTTACATAGCTTTTGGATGATTCTTCCAGGCATCGAACCAATATAGGTGCGTCGGTGACCGCGAATTTCAGCTTCATCACGTACGCCACCAAGAGCAATGCGGACAAACGTCCTACCAGTTGAGTTTGCAATAGATTGCCCCAAAGAGGTTTTACCTACACCAGGTGGGCCAACCAAGCATATAATTGGGCCTTTTAAGCGCTTCACGCGCTGTTGCACAGCTAGATTTTCTAAGATTCTGTCTTTAACCTTATCTAACCCATAATGATCTTTATCAAGCATTTCTTCGGCTTTGGTAAGATCAAAACGAATACGATTACGCTTCTTCCAGGGCACTTCTAGCATCCAGTCAAGATAATTTCTAATGACTGTGGCTTCAGCTGACATGGGTGGCATGAGTTTTAATTTTTTCAGTTCAGACTCAGACTTCTCACGTGCCTCTTTCGGCATCCCTGATTTTTCTATCTGACGCTTTAGCTGATCAAGCTCACTACCCTCATCACCCATTTCGCCTAATTCTTTTTGAATCGCTTTAATTTGCTCATTAAGGTAGTACTCGCGCTGACTTTTTTCCATCTGGCGCTTTACACGGTTTCTAACCCGCTTTTCAACTTGTAATAAATCAATTTCGCTTTCAATCAAAGCCATGAGTTTATCGAGACGCACACCTTGGTCGAGCGTTTCAAGTAGTGACTGCTTATCTTCAACTTTCAAGCTTAAATGTGCCGCCACTGTATCAGCTAGGCGACCTGGATCATCAATACTTGCAAGCGAACCCAGTACTTCAGGTGGAATCTTACGATTTAACTTAATGTATTGCTCGAACTGAGACATGAGCGAGCGCATCATGATCTCGATTTCTTGCTTGTTAAACGCTTTTGAGCATTCTTCTACTTCTTCAAAAGAAGCCATCATATAACGTTTGTTTTCAGCTTCTAGTAAGGCTTTGGCACTGCCTTGTTCGTCTACTTCTTCTTCGCTATAACCTGAAACCTTAGCCCGAACTTCACCTTCCACCAATACTTTAACTGTGCCGTCAGGAAGCTTAAGTAATTGCAAAAGACTTGAAATGGTGCCCATTTCATAAAGGTGATCGGGTGTAGGTTCATCATCACTAGATTCTTTTTGAGCAACCAAGAAAATACGCTTATCATCAAGCATGGCAGCTTCAAGTGCCCGGATAGACCGTTCACGCCCAACAAAAAGGGGTATCACCATGCTTGGATAAATCACAACATCGCGCAATGGTAATACCGGTAAAACAAGCGGAATTTCTGGTACTTCTGTGAGCCTTACAGACGCTTCTTCTTCGCTACCAGACTCATGTTCTTTAGACATGCATTAAAGTCCTTATTTTTCACCACCTGCGGCGACTTGTTTTTGTTCACTGTCTGCATAAATCAGGACAGGTGGCTTATGATCAATAACCGTTTGCTCATTAACCATCACGCCTGATACATTTTCAAGTGAAGGTAAATCATACATGGTATCTAGCAAGATATGCTCAAGGATAGAGCGCAGTCCCCTAGCACCGATTTTTCTCGCCAAGGCCTTTTTAGCAATTTGATGTAGCGCTTGGTCTTGAAACTCAAGACTCGCACCTTCCATTTTGAACATGGCTTGGAACTGCTTAACTAACGCATTTTTGGGTCGGGTTAAAATATCTACCAAGGCTTGCTCATTAAGTTCTTTAAGTGTTGCAATAACAGGAAGTCGGCCTACAAACTCAGGAATCAAACCATACTTAACCAGGTCTTCAGCTTCTAAGTCTTCCAGCACTTTTTCAGCAAGCTTCTGGCTTTTCTCTTGCTTGAGCTCTGCTGAAAATCCTATACCAGATTTATCGCTACGCTCGCGAATGACTTTATCAAGCCCCGCAAAAGCCCCACCGCAAATGAAAAGTATATTTGAAGTATCTACTTGTAAAAACTCTTGTTGAGGGTGCTTACGACCACCTTGTGGTGGAATAGAAGCAACCGTGCCTTCGATGAGCTTCAATAATGCTTGCTGCACACCTTCCCCAGAAACATCTCTGGTGATAGAAGGGTTATCAGCTTTTCTTGAAATTTTATCAATTTCATCGATGTAAATGATGCCACGCTCAGCTTTTTTGACATCATAGTCACACTTTTGTAAAAGCTTTTGGATGATGTTTTCAACATCTTCACCCACATAGCCTGCTTCTGTAAGTGTGGTCGCATCAGCCATGGTAAAGGGCACATTCAATAAGCGTGCAAGTGTTTCAGCAAGCAACGTTTTACCCGAGCCTGTTGGACCTATAAGCAAAACATTACTTTTGCCAAGCTCAATCTCCGATTCAGACTCACGATGCATGCGCTTATAATGATTGTATACTGCGACAGATAATACTTTTTTGGCATGAGACTGCCCAATCACGTATTCATCAAGAAAGGTTGAGATCTCTTTGGGGGTAGGTAAAGGCGCTTCTTCCGATTCGGTTTTTTGAGCTTCGCCTTCTTCACGAATGATATCATTACATAAATCAATACATTCGTCACAAACAAAAACAGATGGTCCTGCTATCAGCTTTTTGACTTCATGTTGGCTCTTACCACAAAAAGAGCAATACAAAACTTTGTTTTCTTCTCCACCACCACTGGATTCACTCATTTAGGCCTCCTCTAATACTTCGGCAGGTACCTCACGTCCTTCTAAAACACCATCAATCAAGCCATAAGCTTTCGCTTCTTTAGGACTCATAAAATTGTCACGCTCAGTGTCACGCATGATGATATCTGGCTTCTTGCCAGTATGCTTACCCATAATACGATTCAGCTGCTCACGTACAGCTAAGGTTTCTTTGGCGTGAATTTCAATGTCTGTTGCCTGACCACGATAACCACCCAGCGGCTGGTGAATCATGACGCGTGAGTTTGGTAAGCAATAGCGCTTGCCTTCAGCACCCGCACATAAAAGTAGGGCGGCTGCACTGGCAGCTTGGCCAATACAAAGGGTGCTTACATCAGGCTTAATAAATTGCATGGTGTCATAAATAGCAAGACCTGCAGTAACAGCACCACCAGGTGAATTGATATAAATCGAAATATCTTTATCAGGATTCTCAGACTCTAAAAACAAAAGCTGTGCGACCACAAGATTCGCCATGTGGTCTTCAACTTCACCTAGTAAAAAGATGATTCGCTCTTTTAAAAGCCTTGAATAAATGTCATACGAACGCTCACCCCTCGACGTTTGCTCAACTACAACGGGAACCAAACCACTGGTATTTTTTATGATCTCTCGCTCGTATCCATAGCTCATTCACTATCTCCTGTTTCTTTTTTCTTACCACTGTCCCTGGTTTTGGTGCTTTTGGCAACCTTTTTAGGCTTAGCTTTCGAAGCTTTTTTATCTGAAGCTTCTTTAGACTCAGCCTTTGGATTAATCACATCTTCATAATCCATAGGTTTATAGGTCACTTTTGCCTTTTCAATCAACCTCTCAGAAGCCAACTCTTCTAAAGCCAAAGCTTCCAATTCAGCCATACGCTTCGAGTCTTCATGGTACCACGCTTTTACTTGCTCTGGTGAATCATACGCTTCCGCCGATTTCTCAATCATGGCTTCGACGCGCTCTTTATCTACTTTAAGTTCAGCCGTTTTAACATACTCTTGGAACAACAAGCCAAGGTGAACACGACGTGTTGCTCGCTCTTCAAACATTTCTCTTGGAAAGTCTGGTATTTTTTCGTCATCTTTGTGCTCATGGCCAAATACCTTGTGATAAAAATCATGTTGCAGATGTTTTATCTCTTCGTCAATGAGTGTTTTAGGTAATTCGAAAGGATTTAAGGCTAAGAAAGCTTCAAAGATAGACTCGCGGTTCATTTCTTTAACACGCTTTTCAAGTTCACGTGCCATATGTCCCTTAACATCTTCTTTCAGTGCCTTAACACCGCCTTCTTTAATATTAAGCTTTTCAGCAAAGGCCTCATCGATTTTTGGCAACTTACCTTCCATCAGTTTTTTGACGGTTACTTTAAAGGTAAGCTTCTTATTACGGTAAGCTTCATCATGCCAATCTTCTGGGAAATCAATGCCATAGTCGGTAGGTTTATCTTTTACTGCTCCAACCAAAGCGTCTTCAAGCATAGGTACCACTTGGCCTTCACCTAGAACCACTTCGAAATCACGTGCTTTGCCTTTATCGCCAATAGAGGTATCACCTTCAAACACATCAAAGTCAATCACAAGCTTGTCGCCTTTTTTGGCTTTGCGGTCGACATCTTCATAGCTCATGTGTTGGCTGCGTAGCTTTTCAAGCGTTGCATCAACATCTTTATCGGTAATGTCGCTTGATACAAGCTCAACTTTGTCTTCACCAATAGGCTTAACTTCAAACTCAGGGAAAACCTCAAACACAGCATCATAGCCAAAATCTTCATTGGCCTTGATGTCACCAGGCTCAATACGTGGCATGCCAACTGGGGTTAGAGATTGCGCTTGCAATGCTTCAAACAAAGAAGGTTGCAGTAATTCACGTACAACTTCTATACGAAAATCATTCGAATAACGCTGCTTAATCAAATGCATTGGAGCTTTACCAGGGCGGAAGCCATCAATTTTAGCTTGCTGGGCCGCTTTTTTAAGCCGTTCGCCGACTTCGCTCTCAATCTTTTCAGAAGGTACTGTAATATGAATTTTTCTTTCTAAACCTTGTAATGTTTCTACAGAAACAGCCATTTGAATCACCTCATTGGTGGGAAGTTATCTCAATAAATTGGTGCGAAAGGAGAGACTCGAACTCTCACGGGTTACCCCACTGGATCCTAAATCCAGCGCGTCTACCAATTCCGCCACTTTCGCAGGCAGGATGGAATTATCAAACAGGGAGCTAATATTGTAAAGGATTTGCCTCGATTTTCTCATAAAACAATGGGGTGAACGATGGGACTCGAACCCACGACAACCGGGACCACAACCCGGGGCTCTACCAACTGAGCTACGCCCACCATAACAATCTCCCGCATACCATAACACTGGCACGCCCGGCAGGACTCGAACCTGCTACCCTCGGCTTAGAAGGCCGATGCTCTATCCGGATGAGCTACGGGCGCTCATATATAATGGTCGGGGTGGAGAGATTCGAACTCCCGACATCCTGCTCCCAAAGCAGGCGCGCTACCAGGCTGCGCTACACCCCGAATCACCGTCACCAGGACAGAGCCACGAATCATACCTAAGCCGATTCATCGGGTCAAGTACTAATAGCACTCTTCTAGTCGGGGGGTTGACGTATGTGGTAAAGTATACACTTATTGATTTAGGGTTTCTGTCGCCATCATGTCAAAATCTACCTCTAACAGATACCATCAAGCCCGTTTTGTGACGATGCTCGGCGCCATAGTCAATGCCTGCCTTGGCATCATTAAAATGATTGGGGGTAGTCTATTGCACTCCAATGGTTTGATTGCTGATGGGCTGCACTCTCTTTCTGACTTATTTACTGATGCAATGGTCTTGGTTGCATCCAAGTATGGCAGCCATGAAGCTGATGAAGCCCACCCCTATGGTCATCAACGCATAGAAACAGCAGCAACCTATGTGCTCTCCATCCTACTCATACTGACAGGCCTAGCTATTGCTTGGGATGCCATCCATCATTTGCGTCTGGAGAACCCGGAGCACCCAGGACTCATGACACTACCCCTGGCAGGGATTTCTATCCTCGCCAATGAAGCTTTGTTTTGGTACACAAGGCATATCGGCAAAAAAATTCGCTCAAGCCTCATCATGACCAATGCCTGGCATCATCGCTCTGATGCTGCATCCTCACTCATTGTACTTATAGGCCTGATTGCTTCCCTCTTGGGCTACCCGCAGTTTGATAGTATTGCTGCGATTATTGTAGGGGCACTTATTATAAAAATGGGTATTAATTATGCCGTCACCAGCATCAAAGAGCTGATTGATACCGCAGCCGATGCCAAAACGCTTGCCAGCATCAACCAACTCATCAATCAAATTGATGGCGTTGATAAAGTGCATCAGCTTAGAACGCGCCTTATGGGTAGCGATATATATATTGATGTGCATGTACAAGTTAACCCTATGCTTTCCGTCTCCGAAGGACATTACATTGCCCAACACGTGCATATGCAGCTCAAAGAGACCATCGAGCATGTCAAAGATGTCACCGTGCATATCGACCCTGAAGATGACGAAGTCACGAGTCCTTGTTTTCATCTGCCCAATCGCAGCACGCTGGGTGCCGAGTTAGTAGACGCTTGGCAACAAGCCTTTCCTGAGCTAAGTCACTATGTGTTGCATTACCTAGACGGTAAACTCACGATAGACCTCATTGGTGATTTTTCTAAGGCCACTGAAAAGAAATTATTAAATCAAGCAGGCGATGATATCAAGCAAAGTCGCTTTCATGATGTAACCCTACGTATTCAAAGTACGCCAAAACCTATTTATCAAGGGTAGTTTTATGTTTTCTAATCTTTCCAATACCGCCTATTTGAATCTTCTATTCGCTCTCATAATCCTTGTCAGCACTTTGGCCTCTGGCTACATACCATTTAGAAGACGCAAGCAAAACGAACATACTGAATTTCCTATTGGTGAAACACTAGCAACGGGTGTATTTTTGGGTGCCGCACTCCTACATATGCTCCCT